>ENA-OPCN01000010-OPCN01000010.1-human-gut-metagenome-genome-assembly--contig:-NODE-10-length-180895-cov-5.601852_pt1 | contig 180895 bp, 208 predicted proteins | sample MGYA00241567_ERZ501485 | MGnify/ENA primary metagenome ERZ501485 (study PRJEB25962, sample SAMEA2042579) | human gut metagenome | biome: human gut; feature: human-associated habitat; material: faeces...
AATAATTTTGCGAATGTTCTATTCCCATAAATACCTCCTTTACAAATTACTATTTCTCTGAAAGAATAATATCATAAAAATAAAAGATTATCAATGTTTTATGATAATCTCCTAAATATTATTTATTATATTTATCTAAAAATTCTTTCATTGCTATATTTACTAATCTTGTTAGTGAAATTCCCGTTTCTTGCGTTATCTTATTTAAAGCTTCTGCATTTTCTTTTCTAATCATTACACTTCTATAAATTGTTATCTCATCTTCTGGTTTGGCATAATATTTTACACTTCCAGTAGACAGTAAATCTTCAATACAAACATTTATCATATCACTAATTGTTGCGTCATAGTTCTTTTTAGTATATCTCATTAGTCTTTTATATAAACTATCATCAATGTTAATTGATTTCTTAACAGTTTTATTGTTGATAGAATATAGTCTGTCTATTGCACTCATATATCCACCTCCTATTGCTCGTTTTACAACCAATTGAATTATATAAAATTTTATTTTTAAATAATACTTGTTGCTATTCCTTATAAACGAGCATAAATAGGTTTATATTTAGTGCGTATTTGCATAAAATAAGAGAGTATAGCAACTCTCTTTATACAAATTATTATTTTTTCTTTTTTAGTTTTCTTATTATTTCATTAGATAATTCTTCACTTGGTGTTACTTTTACAGTTAGTCCATCTTTTGTTTTTATTACATTTGAACTTAACCTTGCTCTACTGTTGTAAACATTTTCTTGGTTTTTACAACTAAATGTATCATATACTGCTTTCGGGTTGTTAGCAATAAATGCTTTGCCACAATGCTTACACAATTTTAAATATTTCTTTTCTTGTATTGCATATAATTTAAAGTTTTCATCTATGTATTCTTTTAAACTTCTTATATGTATTGTTAGTCCGTCATATTCTAAATTAACTCTTATGTGATTTGATTCTAATTTATTTATTTCTCTTATATTGATATATTCTCCATTATCTTTTTTCAATTCTTTTAAAGTATTATACATAAATTGAGCATATTTTATTATCATATCTACTTGTTCGTAATATTTTTCATTTTCAAATAACAAATTATTTATTTCTGGAGAAATAAATTTTTCCATACTATGTTCATATACATTTTTGTTTATTTTCTCCAGTAATTCTTTTATTTCTTCATCAGTAACAGTAGGAAAGAATATTTTAAAATAATCAACTATTTTCATTATGCTAAAGCAATCACTATTATAGATATAATTAAATTCTTTTAATAGTATTTCCTTATCTAATGTATAATATCTATTTACTGGAAAATCGTGTATAAGTCCTAAAAGTCCATATTTATTTACATATTCAAGCAATAATTTGTCAGTATCTTCTTTTTGTTCTAAAGATAATTTTCCTAAATTGATAAAATCTATTAACGGTTTATCATTTTCTTTATAATCATCAAAATCAATTAAGGAATAGTTTGTTCTATGTATTTCCAAAATTTTAGGAACAACATATTTGATGTTATTTATTACCTTTATTTCATATTCTTCAAATTTTGGCATTGACTCATTGTTAAAGCCATATTCTAAATTCATTTTCATAATTTTCTCCTATTCATAAAATTTTTTAAAAAATTTATTGTAATATATTGACTTTTAAAAAGTATTACACTATAATAGAAATGTAATCTATTTTATGCAGCAAAGTATTAACTTGCATTTTATGTCAGTTTTAATACTTTCTCTATAATAATATATTACAATAAATATTTATAATTGTCAAATGATGTATATAAATTACGAGTTGTACTTTATATATATGGTATTTTTATACCTAAAAAAGTGCAAGTAAAAAATATAAGAACATTACCCGTTAGCAAAATCAAAGATTTTGAACGGGTACTCAATAACCTTGTTGCTAACGCAATAAGTAAGAAAGGAGGTCAAAATGAGTAAAAAAGAAGAAATTTTACAAATGTATTTTGAAGAACACAAAAAACAAGAGATTATTGCTGAAACTATTGGAGTTTCACAAAGCTATATATCTCAAGTAGTGAAAAAAGACACGAGATATACTAAGGAAAAAGAAATAAGGCATAACAAATCAATGCAGAAAAAGGCTGAATATAATAAAGAGTATAGTAAAACTTATATTAGAAAAAAGAAAAATAATTTAATAGAAGAATATTATGCTTTACTTGAATTGTTAAAAAAAGATAGTGAGTTTCTATCAACAAAAACTGAAATGTCAGACATTGCATTTGCTAAATGGAATAGATCAATATATCAATATGATAAAAATTCTAGCAATTTAGTTTTAAGAAAAGGAATAAATGTTACAAAAGATGTGCCAAGGGTAGTAAAAAATATTGTAAGAGCAAGTAGTATAAAAAGTTCAAAGGCATATTCGAGATAATCACTTTGTTAAGTCAAAGTGAATTTTTTGTTTTAGTAATATTTTTAGAATTTTAATAATAGTATTGAAAAGAAAGTAGGTGAGAATTTTGAAAAAGGCTTTAAATATTACATTTTATAATCCTAATACAGAAGAACAAATAGTACAAGCTATGGCTGGAGTTTTGGCATATAACTTGGCAGAGAATGATGAAAAGATAAAGTTTGATTATAATTTTCAAAATTCTCACGAAATAGAATATGAACTAGAATTGTAAAATACAGTTTTAATAAAATAGACAGAATGGATTGAATAGAAAAAATAGACAAAATGTATTGACTTTTGTTAATAAAAAAGGTTATAATGAATATAATAATAGAGATACAAAATGTATCTTGTCCAAATCAAATGTTAGCCGCAACCCTATTTGCGGGGTACAAGTGCATAGGTGTGCAAATGTTACTCGCAACCCTACTTGCGACAAATAAATGCGTAGGTGGACAAATGTTAATAAAAATCTACCTTTTCGGAGGTAGATTTTTTGTTAGAAATGAGGTAAAAATGAAAGTAGAAAACGGAAAATTTTATTTTATAAAAGATGAATTTTTTGATATATTTAAAGATTACAAATTAATGCAAAATAAAGAAAATGGAAATAAAAGACCTTGCTATTTCTGTTTTAATGATCCAGAAAATAACGAAATAATATGGTTTGTCCCAATATCAAGTAAAGTTGATAAATATAAAGTTATATATGAAAATAAAAAGAAAATTCGAAAGAAAGTTTATAACTTTGTTTTTGGAAAAGTATTAGGAAAAGAAAAAGCATTTTTAATACAAAATATTTTTCCAACAACTGAAGAATACATAGAAAGTAAATATCAAAATAAAATGAAAGATGTTGAGATAACTGAAACTTTGAAACAAGAGATAATAAGAACATCAATGAATGTTATAAAACTTGCCAAGAAAGGTATTAACATTCCATTTTACGATATACTGGAAATGAAAAATATATTATTAGAAGATAAAAACACACAAGAAAACGCATAAGAAAACACACAAGTAAAATGCACAAGTAAGTGTAAGATAATAAAGGAGAAATGAAATATGGTAGCAAAACAAAAAGAATTAGATGGAAATAGAAAAAATAAACTAAAAGAATTAAGAGAAAAATTAGGATTACACGAATTTATAAAACTTTTACAATCATATAGTGATGGAAAAGGAGATTATACAAAGGAAAAATATGAAAATAATGAAGAATTAACAATAGAAGATTTTGAAAAATATTTAGCTGAAAACAAATAATTAAATATAAATCAAAACTATTCTCAAAAAAAGAGAGTAGTTTTTTATTGCTTTTTTATAACTTATGTGCTAAAATGTAACAGAACGAATATGAAGTTACTGACATAAACAATATATAAGAAAGTGAGAAATTAAGTTATGAAAATTGCAGCATATTGTAGAGTTTCAACTGAAAAAGAAGCACAAATAGACTCTCTTGAAAAGCAAATAGAGTTCTTTAATGAATTTACCCAAAAGAACGGTTATGAGTTGTACAAGCTATATGCAGATGAAGGAATTTCTGGAAAGCAAATAAAAAATAGAAAGCAATTCCAACAAATGATGAAAGACGCAAAGGCAAAGAAATTTGAAAGAGTTATTGTTAAAGATGTAAGCCGTTTTGCTAGGAATACAGTAGATTTATTGCAAAGTATAAGAGAACTAAAATCTTATGGAATACAAGTAGACTTCTTAAACAATGGCGAAGTTATGGAGGGTGGATCAGAATTTATACTAACTATTTTAGGTGCAATGGCACAACAAGAAAGTGCTAATATGTCTAAAAGGGTTAAATTCGGAAAAGACATTACAGCTAAAAAAGGTCGAGTACCTAATTTGGTATTTGGTTATGACAAAATACCAGATGAAAAATATACATTAAAAATAAATGAAGAAGAAGCAAAAATTGTAAAAGAAATATTTGAAAACTATGTATATAAAGGAATGGGAACAACGAAAATTGCTTGGGAATTAAATGATAGAGGAATAAGGACAAAGAAAACAAAGTCAAAATGGGTACAAACTTCTATTGTAAGAATGCTAAAAAATCCAATATATACAGGTAGAGTAACAAATAAAAAATCAGAAATTACTGACTTTATAACAGGAGCAAGAAAAGATTTACCAGAAGAAGATTGGATTGTTGTTGAAAAGCCAGAAATGAGAATTATATCAGATGAATTATTTAATAGAGCTCAAGATATTTTAGCTCAAAGGTCAAATGAATTTAAACTAAACAATAAAAGAGAAAAAACAGAATATGTATTTAGTACACTTATCTATTGCAAACATTGTGGTTATTCATTTAGAAGAATAAGAAGAAAATACACAGAAGATGGAAAAGAATATATAAGATGGGTATGTAGTGGAAGAAACTCAATGGGTGTAAATCATTGTCCTAATACAACAGTAATTGATGAAGAAGAACTTTTAAATGCTATTAAAGAATATCTTAAAAGTATAATTTCTAATAAAAAGAATTTTATGAAAGCTGTTGAAAAAGAATTTGAAAAAATAACAGCTTTAAGAAAAAGCAATGAAAGAAGTGAAGAAAGTTTACTCAGAGAAATAGAAAAAGTAACAGTTAAGAAACAAAAATATATGGAGATGTTCCAAAATGAAGTAATCAATATGCAAGAACTAAAACAATATACAAATCCATTAAATGAAGATATATCAAGATTAGAACGAGAATTAAAGTTAATTACTTCTGAAATAAAAGAAAAAGATGTATTAGAAAAAGAACTAACAAAAACAATAAGAACAGTAGATGACATTTTAAACAATGACACAATTACAAATGCAATGCTTAAAACAATAATAGATGTTATTGAAGTAGATAGCGAAGGAAATGTAGAAGTAAGATTAAAATTATTAAATGAAATTGGAAGTGGGCCTATGGTAATTACGAATTTTGATGATATAAATTCTACCGTTACGAAAAGTAACAACGGTACACAAAGATTTAAGTGAAAGATTACTAAAGATAAACCCAGTTTTAGCAAAAGAGGTAAGAAAAATTCTAGACAAAAATAAAGCAGAGAGGCACATAAGAGGTGGTATGGCTACAAAACTTAAATATAGTCACATTAAGGAAGATAAAGTAGGATAAAATATTGAAAGAAATAAAAATGAATGTTATCATATTCAGAGGAAAATTTAGGGGAGCAAAAGATGAAACTTAAAAGTGAAGAAACAAAAGATATAAAAGGCTTTAAACATAAAATCAAAAGAGGAGAAAACTATTTTTTAACCATTTTCGATGATAGTGGAATAAAAACAATTAATATTAGTAAATTAAATAAGAAATTAATCACATTTGGCAATGGAAAGAATAATGATATTGCTATTTTTTCGGATACTATTGCTACTAGACAGGGATATTTTGAAATAACCGAATATGGAGTTCTTGCAGTTAATACTACAAAAGGTATATTTATGAAGGGAACAGATAATCGAATATTTGATGAAATTTATTTAGCTGAAGGTAGTTTTATTAAATTTAATAGTCAAGCTAATGAACCTAATAAAGGAATATTAATAGTAATGTCTATAGGAAGAAACTTAAATGAATGGAAAGAATATTCATTAAAACTTGGTAGAAATACACTAGGTAGTGAAAAAAATAATGATATTGTTTTACCATCAAAAGGAATTGCAAAAAGGCATGCAAGTATATATTATTTTAGAAATAATATAACAATAGCAGATGAAGGTAGCTTAAATGGTATTTATATAAATAGGAAAAAAATATTACCTTCGAAAAATAAAAAAATAGAAAATTTAGATGTAATTTTAATTGGAAATTCTAAAATTGTAGTATTTGGAGATAAGTTAATCTATCAGCTTTCAGAGTCAGGAGTGCAAGTGGATGCCCTAGATATCGTAAAAAAAGTTCGTGTAAAATTTAAAACGCAAGAGATTGCTTCACACACAAGTATGACAATTAAGCCATCCGAATTTGTTGCTTTTGTAGGTGGATCAGGAGCAGGTAAATCAACTTTTATGAAATGTATAAGTGGTGTAGACAGACCAACAAGTGGAAAAGTACTAATAAATGGCGAAAATTTATATGATAATTATGATGAACTAAAATATAATATTGGATATGTACCACAAGAGGATATAGTATATTCTAATTTAACTTTGCATGATACATTACAATATGCAGCGAAATTAAGAATGCCTGATAATACAACAAGAAAAGAACGTAATATTAGAATAAAAGAAGTTTTGGAAATTGTTCAACTTACGGAGCTAGAAAACTCATATATAAGGCAATTAAGTGGGGGACAAAGAAAGAGAGCTAGTATTGCAGTAGAACTTATTGCTGACCCCAACCTATTTTTCTTGGATGAACCAACAAGTGGATTAGATCCTGGCACAGAGAGAAGCATAATGTTAACTTTAAGAAAAATGGCAGAAATGGGAAAAACAGTTATATTAGTTACACATAATACACTGAATTTACATTTATGCGATAAAGTTGCTTTCTTTGGTAAAGGTGGTAAGTTATGCTTTTTTGGAAGACCAAAAGATGCACTAGAATTTTTTGGAGTTGACGATTTTGTAGATATATATACATTACTAAATGAAGATGTAGAACTTTGGTATAATAAATTTAAAAGTATAGAAGAAAACATAAAAGTAGAAGAAGATATAGAAGAGAAAGCAAAAATAAAAAAGAAAAAGAAATCATTTTTTAGACAATTAATGATTTTAATTTCTAGATATATAAAATTGATTACAAATGATTTTCAGCAATTATTTTTATTAATTGCACAAGCTCCAGTAGTTGCAATCTTATTGGCAATGGTTGCAAGTGAAGATATATATTCTAGTTATGATGACACTAAGGCGATAATGTTTTCTATTGGATGTGCCTCTATATGGCTTGGACTTTTAAATTCTGTACAAGAAATATGTAAAGAAAAGGTAATTTTGCAGAAAGAACATATGGCAGATTTAAAATTATCTTCATATTTGCTATCGAAATTTATAGTTCAGGGAATAATAGCATTTATACAGGCAACATTATTAGTTGGAATCTTTCAAAAAATAGTTGGTAGTTCAGAACATAGTATTCTGATTGACGGATATTGGGATATACAATTGGTTTCATTTTTATCAATATTAGCAGCTGCTTCAACCGGTTTATTCATTTCTGCTGTAGTAAAAAATTCCAATATAGCTATGTCAGTAATACCACTTATATTAGTTCCTCAGCTATTATATTCAGGAATGCTATTTAAATTAGATGGAATAACAGATTTTGTATCTAATTTTGTACTATGTAGATGGACTGTCGAAGCATTAGGAACAAGTGTAAACTTGAATGACCTTACACATATTGCCCAAACAATTAATCCATTAATAGAAATAGAGCCAGAGAATTATTTTACATTTACAACAGAACATATGATAGAAGTTATAGGAATTATATTATTAATGACAGCTGTTTTGATGTTAGCAAGTTATTTTGTATTAAGGAAAAATGTTAATAAGAATATGTAAGTTAATATAATAAAAAAAGCGCTTCTAGGCGCTTTTTTATTTAACTTTTATTAAAATAACATATCTTTAAATAGTACTAATGTTTTAATTATATTATCCCATAATGAAGATTGCTCTTCTTCTTCCTGTTCATAAGTTGATTCTTTATCAGAAGTATTACCTGCTGCGATAGATTCTGCTTCTTTTATAAAGTTATGAACATGACCTTCATAAACATTATATTGGTTACCAACCACTATGAATGCATGAGGTTCACCATCAGCTATAAATCTTTGCACATATGGAATAGATGAAATTTTCATTGCTTCATTATATACTGTGTCACTATTTTTAAATGGTACTGTAGTATCATTTGTACCATGAATTATAAGTAATGGAACTTCACATTTTCTTAAACTATTTATAGCATCTTGTTTTTCATCAAAATTTTCTTCTGTTAAACCTACACCAACTGTGGTTATTAAGAATTCTTTTATTTGCTCATCTGTAAGTATATCACTTAAGCTATCTTTATCAAAAATACCTAATATCATAGATACTAATTCAGAATCACCAACAGTATTTAATAAGTCTTTAATTATTCCTGTCATTGAAGTATATCCACAGTCATCAATTAACCCGATTACATTCTTATCTTTTATTGTTTTACCATCAATTTCTAGACCAGATAAAAATAATGTTGTTGCACCACCTAAAGATACACCATGAACTAATATTTGACTACAATTATTTGAGTATCTATTGTTAAGATATGTTAACCAATCAAAAACATCTAAGCTTTCTAGATATCCCATTCCATTACTACCACTTGTATTACCAGCTCCTCTTAAATCAGGAGCTAATATGTTGTATCCTTGTTCTAGATACATTTCGCCAAGTGCATCTGTTATAGCTTGACCATTCATCATGAAACCATGGACTAAAACCACCCATTTATTTGATTTAGGTGTGCCATCAGAATTTAAATCGTTAGCATAGTAAATATTAGCACTTAATTCTACATTATATTTGTCTCCTACAAGTTTAGTTGCAGTTGTTGAATCTATTGTAACTGTTTCATCTGGAACCATCATTACTATAGATGAATTAAATAATGATATTATTTCATTTAATATATTTTGAATTAAATTTTGTGAATTATTTGAGTTATCATTTATAATTTTATTTAAAAGTTTATTGGAAATATTAGAAACTGTTGCAGAATTAGGATAATTTTTCCTAAGTTCTAAAACTTTAGTTATCATTTGTTTTTTGATAGTATTATAATCTGAATTAAAATTTAACCCTTTTGTATAAGAATTAAAAACATTTAAGAAATTTTTGTAAGTATTTCTGTCAAAATACTGTTCATCTTGAAAAATTATGTTCATGTAATCATTGTACTTGTAACTAGAATAAGCTTGTACGCTACTAAATGTAAAAAATGTAATAAAAAGTACTATTAAAATAATTGATAATGTTTTATGAAATAAAAATTTTTTTCTCATAAAAATCCCCCTAATATAAATTTTACTTAAAATTATGTTAACTGTTTTAAGCTGCATAAATTATAACATTTTTTACCAATAAAGTCAACATAAAATACATCACAAGCATATATGCTATTACATAAAATATACTAGGTGATAGTAATGAACAAAATAAAAAAAGGAAGTAGTGTTGTAAAAAAAGCTGGTAATAAGGAAATTGTATTTGTGGTAGAGAAGATTTTTTCAGAAAAAAGGAAGAAAATAGCTATTTTAAAAGGTTTGTGCATTAGAATTATAGAGAAAGTACCTGTATCTGAGTTAGAATTAGTTGACAGAGGATATGTTAATAAGTATATAGAAGAAAGAAATAAAATATTAGAAAAGCGAATTTATAGTAGAAAAAATTCGTATAATAATATGAAAACTGGAAAAATAGTACATCTTGATGGAGATAAGCGATATATGGAAAAGTCGTATAAATATTATAAAAAATTAGGTCTAAATGCTGTAGTAAAATTTGTACCGGAAGAAAAGCAAGAATATATTATAAAAGACTTAATTTCAAGGTATAGACCAGATATATTAGTAATAACAGGACATGATGGGATGATAAAAAAAGGAAGGAACTATAGTGATATATATAATTATATGAATTCTAGATTTTTTGTAAATACAGTAAAACGAGCAAGAGAACACGAATATGGGAAAAATCTAGTTATATTTGCAGGAGCATGCCAGAGTTATTTTGAAGCATTAATAAATGCAGGTGCAAATTTTGCATCTTCACCAGCTAGGGTACTATTAGATTTTGCTGATCCATTAATAGTTGCAGAGAAAATTGCAACAACAGATAGTGATTGTTATATTACAATAAATGACATTGCAGATGATTTAAGAGATGGAAAAGATGGAGTAGGTGGGATTGGTGCAAAGGGAAAGAAACAAAAAGTAACACCAATGTAACTCAAATGTAATATAAATGTAACATTGATAAAAAGAGGGTTAATATTTGCCTATATATGAGGCAAAACCGTTGATAGACATGAGATACGACGTTTTGACACTGTTCGACAAAACTGCTATAATTAATTCAGTTTTGAAAAGTAGGTGATGAAATGATTTGTAGAGATGATATAACAAATCTAAAAACAGATATTGATGGAAAAGTTGGTCAAAAGATCATAGTAAAAGGATCTTTAGGCAGAAGCAGGACTTTTGAGAAGGAAGCCACAATAGAAAAAGCCTATCCAAATATTTTTATAGTAAAATATGAAGAAAATGATAGAAATGTAACTTATAGTTACACAGATATTTTAACAAGAACTGTAGAAGTTCAGGTATTTGATGGGCAAGAATATAGTCCATTAATACCACCAGCAGAAGATAAAAAGCCAAGTAAAAAGATGGATTTATAATCAAGCTATAAAGGTTATAAATAAAATTGGTTAAAGATAAATGAAAATTCCTAGAAATAGGAATTTTTTTTTGCCTCTTTCATATAAATATAAAAAAGAAAAGGAGGTAAAAAATGAGTATAGAAGTTTTACAAGACAACTTATGCGTTAATAGACTTATAGAAGGGAAGAAAAAAGAAATTACTTTAGAAAGTTCTATAATAGTTCCAGATATTAAACCAGATATTGTAAAACCAATAGATTTAAGTGGAAATGTTTGTATATATAAAAAAGAAATAATAAATGGAAGGGTAAAAATAGATGGAACGATAGATAGTAACATTATATATCTAGTTGATAGTGGTGATGAACTTATAAGGGGGCTTAATAGTAATATAGATTTTTCCGAATTTTTAGAAATAGATAGTAATATATCACAAGCAGATATTGATGCAAATATAGTTCTAAAAAATATGGAATGTGATGTTTTAAACGGAAGAAAAGTTAATTTAAAAGCTACTATAGAGATAAATGTAAGATTATATTCAAATGATGGAATAAGTATATTAAAAGATATAAATGGAATTTCCGGGATACAAAAGCTTAATAAAATAGTACAATTAAATTCTATGGTTGGCAAAAACACTACGAAAGCTATTGCGAAAGAAAACATACTACTTAATTCAGAAGAAAAAGTTATGGAAATATTAAAGAAAGAAGTAAGAATAATAAATAAAGATTTTAAAGTAAGTTACAATAAAGTTGTAGCCAAGGCTGAGCTTAGTGTTAAAATTTTATATTTAACAGAGGAAGGAAAAATAAATTATGTAGAAAAAATAATTCCTATTATGGGATTTATAGATATGGAAAATGTTACAGAAGAAAATATTTGCGAGCTTAAGTACTGTATGAAAAATATCTTAGTAAAACTAAATAATACTGATGAAAACTCTATATATCTAGAAGTAGAAGTAGAGATTAGTTGCTATTCTTACGAAACTAAAGATATAGAACTTGTGCAAGATGTATATACTCCTTTTTCTAATATTCAATACAAGCAAAAAACTGTAAAAGCAATGGTTGGCTTACAAAATGTGAGTGATATCTATCAGCTAAAAGAACAGATTTCGGATTCAGAAATTAGTAACAGTAGAATTTATAATGTAAGTATGACAAGTAGTATAAATAATGTAAAAATAGCGGGAACTAAAGCTATTTACGAAGGTGAAGTAAGTGTAAATATTTTGTATGAAAGTACAGAAGTTACACGTATAGATAAAAAAGAATTTAAATTTCCTATAAATTACGAATTAAATATATTAGAAGGAATGAGCGAAGAAAACTTAGATATTATGGTTGATGTAGAAAAATACGAAATTTCTTCACAAACTGATAATATTCAAATTAACATAGACTTAAATATAAGTACTAAAATGTTTAAAACTATTGAACTTAATATAATAGAAGACCTAGAAGAAAAAGAATTAGAAGATAAAGAAGAATATAGTATTATAGTATATTTCGTTAAAGCAGGTGATACTTTGTGGAATATAGCAAAGAAATTTAGAAGTACTGTGGAAAATATAAAACAAATTAACAATATTGAAGACGAGGATAAATTAGCAATAAATCAACAATTGTTTATTCCAAGATATGTAGAAAAAGTTAAGGCCATGTAGTATGGAAAAGATTTATTCTAGGAAGAAAATAAATCTTTCTAAAAAGTATAGAATGTTAATATTAGTATTAGTAACAGCATTGTTTACTGTGGTATATTTAATAAAAACGATAGGTCCTACGTTTAACCAGTTATGCTTAAGTGAAGCAAAGTCAACAGCAACGCAAATTGTACATGAGACGATAGATGAGGTAATGGAAAAATATGGGTATAATGATTTAATTACAACAGTAAAAGATAAAGATGGCAAAATAGTATCCATGCAAGCGAATATTGCAATAATGAATAAAATCGTTTCACAAATTGCACTTAAGATACAGGAGAAAATAGATAATCAAGATAGTAGGGATATATCTATTAGGTTAGGAACCTTTACAGGAATTACATTGTTATCTGGAAGAGGCCCAAAGGTTCCTATTAGAATATCTAGTATAGGTAATTTGGATACAAAAATAAGTAGTGAATTTACATCAGCTGGAATAAACCAATCTATACATAGAATATTTGCTAGTATTAATTGTAAGATAGATGTATTAACACCATTTAATACCATAAGTAGTCAGATTGAGGAAAAGGTTATATTAGCAGAAAATGTAATTATTGGTGAAATTCCAGAAAACTATTTAGACATAGGAAATTTATTAAATGCAAATAAAAATAATTAGTTAACATATTAAATTTCAAAAAAATTCAAAAAAAACTCCCCAAAACCTGAAAAACGTGTTATAATGTGGAAGAAGTGTTATATTTTATAAAATGCCTAGTAATATATTATTGAAATAAAATAAATAAAGGAGATAATATATGGATAAATTAAATGTAAAGAACTTAATTAACATTAAAGTAATTGGAATTGGCGGAGCTGGTAACAATGCTGTTAACAGAATGATTGAAGACGGAATCGAAGGGGTAGAATTTTATGAGTTTAACACAGAAGTAAAAGTTCTTGAGGAAGCAAAGACAAAAAATGTTATGCAAATCGGGAAAGAAATCACAAAAGGATTAGGTGCTGGCGGAGATGTATCCATAGGTGAAAGAGCAGCAATGGAAAATAAAGAAGAAATCAAGAATATATTACAAGGTACAGACTTATTGTTCTTAACTGCCGGAATGGGTGGCGGAACAGGAACTGGTGCAATTCCTGCAATAGCACAATTTGCAAAAGAAATGGGAATATTAACAGTTGGTATAGTTTCTAAACCATTTTCTTTTGAAGGAAAAGTACGAATGGCAAGAGCGGAAAGAGGAATAGATGAATTACGCGAAAATGTTAATTCATTAATCGTTGTTTTAAATGACAACTTATTAAAAGGAAATTCTAGAATTACATTACAAAATGCATTTAAAGAAGTAGACTTAGTTTTAGAAAAAGGTATAAAAGGTATAACAGACCAAATTGCAACTCCTGGTTTAGTAAACATAGATTTTGCCGATATCAGAACAATTATAGGATATAAAGGAAATGCTTATATGGGTATTGGTAGAGGAAAAGGAGAACACAGAAATGAACTAGCTGTAAAAGAAGCAATTGGTAATCCTTTAACAGAAACTATGATACAAGGTGCAAAAGGTGTAATCGTAAATATTGCTGGTAGTGCAGAAATGCCTTTAGACGAAATTAATGCAATAATGACTGTAATTGGAGATAAAGTAGATAATCCAGAAGCAAATATTATCTTTGGAACAATAATAGATGACTCTTTAGAAGATGAAATAGTTATTACTGTGATTGCAACAGGAATAGATAAATAGAGTCGGGATTTGGGGACATTCCTTTTTTCCCTTTCTGGCATCTCAGGGATTTTAGGGACGTTCCTTAAATCCCTATTTGCTTATATATAAAATAAATAAAGCTGAATATACGTAAAAAACAAAACACCCTAATGTTAAAAAAAATAACATTTAGAGGTGTTTTTTCTTGTGCAAATATGATAAGATTTAGCATATATGAGGTGAGCAGATGAGTTTAAGATTAATATATGGAAAATCTGGATGTGGAAAAAGCGAATATTGTTTTAAAGAGATAGCAAAAAATGTTAATAAAGAAAAAATATATATGATTGTGCCAAACCAAATGGCGTTAATGGCAGAAAAAAGATTGATGGAAAAGGCAGATAATTTGGGATTAGTAAATACAGAAGTAATTACATTTAGTAGAATGGCATTTAGAGTAAGAAATGAGATAGGTGGAGCTAAAAAAACAAACTTAAGCAAAAGTGGTAAAGCAATGTTACTTTATGACATATTAAGCAAGCAAAAAGATACTTTGAATTTCTTAGGTAAGAATGCAGAAAATGTTGATATCATAGGAAATTCAATTACGGAATTTAAAAAACATAGAATAGATATAGAAAACTTAAAAGAAGAGGCTAACACAACTACTGATATGTATTTAAAGTTAAAACTAAATGACATGATAACCATGTATGAAGAATTTGAGAAAAGCATACAAGATAAATTTTTAGATGAAAATGATGTATTAGATATTTTAAATACACAAATATTAGAAAGTAATCAGTTTAAAAATACAACAATTTATATAGACGAATTTGTTGGGTTTACAACACAGGAATATGAGATTATAGCAAAACTAATGCAACTTGCAAAAGAAGTAAATGTTACAATATGTACAGATAATTTGCTTCAACAAGAAGATGCAGATAAAGATATTTTTTATGCAAATAAGAATACAGGCATCAAACTAATTAATTTAGCAAAAGAATACGGAATAGAAATAGAGGATGATGTTAAACTTACAGAATTACATAGGTTTAAAAATGAAGAATTAAAACATTTAGAAGAGAACTTTTATGCAGTGCCATATAAAACATATAAAGAAGAGCCAAAAAATATAAAAATGTTTCTAGCAAATAATCAATACACAGAGATAGAACATATAGCATCAGAAATAGTAAAATTAGTTAGAAATGAAAATTATAGATATAAAGATATATCTGTTATAACTAAAAATTTAAACTTATATTCTAGTTTAATAAAAGTTATTTTTGCAAGCTATAATATTCCAGTTTTTATAGACGAAAAAAAGGAATTAAGCGAAAACATTTTAGTAAAATTTTTAATAGCAGTATTAGAGATTTGTAATAAAAATTGGTCATATGAAGCTGTATTTAATTATTTAAAAACAGGTTTTGTAAATATAGATAAAGAAGAAATTTTTAAACTAGAAAACTATTGTATAAGATGGGGGATAAAAGGTAATAAGTGGTATAAAGAAGATTGGAATTATGTAGGAAAAGAGGAATATACAGAAGAGGAACTAGCAAGATTAAATGAACTTAGAAGAATGATTGTTACACCAATTAGAAAACTGCAAGAAAAATCTAGGAAAGATAATAGTTTTATAAATTTAACTAAGATTTTATACGAATTTTTAGAAGAGATGAAGATAGAAGAAGTTATAACTTCAAAGATAGAAAAACTAGAAGAAAAAGGCTTTATAGAGCTTGCAAATGAATACGAAAGCAGTTTTAAAGTCCTTATAGAATTATTTGATGAAATCGTACTAGTCTTTGGAGAAGAAAAAACTAATTTTGATAAATATATGAGTATATTAAAAATAGGTTTAAAAAATACGGGACTTGGAAAAATCCCAGCAACACAGGATCAAGTTATAGTAGGAGATGTAAATAGATCTAGAAGTCACAAAGTTAGAGCTGTGTTTATTATAGGAATAAATGACGGAGAATTTCCAAGTATCTATAAGGATGAAGGATTCTTTAATGACAAAGATAGGGAATATTTAAAAGCACAGGGATTTGATTTAGCAAATGGAAGCTTAGAAAACTTATATGAAGAAAATTTTAACATATATAAAGCATTTACAATTGCAGAAGAAAAGTTATTCTTATCATATGCCTCATCAGACAATGAGGGAAGGACATTAAGACCTTCTATATTAATCACAAAATTAAAGAAGATTTATCCAAACTTAAAAGAAACAAGTGACATAATTACTCAAGAAAAAGAAATTATTACTACAAACAATACATTTGATAATTTAATAGAAAAATTAAATTCTTATCAAGAAGGAGAAGAGATAGAAGATATTTGGTTTGATGTGTTAAAATATTATGAGAATAATCCATTATGGAAAGGAAGATTACTAAAAAGTTTAGAAGGAATAAAATATACAAATGTTCCAGAAAAGATTAAGCCAGAATTTATAAAAAAATTATATGGAGAAACTTTACATACAACGATTTCGAGATTAGAAAGATATAGAAGTTGTCCATTTTCATTCTACTTAGAATATGGACTAAAACTAAAAGAGAAGAAATCATTAAAGTTACAACCAATAGATACAGGATCTTTTATGCATGAGGTTATAGATGAATTTTTTGAAGAAGTTGCAGATAAAAAAATAAGCATAAAAGAACTTGAAAAAGAAGAGATAGAAAAAATAGTAAAACAAATAATAGAAGAAAAGTTAAATTTAAAAGCTAATTACATTTTTAAAAGTATTCCAAAATTTATGGTGCTTACAAATAGGTTATGCAGATTAGTAACTTTATCTATAGTATATATTGTTCAAGGGCTACAAGCTACCGATTTTGAAGTTGTAGGAAACGAGATAGAATTTAAAAATGGAAAAGAGTATAAGCCAATAGAAATTACTACAGAAGATGGAAGAAAAGTAGAGATAACAGGTAAGATAGATAGAATTGATTTAGCAAAAGATGAAACTGGAAAATATATTAGGATAATAGATTATAAATCATCAGCAAAAGATATAAACTTAAATGAAGTATTAGCTGGTTTACAATTGCAATTAATTACATATTTAGACGCAGTATGCGAAGAAAAGGATGTAATACCAGCAGGAGTATTATATTTTGGCTTAACAGAGCCTAAATTAGATAAAGTAAAAAATGCTAAAAACATAACAGATGAAGAGGTAGAACAAAAAATAAGAGAACACTTTAGAATGAATGGGTTAGTATTGGCAGAGATGAATGTAATTAATATGATGGATAATAACTTAAAAGATGGAGAAAAGTCTACAACTATTCCAGTAAAACTAAAGAAAGATGGTAGTATGGATAAAACATCTAAAGTAGTATCAAGAAAAGAATTCGAAATACTACAAAAATATGTAAAGAAAACTTTAGGAGATATTTCTAAAGAGATTTTAGATGGGAATATAGACATAAAGCCATATTATAACGTCAAAAATAAAAGGAAACCATGTGAGTATTGTGCATATGGCTCAATATGTAATTTTAAAAAGGGATTTTACGGAAATGACTATAATTATATAGACAACCTAGAAAAAGATTATATACTAGAATGTATGAACTTTGGGGACGGGGTTAAAAGTTCATAAGTATACATAAAACGATGTTTGAATCAAGCCCTAAAAAATTAGGAAGGAGAGTCTAATGGATTTAAGTAATGAAAATATAATTCATGTAAAAAAAGGTGATGTTGAATATTTACAATTTAAAGAATTATTAAAGTATTCTGACAGAGTACAACATGCTTATTCATTAAAGCCATTACAATTTAGTGATGAGAATGACCAAGCACCAGCAAATTATGAAAAAATATGTGAAGCATTGAACATAGATTCTAATAAAATAATTAAGTCAGCACAAAAACATACAGATGTTGTTAAAGATATAGAAGAATATACAGATGAAAAATTCGAATTTGTAGATGGTTTTATTACGAATAAGAAAAATATACCATTAGTTACAAAATATGCAGATTGCACACCTATAATTTTATATGATAAAATCAAAAATGTAATAGGAAATGTACACTCAGGTTGGAGAGGAACTTTGCAAAGAATAAGTGCTAAAGCAGTTAAATTGATGATAGAAAAATATAATTGTAATCCAGCAGATATAATAGTATGTATAGGTCCATGCATAAAGCAATGTCATTTTCAAGTAGAAGAGGATTTTATAGAAAATTTTAAACAAGAATTTGGAAATGTAGAAAAATATTATAAAACAGGAGAAATTATAGAAGGTAAACAAAAATATTATTTTGATACAACAAGTTTAATAATAGATTATTTAACCGAAATAGGAATAAACAGAGAAAATATATTTGACAGCAATATTTGTAGTGTATGTAATGTTGCTAATATGTCTTCATACAGAGCAGAAAAAGAAAAAGCAGATAGAAATATGAATATCGTAATGCTTAAATAAAAAGTAGAGACGGCGGGGATTTGGGGACGTTCTTTAAATCCCGATTTGACTATAAAATAAGATGAATTTTAGGCATGTGAGTAAAAAGCTATTTGACATAAAATTTGAACTTTAAGCTCCGTCCCTAAAGTTCACCTAAAGTTCAGAAGGGAGAAAAACACATGATACCAGCTAGGTTACAAAAAGGTGATACATTAGGAATAATTGCACCTTCAGATAGTGTGACAGAGAAAAATTTAGAGGAGTTTAATAATTCAATACTATTAATGGAAGGTTCAGGCTATAAATTAAAGATAGGAAAGAATGTATTTGCTAATCCGACAGGATATGGTGCGACAGCAGAGCAAAAGGCCGAAGACTTAAATAGAATGTTTGCAGATGATGAAGTCAAAATGGTTTGGTGTGCAAAAGGTGGATTTAATTCTAATTCTATTTTTGATTTAATCGATTATGAATTAGTTAAAAGGAATCCAAAAATTTTATGTGGGTATAGTGATACTACAGCAATAGCAAATATGATATACGAAAAAACAGGGCTAGTTACATTTTCTGGTCAAACTTTTAAAGGACTTTCAGCCTGTGAAACAGAGTATTGCTATAAAGAGATTATAAAGAGATTTCAAGATGGAAGTTTAGAATTAGGAACAAAAGATGATGAATATAGAGTAATTAATCCAGGGCAAGCAGAAGGAATTATGATTGGTGGAAATTTAAGTATTATGTCTAATTTAATAACAGGAAAATATAATGTAGATGTTACCGATAAAATTCTATTCTTAGAAGAATTTTGGTTAGAATCTCCACCTGAAGCAGTGAGTTCATATTTTTATAGAATGAAACAAAATGATGTGTTTAGCAAAATTAAAGGAATTTGGCTTGGTGGATATGAACATGAATCTGGAATAACGCTTGCACAAGTTTTAAAAGATACAATAGGAAATGAATATAATTTCCCAATAATTCAATCAGATAATTTTGGACATATAGATCCAAAGACAGTTATACCAATTGGTGTTAAAGTAAGGATAGATACAGATGACAAAGTAAAAATAAAATTATTAGAAAAGTGTGTAAACTAGCATAAAGAGGTGTAAAAATTGTACGACAATTGGGAGGATTTAGAAAAATCAATAATAGGTTGTAAAAAGTGCAAATTATGCACTAATAGAACTAATATAGTATTTGCAGATGGAAATAAAAATGCAAACGTGATGCTTATAGGAGAAGGTCCAGGAGCAGATGAAGATAAGCAAGGAGTGCCTTTTGTAGGTAAAGCAGGACAACTAATGAACAAAGCATTTGAAGGGTTAGGGATAGATAGAAAAAAATTATATATAGCTAATATAGTAAAATGTAGACCACCAAACAATAGAGTACCAGAAGAAGATGAAGCAAGAGCATGCTTGGACTATTTAAGAAATCAAGTAATATTAGTAAAACCACAAATAATAGTACTTATGGGAAGTACTGCACTTCAGAATATATTAGGAAAAGAATATAAAATAACAGCAAGTAGAGGACACTGGATAGAAAAGAAAGGAATAATGTATATGCCAACATGGCACCCAGCAGCACTTTTAAGAGACGAAAACAAAAAAATAGACTTTTGGCGCGATTTTAAAAAAGTAATTGCAATGTGTGAAGAGCTAAAAATTGGTATTTAGGAATAGAAGGGATTTAGGGACGTTCCTAAAATCCCTATAATGATGATTAATTTTTTTAATACATGAATCAAAACAAATATTGGAGGCTAAAATGGAGAAATATTTTAAAGATATGGACTATGAAAAAATAAGTGAAGAAGAAGCTTTTAATGGAAGAAGAGTGAAAGTAAAAATAGAAAAATATTATAATAAAAGAGATAATAAAGAAGTATATCGTGAACACATAAAAGCAGGAAATGGTGCTGTTATAATGCCTTTTTTAGATGATAATACATTAATAATGATAGAAGAAATAAGAACGCCAATAGGAAAAAGTATATTAGCATTTCCGGCAGGACTAATTGAAAAAGGTGAAGAACCAGCAGATGCAGCCAAAAGGGAATTAGAAGAAGAAACTGGATACAGAGCAGGAGAAATTGAACAAATAATATATGAATATCCAGCAGTAGGATATTCTGATGAAAAAGTATATATTTTTAAGGCAAAAAATTTAACAAAAACACAAAGACATTTAGATCCTACAGAAGATATAAAAGTACATAAAATATCTGTAGATGAACTAAAAGAATTATACCGAAATGGAGAGATACATTCTTCTGCAGAACTTATAGCAATATTAAGTTATTTTTCGAAAATATAATTTAGCTAAAAAATTTATAAATAGGAAGAGGGAAAAAAGGAACGTCCCTGAATCCCTTGGGAAAGCGTTCCCAAATCCCAATAGGAGGAGAAAAAGTGGAAAATATAATAGATGAAGCAAATAGATGTCTAAGTTGTAAAGTGAGGCCATGCTCTAAAGCATGTCCATTAGGAAATGATATTCCAAGCTTTATAAAGCAAGTAAAAGAAAATAATTTAGAAGAAGCATTTAAAATTTTAACTCAAACTACAGTTTTAGGTGCAATATGTGGAAGAGTTTGCCCTCACTTTAAACAATGTATGGGTAGTTGTGTAAGAGGAATTAAATCTGAGCCAATCAATATCGGAAATTTAGAAACTTATATTTTTGATAATGCTTTACAAAAGAACTATAAAATAGAAACAACTAATAAAATAGAAGGAAAGAAAGTTGCAGTAATTGGTGGAGGACCATCAGGACTTACATGTGCAGCATTTTTAAGTATGAATGGGGCTAAAGTTACAATTTACGAAAAACAACCAAAACTTGGTGGAATTACAAGATATGGTATTCCAGATTTTAGATTACCAAGAGAAGTTATAGATAAAACAGTAGAAAAAATATTAAGTCTAGGAATAGAAGCAAAATGTAATCAAACTTTAGGAAAAGATTATGAATTAGTAGATATAGAAAAGCAATATGATGCTGTATATTTAAGTGTTGGAGCAAATGTATCATCAAAAATGAATATACCAGGTGAAGATTTAGATGGAGTATATGGGGGAAATGAATTATTAGAGACAGGAATTCATCCAGATTATACCGGTAAATCTGTTGCTGTAAGTGGTGGCGGAAATGTAGCAATGGATGCTGCAAGAACTATAAAAAGATTAGGTGCTAAAAATGTATATGTAATATATAGAAGAGCAAGAGAACAAATGCCAGCAGAAGATTACGAAGTAGAAGAAGCGATGAAAGAAGGAGTAGAGTTTTTATTCCAAAATAATATTGTTAAAATAATAGGAAATGATAAAGTAGAAAAATTGGAATGTATCAAAACAGAGCTTGTTCAAAAAGAAGGAGAAAAAAGATTAGTTCCTGTGAATATAGAAGGCTCTAATTATACATTAGATATGGATTATATTGTAATGGCTGTTGGTTCTAAAGCGAATAAGGAAGTTGTCGAAAAGACAGGATTAGAAACAACTGAGTATGGAAATATAAAAGTAGATGAAAGATATATGACATCTAGAAAAGGAGTTTTTGCTGGAGGAGATTTAATAGGAACTAAAGCGACAGTAGCATGGGCTGCACGTTCTGGAAGAAATGCTTCAGAGGAAATAATAAAATACTTATTAGGAGAAGGATAATGAAAATAAGAAGACTACAAAAAGAGGATATTCCAGAACTATTAAATTTACGAATAGAGCAACAAAAAGAATATCACGAATGTTTAAATGAAGAAGAAAAACACATAATAGAATATACTAGGGACTACATAAATGGAAATTTAAATAAAGATTTGTTTATGTTTGGAGTTTTTAAAAACAATGAAATAGTTGCAATATGTGGATATAATGTTTGGAATGGTTTCCCATCACTTACTAATCATTCAGGAAAAATTGCATATCTATGTAGTGCCTATACAAAGCAGGAGTATAGGGGACAAGGCATTATGAAAGAATTATTAGATAAAAGTATTAATACAATAAAAGAAAACGGTATAACTAGAATAAAACTTAATTCAAGTAAAGAAAATGCAATTAGAATTTATTCAAGGCTTGGATTTACAAAAGATGAAACAGCAATGATTTTAGATTTATAAATAAAGATTTAAATACACTTACCAAATGTTGGAAAGTGTATTTAGTATTTGGAAGATACTATGATGATGACGAATGGTAAAAGCAACTCGTAAGAGTTGCTTTTTGCTTTTATATATTCATATATTAAATCTGTTTACTTTTTCAAGTTTTTGATATATAATGCTTGCAAACACAAAAAAATGAAGGGATGAAGCTTATGTACAATTTTAAAGAGGTAGAGAAAAAATGGCAAGATAAATGGTATGCAGAAGGTACCTTTAATGCAAAAAATGATTATTCAAAGGAAAAATGGTATGGCTTGATAGAATTCCCATATCCATCAGGACAAGGTTTGCATGTTGGACATCCAAGAAGCTATACAGCACTTGATATAATAGCAAGAAAAAGAAGAATGCAAGGATATAATGTATTATTCCCAATTGGATTTGATGCATTTGGTCTTCCAGCAGAAAACTATGCAATAAAAAATCATGTTCATCCTAAAATAACTACAGAAAAAAATATAAATCATTTTAGAGAACAATTAAAATCTATAGGATTTTCTTTTGACTGGTCAAGAGAAGTAAATACAACAGATCCTAATTATTATAAATGGACACAATGGATTTTTATTCAATTATATAAACATGGACTAGCATATAAAGCAACAATGCCAATAAATTTCTGTACAGGTTGTAAGGTAGGCTTAGCAAATGAAGAAGTTGTAAATGGTGTTTGCGAAAGATGTGGAAGTCCAGTAGTACAAAAAGAAAAAAGCCAATGGATGCTAAAAATTACAGAATATGCACAAAGATTAATTGATGATTTAGATGATGTTAATTTCTTAGACAAAATTAAAGCACAACAAATAAATTGGATTGGTAGAAGCGAAGGAGCAGAAGTTAATTTTAAAATAAGTGGAACAGATGATAATCTTCTTATTTATACAACTAGACCAGATACAATATTTGGTGCAACATATATGGTTATAGCTCCAGAACATAAACTAATAGAAAAATATAAAGATAGAATTACAAACCTTGAAGAAGTAGAAGAATATAAGAAAAAAGCAGCATTAAAATCAGATTTTGAAAGAGCAGAACTAAACAAAGAAAAAACAGGTGTAGAAATAAAAGGAATAAAAGCTGTAAACCCATTAACAAACGAAGAAATTCCAATTTGGATTTCTGACTATGTATTAATAACATATGGAACAGGTGCAATAATGGCAGTTCCTGCACATGATACAAGAGATTTTGAATTTGCTAAAAAGTTTAATTTACCAATTAAACCAGTAATAATAGAAAAACCAAAAGATTATGATACTAACAAAGAAAGTCTAGAGTTATTAGAAAAAGAAATAGATGCGAAATTTTCATACTGTTTTGGCGATGATGAAAAGCAAAATATGTCTGAAGCATTTACAGATGTTAATAATGGTATTGCTGTAAATTCAGGTTTCTTAGATGGACTAGAATCTAAGGATGCTATAAATAAAGCAATAGAATATATAGAAGAACACAAATTAGGAGAAAGAAAAGTAAATTACAAACTTCGTGATTGGGTATTTTCTAGACAACGTTATTGGGGAGAACCAATACCAATGGTATATTGCGAAAAATGTGGTTGGGTTCCAATTCCAGAAGAGGAATTACCATTAAAACTACCAGATGTTGAAGATTATGAACCAGGAGAAAACGGAGAATCTCCACTTGCAAAACACGAAGAATGGATAAATACTACATGTCCACATTGTGGTGGAAAAGCAAGAAGAGAAACAGATACAATGCCACAATGGGCTGGTTCATCTTGGTATTATTTAAGATATATGGATCCACATAATGATAAAGCTTTGGCTTCAAAAGAAGCATTAGAATATTGGTCACCAGTAGATTGGTATAATGGTGGAATGGAACATACTACACTACACTTACTATATTCAAGATTTTGGCATAAATTCTTATATGATATTGGTGTAGTACCAACAAAAGAACCATATGCAAAGCGTACATCACATGGAATGATACTAGGAAGCAATGGTGAAAAAATGTCTAAATCAAAAGGAAATGTAATAAATCCAGATGAAATAGTAGATGAATTTGGAGCAGATGCATTTAGAGTATACGAAATGTTTATGGGACCTTTTGACCAAACAGCGCCATGGTCTATGGAAAGTATTAGAGGATGTATGAAGTTCTTAGATAGAGTATGGAATATGCAAGACTTCTTGGTAGATGGAGATGAATATTCAGAAAAATTCGAAAAGATGATGCATAAAGCAATAAAGAAAGTTTCATCAGATATAGAAGAAATGAAGTTTAATACTTCTGTTGCAACTTTTATGACAATGGTAAATGAATTTTATAAAGAAAAACAAATTAATAAAGCAGAATTTGCAACATTTTTACAATTATTAAATCCATTTGCACCACATATGACAGAAGAATTATATCAAAAAATAGGTGGTAAAGAAGAGCTAGCATATAAAGCTTGGCCAACATATGATGAAGCTAAAACTATAGAAGATGAAATAGAAATTCCTGTACAAATAAAAGGAAAAGTTAGAGCTACAATTACTATTAAAAAAGACGAAGATGAAGAAGTAGTTAAACAAAAGGCTAAAGAAGCAGTTGCAGGCCAAATAGAAGGTAAGAGAATAATAAAAGAAATATATGTTAAAAATAAAATTTATAATATAGTAATTGGTTAAATAAGCCACTGTCCAAATCTTTGATTTGGCAACAGTGGGCTATAGTTGACGAAGTCAACAGGAACATTACAGTTATGTTTTGTAACATGGCTGTAATGTTTTTTTAACAATAATGTTATAGAACTTTTTGGCTAATGTAGTATAATATAATTATCTATAGGTATACCAAGGAGAATAGATATGGGGATCGAATCAAATTTAAGAAAAGAAGGAATCAAGGTTACAGAAGAACTTGATAAAATAAAAGTTAATACTATTGCAAAGAATGTTGCTCAAAAGATTGTGGCTGCATTCCCTGAACTTGAATTTAAATTAGGGGAAGTATTTATAAAACTTTCTCAATTAAAGATGTACTATGCAGAAGTGCCAAAGGGCTTTTCAGAAGCTAATTATTTCTACAAAAATACTTCAATTTATTTTAACCAAGAAGTCCCTATAGAAAAAATCGAAAATTATGCTATTCATGAATGCATTCATTATTTACAAGAAAGAAAGGATAAAGCAGGATTTTTATTAAGGCTAGGCTTATGCGATTTAACACAATATAAAGTTCATGGGCTAGCACTAAATGAGGCAGCAGTACAATATGCAACAGCTAAAGCAACAAAAGAACCAAAAGATAATGTGAAGTATTATGGAATTTCTTTTGATACAATTAGCCCTACTTGTTATCCATTAATATGTAATTTGATTGCGCAAATGGCATATGTAACAGGGGAGAAAGTTCTTTTTGATAGTACTTTTAATAGTAATAATAATTTTAAGGAAACGTTTATAGAAAAAACTTCTGAAGATACATTTTATACATTAGAAAAGAATTTTGATAAGATTTTAAAGCTAGAAGAAGATTTATTAAAATTAAATAATAAGATGGAACTTTCAGATAATTTAAATTCTGGACTTAATAAAAAAAGACTTAAAATAAAGAATAGTATTCAAAGTACATTTATGGAATCACAAAATTTAATAATTACTTCATATTTCGATACAGCTTTTGAAAGAATTACGAATTTAGAAGAGGTAGAGAATTATAGGAGATCATTATATAATTACAAAGATTTAGTTGGATATGTTGATGGAATCGACACATTTAATGAATATTACATTAAGACTATGAATAAACTAGAAAATAAATATAACGAGCTAGAAAAAGGAATTATAGCAGAAGATGAAGAACAAGAAATAGTAGGTTTACCAGCAGAAAGAAGAAATAAATTCCAAATATTCTGGCAAACAGTAAAGAAGTTCTTATTTAAATCAGGTGAAGAGTATAAAAGAGAAGAAAAATAACACAAATAGAGGAAGTGATTCCTCTATTTTTACTTTAATTATAAAAAAATCTTATAAATCCATTGACAACACCAAAAAAACATGCTATTATATATAAGCGATTAAAGAAGAAGGTAACCACTTCCACCTTGTCTATAAAGATAGAAAGGTAAATAATTAAATATAAATATGTATATTGTAATTATTTAAGTGGGTTAACTTGCGTCTTTAAGTTAATTCATTTTTTTATTGTCTAAATTAAATTAGACGAAAATATATGGAGGTGTTTTAGAATAAAACAGGATTTACCTATTAACGAAAAAATTAGAGCCAAAGAAGTCAATCTAATAGACGAAAATGGTGAAAAATTAGGAGTAATGTCACTTAACGAAGCACTTAATATAGCTTCAGAGAAAAATTTGGATGTAGCGTTAGTTTCTCCAAACACAGTACCACCTGTTTGCAAAATTATGAATTATGGTAAATATAAATTTGAGCAAGCAAAGAGGGAAAAAGAAGCTAAAAAAAAGCAAAAAGTATTCGAATTAAAAGAAATTAGAGTAACACCTAATATCGAAGAACACGATTTTGGATTTAAATCTAAAAATGCAAGAAAATTTATAGAAGATGGAGCAAAAGTAAAAATAACAGTTAGATTTAGAGGAAGAGAAGTTAATAATGTTAAATTAGGAGAAGCAGTTATCAACAAATTTATAGAAGAATTAAGTGATATAGCATCTCCAGAAAAGAAACCTTTATTAGAAGGTAGAAATATGTTTGTAATTTTATCAAAAAAAGCATAAATAGAAAGGAGCAATTAAAATGCCAAAATTAAAAACAAATAAAGCTGCAAGCAAAAGATATGGTTTTACAGCAAAAGGAAAAGTAAAAAGAACATCTGCAAACGCAAGACACAGATTATCTACAAAAACAAGTAGACAAAAAATGTCTAGAAAACAAAATTCTTATGCAGACAAAACATGTGTTGAAGGAATCAAAAAATTATTACCATATGGTTAATAAAAAGAACGAAGAATGAGGAGGAATAGAAAATGGCAAGAGTAAAAACAGCAAGAATTACTCGTAAAAAACATAAAAAAGTATTAAAACAAGCAAAAGGATATTTTGGTGCAAAAAGATACAGATTTAGAATGGCTAAACAAGCTGTTATGAAATCTGGAATGTATGCATATATAGCTAGAAAAGATAAAAAGAGTAATTTTAGAAAATTATGGATAGCAAGAATAAATGCAGCTGCAAGAATGAATGGAATTTCTTATAGTAAATTAATAGCTGGATTAAAGAAAGCTAATGTAACAATTAACAGAAAAATGTTAGCAGATATCGCTATAACAGATCCAAAAGCATTCACAGAAATTGCTGAAATTGCAAAAAAAGCATAATAAAATAAAATTCTAAGATACTAGTTTGTGAAAACTAGTATTTTTGTGCATAAAAACGCATATTATATAGTAGAAAGGGGGGGAATATTTTTATGGCAGAAGAACAAAAAATCTTGTCAATCATAGATTATATAAATCAAAATAATATATGTAATAAGTATTTAAATAAATTAAAAAATATAATTGGCAGCAGCAATGTAGAAATATTATCTAGGGTTAAAGAAAAACAATCAGCACTAGACAAAATGAAAGTTAGACATTTTGTTTCTGCAAATCAAATAAGTGATTTTGTTGGATATATGATAATTACAGATACAGTCGAAGATGTATATAAAATTAAAAATAAAATAGAAAATGATTTAGGAAATTGTCTAGAGGAAGACTATATAAAAAATCCTAAAAATGGTTATAAGAGTATACACTTAAATTATTTAGTCGAAAAAGATATTCCTCTAGAGATACAGATAAAAACAAAGCAAATGAAAGCTGCACAAGATATTGTACATGATAAAATATATAAAAATTTTAATCTATCAGAAGAATTAAGAAGTGTGCTTAGCAATTTAGTATTTTTAAAAGTATTAAAGCAATAAAGAAAAAACTTTATTGCTTTTTCATTTTTGGTTTTGCAATTAATGAAGCTAAATAACCAAAGAATATTGCGGCAGCAATACCACCTGCTGCATTTTTTATACCTCCAGTAAACGCACCTAAAAGACCTGCTGATTTTACTCCTTCAATAGCGCCTTTTGCTAAATTATATCCGAATCCAGTAAGAGGAACTGTTGCTCCAGCCCCTGCAAAATCAACTAAATATTTATATAGGCCAAGCCCACCTAATATAACACCGGCAGTAACAAATGTAACTAGTATTCTAGCAGAAGTTAACTTTGTTTTATCGATTAAAATTTGACCTATTACACATATAAGCCCACCTACGACAAAAGCCTTTAAAAGTGTAGCCCATTCAAAAACACTTGACCAATCAATATTACTCATGAAATCTCCTCCTAGGGATTTTGTAGGGATTTGGGGACGTTCCTAGAATCCCGATTAATCTTATACTAATATTTTGTGCATGAATTGATAATTTTATACAATTTTACAATATTGAATGTAAAAAAAAGTTATGATAAAATTATAAAAAATTATTTTAGAGGAATGCAAAAGATGATTGAAAGTGAAGTTTTTAAGAGGTATCAATTACCAATAGAAGAATTACGCCCAAAAATAATAGATACAATAGTAGAAGTTTATGGAAAAAGGCATAGAGCTCAAATAGAAGATAGATTAAATAATTTATATATAAATTCATATGTTACAGCCGAGGATGTACAAAATGATTATAATACAAAAAATAGCCATTTTGTATCAATACTATCAGTAAAATTTTTACGAAAAATAGGAATGGAAGTTTCAAAAGAAACAGAAGATAAAGTATATGAAAGAGGAACTTTTCATTTGCAAGAGGAACATAAAGAAGTTTTAAAACAATATTTCGGAACTTCTAATTTTACTGATTATGGAAAAATTCTTTCATTTGATGATAAATTAATAAATTCAGAAAACGACTATGCAAACAGAATGCATAAAGCTAATAGATGTGAGATTTTAAAAGCTATGGGCTTAGAAATTTCGCCAGAAAATTATGATGAAGTTATACAAACTAAGCAAGGTCAAGAATGTTTAAATAGAGTAATGGATATATATAAAGTAGCTGCTGAGTGTAAGAATGAGATTAATCAATTTAAGGAAGATAATAAAGATTATATAGAATATTTAGAAAAAGTTAAAAAATATGAGCAAGAATTAAAATTTAAATACATGAAGGAATATGCAAAGCAAATTGTTCCTTATTGTGATAAAGAACTTGGAACTAAAATAGAAGACGCATTAGCTAAAAACTATAATTCAGATTATAGTTTTACACAAGAAGTAGATAAAGATGGAATATATATTGCAAGGTATGGAGCCCCTCTAATTTTTGCTTTTTCAGAGGATGCAAAAGAAAAATTAGCTAAAGATAACTTTGAATCTATGCGAGTAAAATCAGATAGGGTAAAATATTTTAAAGCCAAAGGACTAGATTTAGGTAATAATTATGAAGATTATGAAAATAGTGAGGAAGCAAAAAAATTATTGCCTGACAAAGAGCTGGTAGAAACAGTGTATACAATAAAAAAAGAATGTGACAAAGAAATGGACATGGAGTTCTTTTTAAATACAGGAAATTACGAGGCTTGTAAAAGAAATATATTAGCACAAGGGATAAAAATACAAGATAGCTTTTGTAAAGAATTTGTCGAAAATGGTGTAACATGTATAGTTCCAAATGTTAGACAAGATGCTAATGGAAACTATAGTTTATTTAATATAGTTCATTTGCCACTAGTAAAAATTTTACCAGAGTATAAAGATGTGCAGATAATACACGAATTACTACATACTGTAGAATCGAGTATGAAACAAACTTCAGAAGATGAGATATATTTTAAATTTGGTTTTGATGAAGCAGTAGAACCAATATGCCATAACGAAGATGAACTTATTGTAGACGATAGGCAAGGAAATCCAAATGAGCCAAAAAGAAGCTATGAATTTTTTTCTGAAAATTTACATCAAGAATTAGCAATTGAAGTTACCAGAAGACTACATGAAAAAGGAATATATTTGTATGGAGACCCAAAACTGGCTAGAGAAACTGGATCGACTACGTATGAGCATTATAATGTTATAACTAAAAATTTTCAAAAAGAATATAGAGAAGAAATGATTGATGGAATGATGGCACCTACTAGAGATGGAATAACAGAAAGTGTTGGAAAAGAAAATTTTGAAAATTTAAATGCAGCTGTAAGCGAATATGCTAAATTACCATATTATAAAATGATGGATGACATTTTGGCTAAAAGAGACACAGATTTAACAAGAAAAAGGACAGAACTTGCTAATAGAGGAGCAAAAATAGTAAAAGATATGAAGGAATATGAACAAACTAGAGAAGAATATAGCATATCTGTTCAAAAAATAGGTAAAACAACAGTACATAGGTCTCTACAAAATAAAAGAGCTGCAATGCAAGCACTTACAAATGATAAGACTAAAGTTTTGGAAGGAGAACAATCAAGAAATGAGCAATAATTATTCTAAAGCATATGTAGAAGTATTAGAAATTTTAAAATATATTCCAAGAGAAGATTTAGAAAAAGTTCCAAAAGATATAATATATACTTTGGAAAATTGTGCAGATAAAGAGTATATCTTTAAAATTAATAAAAGTGTTCCTTTTGAAGAACAGAACTTAATGGAAGAAACAAAAGATATACTTGCCAACTTTTTTAGGGATTATTGGGCAACTGATTTTCAAAGAGAACAGATTTTGATAAAAGAAAAACAAGATGAGTATGAATTAGAAAAGAATAAGATAAAAATTAATTATGATGAATTATTTAAGAATAAAAAGATAGAGGAAAAACCAAAAACAGAACTAACAGTAATACCAGAAAAGAAATGGTATGAAAAGTTTTTGGATTATATGAAGAAAATATTTAAATTCAAAAGGGATTGAGGCAGGGATTTTGGGGACGTTCCTCAAATCCCTTTTTTAAATAGTAGTAAAGTTCTCCTACTAGGAGAACTTTCTGTACTAGATAATTATGGCGTATGCAAGATTTTCTATACTTCTATACTAACGGCGTGTGCAATTCCGGGAATACTTTCACCTTGTTGAGTGGAGGTTGAATTCATTAATGCTCCAGTTGCGATTAATAATATTTTTTTATACTTTTTAGTTTGAAGCATATTAAATAAATAGCCAGAGAATACTGTACCGCAACAAGCACAACCACTTCCACCAGCATGTGTGTCTTGGGCTTCTTTATCAAAAATTAAAACTCCACAATCATTGTAATTAGTTTTTATATTAAAACCTTTTGTTTGTGCAAGTTCAATTAATATTTCTTTTCCAACATGTCCAAGGTCACCTGTTATTATGGCATCATAATAACTTGGATTTCTGCCAGTATCGTTAAAGTGTGTAATTAAAGTATCTAGGGCTGCAGGTGCCATAGCAGCTCCCATATTATTAGCATCCTTAATTCCCATATCTATAATTCTACCAGGAGTAAAATGAGTTATAAAAGGACCTGTTCCACTAGAAGAAAGAATTGCAGCCCCAGAACCAGTAACAGTCCATTGGGAAGACTGTGGTCTCTGGTTTCCAAGTTCTAATGGAAATCTAAATTGTTTTTCTGCACTACAAAAGTGACTAGAAGCAGCGCAAATGACATTATTAGCAGCACCACCATCAATAAATATAGAGCCTAACCCAAAACCTTCAACAAAAGTAGAGCATGCACCGAATATGCCTATAAATGGTATGTTAGAATCGCGTAAACCAAAGCTAGAAGAAATACATTGATTTAATAAATCACCAGCAAAACAGTAATCTATACTAGAGATTGGAAGATTAGATTTTTTTACTGCAGAGTAGACTGTTTCTTTTAGTATTTTACTTTCAGCTTTTTCCCAAGTTTTTTCACCCCAAAACTCGTCTTCTAAGCATTTATCAAAATACTTAGCAAGAGGCCCCTCTGCTTCTTTTGGACCAACAATGCATGCTGTATCTAAAATAGTAGGAGGCTTAGTAAATTTAATAGTTTGTTTTCCTAATTTCTCCAAAAAATCATCTCCTTATGCTAAAGTAATACCTTGGGTATTAAAAATTAAATATACAATACCAACAATAATAGAAGTACAAATTCCAAAAACTAATACAGGTCCAGCAATAGTAAACATTTTACTACCAACGCCCATAACATAACCTTCAGATTTAAATTCTATTGAAGGTGCGACAATGGAGTTAGCAAAACCAGTAATAGGAACTAAAGAACCAGCACCTGCAAATTTTCCTATTTTATTAAAGAGATTTAAACTTGTTAAAAAAGCACTAATTGCTATCAAAATGATAGAAACTATAGTTCCAGAAGTTGCTTCATCAAAGCCACGTGCTTTACATATAAGTGAGATAATTTGACCAAAAGTGCAAATTAAACCTCCAACCCAGAATGCATTAAAACAATTCTTTAATATTGGCGAATTAGGGGATTTTTTATCTACATATTCTTGGTATTTTTTTTGTGTCTCGATAGGTTGCATAATTACTCCTTTCTACATATTAGAATGATCTATATAAAATGTAAGTTCTATTTCAGCAAAATATTCAGTAATCTTACCATCTTGAATATTTGCTGTTTGGTCAATTACTTTAACCTCAGATATATAATTTATTGTTTTTGAAGCTTCACTAATAGTTTGTACAATTGCATCTTTCCAAGATATGTTAGAAGAACCTCTAACACGAATGTGTTTTTCTACAGTCATTACAATACCTCCTATAAATAAAATTACTAATATTTTTTCCATTTAATTTAATTTTATACAAGCTGATGATATAATATATAAAAATGAAATTTGGGGACATTCGGGATATGGGGACGGTCCTCAAATCCCGGAAAGGGAAAAAAAGACCGTCCCTAAATACCGATGAAAGGATTGAAAATGATGAAAATCGATTTTGCACGTAACATTGCACTAAAAAGTTTATATGAAATAAATATAAAACAAGCATATTCTAATATTGTGCTCGACAAATTTATAAATGAAAATAGAGAAAAATTAAGTAACTTAGATATAAATTTTATATCTGAATTAGTATATGGTGTTGTAACTTGGAAACTAACATTAGAATATATAATTCAAAAATATTCAAAAACGAAAATAAAGAAAATGTCAGATTGGGTAAAGAATATTTTGTATTTAGGCAGTTATCAAATAATATTTCTAGATAAAGTTCCAAAATCAGCAGCTGTAAATGAAAGTGTCAATTTATGTAAAAAATATAATTTTAAATCAGTTGGATTGGTTAATGCAATTTTAAGAAAAATAGAAAAAAGCGACTATAAAGAAATTAGTAATATAACTAATAGTATAACTAGAATAAGTTTAAAGTATTCAATGCCAGAATGGATAGTAAAAAAATTTTGTGATGAATATGGCGAGGAAGAAACCGCCAATATTTGCCAAAATTTAAATTTAAGACCTAATATTTCGGTAAGAATAAATAGATTAAAAGGAAAAATGGATCTAGGAGAAAAAGGAATTTTAGAGGATTTTAGAACCATTACTGGTACAAAAAACATTACTAAAACCAAAGAATATATAGAAGGAAATATAACTATTCAAGATGAAGCAGCAGGTTTAAGCAGTTTTGTCCTTGCACCAAAAGAAGGAGAGATAGTTTTAGATGCATGTAGTGCTCCTGGTGGAAAGACAACTTACTTAGCAGAACTTATGCACAACAAAGGAAAGATTGTAGCTTGGGATATTTACGAAGAAAGACTAAAACAAGTTGAGCAAAATGCTAAAAGATTAGGGATTGATATTATACAAACAGAAGTACATGATGCAACTAAATTAAAAGAAGAATATGTAGAAAAATTTGATAAGATTTTGCTTGATGTACCGTGTTTAGGTTTAGGAGTAATAAGAAGAAAGCCAGATATAAAATGGAATAGACAAGAAGAGGATATAAAAGAAATTTCTGATATTCAATTTAATATACTAAAAACATGTTCTAAATATTTAAAGAAAAATGGAACTTTAGTATATTCTACTTGTAGTATGTTAAAAGAAGAAAATGATGCAATAATAGAAAAATTCATAAAAGAAGAAAAATTTGAAACAGTTAATATAGAAGAGCAAATACCAAATGAATTTTCTAAGATAACTACTAATAATATGGTACAATTTTTACCAAGTCAAAACCATGATGGATTTTTTATAACAATGCTAAAGAAAATATAAGGTGCCGGAGGAGGTGTTGGAGGCGTAAGGTAAGTATAATATTACGTTAATATTACATTATTATTATGTTTAAATTAAATACCTTGACTTTTTTATATAAACATATAAAATATTGTTAAAAGAAAACTGCAAAAGTATTACGCAATTATACAAAAGAAGGGAGACGTTTATATGTTAAATAAGGTAAGAGAAGAAAAGGGAATAACATTAGTAGTTTTAATAATAACAATAATTGTATTACTATGTTTAGCAGGAGTTATAGTATACTTAGTATTTGGTCAAGATGGATTAACTGGTAAGGATAATGTACTAGAAGCTGAAAGAGATAAAGCATATGCTAAAGATATTGTAACAATGGCACTAAAAGTAGTAGAAAAAGAACAAGAACAAGCTCAGATGAATGTTAATGGATTAGTACAAACAAATACAAATCCAGATGTTATAGATGCAGTTGTAAAAGCAATAGATAAATCTTCAAACTTTAAAGAAGGCGCAGATGGAAGCTCTGTAGAATATGTTACAAACAATGGAGATAAATATGTAGTTACAATAGATACACAAAAATTAAAGGTAAAAGATGTAAACTAAAAATATAGTAGTTTAGGCTTTAACTTAAAATTGTAAATTAAATATTTATATGATAGAATAGGCATATACATTAGTATATGCCTAAAAAAATGTTAGGAGAAAAAAATGATTAATTTTATATTTAGTATAATATATTTATTGGTTTTAATAGGAATTGCAATTATAGATAAAAAAGAACATAAAATTTCTAAAAGGATTTTACTTGTAGGTTTTATTGTAGAAGCAATACAGATAATTTATTTATATGTTAATAATAAATTTCATTTAATTGAGTATTTAATTTATTTAATTATATTTGTAATATTATTAATAATAGATACGATTATTATAAGAAAAAAAGGTGAGTCTTTATATGTGTTGCAAATTCTAATGCTTTGCATGTATATGGCAATATTTACAGATAAATATATTTTTGCAGTAACAGTTATATATACATTATTAGTTATTGGATTATATATTTTAATTGGAAAAATTTCTACAATACGAAAAAGAAGAGTAATTAAAAAACAGAATGCTAAAGAACTTGCAAAATTACCAATAGGTTTTTATTTATGTATAGCAGACATACTAGTTTTAATATATAGTATAATTATATAAAAGTACTAAAAACATAGGGAGAGTGGAAGTATGAATATAGGAATAGATATAGGAGGAAGTCATATAGGAGTAGGACTAGTAGGTTCAAGTGGCAAAATAATAAATAAAAAAGAAGTAGATATTACAGAAAAAGACAAGAAAAACATAGAGAAAATGATTATAAATACAATTACAAATTTTATTAAAGTGATTTTAAAAGAACAAGACATAGAGACTAAAGAACTTGGATATATAGGAATTGCATCACCAGGAACTATAGAAAATAATTGTATATATAATGTTGTAAATTTAGGTGTAGAAAAACTAGATATAGCAAAAATTTTAAATAAAGAATTTGGCTTAGAAGTAAAAATAAAAAATGATGCTAAATGTGCAGGTATTGCAGAAAGTATGTATGGAAGCACGAAACCGGCACAGGATAATATATATTTATGTTTAGGAACAGGAATAGGTGGAGCAGCGTTCATAAATAATAAATTAGTAGAACCTAGATATAAATCTGGAATGGAATTTGGACATATGATAATACAAAAAGATGGTAGAGAATGTAAATGTGGAAGTAAAGGCTGTTTCGAAACATATTGCTCTATGAAAGTTTTAAAAAGAGAAGTAGCAGAAACATTAGAATTAAACGAGAACGAGACAGGGGCAAACATTGTAAATGAAATAAGAAAACATATAGATGATTTAAGAATAAAGCCACTAATAGAAGAATATGTACAATATTTGGCAATCGGAATAGCAAACTTAATAAATATATTTGAACCAGAGATTATATGTATCGGTGGAAGTTTTGTTTATATTGGGGATCTAATTATTCCAAAGTTAAAAAAGGAAATTCAAGAAAAAGGCTTATTATTTAATTCCAGAAAAGAAATAGATATAGTTCTTGCCAGTTTAGGCAATGAAGCCGGAATTATTGGAGCCGCAAGCTTATTATAGAAAAAAATCACTTAAATACTTGTACAAATTTTAAGATTGTGATATAAATTATGTATGGAATTTTATAAGAAAGGTGGAACATTTGTGGAAGGCGAAACAAGTACTGATAAAAAAACGATATTAATTGTGGATGATGAACAACCAATAATTGATATGCTAGTATATAATTTGGAAAAAGAAGGATATAATACCTTAGAGGCAACAGATGGGGAAAAAGCAGTAGATATAGCTTTAAATAATACACCTGACTTAATATTATTAGATATTATGATTCCTAAAATGGACGGATTATCTGTTTGCAAAAGAATTAGACATACGTTAAATGTTCCAATTATAATGCTTAGTGCAAAAGGCGAAGAAATAGATAAAATATTAGGATTGGAATTAGGAGCAGATGATTATATAACAAAACCTTTTAGTATAAGAGAGTTAATGGCAAGAATAAAAGCTAATTTAAGAAAAGGTAAAGGAAGTTACGAAGACGGAAAGCTAGAGGCAAATACAAATAAAATAATTGTAGGAGATTTACAATTAGATGTTGATAAATTCGAAACAAGAGTTAAAAATAAAGTTATAGATTTAACATTAAGAGAGTTTGAAGTATTAAAATATTTAGCAAATCAATTAGGTCAAGTTGTAACAAGAGAAACTCTACTAGAAAAAGTATGGGGATATGAATATTATGGTGATATCAGAACTGTAGATGTGACTGTAAGAAGAATAAGAGAAAAGATAGAAGAAGATACATCAAATCCAAAAATATTAATAACTAAAAGAGGAGTAGGTTATTATATAGCTACAGGTGATAAATAAATATAAATTAAGCCACTATCAAAATATTAGGTAAGTTATGATTAGGGCAAATCCAATAAATTGTGTTAAAAAGTCACAATGCAAATGAGTAAAAATCGTCGGTCGAAATACAGATATGTAGTCTATTTTAACTGGCGATTTTATTAGTATAAAAAAATCACTTAAAAGTAGTGTAACAAGGAGTAGTAAATGATAAAGAATATACAATTAAAAATAGTATTAATATTTTTTATATTAGGAATGTTTATAATTATAGGGTTAGGGTTATTTTTTACTAACTCATTAGAAGCAATAAATACAGCTTTAAACACAGCTCAAATTACAGATGTAATAATAGAAGAAATTAATAATATAAAAACTGTATCAATGATTTCTTTAGTATTATTAGGAGTAATTAGTATTATTGTAGGAATTTTCCTTTCAAAAACTGTAGTAAAGCCAATAGATAAATTAATAAAGAATGCAGAAAAGCTAACATCAAAGGAAAAAAATGCTCATGTTAAAAATAAGAATGAGATAGACGATTTGGCAGATACTTTCGAGGAAATGACAACAAAATTGCAAACCAATTTATCAGAGATTTCTACACAAAAAAAGCAAATGGAAACAATTCTTTTACATATGAGTGATGGTATAATTGCTTTTAATATGGAAGGAAAGGTAATATTAATAAATCCAGCTGCAACAAGAGCATTATCTATAATGGAAGAAGATACAGATTTTGAAACAATTTTTAAAAATGTAAATATAGACATTAACATGGAAAAAATAATCTACCTAGAAGATTGGACATCATCAGAGCAGAAAGTAAAAGTAAAAGACAGATATTTAAATCTAGCGTTTGAAATATTAAAAGATGAAAAAGATAGACCAGCAGGAGTTATGGTTCTTATACAAGATATAACAGAACATGTAAAACTAGATAATATGAGAAAAGAATTTGTAGCAGATGTATCACACGAGTTAAAAACACCAATAACATCAATAATGGGCTATGCAGATACTTTGCTAGAAACAGACCATGATAGAGAAATAGAGACTAAATTTTTAGGTGTAATATCTTCAGAGGCGAAAAGAATGTCAAAATTAGTAACAGATTTATTATCTCTTTCTAGATTTGATAGTAACAAGACAAATATAGTAAAAGAAGAGTTTGATTTAGGAGAGCTTGCTAAGAAATGCCAAGAGAAACTTCAAATAGAAATAGATAAGAAACATCTACAAGTACATTGTTTAGTTACTGCAAATGTACCACCTGTATATGCAGAAAAGGATGGAATAGAGAGAGTAATAATAAATATATTATCAAACAGTATAAAATATACAAATGAAAATGGAACGATTAATATTTATGTAGGATTTGTATATAATGATGCGTACATAAAATTTATAGATACAGGAATAGGTATTCCAGAAGAAGATTTAGAAAGAATTTTCGAAAGATTTTATAGAGTAGATAAAGCCAGAACTAGAGAAATGGGTGGAACTGGCTTAGGTCTTTCAATAGCAAAAGAAATATTAGATAGAAATAATGGAACAATAGATATAAAAAGTAAACTTAATGAAGGAACAGAAGTTGTAATAAGAATACCTACAAAGACAAATAACAAATTTATCCTAAAGGAGGAAGAAAACTTAAATGAAGGAGAAGCTAGAAGACAACCAAATATCCAGGAACAAAAAGATAATTAAAGAAATTGGTGGCTGGATTATTTGTATAGTAATTGCAGTTATATTAGCTTTATTAATAAAATATTTTATTTTAACTCCAACAGTTGTAAAACAGGAATCAATGTATCCTACATTAGAAGAAAACCAAAGATTAATTTTAAATAGACTTGGAAGAACTTTTAAACAAATGCCAAAAAGGGGAGACATAATTACCTTCGAAGCCCCAACGGTTACTTACCGAACAGAGGAAGATACAGATATTTCTAATCCTGTAGCAATTTATGAAGATGAAGAAAGAAATATTTTTGGAAATTTTAGCTACAATGTATTAGAAATTGGAAAGACAAGTTATATTAAAAGAGTTATAGGATTGCCAGGTGACCATGTACAAATAAAAAATGGCAAAGTATATATAAATGAAGAGGAACTTGAAGAAGATTACTTACAGCCAGGAATTATAACAGATGATGCAGAGGGAATATTTTATGATATTATAGTTCCAGAAAATACTGTATTTGCGATGGGAGATAATAGGAACTCAAGTGTAGACTGTAGAGCTTTTGGATGTATCCCATTAGAAAAAATAGAAGGAAAAGTCTTAATAAGATTTTGGCCACTTAATGAATTTGGAAAAATAGAAGAGTAGGAGGAATAGACTTGTTCGAAAATATTGCAGGTCATGAAAATATAAAAAATATATTATCAAATAACATAAATACAAAAAATATATTGCATAGTTATTTATTTATAGGAGAAGATGGAATAGGAAAAAAGATGCTTGCAAAAGAATTTGCAAAAGCAATTTTGTGTACTTCAGAAAATAATAGGCCATGCAATATTTGTAAATCATGTGTAGAGTTTAATACAAATAATAATGCTAATTTTAATTTGATAAACGAAGAAGGAAGCGCAATAAAAATAGAGCAAATAAGAAATATGCAAGTTAAAATCGCAGAAAAGCCGATAAATTCGAACTATAAAGTGTATTTAATTAATGATGCAGAACTTATGACGCAAGAGGCACAAAACTGTTTACTAAAAACACTAGAAGAGCCACCAGAGTATATTGTTATAATTCTTATAACATCAAATGAAAATAAAGTTTTAAATACTATAAAATCTAGATGTATGAAATTATATTTTAATAATTTAGATAAGAACAGTGTAAAAAAAGTGCTAACAGAAAAGTTCGAAATGGAAGATATAAATGATTCTTTTTTAGATGCTGTAGGTGGAAGTATAAAAAAAGCACTATTAATTAAAGAAAAATCGTCAGAATATGAGCAAATAACTAAATTATTTGATATAATAGATAAAGAAAATTTAGTTAACTTTATAAATTCAGCAAGTATAATATATGAAAATAAAGATGATATTTATAATATTTTGGATTATATAAATATTTTATTAGATATCAAAATTAGATCAAATTCAAACAATTCGTTTAAATTTGCAAATTGTATTTTTACAGTAGAAGAAGTTAAGAAAAGATTAAGAGCAAATAGTAATTATGATATGTCTATAGACTATCTACTGATGAATATGTGGAAGGAGATTAATGGTGAAAGAAGTAGTAGGTATTAAATTTAAAAAGCCAGGTAAAATATATTTTTTTGATCCAGCAGGCTTAAAGTTAAATTTACAGGATACAGTTATAGCTGACACTGCAAATGGTGAGGAATTTGCTAAAATAGCTATGGCTAATAAATTAATGCCTGATGAAAAGATTATAGAACCTTTAAGAAAAGTATTAAGAGTTGCTACAAAGAAAGATATAAGACAAAATGAAGAGAACAAGCAAAAAGAAAAAGAAGCTTTTAAGATTGCATTAGATAAGATTGCAAAACATAAATTACCAATGAAGCTTATAGATGTAGAATATAAATTTGATAGATCAAAAATATTATTCTATTTTACAGCAGATGGTAGAATTGACTTTAGAGAATTAGTAAAAGATCTAGCTGCAATATTTAAGACTAGAATAGAACTTAGACAAATTGGTGTAAGAGACGAAGTTAGAAGAATGGGTGGCAATGGAGTTTGTGGAAGAGAGCTTTGTTGCTGTAGTTTTCTAAATAACTTTGATGCAGTTTCTATAAAAATGGCTAAAGAACAAAACATGTCACTAAATCCATCTAAAATATCCGGAGTATGTGGTAGATTAATGTGTTGTTTAAAATATGAACAAGAGGCATATGAAGAAAAATTGGGAAGGTTACCAAAAGTAGGTTCTATAGTAGAAACAGTTGATGGAGAGGGAACTGTAGATAGTGTAGAAATTCTTAAAGAAAATGTAAGAGTAAAATTTGAAGATGATGATGGATATCATTATAAAAGATATAAAGCAGAGGATGTAAAGCTAATTAAAGCAAGCGAGACAGAGGAAATTGACCCAGAAGAAAAAGAAAATGAAAAAGAATTAGAAGAGCTTGAAAATTTAGCAAAAAATGATATCTTAGTAGAAGACGATATGTAATAAATGTTTTAATATAGCATATAATGAGTTAAAGTTCTATAGTATAAGATAGCTGTAGCGATAATATAGTAAAAATATAATACTGAAAGGTGGTGAATAATATGGCATATAAAATAACAGATAAATGTATAAGTTGTGGAGCTTGTGCAGCAGAATGTCCAGTAGGATGCATTTCACAAGGGGATGATAAATTCGTAATAGATCCAGAAGCTTGTATCTCTTGTGGTACTTGTGCAGGAGTTTGTCCAGTTGAAGCGCCGGAAATTATGAACGATTAGTTTGTATTATATAAATGAAAGAAGTTACAAAAAAGTAACTTCTTTTATTTTTCCTTCTTTGATATAAATTTTATCGATTATTTTTAACCAAAATTTTCTTTTTTCTTCTATATTAAAAGTATTATATATATCAGGAATGTCTTTATTTATTAACTCATTTAAATATGTAAAATCTTTTTGAGGTTCTTCTTTTTGTTCTTCTTCTAATTTTAATATTTCTTTGTTTATTGTAATATAATCTTGTTTGTAATCTTCTTTAGAAATTAAATCATCTAAATATAAATCTTTTAATTTTGAAAGTTTATTTTTTAAACTATTTATTTTTATATTGTTTTTCTGTGGTTTGGGTTTTGTTTTTATTGTAGATTTCGAAATATATTGTTTACACAATTCTTTTAAATTATTTATTAGATATTCTTCTACTGTTTTATCCGATATAACTCTTGAATTTTGACATTGCTTTTCATTTATTCCGACTTTATATTTGTATTGCTTATCACAAAAATAATTTATGATTTTGTTTTTACTTCTATAATCTACTTTACGAACTAATCTAGATTTACAATAATAACAATATAACATTCCTGCAAAAATAGAAGGTATATTTTCTTTTTTAAATACTTTTTCAACTCTAGGTAACAAGTTTTGAACTTCGTCAAAAAGTTCTTTATCCATAATAGGAGGAATGTAGTTATCTAAATATACATTTTTTCTATACAACTTATATTTTCCAATATAAGCAGTTTCACGTAGGTAATTAAATAGAGCATCTTGACCTTTCCCAGGAAAATGCTTAACAAAGTAGCTATAAGTTTTTTTATGATCTCCATTTACAGAAATAAAATATTTATATAGATTTCTAATATTTTCTGCTTCTTCTGGTTCAACTACAAACTTTTTATCTTTTATTTTATATCCATACTTAGTAGTACCAGAAGTTACTTCGCCTTTTTCACGCTTATTTTTAAATACGAACTTTATCCTTTCAGAAGTTTTTCCAATTTCCCTTTGTGCTAAAGATACTTTTAAATTAAACATAAACATACCATCAGCAGTAGAGGTATCGACATCATCCTCATCTATTGCTTTCATTGTACAATTATTATCTTGTAATATCTTATTTATATTGTTAGCATCTAATACATTTCTACTTAATCTATCTAGCTTAGTAAAGAGTATCATGTCATATGCAACAGATTTTTCTAACATCTCTTGTAAAGCTTTTCTTTTTTTCATAGAAGAGGCAGAGATACCTTCATCTATATAAAAATCATATTTATAGTTATTTTCTTTACAATACTTAGTTAATGCATCTTTTTGAGCTTGTATAGAAAATCCATATTTGACTTGCTCTTCTGTACTGACTCTGCAATAACAAGCTACAGTTTTCATATAAAAAGCCTCCTTAAACAAATGTTTAGTACTTGTATAAGAAGGTTTTATATAATATAATAATAAAAACTGCTTATACAAGTAGTATTGAGAATAGATAATGTAAAACTTTGGCGAGGGATACATTATCTATTTTTGTATTACAATAATATTTCATTTTTTTGAAAAATATTTTAAAAACTTGCATTTTTAAAAAAATATTTTAAAAACTTGCATTTTTAAAAAAATATTGTATAATATATATAGTAAGAGTAATTCGTTCGCCGAGTTAATTACGGGTCGATAGCTTGTCTATTGGCAGTACGCATAGACGTATGGGATAACGTAATCGGGGGGATTACTCTTATTATTATGCAATTAAATGAATTAACGAAGGAAATAAATCAAACCATTCTATTGGTGGATAAAATTTAATACCATAACCAATAAACTTTCCTTTATAATTCCATATATTCGACTTTAACTTTAAAACATATTCCCATTCTTGAGAAGTATTATATTTTATAGCTTGTGCAAAAGAACTACAACATACATCAGCTAATTGTAATAAATTTCTATCTCTATTATCTATAAATTTAATATTATTAATACATTTGCTGTTTATATGATGATATCTTCTTTTGTTCATTAATTCATTTTTTAGATGTAAATTTTTCTCTTTACTATTTTCATTTCTTGTACTTATGTAAATGTTACATTTCCCTTTATTATTATCTACATAATAAGATACTCTCTCTATTAAATAACTCATAAAATAAGGATAAATATCTTTAGACTTTAATTTATTAATTTTATAAGTATTAATAGCTACGTGAATAATTTTAAAATTTTCTGATATTAAGTCATAAATAATTTGAATCTTTTTATCATATTTTAATATTTTATTCCAATGTAATTGTTCTTTTCTTGCCATATTCATTGCATTTTTTATTTTTACAATTTTATTGGATAAAGTTAAATCATATTCTTTAGGTACTATAATAGCAGTTAATATAAACCATTCGCTACCTCTTTTTATTCCTTCATCTCCACTTTCATCTATGTAAACATTATATTCAATCCTATTTTCCATTTGTTAGTCCTTCTTTATTATATTTTTCCTTGATAAGATATACAATTGAGTCGAGAGTAGTTAGTTATTTTTTCTTTTCTATAGTAATTTTAAAGTTTTTTCTAATGGTATTTATTATTAAACATATTATAATTAATGCTATAATAATTGATAAAGCAATTATTATGTTATTTTGACTATTATTTTTTTCTTCTAATTCTTTATTTTCTACAAGCATATTAAACTTTTCGTTTGCTTCTTTTTGTTCCTCTTTTGCTCGTTCAGTTCTTTCAGATTGAATGCGATTATAGTCTTCCATTAAGTGATTCCATTCTTCAGGACTAACATCATCTTTACTTATAATTTTGGCATATGAAAAATTATAAGTAAACAATGTTATAAAAATTAATAGAAATGTAAGTAAATATTTTTTCATATATTTCTCCTTTTATTATTCGAATATTTTACTTATTATTGCTTTACTTTATATGGATTTCCATTTTCATCTAAAACAGGTTCTTCAATAGTAAGTCCGTCATATATGTTGTCTACAGTTGATTGAATTTCATCTAATTGCTCTTGAAATCCAGATAGTTCTGGATTTTCTGCTTCAATTTCGTTTTCTAATTCTTGAATTTTTTCATCTCTTACGGAAATATCATCTCTTAAATTTGAAGCATCGTTTTCCCAAAATAAAAGCATAATAATTATAGTAATAACTATAGCAACTATTATCTCTACGATTGTAAAGTTTTTTTCTCCCATATATATACTCCTTTATTTTCTTCTTTTCTTCCTTCTAAACTCTTCAACTACTCCAATTATCCTAACTGGCAAATTTTCAATTTGATCATTAGTATAGACCATAGGAGAATATGAAGAATTTAGTGGTTGTAAAATTATACCATTTTCATTTTTAAATACTCTTTTAAAAGTACCATCATTTCCGTTTACCATGACAACACAGTCATCTCCGCTTTCGCAGTCATCTACTTTTTCTAATATAAGAGTATCTCCATCAAGATATTCAGGTTCCATACTATTTCCTTTTACTCTAAGCCCAAAATATTGCTTTCCACCTTTTAGCATATCTGCTGATATTTCTTCTGTATCTAATATATTCTCTATACATTCCATTGGTATTCCAGCTGGGATAGTACCATATACAAAAACTACTGCAGAATTAGAAGTTATACTGTTATCTTTATGAATAGAAGGTAAATCTTGATTTACAACAAATTCTTGCTGTTCATCTAAAACTTTTAATATTTCTTCTATAGAAGTATTCATGCCTTTAGCAACATATTTAACTGTATCTAATGTAGGTGCAATTGGTTTTCCCGTTCTAGGGTCAATATTTTTTTCTAAAGCAGAAATATAAGTATGGCTTAGCCCACATCTTGAAGCAAAATCTCTTAAAGACAATTTATTAATAGTTCTGTATTGTTTTATCAAATCTCCTAAAAACATTTTATCCTCCTAAGTATTGATATAACTATATTGTACAACATAGTGAACAAAAAGTCAAAAAAATATTTAAAATTTTTGTACAACATACTTGACATACAAAAACAATAATGATAATATATGTACAACAAGTTGAACAGAGAGGGGGTTGTAAATTGAAAAACAGAGTAAAAGAAGAAAGAGAATTACAAGGCTTATCACAAGAACAGCTATCTAATAAATCAGAAGTTTCTCGAACAATAATTTCTGAATTAGAAAATGGAAAAACAGATGTAATAACAAATGTAACATTAGAAAAGATAGCAAAAGCTTTAGGCAAAAAAGTTACAGATATTTTTTTTACAGAATAAGTACAACATGTTTTACAACAATATACAGAAGGAGGTGGAGGAATGAATGATTGTTACACTATTTATGCAATTAGATGTAAAGCTACAAAAAGAATGTATATAGGTAGAACAAAACAGTCAACTGAAGAAAGAATAAAATCACACTTAACATTATTAAGAAGTAATAAACATACAAGTAAACTAATGCAAGAGGATTACAACAAATATGGAGAAGATAACTTTGAATATTACGAATTGGAAACTGGATTAAAATTTGAGGATAGAAACAAAGAATGTTTTTATATGGACAGATATAAAACTTGTAATCCTAAGTATGGATATAACAGACAAGATAATCATAACAGGGCAAAAGGTTGTATTCCAAAAGCAAAAGGTTTGCCAGACATACCAAAATAAACGCAACTCGACACAAATAAGAGAAGAGGTGAGAAGATGGAAGAAAATGAAATAGACGAATTAAAATCAGAAAACTGGGAGCTAAAACAAATAGTAAAAGAAGAGGAAGAAAAACCTAATAGATTTCAATTCTTTGTATTAGGATTTTCAACGGCAACACTTATAGCTGAACTAATACAATTATTTAGGTAAAAACAAAGCAATAATTGAAACAATTAAAGCCAATATAGATAAAGCATTATTAATAAACCAATTTTTGAAACGATTTCTAAATAATAAACTTTCAGCAGTAGAGGTACCTAAATCTTCTAACATAAAACCATTATCAGTATAAAGTCTAATAAGATTTGTTTTATTAAAAGATTTTAGAGCTTGATAAACATTATCTTCATTATACTTTGTACATAAATCATTTGTATATGAAAATTCGAAATCATTAGAATTTTTAATTTTAGAGTTTTTATAGATATCAATTAAAATTTTTTTAGAAGTTTTAGATAATTGTAGTTCAGACATATTAAATTACCACCTTTCAACAGAATTATAGCATAGGTGGAATAATAACAAAAGAGGTGAGAAGATGAATTGGTTTAGGATAATTTTTGGAGTGATGATTATAACAGTAGTAGGAATAGCAGTATTAATATATTGGCATAAAAAAATAGACCACGAAACAACTTGGATATACGCAGTCTATGTATTGTTAAATATTATTCTTTCGATATTTGTTTTGATAGGACTTGAACAATTTTGGTTAATGAATCGTTAAATTCTTTAGCATTTTTGTGAGCAATTCCACTAGCTTCATTTGGAACTTTAGAAAAGTAAATGTATAGATTATTTAGACTTTCATAAAAATTATACATGTCACCTAAAGAAGGACCATTATAGCATCTGCTAGCACATTTTATGTATTGCTCTAGGGCATTACGCTTAGCAACTTCATAAAGTTCAATCTTTTTCATTTTGGATTGATGATGATTGTTAATTAAAGTTGTAGCAATAGGTGAAATAACCGAAGACAAGAAAAGAATTACAGCTACTGCATAAGAAAACCATTCCATGAATTACACCTCACTTTCGAGGTAATTATATTACAGATTTCGACAGAAAGGAAGGAGGAAAGATGGATTATGAAAAAGTAAACAAAGCAATAGTAGAAATACTAGAAGAAAAATATGGAGTAAAAATAGAAAGTAAAATTGAAAGGAAATGAGAATTATGAGTGATCAAGATAAGACATATTATTTATTAGGAAAAGCTATGACATATATATTACCAATTTTAGGATTAGTAGCAACAGAAATAGTATGTTTAGCACATATATTTTTAAGATAGAAAGGGGTGAAAAAAGAATGGAATATTTTATATTGCTAGCAATAATAGGTATCTTAATAGCTTACATAGTTGTAAGAGAATCAATAGTTCAAAATCAAATAAAAGAATTAGAAGAAGAGCGTAATAATTCAGAATTAAGAGCAGTAACACATTTTAGAAAAATAAATGAAGTTGAGAACTTAATAAAAGAAGAACAAAAGAAACCAATCTATAATAGAAATAATTTTACATTAGTAAGCAAAATAAAAGAAGTAATTACAAGCGACCAAACTAGATAATTACTTCAAACAAAAATATTTTTTTATAAACATTCTCTTAAATTATAATAGCACGATTTAAGAGAAAAATCAAGGGAGGAAAAGAAATGGTACAAGTTACTATGTCAGGAGAAGAATATAAAAATTTGGAAAATGAATTAGATAGATATAAAAAGCTATTTAATTTAATTATAGATAATACAAGAATTTACGAAAGATTAGATAACACTTACGATTTAATGATTGAAAATACATTTGAAATTGAAAGGTATATACAAGAAAACTATAAAGACTCTTATAATGAAAGACTTAATTATTTATTAAATAAAAAAGAAGAGGAGAAAGAAAATGGATGATAAGTACTACGAATTAGAAGAAGCAATATCTACACTGGAAATGCAAATAAAAGAAAGTAAAGATAAAGATGTAGTTAGTATATTAGAAAATTGCAAAGATAAATTACAAGAAGAATTTAACAACATAAAAGATGATACAGAGTCAATATGGGAAAACGAAAAAAAAGAATTAGAAAATGAATATTGGAGGAGTGTAATTTAATGGAAGAAGAAGTTAATAAAAATAAGTACTCTGAAATATTAAAAGGACTTGATTATGAACATCTTGTATATGAAAGAGCAATATTAGATAGAAAAAAAGATAATTTATACATAATGGATAAAGAGCTTAAAGAAGAGTTTAAAAGGAGGATAACAAATGGAAGCAATGTTTAGAGATTTAAAAGCTAGTGAGATAGATGTAAGAATTGCTAGTGTAAGAATAAATGGTATTAGCCTTCTACTATATAAAGATGCAAGAGTAGATATGGATATACTAGATGAAACAGTTGGCCCTAAAAATTGGCAAAGAAAACATAGTAGAGAAAATGCAAATTGTATTATAGAGATTTGGGATGATGAAAAACAACAATGGATTTCTAAAGAAGATACAGGAGTAGAAAGCTTTACACAAAAAGAAAAAGGATTAGCAAGCGATAGTTTTAAAAGAGCTGGATTTAATTGGGGAATAGGCAGAGAATTATATACAGCACCGTTTATTTGGGTAACTAATAAGAATGCACAAATACAAGATAGTAAAAGAAAAGATAAAAATGGAAATATTATATACACATGTAACGATAAGTTTATAGTAGAAAAAATACAAATTACAAATAAAGAAATAACTGGATTGGCAATATATAATGAGACATTAAAACAGAGAGCTTTTGTATATACGAAGAATACTGAAAGTAAGTAGGTGTTTAGATGCAAACTACAGGAAATATAACCGATATTAACATAGATTTTAATACACATAAACCTAAAATAACGCTGTTATTAAATATGCAACAACCAGAAGTAATAGAACAACTAAAAAATGAGGACAAGCTAGATATAGACATAAAGAAATATAGAAAAAAACGTAGTTTAGATGCTAATGCTTATTGTTGGGTATTGTGTGACAAGATAGCAAAAGAAATAAGCAAAGATGGAACTATAACAACGAAAGAAGATATATACAAAGATGCAATAAAAAATATAGGAACATTTGAGCCAATGATAGTAGAAGAAAAAGCATTTGAAAATTTTAAAAGAATATGGGAGAAGCAAGGTTTAGGCTTTCTAATACAAGAAGTAACTAGAAAAGATAAATGTGTAAAAGTACATTGTTATTATGGGTCTTCTACTTACGATAGCAAAGAAATGAGTTTATTAATAGAACTACTAGTAGAAGAGGCAAAACAACTAAATATAGAAGTAAAAACAGAACAAGAAATAGAAAGTCTATTATCAACGTGGCACTAATTAGTGACGAATTAGGAGAAAAGGTACTCTTTTGATTAGTGCCACAGGTCCCCCTTTTATAAAAGGAGTGAAAATGAAAAAAGAATTTTGGAAAGATATTAAAGGATATGAAGGACTTTATCAAATTAGTAATTATGGAAGAATTAGAAGTTTAAAATTTAGAAATAAGGTTTGTGAAAAAGATAGAGTAATAATAATGAAACCAAATTTGAGAAATGGATATTTCGTTATAAATCTTAGGAAAAATGCAAATAGGAAAAGCTTTCAAGTACATAGGTTGGTTGCACAAACATTTATAGAAAATCCATTTAATTATCCAATAGTAAATCATATAGATTTTAATCCCAAAAATAATAATGTAGAAAATTTAGAATGGTGTACTCAAAAACAAAATGTTAATCATTCAAGATGTAACATGAAAGGAAAATCTCATAAATTAAGAGATAAAAATTATGGAATTACTTATAGAAAGAAATCAGATAAATACGAAGTAAGTGTAAAGAAAAAGTACTATGGAAGATATAAAACATTAGATGAAGCAAGGAAGAAAAGAGATGAAGTTTTAAATGAACTCAATATTACAAGATAAGAAAGAATGTTTTAAATGTAAAGGAATTAATAATTTAGAACTTCATCATATATTTTTTGGAAATGCAAATAGAAAACTTTCAGAAAGAGAAGGATTAAAAGTTTATTTATGTGTAGAACATCATAGAGGAAATTATGGAGTTCATGGAAGATATGGAAAAGATCTTAATATTTATTTAAAAAGAATAGCACAGAAAAGATGGCAAGAATATTATCACAAAACAAAAGAAGATTTTATAAAAGAATATGGAAAATCATACATCTAGGGATAAGACAACATAGTTTTATCCCTAAAATATTACAAAAGGAGGAAGCAAATGGATAAGAACAGCTTTCTAATATACATAGATTATGAAGAACAATTTAGTTTATTGACAGATGAACAATTAGGGCAACTTATAAGAGCAATAATGAAATACGAAAAAACAAGTGAGATTCCGAAACTGGACGGAATGTTAAAAATGGCTTTCTCTTTTATTAAGACACAATTGGATAGAGACAGAGAAAAATACGAAGAAAAGTGTGCAAAAAATAGAGAGAATGCTAAAAGAGGTGGCAGACCAAAAAAGCAAATGGATAATAAAAAACCGAACGGTTTTAAAGGAAACCAAACGAATGCCAAAAAACCCGATAATGATAATGAAGATGATAATGATAATGAAGATGATGATGACAACAATAATAATGATGTTGTAAGCGACAGTTGTGTTGACGGTTTACAAGGAGTTATTGATTTTTATAATAATAATATTGGCTTTTTAAGTCCATATGGCCTAAAAATTCTAGAAAGCTATGCAAAAGATTTGTCTAGTGAACTAGTGATTTATGCAATGCAAATATCTGTAGAAAATAACAAAAAGACAATTAGCTATATTAAAGCAATATTAAATAACTGGACTAAAGCCAACATAAAGACATTAGAAGAAGCAAAAAGAGAAAATAAAAAGAAAGTAAATACTGATAAACAAATAGAACAACGTAAATATACAGAAGACGAGTTTGAGAGTTTATATGCAAATCAGGAGGGAAATTAGAAGATGATAAAGAAATTTGTAGAAAAATGGAATAGATATAAAGAAAATTTAGAAAATTATTTTAGAAATACTAAACAAGAAGAATATCAAGATTATGAAGATATTGTGAAAGCATTATTTAAAAATGTAATAAATCAGGGAGAAACAGATCATTGGAATAAGTTTAATATAGAAGAAATGACATTAATAGATGATGGAGATTATCAAGGAACACAAATATTTATTATTCCATTAGATACATATCAGCCAAATATAGAAGATTATGTTGTAACTAATACATATTATGGTTCTTGCAGTGGTTGTGACACATTACTAGCTATTAATGAATTTTCATCAGGATTACCTAGTGAAGAACAAATTCACGATTATATGATGCTAGCATTACATCTTTTGCAAAAATGTAAATGGCTAGAAGAGGAGTGATAACAAATGAAAATAAGTAATATAACAAGGCAATTAAGCTTTGAAGATATAAAACCTAAAAAGAAAATAAGATATATGCAAATACTAGATAGATTAAGTACAGGAAATAAGACAGCAAAAGAGATAGCAGTAGAATTATTTGATTTAGGATTTACTAATACTGCTGAAAGAAACACAACAGCACCACGTTTAACAGAACTTGAAAAAATGGGATATGTGGAAGAAACAGCCAAGAAAACTTGTGAATACACAGGTAAAGCAGTAACTGTATATAAGATAACTCAAAAAGGTTATGAAGTATTTAATTATAATCACATTCCAAGAATAGATTAGGAGGATATATGTTAATAAAAACTAATATAAAAGAAATTATAGAACATGTAGTTAAAAACGATATAAAGATAACAGATAATTCATGCAGTGGAAAGTGTAGTAAATGTGGAGAATGTTGTACAAACCTTCTTCCAGTCACACAAGCAGAAATAGATATGATACAAAGATTTGTAATAAAAAATAAGATTAGACCACAAAAGCATGTATTGATAATGCAAAATAGATTGACTTGTCCATATTATGATGGAAAAAAATGCTTAATTTATGAGGTTAGACCACTTATTTGTAGAGAATTTTATTGCTATAAAAAACCTTCTGAAGAATTAGGTGAAAAAATTATGAAAGAAAAATTTATAACAGTAGATATGTGGCAAATAGCAAAAGAGATAGATAAATATTTTAAAGGAAAAGGAAAATCAAAATGAAAAAAATAGATAAAAGGTATCTTTGTTATTGGTGTATGGGTTGCAATGCAGAAGAGTTAGACAACTTTGAACCAAAGCAAAGATGTAAAAACTTTGTACCACGGAGATAAAAATTGGGAAAAGATGTGGAGAGAGGAGCTAAAGAAAAGTGGCAACATATAAATTTGAAATAGATAAAAGATTAATGGGACTAAACGAATATACAAAAGCAAATAGAACAAATAAATATGTAGGAAGTCAAGCTAAAAAAGATGAACAAAAATATATTGAATGGTGCATTATAGAACAATTAGGAAATTTACATATAGATAGACCAGTAAAAGGAAAGTTTACTTGGATAGAAGAGAATAAAAGACGAGATTTAGATAATATATGTTTTGCTAAAAAGTTTATATTAGATGCATTAGTAGAGATGAAAGTCTTGAAAGATGATAATAGAAAGATAGTTATAAGTTTTGTAGATGAGTTCAAGTATTCTAATAAAAGTAAAGTGATTGTTGAATTGGAGGAGATTTAGATGAGTGAAGCAGATAAGATGTTTAAAGAGTTAGGATATGAAAAAGATGTTGGAGAGGCTTTTGGTGTCGTAAGATATAAACATATAAAAGAAGATTATTATATAAGATTTTATTTAAGAGATAGAACTTTTGATGCTAATAGAATTAGTAAAAATAAAATATTCCCATTAGAAATAGATTACAAATTATTACAAGCAATAAATAAAAAAATTCAAGAATTGGAGTGGTCATATGAATAATGCAGATGAAATGTTTGAAGAATTAGGATATAGAATAATGTTTGATAACACTTGTATGTTTAGATATGTAAAATGTTTTGATTTAAAGCCTAAAAGACATATTATATTTGCAATAGATAAAACTATAAGTGTTTGTGAAGAAAACGAAAATGAATTAGCAATTAATAGAGATTATTTTACAATGCAAGAACTAAAAGCAATAAATAAGAAATGTGAGGAATTAGGATGGATGTAGAAGAGGATATAAAGATATTAGAAAATCTAAAAAAATACTTAAATTTATTAATATATGAAGGAACACATAAAATTATTTACAATGACCTAGGATGGGATGAGAAAACTATTGATTGTATTAATGCAATAGATCACATATTAGAAGAAAGAGAAGAAGATAAAAAGAAAATAGAAGAATTAGAGAAAGAAAATAAACGAAAAGATATGTTTATAAAAATGGCGAAAGAAGTTATAGAAGAGAGTATACTAAAACAAAAAATAAAAGAAGAATTAGAAGAAGCCGAAAAAGAAAATGAACCATATGAACAACACAACAAAGAGAGTAGAATATATTGGATTAATAAAGGAAAGATAAGTTTAGCTAAAAAATTATTGGAGGATAAATAAAATGTATATAATTTATGATATGAAAGATAGCGAACAATGCATAGGTATTTTTGAACAATTAAAAGAAGTTGCTAAGTTTTTTAATACAAGTTCGGCATCAATAAGCTCAAGCATAAGTAGAAAAGAAAAGAGAAACCACAGATATTTAATAGAAAGGGTTAAGGTAGATAAAAATGATAGACGAAAAAGAAGAATTAATAACTAATATATTAAATAAATTATTAAATATACTAAATATTCAACAAATAAATAAAATTAAAGAAATATTAATCATAGAAATGAAAGATATAGAAATAAAATACAAAGAAAAATCTTTAATTGTTTCGGGAGATGAAACAAGCCAAGTAATAAAAAAATTTATTGCCTGTAAAAAATTAGCAGGATTAACAGATAGGAGTTTAAAGGCATATTTAAATGAATTAGCTATGTTTTTTAAATTTGTAAATAAAAGCTATAAATCCATTACAACGGATGATATAAGAGTTTATCTCGCAATAGCAAGAAAAAACAACAATGAAATAAGTATAGACAACAAAAGAAGATATTTAAATTCGTTTTTTGATTGGTGTTTTAATGAAGAATTAATTGAAAGAAATCCAGTAAAAAAAATAGATAAAATAAAATCAAAAAAACAAGTAAAAGAGGCTTTTACAGATATTGAAATAGAAAAAATGAGGTGTGTTTTAAATTACGAAAAAATATATGCAAAAAAAGAATATCAAAAAGAAATAAGGCTTAGAAATATAGCAATATTTGAAACGTTGTTATCCACTGGGGTAAGAGTAACGGAATTAATAAGCATAAAAAAAGAGCAAGTAGATAAAGGTCAAGATAGTTTGATTATTTTAGGAAAAGGAAAAAAAGAAAGACCAGTATACCTAAATGCTAGATCAATAATAGCAATAAAAAACTACTTAAAAGAAAGAAAAGATAATAATGAATATTTATTTATTTCACATCCAATAACACATTTAAAAAATAATAAAGATGAAATATCTAATTGTACGCAATCTTGTATAGAATGTATGATTAGAAAATTAGGGAAAAAAGTTGATATAGAAGCTTATCCTCATAAATTTAGAAGAACTGCTGCCACTAATGCAGTAAGAAGAGGAATGCCAATAGAACAAGTACAAAAAATGCTTGGACATGCCACACTTAATACAACTCAAATATATGTAAATGTTTCAGATATGGATGTAAAAATATCACACGAAAAATATTTGAATTAAGAGGTGTCTATGGGAGAAAAAAAGTGGAGTACAGAAGATGAAAATTATTTAATAGATGCATGGCGGAAATTCGACAATTAATGCAATACAAAGACATTTAAATAGAGGAAAAGAAGCTATAAAGATAAAAGCTACGAGATTAGGATTAAAAGGAGCTACAAGCAATTCATATAAATACATAACACCATGTAAAGCGTCAAAAATATTAGGAGTAGACAGACATAAAGTATATAGATGGATAAATAATGGACTTTTAAAAGCAAAATATCAAGCAATATGTAAAGAACGAAAAATGTGGTGTATTGATTTTGAAGATTTTATAGCATTTCTAAAAAAGAATCAAAGCTTATGGGATAGTCAAAGAGTAGAGTTGTATTCTTTGGGATATGAGTATGAGTGGCTTAAGAAAAAAAGATTTGAAGATAGGAGAGAAAAATGGAAGAAATAATAAAAATAATAACAAATATGTCTGGAAAATATGCACCAACACTTATATTTGATGATTTTGTAAAAATGGTTGCTATATCATTAAGTAATAGTACTGATATTATACACAATAAGGTTTGGAAAAATAGAGAAAGTCAGTATAAAACAATTGTATCAAAATATACAAAGGAAGAATTTCAGAATCTTGTTAAAATACTAACTTTATTAGTCAATTTATTTAATGAAAGGATATATGACTATTTAGGATATATATATATGAAATGTGAAATGGGCAATTCAAGAACGGGACAATTTTTTACACCTTTTAATTTATCAGAACTGACAGCTAAATTAAGTATTGACAATATAGAAAAAATAAAACAAACAAATGATATTATCACCTTAAATGAACCAGCTTGTGGTGGAGGAGGATTAATTCTAGCATATTTAAAAATATTAAAAGATAATAATATAAATTACCAAAAAAGAGTAAAGATTATTGCTCAAGACTTAGATTTTAGAAGTGTATATATGACATATATTCAATTAAGTTTAGTCGGAGCAAGAGCCAAAGTAGTTCAGGGAGACACTCTAACTAAACCAGATATAAAAGATGAAAATTGTATATTTTATACTCCAATGTGGAAAGGATTATTATAAGGAGGACAAGCAATGACAGAAGATAAAAAGACAGAACAGCTTAAAAAACGAATAGACAAAGTATTTGATAAAATAACAACAGATGAAATAGAGCAAAGAATTAAAGAAGATAAATTATTAGATGAGGAGATAGAATTAATGAGTGAAGATAAAAAGATAGAGCAATTAGTTGCAATAGGAGTAAAGTCAATAAATATAAGCAAAGAAAAGTATGATGGTTTAAAAGAAGAAACAAAGAATTTAATTAAGCTTAACGATATAAAATTAAATTTTGAGGAGGAAAAATAGAGATGGCATCATTAAATGAAATATTAATAAAACCAGAATATAGGCATTGCCTTATAGATTTAAAAGATAGAAAAGAAAGAAAAGCACTCTTTCATAAATGGATTATGAAAGAAGATTTATTTAAGAAACAATATGCAATGGGTTTAGTTGAATTAGAAAATGGAAAAGTATTAGAAGTTTATTATAGTCAAATTAGATTTATAGATAACAAAATAAAAGAATATTGTTTTGAAGAAGGTGAGTAGATGAACGGATACTGTAATTATTTTAATTGTTTTTGTGATAGCGATCTATTAGAAAAAGAACAAGACGAATATGGAGAAATATGTTTAATAGATTGCCAAGATTGCGAATGGTATGAAGAATAGGGGTGATTAGATGACTAAAGAGCAAGAAGATGCTATAAAATTTTTAGAATTACATACAAATTTCATGGGAAAACTTGATAAAGGTAGGTGTATAAGAATACCAGAGGAAAATTTTACAAAAACAAAAGAAAGTATAAAAACAGTCCTAAATATGCTAAAAGAAAAAGATGCAGAGATAGAGAAGAAAGACAAGATGATAGATTTAATTATTGATTTTTTCTACAAATTAACACAAGAAAGCCCTGGAACAACAATACACTATTTGGAAAAGAACGGATTCGATACTAGTAAGTGTAATAATTGTAGTCCAGGTAATGATTGTAGAAAATGTTTTAAACAATATTTTGAAAGGAAAGCGAAAGATGGAAGATTATAAATTTTATAATATGGTACAAATATTAGATTTTTTAGGAATTAAATATAATTTTGAAAACAACGAAGGAAAACAATATCCTTTTAAGGACAAGCCTAGCGATATAATTTTCAATTATGGCTATATAACAATACCAAGAGAAGGCATAGAAAAGATAATACAAAATAAAATATCTGATAAAGACTATAACGGTATCATAGAAGAAATAAAAATGTTAGTACATATACCATTTTATTGCAAAAGAACAAAAAATACAGGAACTATTATTGTAAATGTAACTGTAGGATTTAGATATGATAAGGAATATAAATATGGAGATGTAAAAAAATCATTACCAGAATTATGTTATGCAATAGAGAAATATGGTAGAAAAATAAATGATTTTTATATAATTGAAGATGAATTTAATTATTTTATGAGCAATTTCGTAATGGATACGCAATGGGGAATTGGTGCTATGCAAGTAGTAACAAGTCCACAAATAAAAATTGATGATAATTTCAAAGAAATAAGAGATGACGAAATGTTTTAGTTAGGAGGTAACAATGGAGATTAAAGAAAACGAATTTGTTAGAACTGATAATGGAATATTTAAAGTTACAAAAATAGATGGTTTATATATTTACTTAGATAAGCAATATTTTGATAATCAATACCAGACGATGAGAGATGTTACTTTTAAAGAAAGAATATTAAAACATAGCTTTAACATAATAGATTTAATAGAAGTAGGAGATTTTGTAAATGAAAATGAAGTAATTGATAAATATTTGTTTAATGGAGAAATACCTGTATTAGAAACAACAGGAGATGAAACAAATGCCAAATGTATGTGTGAAGGTGATATTAAAACAATACTAACACATGAACAATACGAAAGAAATTGTTACAGATTGGAGGACAATTAATGTATAAGATAGAAATATGGAGATTTCATATAATACATGAAACTTATACAAGCAATAATATAAAAGATATATTAAAATGGTATAGAAACAATTGGCAAATATCATATGAATGGGGGAATTGCAGTTTTGAAGTGTATAAAAATGGCAAACAATTATCATTTGATGAACTTGAAGAAATAGGATTTTTTAAATCATTCGAAGATTTAGACGAGGAGGAATAATAAATGAGAAAGACATATAAGGGATATGAACTAGTACAAGCTATATCCGAAGGTAAAATAAAGGAAGGTACAAAGCTTTTAGCAAAACTCCAAGTAATGTATTGGGATGGGAATAATATTGTGTACATGTCTAATCCAAATACAACATTATCATTACTACAACTAGCTAACGCGGAATTTGTATTATTAGATGAAGAAATAGATATACAAGAGATAGAAGAATATGAATTTCCAAGTTATGCAGATAAATTAACACCAATAGAAAATAAATTATTAGAGCTTATGTTTAATTTAAGAAAAAGAGTAGAGAATTTAGAAAATCAATTAAAGATAGATCCAGTTGTAATTACAGAAGAGGATTTATATAAATTTTATTTAGAAAGAAAAATAGATGAGATAAATGCAAGATTAAAATATAATTTAAATTATTCTATAGAACATAATACAGAATCAATTAGAGCAGACGGATGGAGGTTTTTCGATATGTCATGGACAACAAGTATAAAGATTAAGATAAGCGATATAGAAATTAAAAAGTTTACTTATACGCCACTTCCAGACATAACAAAAAAAGATATTTATAAAGCAATATTAAGATACATAAACTCAAAACCTATAAGTTATTTTATAAAACTAGATAAGAAAATAGAAGATCTAGAGAAACACAATACAGAATTAGATAAAAAGAAATTAAACCTAGAAGAGGAATTAAAGAAAATAATATAAAATTGTAGGAGGTACAAAAGATTGGAAATTAAAACCTTAATTAAATTATTAAAAAACTACAAGGAAAACAAAGCTACATTAAATATAAGACTAAAAGAACTTAAAAATAAAAGAATAGAATTAAAGAATCTAGTAGTAGATACTAGTATAAGTGGAATAAATTACGATACAGAAGGAATACATAGTAAAAATACAATATCAGACAAAACAGGAAATAGTGTAACAAAGGTAGATAGTAAGAGAATAAAACTAGAAGAGGATATAGCGAAACTAGAAGAGGAAATAAGACAATTAAGAAAAGATGTGGAAACAGTAGATGACAGATTAGAGATATTAACATATAAGGAAAAACAATTATTAATTGCAAGGTATATCGAAGAATGCAGTTATGTTGATATAGGGAACAGAGTATACTATCAAATATATAATGAAACAAGAAGCTCTGATGCAATTAAAAGGATTATAGAAAAAGCCATGAAAAAGATTACAAAAATACAGTAGTCTGAAAATGCATGGTTTTTGCGTACAAAATGCACGGTTTTTGCACTTGTTTTTTCAAAAATAACAGTTTATAATTTATAATAGCAACAGAAAGTTGTGATGGCTCCTTTCATTATTAAATTATTCAATTATAATTACTACGTGAAATTGTGACATATATAGTCACAATTTTTTATATTGCGGGATAGAGCAGTTGGCAGCTCGCTAGCCTCATAAGCTAGAGGTCACAAGTTCGAGTCTTGTTCCTGCAACCATAAGAGTAGATGTTTTTAATATTTGCTCTTTTAAAAAATTGATAAAATCAAAAAAAAGTAGTATAATAAATAAAGATGAAGCATAAAATCTAAAAGAAGTCAAGATGAGAAAAAATAAAAAAAGTATTTACTTTTGCACAGAACTCTAGTATAATATGTATACGAATTAGGGAAGAAAATTACTGGCATTTTTTACCTCCCTTAATTCAAACTTAATAAGATGTTCAAAGGAAGAACAAAAAATACTAGAGAACGCAATCTCTAGTATTTTTGATTTAAAAAAGCAACCCTGCATTTTCTACAGGGTCACTCTTTAGAAGAACTATGTACTAATCAAACATCTTTAGGATGTACGCAATTATGATTAGCACTAATAACTTAATAAGTATGTTCATTTTTTCACCACCTTTCTCAAGGAGGTTAAAAATGGAAGAACAAAAACATTATACTATTTCTAAAAAGAATAATCAACAAAGTAGATAAAAAATATGTCAAAAGTTACAAATGAATTACGAATATATTACAAAGCTTATCTAATACGATAGGCTTTTTATTTTTTCCCAAAGAATACTTCATTTTATTGTTTTAGGAGTAGATTATGAATACAAATGAAATAATTAAAAAATATGAGAGAGAGATATGTCCTTATTGCATACACTACAAAGATAAAGATTATAAAGAATGTAGTGTAGTAGTAGCAATCGATGGACAAGCAAATTGTATTAATTGTAAATGTGTAGAATATAACATAAAACAAGAATAAAGCAGGTGGGAGTTGATGGCAAAATATGACTGGAAGCAGTTAGAAAAGGAATACATTTCAGGAAATTATAAATCAATAAATGCTTTTTTAAAAGAAAAAGGAATATCAAGAAATAAAACTACAAACACACAAACAAAAGAATGGAACATCAAAAAGCATCAAAAAGACATCAAAAAAACATCAAAAACAATAGAAAAAGTAATAGAAAAAGAAGCAGAAAAAGAAGCACAACAAATAGTAGATATAAAATCAATTGCAAATGATTTAGCACTTAATATTATAAAAGCGAATAGTCAATTAGAAACTTACCTAGTGAAAAACAAAAAGAAAACAAAAAAAGTAAAATATGATTACAAAGCAAATAAACCTAGCGAGGAAGAAATCATTGAAAATGAAGAAATAGAGACTATGCAAGGAATAATCGATAGACAAGGATTAAAGATGCTTGCATCTGCTTTAAAGGATTTAAACGAAATAATTGGAAATGATAAAGAAGCTAACAAGGAAACGTTAGACAAATTAGATGAAGTACTAAAAGGATTAGGTGGTGTTGTTTAATGTTTTCAGAAAAGCAAAGAGAATTTTTAGACAATGCCAACAGAAGATGGAATATAAAATATGGAGCTACAAGAAGTGGAAAAACATATTTAGATTATTATGTGATACCTAAAAGAATAAGAAATGGAATAGGAAAACCAGGACTAACTGTAATATTAGGAAATACTAAAGGAACTTTGCAAAGAAATGTAATAGAGCCATTACAAGACATATGGGGAACAGAATTAGTTTCTGAAATAAAAGCTGATAATACAGCTTATTTGTTTGGAGAAAAATGTTACTGTTTAGGAGCAGACAACAAAAAGCATATAAATAAAATAAGAGGACCAAGTTTTAAATATTGTTATGGAGATGAGATTGCAACTTGGGATGAAGGCGTTTTCCAAATGCTTAAATCTAGGTTAGACAAACCATACAGTAAATTTGACGGAACTTGCAATCCAGAAGGACCTTCACATTGGTTTAAGAAATTTTTAGATAGCGATGTGGATATTTATCAACAAAAATATACTTTATATGACAATCCATTTTTAGCAAAAGAAGTCTTACAAGCGTTAGAAACAGAATATAGAGGAACAGTATTTTTTGATAGATATATATTAGGAGATTGGAAAGCTGCTGAAGGAACAATATATATGTTATTTGCTGATAAGACAAAGGACTTTTTAGTAGATAATGTAAAAGAGCAACTAGCAATAGTAACAATAGGAGTAGACTATGGTGCTGGAAAGTCTAAAATAAAATTTGTAGCAAGTGGCATTACATATAATTTTAGAAATGTTTATGTTTTAGACGAAATGGATTTATCTGGAGTTTATGACCCAGAGCAAATATATGAAAAGTTTATAGAGTTTTATAAAAGAGTGTACGACAAATATGATAAATGTCAGTACGCTTTTTGTGATTATGGAGCATTAGGGAATGTAATAACTTTAGGATTAATCAGAAGATGTCAAAAGGAGAGATTACCAGTGCAAGTAGTAGATTGTAGTAAAGGGTTAATAAATGACAGAATATTTTTAAGTAGCACATTAATGGCACAAAGAAGATTCTTTATATTAAGAAAAAATACGATAATAACAAAAGCTTTTCAAGATGCTTTGTGGAATGATAATAAACCAGATGAAAGATTAGACGATGGAACAACAGACATAGACAGTTTGGACGCATTTGAATATTCAATAAATAGTTTTTATGAAAATTTAATTAATAGCAGGAGATAAAAGATGAACTTACAACAATTTTTTAGTAATGAAGGATATGACATATCAGAAAAGTTAAATTGGGAAAAATATATAGATATTTGGTCAAGTTGGTATAGAGGCAAAGTACGAAGATTCCATAATTACTATATTTATAATGGTCAAAGAAAAGTAAAAATGGAAAAAAAGTCTTTGCAAGGGGCTAAAAAAGTTGCAGAAGATTGGGCAGATTTACTTTTCAATGAAAAAGTGTCTATAAATTTACAAAAAGATGAAGATACAAAGGCATTAAATGATATATTAAGACAAAACAATGCGGAAGTAATTATAAATCAAGGTTTAGAAAAATCATTTGCTATTGGTACAGGAGCATTAGTAGTTTCAGTACAGGACATAGAACAAGAAGAGAATATATTAGATGTAACAAATGCAAAAATAAAATTAGAATTTGTAGAATGTAAAAAAATAATACCTCTAACATGGGAAAACGGAAAGATAATAGAATGTGCTTTTGTAACAACCAAACATAAAAAAGGACAAACATATATTTATATAGCAATGCATGTTTTAAATGATAAAGGAAATTATGTAATAAAGAACTATATGTTTAAAGGTAAATATAGTTCTTTTGTAGAAGCAAATGACGAAGAAAAAGAAGGATTTTTAGAAGAATTTGATACACAGAGTGATATTCCATGGTTTTCTATTATTAAGCCAAATATTTGCAACAATATAGATAGTGAAACGCCATTCGGTTTGTCTGTTTATGCTAATGCAATAGATACATTAAAGTGTTTAGACAATGCATATGATGGATTAGATAATGAAGTGACAATAGGCAGAAGAAGAACATTTATAGCAGAAGAAATGATGACTTATGATGATGGAGAAGGCAAAATGGTATTTGATCCTAACGATATTTCTGTTTATCGTATGCCTAAAGGTTTTAATAAAGATTCAATGATAGAACATGATGATGCAAATTTAAGGGCAGATCAATTTATTAGTACAGTAAATTATCAATTAAACATATTATCAAGTAAGGTTGGATTTGGACAAGAAAGATATAAATTTGATGGACAAGCAATACAAACAGCCACGGGAGTTATATCAGAAAATTCAGATATGTTCAGAACAATAAAGAAGCATGAGCAAATGCTAGAAGATAGTTTAATTACTATTATAAAAGCAATTGCTTATGCTTCTACTGTTTTTGGAAATGTCAGTATAGATGCGAGTGTTGTAACAATAGATTTTGATGATAGCATAATAGAAGATAGAGGAGCAGAGAAAGTAAGGGCAATGCAAGAAGTATCTCAAAACTTAAGAAGCAAAGAATCTTATATGATTAATTATAGAAACTTAAATGAGCAACAAGTAAAAGAAGAATTAGAAAAAATACAGCAAGAGAAAATGAGTAATCAAGAAGCATTTGGATTTACTCCTAATGATAATAATGGAGAGGAAGAATAATGGAATTAAAAGATACTATTGAAATGATGAATAGTGAAGATTATAAGGAAAGATTTAAAGCAGAATATTATCAAACTAAAATTAGATATGACAAATTAGATAAAATGACTGTAAAATATGAAGCTGGGACTTTAAATTTTACACCCAATTGTTCTTTAGAAGTATTGAAAGAACAAAAGAAATATATGGGAAATTATATAAGAATGTTAAAAATAAGAGCAGAGATAGAAGGAATAAATTTATCAGAGGTTTAATAATGCTAACTGAACAAGATTTTATAAAAATAGAAAAACAGGCTAATTCTATTTATAACAATTTAGAATTGCAAATAATAGAAGAAATAGCAACAAGAATAGCTAATTTTGGTTATGCAAATACAGTAGTAATAAACGATTTGAGAATTGCCCAAGAAATGGGAATTTTATATCAAGACATAGTAGAACTAGTAGCAGAATATAACAATACAAGTTATGAAGAAGTAAATAGAATATTTACAGAAGCCTCTGAAACATCATTAAGTTATGATGACGAAATATATAAAGAAGCAGGATTAGATCCTAAACCTTTAGCTCAAAGCGAAAGTATAAAACAAATAATGAATGCAGCTATACAAAGAACATCAGGTAATTTGCAAAATTTATGTATGACTACAGCAAATACAGCGCAAACACAATTTTATAATGCTATAAATAGTGCATATATGTTTACTAGTACAGGAGTTAAAAGCTATACACAAGCTATTTTAGATGAAATTAAGAATATAAGTAAACAAGGAGCAATTATACAATATCCAAGTGGAGCTAGAAGAAGTGTAGAGAGTGCTGTAAGAATGAATGTAATTACAGCTATTAATCAAAATTGTGGTAAATTACAAGAGTTACGAGCAGATGAACTAGGTTGGGATTTAATGGAAATTACAGCACATAGTGGAGCAAGACCAGAACATGCAAGATGGCAAGGAAAAATAGTTAGTAGAAGTGGAAAAAAAGGATATTTAAATTTGCGAGATATTGCTTATGGAGAAGTAACAGGCTTTAAAGGAGTTAATTGCAGACATGATTGGCATCCATATTTAGAAGGCTCTGCTAGGACATATTCACAGAAACAATTAAATGCTTGGAAAAATGAAAAGGTAGAATATAACGGCAAAAAGCTAAGTATGTATGATGCAACGCAAAAGCAAAGATATTTTGAAAGAAATATAAGACAGGATAAGAAAAATTTAAAGGCACAGCAAGCAATACTAACAAGTAATAATAAAGATATAGATATAGAACAAGTACAAGCTGAAATAAGAAATATAAAAGTAACGCAGAGAGACCATAATGCACAATTAAACGATTTCTTAAAACAAACAGGATTAAACAAAGATTATAGTAGATTAGTTATTTAAGGCAGTTAACAGCTGTCTTTTTTATATGCAAATTTAGTGTAATGGTAGCACAACAGTCTCCAAAACTGTTTGTAGTGGTTCGAATCCATTAGTTTGCGCCAATTCTTTTTATGGTTAGAGCTTTAAAGAAACCAAAAATAACTCTAGCTTGTCGAGATATAAATGCAAGCACGCAGTCGATAGAGTGAACTATCATTTAAAAAAATCAGCGTAGAAAGGAATAAAATATGGATGAAGAATTAAAAAATTTATTTGGTGAAAATTCATTATCATATGATGATTTTTCGAAAGCTATTGAAGAAAAAGGAATGAAATTAGCTAATCTTTCTGCAGGAGGATATATTGCTAAAAGTAAATATGATGATGACTTAAAAAAAGCTAAAAATTTAGATTACAAGAAAAAGTACGAGGATTTAGAAGCATCTATTCAGGGAGATGATGGAATTAATGCAAAACTTAAGAACATCACATCCGAAAGAGATGACTATAAATCTAAATATGAAGAGCTTAACTCTAAATATTCTATGTTAGATGCAACAACAAAAGTAGTTAAAGCAGGAATAAAACCCGAATTTGCTAAATTTGTTGCAAGTGAAGTATTAGGTCAAGTAAGTGATACAATTGATTTTGATACTGCATTAAAAGCTTATAAAGCAAAAAATCCACAATTTAATTCAGAAACTGCAGTAGTTAAAAGAAAAGTGGGGTCTAGTTTAAAACTAGATGGAAGAGAATTAAATAACGAAAATGAAACAAATAAAATTATGAACGATTTAATACGTTCTGCAAGAGATTAGTTAATATACTAATCTTTTTATTTTTTTATATTAAAGGAGGAATTTTATCATGGGACAAATGATATCAAGAAGTAATGCAGAAACATTGATTGATGAACAAGTAGCTCAAGAAATTATACAAGGAGCTATAAAACAATCAAGAGCAATGCAAATGTTTAGAAGACTACCTAATATGACTTCTAATAAAACAAAAATGAGAGTGTTAGATGCACTACCACTAGTGTATTGGCAAGGAAGCGATAATGCTAGAAAACAATTAACAAAGATGGCTTGGGATAAAAAGTATATTACAGCTGAAGAAATGGCTGTTATAGTACCTATTCCAGAGAATGTATTAGATGATGCCGATTATGATATTTGGGGAGAAGTAAGACCAAGAGTAGAAGAGGCTATGGGAAAAAAATTTGATCAAGCTGTATTTACAGGGGTAGATAAGCCAACAGGATTTAGAGCTGATATATTAACATCTACATTAAATGCAGGAGCATCTGTAACACCTTTAGATACATTATATCTTTCTATAGATAAAGCTATGTCATACGTAGAAGAAAGTGGATATAATCCAAATAGTATAGTTGGTGGTATGAATGTAAAATCTGCATTTAGAACAATGTTAGATAACAACGGACAACCAATTAAAGGAACAGAAATTGATGAATTAAATAAAGCATATGTTGATAATGGAGCTTGGGATAAATCATTAGCACAAATGATTGTAGGGGATTTCTCACAAGCAGTTTATGCAATTAGACAAGACATTACTTTTAAAGTATTAGATCAAGCTGTAATTCAAGATCCAGCAACAGGAGATATTTTATATAACTTAGCACAAGATGATATGGTTGCTTTAAGAGTAACAATGAGAATTGGTTGGGAAATACCAAACCCAATAAATTCATTACAACCAGATGAATCAGTAAGATTTCCATTTGCTGTTATATTACCTGGTTCATATTCTGAAGGTAGAGTAGATGTAACAATTAATGTAAAAGACCAAGACTCAACAAACATAGAAGGTGCTAAAGTAAACTTTAATGGACAAATAAAAATGACAAATTCTAGCGGAAATGCAGTATTTAAAGCAAATAAAAATTCTACTGGATTATATAGAATTACAGCAGAAAATATGAAAAGAGATGTTATTGGAAGTATTGAGGTTAAAAGCACAACTAAGACAGAAAATGTTGTTATTAACTTAAAAAAAAAGTCGGAGTAACAGACCCTGAGATAACAGGATTAACAATAACACCAACAGCAAGTTTACAAGAGGGGAATGAAAATGTAAATGCTGATGCAGTAGTCGCTACATTATCTGCTGAAGGTGGTACAAGCCCATTTACTTACGCATTAGAAGCTGATGAAACAAATGGGGTAGACAATGCTTCGTTTAAAATAGATGGAACTAATGTAAAAGTAAATACAACACCTTTAACACAAAAAGATTACAAAATAAATGTAAAAGTAACAGATACTAAAGGTAAAACATTTACAAACCACGCAACAATAAGTGTAGCAGCCGCAGCAGAATAGGAGGAATAAGGCATGTTAACTTACTTAGAAAATGAAGAAGAATATAAAAAACAATTAGGTACAGATAACGTGCCTAAAGACTTCAAAAATTTAAACATAGAAGCAAGTAGCTATATTAATCACAAGACTTTTGGAAGAATTGACGAAAACAATATTCCAGAGCAAGTGAAATATGTTACTTGCTTAATTATTGATTTAATTGCAGAAGAAAATCAAAAATTATCTGAAATAGGAAATCTAAAATCACAAAATATTGAAGGTTGGAGTGAAAGTTATTCTACACCAGAAGAAATCAAGACTGATTATGAAGAAAAGAAATATTCTACATTAAAGAAATATTTATGGAACGTAATTGGTATTGATGGTAATCCTTTATTGTACTGTGGGGTGTGCTAAATGAATGATAGATTTTTTATACATCAAATAACAGTTTATCATACAGAAGATGATGAAAACTTTACAATACAACACTACAACGGGAAAGCTTCTCCACAACTTTATTTTAGACATAATAAAAAGACTAACCTGATTGACAAAGGACTTCAAGAAGGAAGTACAGGCTCTATTACAATACCTACTACAGAAAAGCTTAATATTTCTACAAATGATTATATTGTCGAAGGAATTATAGATGATAAGTTTGATTTGTCTGCTCTGCAAGAAAAATATCAAGTCTTTAAAGTGGTAAGTGTAGATGATAACCGAAAAGGAAATCTACAACACTATAAAATAGGAGTTACAGAGTAATGGCTAGTGGATTTACAGTAAAAATAAAGATAAATAGCACTAACAAAATACTAAAAGACCACGGACTTGATAGAAATGGCAGAGTAACACGTTTTCTACGAGATGAAGCAGATAGATTAATGAATCCGTTTGTACCAATGCAAAATGGAATGTTAAGAAGAAATAAAACTTATCCAAGTAATCACGAGATTAAATATATTAGTCCGTATTCTAAAGTACAATTCTATGGAAAACTTATGCTTACAAAAAACGGTTCAAGTTGGGCAAGAAAAGGGGAAAAGAAAGTAGTAACTAATAAAAATCTAAAATATCATACTTCTGGAACTGGTCCAAAGTGGAATGAGTTGATGATGCAAAGAAACAAAAATACTTTAATAAAAGATGTAGAAAACTTTATTAAAACAGGAGGATAAAATGGCAGGGAAATCAAAAATTGAACTAATAAAAGAATTTATAGAAGCTTGTCCATATCTAAATAAAGGCAAAGTAAATGTAGATTATATAAAAAATAAACCTTTGTCTTATAGTATAGATGAAACACCAGTAGATCCAGTTCTACAGAATTTTTCTGATGGAGGTAGAAGATTACAAATACAATTTGATTTTTCTATACAAGCTAATTTTAGTGCTTTAGAAAATATTAAAAACTCAAAATTTTGCGATGATTTTACTGATTGGATATATGAACAAAACAAAAATGAAAATTTACCAAAGATAGATGGAGCTGTTTGGATTAAATGTTTAGGCAGAGGAACAATATTACAGACAACAGAAACAACAGCAATATATGTAATACCTATGCAAGTAGTTTATGAAGAAGACTTTTAACGGTCTTCTATTTTTTATATAAGGAGGAAGAATGATGCCAAAAGAACAATTAGTAAAAAGAAGTAGAAAAGTTGCTTTTATGGATGTTTCTACAACAGCTATAGCAAACTTCTTGAGAATGACGAAATTTACTGAAATTTCAAAATCTAAAAACCCTACTGAATATAGTAGAACATATGTAGATGAAGATGGAGAAGTAACAGATGTAACAGGTTATTCAGAAGAAATAAGCTATAATTTTGATTTACATATTGGTAATTTAGTACATGAAAAGATTATAGATATAACAGATAATGAAAAAACTGGAGCCGATGCATTAGTACGAATCTTACAAGTTGATTTTACTAAACCAATAGGAGCAGGATATGAAGCAAGATTGAGAACATATTCTGTTGTCCCTGATAGTGAGGGAGATTCAACAGATGCTTATACATATGCTGGAAGCTTTAGAAAAAATAGTAATATGACTATTGGTGTAGCTACAATGAATGCTGATAATACAGTTGCTACATTTACTGCTAATCAAGAAGTTGCAGAGTTTCCAGTTAACTTCTTAGTTACTGATTCAAGTAACAATATGATTGATAATGCTAAAATTACAATTGAAGGAACATCTTATATAACAGATGCAACAGGATTAGTAACAGTGTTCTTAGATGCTAAAGCATATAGCAATATTACTATAGAGAAAGACGGTTATACAACACAAAATAACGTATCTGTTACTGTAACAGATAAAGCAGTATTAAAAGAAGTAGAGTTAGAAGAAGCTGCTTAAATAAATAATATATAGAGAGGCTTATTTTTAAGCCTCTTAAATAATTTGGAGGGAAAAAATGAAATTAAAAGATATTGAAGTTGACTTTAGTTTTACAGATGCTGATTGCATAGAAAGATTAGAAAATGCAGCAAAAAAAGTTAAAGAAAAATCTGAATTAAAAGATAAAGAAGAAAAAAGTTTGTCAGAAGCTATTAGAGAAGAATGTAAAATAATAGACGAATTTTTTGATGAAGTTTTTGGAAAAGGAATAGCAGACAAAATATTTAAAGGTAAAAAAGATTTACAAGAGCATATGGAATTATTTACAGATATAATTAATGCTAAAATTGAAACAACAAAAGCTACACAAAATTTATATGATACTTTAGAAAACAGAGCTAAATATATGCCTAACAGAGAAACAAGAAGATACAATAAATATAATAAAGGAAGAAAATAATGTATTCTAATCTATTAATTAATCAATTACCACAACATACAGATAGTGGAATGAGAATAAGAACAGATTTTAGAGAAAGCATAAAATTTGAACTACTAATGCAAGATAGAACAATAGAAGATGATAAAAAAATTAGAATGATTTTAAACTTATATTATTACAGACCAGAGCAAATAACAGATATAAAAAAAGCTTTAGAAGAAGTAGTTTGGTTTTATTCTGGTGGAGATAAAAAAGAAAATACAAATAGAACAGCAAAGAACAATAATAAAAAACAAATTTATAGCTATGAATTTGATGCAGAATATATATATAGTGCTTTTATGCAACAATATAGAATTGATTTAAATAGTATAAAATACTTGCACTGGTGGAAATTTAGAGCTTTATTTGTTAATTTAAATGAAGATGTTATGTTTTCTAAAATAATGCAATATAGAGCAATACAATTAAATACGATAAAAGATAATGAAATGAAGAAATTTTATAAAAAAATGAAAAGATTATATGCATTACCTGATATGCGAACTGAAGAAGAAAAAGAATATGACTTTGGAGAAGCTTTTTCATAATTTGTCGGCTTTTGTCGAAAAAGATAAAATTATGTTGGAAAAAAGTGCTTGAAATAATCCTTTATAATGATATACTAATATAAATTTAAAAAATAAAGGAGGGTTGAAAATGTCAAATCATGAAGAAGAGAAAAAACCAGTATATAAAAAATGGTGGTTTTGGCTAATAGTTGTAATAATAGTTATTGCGATTGTTGGAGGAACTCAAACAAGTACAAACAATACACAAACTTCAAGTTCTGTAAATGAAAGCGAAGTTCAGACAACAGAAAATGAAAAAACAACTACAAAAGATGTAAAAGTTACCTTGGAACAATACAATCAAATTAAAGATGGAATGACATATGAAGAAGTAGTTGAAATATTTGGAGGAAAAGAATCAACATCTTCTGAAAGTGAAATAGCAGGAATAAAGAGTGAAATTAAAACTTGGAACGGAAATGGGACATTTTCTGTAGCGACTATTGGATTTACAGATGGAGAAGTTTCTTCAAAATCTCAAACAGGTTTAGAATAAAAAGAAAAGAGGACAATATGGGAAAATGGTATTTTTGTCCTTTTTGCAATAAAAAAATAGTGAAATATAGTAAAGACGCTGAATGTAAAGGCGTCTTTTTATTATGCAAAAAATGTGGCAAACAAGTAGAAATAAAAATAAATAAAAATAAGTCTTTAAATTGAGCCTATGAGCCTGACAGAAAGGAATGAAAAATGGCAGATGGCTCAGTTACTATTGAATTTAATGGCGATACTAAAGGTCTAGATAAGGATATTAATGGAATAAGTGGAAAAGTTCAAAGTGGTTTAGGAAAACTTGGAAGTATTGCTGGAACTGCAATGAAAGGTGTTACAGTTGCGGTTGGTGCGGTATCTGCTGCTGTTGGAGGATTAGGTGTTGCATCTACGAAATCTTATGCTGATCTAGAGCAAAACATGGGTGGTATTGAAACACTATTTGGTAACAGTGCAGATAAAGTAATAAAAAATGCTAAGAATGCATATAAAACAGCAGGTATGAGTGCTAATGAATATATGGAAACTGTAACTGGTTTTAGTGCAAGTTTGTTGCAAAGCTTAGGTGGAGATACAGAAAAAGCAGCAGATAGTGCTGATATGGCTTTACAAGATATGGCTGATAATGCAAACAAGATGGGGACTTCTATGGAATCTATACAGTATGCATATCAGGGATTTGCTAAACAGAATTATACTATGCTAGATAACCTAAAATTAGGCTATGGTGGAACAAAAGAAGAGATGGAGAGACTTCTTTCAGATGCACAAAAAATAACAGGTATAAAATATGATATTAGCAATTTAAGTGATGTCTATAGTGCTATACATGTTATCCAAGGAGAGATGGGAATAACAGGTACAACAGCAAAAGAAGCTGCAACAACGATATCTGGAAGTGTTAGTTCTATGAAAGCAGCATTTGATAATTTCATAAATGGTAGTGGAACTATAGATGAACTTGTAAGTACCAGCATGACTGCAATTCAAAATATTATTGATGCTGTTTCATTATTATTGCCAGATTTACTTCAAAGTATTGCTGAAGGAGTGCCACAAATAATAGAAGGCATTAATCAAATATTTCCTCAAATTATAGAACTTATTGTAATTAATGCACCATTATTAATGGATGCAATAGGACAAATGTTAACAGCACTGTTCCAACAGATACTTAATTATTTACCTCAAGTATTACAGCTGGGAATGCAATTAATACAGTCGTTTTTAACAGGATTAATAACAATGTTGCCACAGATAATACAAATGGGTATGCAGCTTATAACACAGTTAATTTTGGGAATAGCACAAATGTTGCCACAATTAATACCGCAAGCAATTAATGCAATAATAACAATAGTAAATGGATTATTAGATAACATAGATATGTTAGTGGATGCAGCAATTCAGCTTATCTTAGGATTAGCAGAAGGATTAATTAATGCAATTCCACTATTAATAGAAAAAGCTCCAGAAATAATAGGAAAACTAGTTACCGCATTAATTCAAAATTTGCCTAAAATTTTACAAGTTGGCGTTCAATTAATTGGAAAGCTGATTGAAGGTGTTGGAAGTGTTATTGGAAAATTAGGACAAATGGCAGGAAATATTATTCAAACTATATGGGATGGTTTGAAATCATTACCTAGCAAAATGCTTGAAGTCGGAAAAAATCTGATTCAAGGTATTTGGAATGGTATTAGTAATGCTGTAGGTTGGCTATGGGATAAAATTAGTGGATTTTGTAGTGGAATTGTAGATAAAATAAAAGGATTTTTTGGTATTCATTCTCCATCTAAAGTTTTTGCTGATGAAGTAGGAAAATTTTTGGCATTAGGATTAGGAGAAGGATTTGATGATAATCTTGGAAAAGTATATAAAAATATGCAATCTGCAGTAGATTTTGAAACACAAAAATTAAGTGCTAATTTAAGTACAACAGCAACTAATAATAAATTATTTACAGCTAATATTTTAATGAAACCTAGTGATATTTATCTAGATAGTACAAAAGTAGGTAGAGCAGTAACACCTGCTGTAACTAAAACTTTAAGAGGGGCAGGTGCTTATTAAATGATAGCAAGGTGGAATAATAAAGATTATAGAATAATTGATAGTATAGAAATAAAAAAGTCTAGTAGAGAGGTTACATATACAGAACTTAAGCTAGACTTTTCTAAATGTACTATGGAGGATTTACCTTATGCACAGCAAGAAGTACAAATAATAGATAAAGATGGAAAACTTAAGTTTACTGGATTTGTGTCTGATTATAAATTACCAGAGCTTAAGAAAATAATTACTCCAGAAAAAGAACTAAATTTAAGCTTATATACTCCAAGACAAATGACAACAATTAGAACAGTAACAATTATGAGAACAGCAATGCTAAGTGAAATTATTACACAAGTGTTAATGCCACTTTATCAAGATGGATTTATGCTAAAGACATTAAATATAGAAGATAGATCTGTAACGTTAAAATTAATAAGCAAAACTGTAGAAGAGGTACTTAATTACTTATCTAATAAATATTCTTTATATTGGAATATAAACGAATTTAAAGAAATAGAAATAGATGATATTAATTATTTATTCAATAAAGTGCCTAAAAAAACAATTAATATAAAAAATTATAAACAACAAATAAATGGTTTTTTAAGCATATCTCCAACTGTAGATAATTTAGATTATGCAAATATTATAAATATCAAAAATGCAAGAATATTTTATGATAATACACAACAAGTTAATGTAACACTAAAAAATGGAGATAGAATAGATTTCGAAAATCCTATAGACATAAGCTTAGGTACAGCAGAAAGAATTGTTGGAGCATTAGCAGTTAATCAAACTACAACGTGTACAAATTTAGAACTAATATATAACGGTTCTTCTCGTGCGTATATAGAATGTGGTTTTAATGTAGATGGAGAACTTCAAGATGGACTTAACATGAAAGATATTGCAACAGATGATAGTACAGGAGCTTTATTTGTTTTAACAATGGATAGCACATTTAAAAATCTAGCCACGGGTATTACCTATAAAGGAGAAAACGAAATAACAGTAAATTCTATTAGAAGCCAAACATTTTTAAGATATGCAAATATGAGATTGATAAACTGGCAGGAAATAGAAGCAAATGAAGGTAAGATAACACCTTCTGGACAAATAGAAAAAGTATTAGATGTAGAAAATGGTTGGTTTACTGTTCAAGAGTTAATAGATTATATTAGAAATACATTTATTATTAATAATAAATATACAAATCAAGTTACCTTAAAATATGATAAAGAAAATGATATAGAAATAGGTGATAGAATAGATATAGATCTTCCGGAATATTTTACGGAAGGTATTTTTATTGTAACAGCGATAAATGAAAGCAAAGAAGCTAATAATCCAACAAATTACTCTGTAGAACTTAGAAATACAAACTTATTAGAAAATTATATAGATTTATTTAGAAATTCTAGTGATACAGAAGAACAAGATAGTCAAATTGAAACAGAATACGTTGTAGAATATTCTGGCGAAGAAAAGATAAAAGAAATTCACGAAATTGAAATGAATGAAGACTACAACGATACATTAAATACAATTTTAAGAGGTTAATACATATGAAAGTAAAGAATTTAGAAGTAGGTATAAAAATAGGTAATAAGCAACATAAATTTACTAATCTAATATTAAATAAATATTTAGATTTATTTGCAGATAGTTTCTTAGAATTTAAAGATAAAAATTTAGATTTTTGTTGTATAAATCTAACAAAAGAAAAAACACTAATAACACCAGAAAGTACTGAAATGCAATTTGATACAATATTAGAATTTAATTCATCAGAACGAAGTGAATTATTAACAGAAAATACAATAATAAATAAATATAATTACGAAAAACCTTTAGCAGGATATCCAGATTTAAGTAGTTTTGTAGGACAATATATAAAACAAATTGGGTTTGGTATTTACGATTATGAGTTACAAAAATTTGAATTATATGCTTATTTAGATGTAAGTAAATATAATATAGTTGTTCAAGAAGAACAACCTATTGTAATTAGCAGAATGGATCAAGTTTCAACAGATTTAAAATTATGGAGTAATTCTAATGCAGTAAAATGTCCATATCATTTAACTACAAAAGGCTTATTAGAAGTAAATGGATATGAATATGATACAGTAATTCCAAAGCTTTATAGTATAGGATTTGGAGCATTACCTTATAAGTATACTGATGAGTATTTAGTAGAAGATTTAGATATTTCCAAAACTGGTGTTGGAGAAATAACAATAGATAATGTATTGAATAATTATGCAATGAATGACTTATTTCCTAAAGAAGATTTATATCCAAGACCTGATTTGTATCCGCAGGAAGGAACTGCTAATTTATTGATTTATAAATTTAAATTATATAGAAAAGTATTTCAAGACCCAGAGCAACCTCCAACGTTGAAAGATACGGGTCTTTTTTATGTGCAATATAAACAATTAGAACGATTAGGACAAATAACAAAATTAAAAATTCGTTACGAAAGAGGGTAAAAAATGCAATTAAATAAAATTAAATTTAATGATTATCAATATCCAGGACTGTCAGAGGAAATATTAGAAGCTTTGCAGGATAATATAAACGAAGCGATAAACACAATTCCATTAATGAAAGTTAGAATTAATAGACAAGATATAATAACGTCTGGAACATATGGGAGTACAACTGTACCACTTAATGCAGTAGAAATAAATAATGATAATCTTAATAATTATTTAATAAAAGAAAATAATGAAATAGTTATAGGGGATAATGTGAATCTTGTAGAAGCAGTTCTATTTACTAGAGGTCTTGGATTTTATGGAGGTAGTGGAGATAAAGAATTAAAACTAATGAAAAATGGACAGAAAATAGATGGATACTACCAAAGAGCTATGGATGGTTGGTGGGGAATAGCAATTCCTACTGCAATACAGGTAAGTAAAGGAGATAGATTAAGTGCTGTATTGGAAAGTCAAACAGCAGGAACAACAGAAATTCTAGAAGGTTACTTACAAGTAAAAGTTTTAAAATAGGAGGATAGAAATATGGCAGAAAAAATACAATATGGCAATAAAGCTCCATATCAAACACTACCTGATATCCCAGAGCAAAATAAAACAACAGCTGAAAATATGAATGAAATAAAAGAGGTAGTAAACAATAATGCTACAGAGTTAGATGAAGCAAAAAATAAAGTTGATGAACTAGACGAAAAAATGGATATTGTTGTTGCACCAGCATTAGTATATAAAGGTTCTGTAAATAATTATAGTGATTTAGCAAATATTCAAGATGTAAAAAATGGAGATATTTATTCTGTAACAAATGAAAATAAAAATTATGTATATTCAGATAATGGGTGGATTGAATATACTCCACAAATAGATTTATCAGAGATTAATGCACAAATACAAAATATAATCGATACTATTCCGACAACAATAGCTAGTGCAATATTAGAAGACAATAAGAAAAAATATCCTATTGGGAAAATAATACTTTCTGAAGTAGGTACAAATCCAGCAACATATTTAGGATTTGGAACTTGGGAGTTATGGGGCTCTGGTAGAGTACCAGTCGGAGTAGATGTTGATGATACAGATTTTAATACAGCAGGAAAAACAGGCGGAGAGAAGACACATACAATGACAATAAATGAAATGGTTAAACATAAACATGGAATGTATTTTAGTGACGCATCTGGAAGTGAAGGGCTGAAAGATGTTTTTACATATCAGGGCTATCTTAAGTCTAGAGTTATTGATTCTGCAATTGAAGAAGCTGGTAATGGACAACCATTTAATATTATGCAACCTTACATTACATGCTATATGTGGAAACGTACAGCTTAAGATAGGAAAAATATAAAAGGAAAGGAAAAATAATATGGAAGAAATAATAAAAACATTAAGTTTTAGTAGTATAGCTTGGCAAGTAATAACACCGCTAGTTTTTAGTGGACTTGATATTTTAACAGGATATATACAAGCAGTAATAAATAAAAATGTAGATTCTAAAATAATGAGAGAAGGCTTACTTCATAAATGTTTATTAATAGTAGCTATTGTCATTGGCTATATAGTAGAATATGCATTTAATTTAAGTGCTGTATCTAGTGTTATAACTGTTTACATTTGTGTAATGGAATTAATGTCTATTTTAGAAAATATAAAGAAGGCAGGAATAGATTTAAAAATATTAGATTTTTTAAAAAATAAGGAGGAATAGCTATGGACGATAACATATTCGAAGAGACAGTAGAATTTAACGAAGAATTTTATCAAAAAAATATAATAGAAAATGACTTCTCAGGTACAGAAAATGATGGAATAGGAGATGATGTTGATGCAAATAACTAATGTAACATGTCCAACTTCTAAATATTCTATAAAATGTCCTTATGAAATGACTCCACAAGGCATATGCGTACATAATACAGCAAATGATGCAAGTGCTATGTCAGAAGTATCTTATATGTTAGGTAATAATAATAAGGTATCATTTCATGTAGCAGTAGATAATGAAAGAGTAGTAACAGGAATACCTTTTAATCGTAACACTTGGCATTGTGGCGATGGTGGAAGTGGAAAAGGTAATAGAACTCAAATATCTATAGAAATTTGTTATTCTAAATCTGGAGGGGAACGTTTTGAGGAAGCAGAGAATTTAGCAGCTTGCTATATAGCTTACTTATTAAAGCAATATGGATGGGGAATAGAAAAGGTTACAAAACATCAAGACTATAACGGTAAATATTGCCCACACAGAACTTTGGATTACGGATGGGAGAGATTTTTAAATAAGATAAGAGAGCATTTAGGAATACAAACTAATCCAATAGAAGATGATAAAGATTATAGTGGAGGAAGTGATGAACCAGTGAGAAAATATGTAAATGGTAGTACAATAGAAAATATATATTCTGATACAAATTTAACTAAGAAAATTGGATATTTAAATCCTAGAGAAGAGTGCGATTGCTTTGGTATTTTTAATAACAGACCTATGGTACGTTATAAAGTAGATGGATCTAATAACTACAAGATAGGTTTTGCAAAGTGGAAAGGCGGAGTAAAATAATATAAAAAGTAGAAGAGGTGTAGTGTAATGTTTATGCTACACCTCTTTTTTGTTTATATTAATGTTTTTCAATGCTATATGATGCTAAATAATGTTTACAAATTTGAAATAATGTGCTAAAATAACATTACAGCAAATTGAATAAGATGTTTTACAAATATATTACATATAGATTAAATATATTTGACGTTTTATAATAATTTGTTGACACAAAAGAAATGTTATAGTATAAAGATAATACTATTTAAATAAAAAAATAAAGGCAAGGATAAATCCTTACCTAGTCTCATCGGAATTGGAGTTCTCGGCACGAACTTCAATTTTTTCTTTGCTATATGTAAGATGAAAATTATATCCTAGCACAGCTAGAAAACAGATTATCAATCCTACAGCAAGAATAATTGCTACTATTCCAAGTGCATCCACTGGCATTCACCTACCTTGTTGCAAATAAGAAAAAACTTAGTTGCATGATAGTGACAACTACCGTAATTCAGCCTATAAACAGCAATAGTTGTCCCTTAATACAACTAAGCTGTCCACGGTGAATGCTATTCCGAATAAACTTTTCATATCATATCAAAAAAAGAAGAAATATGCAATAAAAAATAGAAAAATCTGGAATAAAATAAAATTATAATTTTGTTAATTGAAAAACGGCTGAAATCATGATGTTTTAGCCATATAATTACTCTATTTGATAATAAAAATGCCTTAGAATCGATTCTCGTAAAAATATCACTAAAATACAGTAATACCAATGCTTTCAAAGGATATACTTAATAATATTACAAAAATATTATTAAAATGTTCGTAAAACACTGTTGTCCAGTAGAAGCGCCAGAGGAAGAATAAGAAATATAATTTACATATAAAAAAGGAAGTTACATTTTTATTGATGTGACTTCTTTTTTATTCTATAAACTGATATGTAATATTACTAAAGGAGATGTATGAATGAAAATAACGTGGCTAACTAGAAGAAAAAGCTTCAAAGAGATTAAACCAAATAGAAAAATAAGATATGAACAAATTTTAGAAATTTTGTGTTTAGGAATAAAACTGCTAAAGAGATTTCGGTTGAACTATATAAGCAAAAATTAACAAATATAGATGAACGTAATACAACAGCATCAAGGTTAACAGAGTTGGAAAAGTTTAGGTTTGTAGAAGCAACTGATAAAAAACATGTATTTAAACAGGAGAAACAGATCTAATTTATAAGATAACAAAATTAGGGTTAACTAAAAGATAAATGTAATAAAAACTTAATAAATCTATCAAACAGTATTCCGTAAAGAAAGGCAGGAGACAATAAAAAACATATATTTACTAAATATTGTAAAAATAGTAAAATGAAAATAGGGAAAGTACGCAAATAGAAAAGGAGTGATACAAAGTGAGAAGACGTAAAACGCATGGGAATCTAAAGAGAGAGTCCTACTTTAAAACAACTCGGGAATGTTAGATTTATTATTGTAAGTATATTTGCGATAATTCTAGTGACATTATTAGTTTTAGGCTTAATTTCATATGCAAAAAATGGTGTAGAAGTTACAACATTAAGCATTGTAACCAAAGGTAGTGATAATAAGTTTTCGCTTAGTGGAGCTAAATATACCATAAAAAAGATTACTACAGATGAAAATAATAATGAAGTGATAGAAGATGCAAAAGACTATTATGGTAATCTGATTGGGAATGAAGAAAATATAGATGGCACAGCTTATAGAATTATTACAAGCAATGAAAACGGAGAAATAAATCTAGACTTACCATCAGGTAAATATAGAATTACAGAAATAGTAGCACCAACTGGATACAAATTAAATAAAAATAATTCATATGATGTTGTATTAGACAAAAAAGGTGATTATTCTTTATTCTATACAAATAAGGAATGGGAAAAAGAGTTTAAAAAAGATGAAACTAGATTAAATCCATTAGATATAAAAGAAACAACAGGAGAAGAATATATTGCACTTGTAGAAGTAGTTGCATATTATACTGTTCCGGCAGAAGATAAGGAGGATAATCAGCCAAGTGAATTAAAACCAGGACTATATATTTTTAGGTATAACGTTAACAATAAAATTAAAGAAATTGTATATTTATATGAAAATGCCCCAAGAGACAATAGTGAAACTAATATAAAAATTTTAAATGAAACAGAGCAATATTATATTTTATATTCTAATGAAACAATATTTGCTTTTGACAAATCTGGGGAGCTAGTTAATGATTTTTGTAGTTTTATATACGATTTAGATATGTATTTTTCAGATAATTATTATGTGTCAAAACAAACAGGAGATATTACTATAGTAGGACATGCATACGGAGAAAATACCATACCGGCAGAACAAACTTCATGGAATAAAGAAATTACTTTTGGAGAGCAGGATTTAGAAAGCAATATATTGATACAACTTAATTCGGAAGGAAAAGTAAATTGGGTTATAGATTTTAAAGATGCAGAGATTATAAGTAATATAATGCAAAGAGATTCAAATGTTACAATTAATATAAGGACTTATAATGACATTATACTAAATCAAGGTGATGGTGATATAGAATTACAAGCAGGAGCATATAATTTAACTATAAATAATGGACAAGTAGAAAATACTGTAAATCTAATAGGCAGTTTTAAAGATCAATTATATAGTGATAATAATCTTATGGAAGAATATATAACAGCTGATTTTGGTACATTAAGTTTTATAGATGTTTATGATGAATATACTATACAACCAGAAAATACTGTAAATAACGAACCAATCCAGTTAAATAGTGAACTAATGTATGTTATAAAACTTAATAGTGAGGATAAAGTTGAATGGGCTACACAAATAAACATACCAAATGATCAATATTATAAAGAAGTTAGTAATGGATATATTATTAATGCTTTTATGTATGGAACAATTAATGCAGAGTATACTTGTGATGGAAAGAATATTGATTTAGGTTACCAATGTTTGGCGACAATAAAAATTGATAAATCCGGAAAAGTTATGTATGTAGAACAAACACCAATTGAAGAGAATACAGAAGAAATATATTATTTAGATAAAGTAATTGAACTAGATAATAGAAAATATATACAATTAAAAACAAAAGATAGTTTATCTAGTCCTAAATCAATTATAGAAGGAAGAGATATAAAGCATTTTAATGATACTAAATTAGAAAAGTATGTAGAAATAGAAGAAAAAAGAGATAAAATTGATAAGCAAATATTAACTGTTACAAATGGAAAAGAAGATTCATTACAGATTATAAAACAAGATTCTAGGACAGCTGAATTGTTACCAGGTTCAAAATTTACAATAAAAAAAGTTATAACAAATGCTGACGGAACAGTAACAAAAGAAGATGCTGTAAATAATGATGGAGAGTTAGTAGGAAATATCGAAAATATAAATGGAGAAGAAATAAGAGTTGTTACTACAAATGAAAATGGAGAAATTAATGAAAGCCTTCCTGTAGGAAAATATGAAATTGTAGAGGTTAAGGCTCCTGAGGGATATTATTTAAAACCTACAGTAGAAGAAAATACATACGAAGTAGAAATTGCAGAAAAACAAGCAGAAAAGAAAGAATGGAAAGAATCGTGGAGTAAAATTGTAGGGGAATATAGGGAAAGACCAAGCTCACTAGATGAATATGAAGCGGTAGGACATACAAAAATATTACAAAAAGATGAAACTGGAGTAATAGTATATATAGCTAATAATGAACATTTAAATATTCCAGCAGAAGATACAGTAAATAATGTGGAGATAAATCTTTATAATCCAGTAATAATAAAATACAATTTAGACAATAAAGTAGAATGGATAAAGAGTACAATAGACTTTGGAAATATTAAGAAAACAGAAAATAATGAATACGTTGTAAATGGTTATCTAGAGGATGAAATAGAAATACCAGCAGAAGACACAGCCAATAATAAAGAGTTGGTGATTCCAAGAGGAAGTGTAACTTTAAAATATGATAGTGAATTTAAAATTATAGGTATGATCGCATTAAATTCTGTAGACTATTTAACTGATAACATTTATGAAGTTAATATATATGATAATGCTTTTAAAATTCCAGCTATAAGTACTGCTGATGATAGGGAAATTTTCTTGGAATCAGGCCATTATCTTGTAAAAATAAATAATGATTTAAAGATAGAAAAGGTAATTGTTAAAATTCCAGATTATGAAGATTATATTGTAAAAGATAATGAAATTATATATAAAATAATTCCAGAAGAAACTGAATATATACATACTATAGATAAAAAAGAAAAAGAATTATTAGCAGGAAAAGAATATATAGCAAAATGTAACTATAATGGTGATATATTAAATATATTTTCAGGAATGGATGAAATACAAGATATAATTGTAGATGAAGATGGATATTTACTAAAAGTGTATAATAAAGAAGATACGTTAATATCAACTGATGATACCTGTAATGGAGAAGAAGTAATTTTAAAAAACTATATGTATATAAAATTAGATAATAATTTAAAACTTACAAGCAATACTATGGATTTTTGGAATAATAATAGCTATGAGTCTTATATTGAATTAGTTGATGTATTAAATGATGGTTATTTGTTAAAAATCTTTTCAATAAATGAATATACTGTACCAAAAGAAAATACTATTAATGATATAGAGGTGATATTAAATTATCATACAGAAACTATAGTAAAAGTAAATAAAGAATTAAAATTTGAATGTAAACTAAATGAGTTTAAATTAAATAGTCACTATACTGATGGAGAATATGTTACATCAAGGATAGATGACAAGGAAAACAGAATATACAGATTACGTAGATATTTTACTTCTAGTACAACAATACCAGCAGAAGATACAGTAAATAATAAAGAAATTAAAGTATCGAGTGGATACAATTATGTATTATATAATAGCGAATTTAAAATAATGGCAGTTGGTATGAATTTACCAAGTTCTATATTAGAAAGTGGATACATTATTTGCGAATATAATTCTAGCGAAAAAGAAATTCCTGCAGAAGATACGGTTGATAATCAAGCTATTCTTTTGCAAAAAGGAAATTCATTAATTATATATAATAAACAAATGAAAGTAGAGCGAGTTCTTACTGGTTATGATAATATATATTCTTTTGATGATTTAGGAAAAATTGCATTTGAAGTAGAACCTAAGAATACAACAATAATTGATGCTAAAGATACAGTGAATAATAAAGAAATAGTATTACAAGAAGATATTAGATATATTGTAATAATAGATGAAAATACACTAAAAATAGAAAATGTAATATATATTCCATATTCAGGAGATTATACAAAATTAAATGAAGGATATCTAATGAAAGGTCATTTTATAGAAAACCAAGTTATACCTGCCGAATATACAGCAGATGGAAAGGATATAGAAATTGAAAATCCATATGAAGATTATATTGTAAAATATAATAATGAAGGAAAAATACAATTAGTACTAGAGGGAGAACTTAGAAAAGTAGATAAAAATGATGATGGCTATACGCTGTTGTTAGAAGATTCTTCAGGATATACTAATTTAGTAAATATAGATAATAATTGGAATATATTAAATATAATAGAAGATTTTGTATTAAATACATCTGATGGGGGATATATTAAATATGAAAATTATCTAACGAATACTACTATAACTAAAGAGAATAATACTACTGGTAATGATATTTTTATCGAAAAAGGACTATATCTTGTAAAAATGAATTCAGAAAATAAAATTGAATGGTTATTAAAACAAGATAAAGTAGTAACCGAATTAGCAGAAATTAATGTAGATAAATATTTTGGTACATTTTGTCAAGTGAATGATGACGGAGGAATAAATTTAGGCTTTCTACAAATTTCACAAGAGACTGTGCAAGAGCAGTTAGCAAACAAAGTTGTATTAAATGTAACAAATGAATCTGATGTAGGAAAAGTAGTTGTAAAATATGTAGACAGGGAAACAAACCAAGAAATAGCTTCAAGTGAAGAATTTGAAGATAGAGTAGGAGTAGATTACGAAACAGAAGCAAAAAATATACAATATTATAAGTTAGAAGGAACACCAGAAAATGCAACAGGTACAGTAGCAAGTGGAACAACAGAAGTAATATACTATTATGATAAACAAGATTTTAATATAAAAACAGATAAAACAATTTCTGAATTATATGTAAATGGTGATAAACAAGATATTAAGAATAATAAAAATAATATTTTCCAAGTATCAGTACACAGAAAAGAACTAGAAAACACAGAATTAAAAATAAAATATATAATTAAAATAGAAAATACAGGAGAAATACCAGGAACTGCAGGAATAGTTACAGACCAAATACCAGAGGGCTTAGAATTCTATGCAGAAGATAATGCGGACTATTGGCAATTAAAAGATGGTGTAGCAATGACTGATAAATTAGATGGCGAATTAATCGAACCAGGAGAGTATAAAGAATTAGAGATTGTTTTAAGATGTACTAATTTAGGCGATAAAGTAGGAATACAGACTAATAAAGCTGTTGCAGAAAACATGAAAAATGATCCTAATTTTGAAGATTCAAATAGTGAAGACGATTTAGGTGAATGTGAGTTATTAATTTCAGTTGGATTAGGTGGACAAGATATTGTAAAAATATTATTAATCTCAATTGTTGCATTAATAGTAGTTGCAAAAATAATAAATAAACTTAGAAGAAGAAGCAAATAAAAATAGTAAGATAAAAGAGTTAAGATTTTATAATCTTAACTCTTTTAAAATGTTTTATAGACTTGCTAAATTTTATTCTTTATTTGTCATTTCTTCTAATTGTAATAATTCATTCCATCTCTTATCAACTATTCTTTGGAATTCTTCTATCATCCACTCATTTCCTGGTTTAAACATATGCCTAAAACGTTTTTGTGGTTTTAAGAATTCTTCTACTGGAAGTTTTTTAGCTGGTTTATATGTTATTTTATATTTACCATCTACAACTTCATATAATGGCCAATAACATGTATCTGCAGCTAATTTGTTAATTTGCATTAAGTCTTCTGTTGGGTATCCCCATCCTCTTGGGCAAGGAGCCATTACATTTAAGAATGTTGGTCCCTCTGTATATATTGCTTTTTCTGCTTTTTCATATAAATCTTTAAAATTAGTCATAGCAAGAGTTTGTGCAACATATGGTAAATGATGTGATACCATTATTTCTGTTAAGTCTTTTCTTTCTTGTGCTTTACCTGGGATAACTGTTCCAGCAGGTGAAGTTGTTGTATCTGCAAATTTAGGTGTTGCAGAAGAACGTTGAATACCTGTGTTCATATATGCACCATTATCGTAACATACATAAACCATATCATGACCTCTTTCCATAGCACCAGAAAGTGATTGTAAACCTATATCATAAGTTCCACCATCTCCACCGAATGCGATGAATTTTGTATGTGTATCTTCTTCTAATTTTCCTTGTTTCTTTAAAGATTTGTATGCAGCTTCAACACCAGATAATGTACTTCCAGCATTTTCGAAAGCTGTATGAATAAATGAATCTGTCCAAGATGTATATGGGTATGTAAATGTAGAAACTTCCATACATCCAGTAGCTGTAGCAATTACAGCATGATCTTCTGGTTTTAATGCACGTAAAACCATTCTAGCAACTGTTGGAGCTCCACAACCTGCACACATTTTATGTCCTTCAGAAAATCTTGAAGGCTTATTTGCGACTACTTCTTTTAAATTATATGGCATTATTTTTCAGCTCCTTTCGTTCTTAATCCTAAATGTCTATAAGGATTATCAATTTTTCCTGTTTCTACGATTTCTAATAAATCATTATAAACTTTTTCTATGTCATCAGATTTTGTATCTCTACCACCAATTCCATAGATATAACTTACTGTAGGTACATGGATATTATTTACATACATACCAGATGTAACATCTGTAAATAATGCACCACCTGCAGCATTTAAAGAATCTGCTTTATCTAATACTGCAACTGCTTTTACATTTGCTAAAGCTTTAGCAATTTCTTCTGCAGGGAATGGTCTAAATACACGAACCTTTAATAATCCGGCTTTAACACCTTTACTACGTAAATCATCTACTACGAATTTTGCAGTACCTGCTGTAGAGTTCATACAAACAATAGCAACATCTGCATCTTCTAATTTATATTCTTCGAATAAACCATATTTTCTACCTGTTAATTTTTCAAATTCTTCTGCTACTTCTAAAATAACTTTTTTAGCATTTTTCATAGCTTGAGATTGTTGAGCTTTATGCTCGAATAAATATCCTTGTAAATCTAAAGGTCCCATAGAAATAGGTTCTTTACTATTTAATAAGTAATGTTCTGGTTTATATGTACCAACAAACTCTTTTACTTTATCATCTTCTACTAAATCTATTGTTTCTATAGAATGTGATGTAATAAATCCATCTTGGCAAACCATTAATGGTAATAAAACATCTTTATGTTCTGCAATTCTATGAGCCATTAATAAGTTATCATATGCTTCTTGATTACTTTCTGAGAATAACATTATCCATCCAGCATCACGAACACCCATTGCATCAGAGTGATCATTGTGGATATTTAATGGTCCAGATACAGCACGATTTACAAGTGACATTACTATAGGTAAACGTAATGATGAAGCTATATATATCATTTCCCACATGAAAGATAATCCGTTTGAAGATGTAGCTGTCATAGCTCTAGCACCTGCGGCTTCTGCACCAACACAGGCACTCATTGCACTATGTTCACTTTCTACTGCTACGAATTCTGTATCAACGGCACCATTGCTAACAAAAGTAGAAAAATATTGTGGTATTTCTGTTGATGGTGTAATAGGGAAGGCAGCAACAACGTCTGGATTTATTTGTTTCATAGCTGTAGCTGCAGCTTCATTACCACTTAAACGTTCTCTAATACTCATTATTCAACTCCCTCCTCTTCCATTGAGATTGCTTTGAAAGGACAAACTTTGGCACAAACGCCACATCCTTTACAATATTCATAATTAAAATCTGTTCTTTTCATATCTTTTCCAACTGGAATTGCATTTTCTGGACAAACAGGGAAGCATAATCCACATTGTTTACATTTTTCACTATCAAATATAGGTTTCATGCTTCTCCAATCTCCAGTTTTAACTTCGCGAGAATTTCCAGCATTATATATTGTTCCTCCAATTGTCATATCTTCCATTGGAGTTGAGTTATTTATATTTGTCTTATCCATTTTAAAACTCCTTTCTTTTGAACTTTAGGGACGGGGCTTAAAGTTCATTCGTATACATAATATAGAACTCTAAGTGAAATTTTATACAGGGAAAAAAGGAACGTCCCCAAATCCCTATTGTATTTCTACGACTCTTTGTAATGCTATTTCTAATGCTTTCATATTTCCACCTATAACTTCTGGTTTCTTTGCAAATTTGTGTTTAAAAGAACCTTCCATATCTTGTAAGAATTCTTTTTCAGGAATAATTCCTGTTACTTTAACAACTGCAGCAAGCATAGGAGTATTTGGAAAATACTTTCCTAAAGCTTCGATAGAAACAGTTCTTGCATCTATTGTATATATGTGTCCTTTATATCCTTTTAATAATCTTTTTAGTGTTTCACCGTCTTTTGTAGTATTAATAATAATTGCTCCAGATTCTTTTAAACCTGCAGTAACATCTACAGAATTTAATAAAGTGTCATCAACAACTACTACATAATCTGGATTGTAAATATTACAATGTATTCTAATAGGTGTTGTACTAATTCTGTTATAAGCAGTTATTGGCGCACCCATTCTTTCAGCTCCGTATTCAGGAAATCCTTGGATATATTTTCCTGTGTTAAATGCTGCATCAGCTAATAACAAAGAAGCTGTTTTTGCACCTTGACCACCTCTACCATGCCATCTAATTTCAATTAAATCGTTCATTGGTTTGAAATTACCTCCTTTTAGTAAATTTACGTATAAATATACACTTAAAGTATATTCTTAAAAGCCGTAAGTGTCAAGGCAATTTGTTAGAATAAATGGTCATAAAAAAATAAAAAACTTAAGTAGACATAATATTAAAAAAGTGATATACTATAAAGGCTAAAAGCAAGTTGAAAAGATTAAAGGAGGATTATTATGCTTATTAAAACAAAATTAAGACCCAAGGAGCAAAATGAATTTAATCGGTATTTTGGAGATTTAAAACACTCCATTACACCGATTGAGGGAACTAGTAGACAAATCCAAGAGCGGATTGAAGACGAGAAAGTAAGTTCACAAATAATCTTATCAAGTGAAAAGTTGTTTATTCAAGATATTAAAGGAGAAGCTGTAGGTAGAATACACAAAAATTTGCTTACAAATATTTATAGGGATATGAATAATGTCCAACGTTTTATGCTAAGAGCTTTTGTTGAATTGGAAAAAAATACGCTCCCAATTGTTTCAAATTCTCAAGTTGGAGATTTTATACAGGGGTTAGAAGATGATGAAAAAGTAATGATTTACAATCAACTTTTAGACTTCTTCAAGTATTTTAAAGACAGAGAGTCTACCGGAGATACAGAAGTTTGTGTACTAGCGGCAGATAGCACGTCAATTTGTGGAGCAATTACACAAAGCACCGATTTGCGCTTCATTAAACTTCCTAAGCAAATTCAAGAAAAGGTATATTTATTAGAACTAGTAGAAGGGCAGATAAATATACTAAAATATTATTACTTGATGGTGCTAGATATTATCTTACATCCTTTCTTCGAAAATACTATATATGCAATAGAACAAGACAGACCATTATATTGGTGTATAGTTAGCTTGTTAAAAAAATTGGATGAACATATTAGTGATTTTTGGAGAGAAAGAGCAAGGGTTATATTAGAGAAGTATTTTGATTATATTGAAGGAGCAGAAGTGCTTTACAATGAACTTTTTGAAGGTGACAAAGGACATGGAAAGGAACTACTGAAGGAGAATTATTACTTTAATATAGCGACAGGAGTTCTAATGAACAGTGATATTCAAATACGATTTTTCTATGAAATGAATAAAGAGGAAAAGAATATTGTAATAAACCAAGCTGTTTCCTTCGCAAGAAGAATAAATACCTTATTAGTTAAAGATTTAGAGAGAATCTCACCAGAGGTGTTTTATCATCCAAGAGAACATGAGACAGAGCTGGAAGAAATTTTTACCTACCTTAAGATGTTCAGATTTACTCATAGAACCTTAGAAGAAGTAATGTTAAAAAAGGGAATGAGTAAAAAAGAATGGATTTATGTAAAAAATTTGTTAAGGACAGTATATGAAGAGGAACATATGCAAAGAATTGAGGAACAATGTTTACATCATGTGAATAATTACTATACTATCATTAGTAACATTGCTTTAAATTATTCGTTGCAGTCGGCAAGTTCTGTAAATGCAAATTTATTAGAACTTTGTAAATATGAGCTAGCATATAAACTAGCTATTCAAGAAAAGACAGAAGAGGAAAAAGCAGCGTTAAAAGACATTGAACTCTTATATAAGCTGATGGATGTTCCTTTTAAAGCGTATCTGGATAAGGATCTAATGATAGAAGCCCAGCGAAAAAAAGGGATATCAGAATGGATGATAAATCTATTTGTATTTATTTGTGAAGATGAGTAGAAAAAAGGATGAAGCAGGATGTTATCCTGCTTTTTTCCTGTCTAAAAATATGGACTAAGAAAACGTATAAATCTTACGCAAATAAGGTTTCTAACATTGACTTTTTATACTTTTTCATATATTATAGTAATGTCAAATTTTATGTATAAATGAGATATAAAAGCACTAGCTTAAGGAGGAAGATTTATGGGAGAAGTAATAGTTATAACATCTGGTAAAGGAGGAGTAGGAAAAACGACTACAACAGCTAACTTAGGTTCTGCCCTAGCATTAGAAGGAAAAAAAGTAGTATTAGTAGATACAGATATAGGACTTCGTAACTTAGATGTCGTAATGGGGTTAGAAAATAGAATTGTTTACGATATCGTAGATGTTGTAGAAGAAAAATGTAAATTAAGACAAGCATTAATAAAGGACAAGCGTTTTCAAGAATTATTCCTATTACCTGCTGCCCAAACAAGAGATAAAAGTGCAATAACAGAAGAACAAATGAGAGATTTAATAAAACAGCTAAAAGAAGAATTTGACTATATTTTAATAGACTGTCCAGCTGGAATAGAACAAGGTTTTAAAAATGCAATCGTAGGGGCAGATAAGGCAATAGTTGTAACAATGCCAGAAATTTCAGCGATAAGAGATGCTGATAGAATAATAGGATTATTAGAATCATCAGAAATCAAGAATCCGCAATTAATTATAAATAAATTAAGACCAGAAATGGTTAGAAAAGGTAAAATGATGGATGTTGATGATATAGTAGATTTATTATCAATAGAACTTTTAGGAGTAGTACCAGATGATGAATATGTAATTACTCAAACAAATAAGGGGGAACCTGTTATATCTAACAGAAAAGCACCTTCAGGTAAAGCATATATGGAAACTGCTAAGCGTATTCTAGGGGAAGATATAGAAGTAACAATACCAGGAAGAGAAAAAGGATTCTTGGCAGCTTTAAAAAGATTTTTTAAAAGAAAATAATTAGCATTGGAGGTAAAATATGTTCGAAAATATAGTAGGTTTCTTCAAAAAATTATTAAAAAAAGAAGAGGAAGAAGAAAACAATAAAGATATGGCAAAAGAAAGATTACATCTAGTTTTAATGCAAGATAGGGCAAATGTTTCAGCAGACTTTTTAGAAATGATGAAACAAGAAATTATAGATGTAATTAAAAAATATATAGATGTAGATGAAAAAGAAATTGATGTTCATTTAACAAGTAAGACTAACGAAGATGGTACATCAGCAGCTCCAGCATTATATGCAAATATTCCGATTGTTAGTATTAAACATACAGGGGAAATGGATGACGAAGTAGTAGAAAAAGTTCAAGAACAAGAGATAGAAGAGAAAAAAGATAATAATCAAGAGACTCAAAATGCAAAAACAGATAAAGAAACAGCTAATAAAACAGAAATCAAAAAAGAAGAAAATAAGGAAGAAACTGTATTAGAAGCTAAAAAAGAAGAGGTAAAAGTAGAAGAGATAAAAACAGAAAAAGAGTCTAAAGAAAAGGAAAAAACTAAAAAGGATGAAGAAGTAAAAACTGAAAAAGAAAAAACAGTTAAACAAGAAGAGAATGTTTCAAATGAAGAAGAGAAAGCTACTACAGATGTAAAAGATGATGATAAAAAAGATACAGAGCCTAAAGAAACAAATAATGAGCAAGTAAATGCAGGAGTAAAAGAAAATAATATAAGTACAAAACAAGAAAACAAAAATATAATAACAAATTCACAAGTAAAACAAGAACCTGTGATACATAATAATAGAAAAAGAAGAAATAAAAGAAGAAAAGGAAGAAGATAAACAAGGGATGTATAACAAATAAAAATAAATTACGTAAAGGATGAAAAATGAAAAAGAAAATTTTAAAAAATATCGACTGGGGAATTTTTATATGTTGTATTTTATTGTCAATAATAGGAATGATAGCCTTGTTCTCTGCAACTTATGATTCTGAAGATACAAGTTTGCAAAGACAATTAATATGGTTTGTTATTTGTATTCCGGTAGTCTTTATTATAATATTCATAGACTACGAAGCAATAGCAAAAATATCGCCGATTCTGTATGGAATTGTTTTAATACTGTTGGTTATAGTATTATTTACAGATCCGGTTAATGGAGCTACAAGCTGGTTTAATTTAGGATTTCTTTCTATTCAACCAGCGGAATTTGCTAAAATAGCTGTAATTTTGTTTTTAGCTCTAGTCTTGTGTAAAATACAAGAAAAGGGTAAAAATGAGATAAATAGACCTACAAAATTATTAATAGCTTTAGCAGTAGTAGCAATTCCAGTACTTTTAATAATAAAACAACCAGATTATGGTACAGCTGCAGCATTTTTAGTAGCAACAGTAATGATATTATTTACAGCTGGAATAAATAAAAAATACATTATAGGAACTATTTTATTAGTAGTTATAGCAGTTCCTTTATTATACTTTTTTGTATTACCAGAACATGCAAAAGACAGAATCGAAGTATTTTTAAATCCAGAGTCAGACCCACGTGGTTCAGGATACAATTTAACACAATCAAAACTTGCAATAGGAGCAGGTCAATTAACAGGAATGGGATTACTAAAAGGAAATCAAACACAGCTAGGTTTCTTATATCCAAAAACAACAGACTTTATATTTTCTGTTATTGGCGAAGAGATGGGCTTTATAGTTGCAGGTAGTGTAATAATAATATATGTAATACTAATAACAAAATCAATCTATGTGGCTAAGACTGCAAAAGATGACCTTGGCACATATATTGCAATAGGAATAGCTGGAATATTCTTATTCCACATGGTAGAAAATATAGGAATGACAATGGGATTATTACCAATAACAGGTGTTCCATTACCATTTGTAAGTTATGGAGGAAGTTCATTATTAACTAACTTTATTTTAATAGCATTACTGTTAAATATAAGTGGTAGAAGACAAAAAGCAATATTTATAGAATAAAAAAGCAAATACAAGATTTTTTACACATTAGTAAATGTTAGGAAATCTAGCATCTGCCATAAGTATCTAGTACAGAAAGTTGAAAGTAAAAGCTTTCAACTTTTGCAGTTAAACATAAATTAGAATTAAGGAGAGAAAAAATTTGTATTTAAAAAGTATAAAGATTGGAAATTTAGAATTAGACAATAATGTGTTTTTAGCACCTATGGCAGGAATTACAGATAAATCATTTAGAATTTTATGCAAAGAAATGGGTGTAGGACTTACTACAACAGAAATGGTAAGTGCAAAAGCAATTTATTATCATGATAATAAAACTAAAAAATTATACAATTTAGATGGAGAAGAAAGACCAATTAGTATTCAATTATTTGGGAGTGATATAGAAGCGATAAAATATGCTACACAAGAGGTGGATAAGCTTGCTGATATTATAGATTTTAATATGGGATGTCCAGCTCCAAAGATAGTAAAAAATGGAGACGGAAGTAATCTACTATTGCACTTAGATTTATTAGAGAAAATAGTTGGTGCAATAAGAGAAAATACAGATAAACCAATTACTTTTAAAATAAGAAAAGGCTGGGATGAAAATAGTGTTGTTGCTGTAGAAACTGCACAAATAATCGAAAGAGCTGGAGGAGATGCTATTACAATCCATGGTAGAACTAGAAAAGAGTTTTATTCTGGAAAAGCTGATTGGGATATTATAAAAAAAGTAAAAGAAAGCGTAAATATTCCAGTAATAGGTAATGGAGATATAGTAGATGAAGAAACAGCAGAAGCAATGTTTAAATATACAAATGTAGATGGAATAATGATTGGGAGAGCAGCTTTTGGGAACCCATGGATTTTTAGAGAGATAATACATTATTTAAAAACTGGGGAGAAATTAGAAAAACCAACTTTAGATGAAAGATATAGCACAATGGTAAGACATATAAATATGGAAATAGAAGAAAGAGGAGAAGAAGTTGCAATAAAAGAGATGAGAAAGCAATTAAGTTGGTACATAAAAAATTTAAAAGATTCAAGTCAAATGAGAGATAAAATAAATAAAATAATAGATAAAGAACAATTGCTAAATGAAATAAAAGCATATTTCGAATATCTAAAAAATAATTGAATAAAATTAGAGAAAGAATAGTATATATACTATTCTTTTTTTGATATAAGAATTTAATTTGGGAGGAATTTATGAAAAAAAATAAATTAATTATTTTCTTTATTTTATCAATAATTATTGTTTTTACAATTATTTTTTATTTAATTAATAATAAAAAAATCGAAATTGGGAATAATGATAATAATCAAATTTTAAATATGAACTCGTATAAAGCAAAAATAGAGGTAACAGTGGTAAGTAATAAAAATACTAATAAGTATAAAATGACACAAGAATATAAAAAGGGAGAATACTGCATGCAAGAAGTAGAAGAACCAGAAAATATAAGAGGAGTGAGAATAGAATACAGCAATAATACATTAAGTTTAAAAAATACTAATATGGATCTTACAAATATATACGAAAATTATAAATATATGGCAGAAAATAATTTATTTTTAAATGAATTTATAGATGATTTTAACAATAATAGTAATTCAAAACATGAAGAAAATGAAAATGAGATTATATTATCAACGGATTGTAAAACTCAAGAAAATAAGTATCAAGTAAAGAAAAAATTGACAATAGATAAAAAAACAAATAAACCAAAGAAATTAGAAGTACAAGATATTAACCAAAATATAACTGTTTACATATTATATAATGAGATAAGTTATAAGTAGTAAGAAGCTATTTTCTTTATCTCGAGCTAGTATTTAAAACAAGATATATACTAATAATAGGAGTGAAGAAAATGAATATAAAAAGAGGCGACATGTTTTATGCAGACTTAAGTCCTGTTGTTGGCTCAGAACAAGGAGGAATTAGACCAGTTTTAATAATACAAAATGATTTGGGAAACAAATATAGTCCAACTGTAATTGCAGCAGCAATTACATCTCAAAAAACTAAAAATAAGTTGCCTACGCACATAGAAATTAATTCAAAAGATTTTGGTTTAAAATCAGATTCGATAGTACTTGCTGAACAAATTAGAACAATAGATAAAAGTAGATTAAAAGAGAGAATAGGACATATAGACAATGACGAAATTATAGGGAAAATAAATAATGCTCTTGGTGTTAGTTTCGGTTTAGGCGAATAGAGAGCAAAAGAACGTTCTTATTTTCCTTTTATAGGAAAATAAAAGCGTTCTTTTATTTGTATAAATTTGTGTACTAGAAATTTAATTATTAAAAAACTATCTAAAATCCCGGTTTTACCGGGATTTTAGGAACGTCCCCAAATCCCGGAGGAATGTCCAAAAATCCCTATACTTGTAATTTTTTTATTATTTTAATTTCTTCATATAATTTGTCTACAATTTCTTTTCTTGTTAAATACGCTGTTTGATATTCATGATAAATTTTATGAATATTTTCGAAATTTTCGCCTTCCTGAAATAGCATTTCCATCCCTTCTTTATAATAATTTTTCTTTTTTTCGGAATGGGCTTTATCCATTTTTTCCTCATATTCTAAGATTTGTTCAATTCTTTTTATTTGATCTTTTAAATAGTCAACATAACCTGTAACACAACTAATTTCATAGTAAGTATCATCAATAACAACTTTAAATAAAGCTTTTACAACTTTTTTATTAAGTTTACCTAATTTTACGCCTTGTGCGGCATTATCTAGAGCTGCAACTTTAATATTTGGTTCTGTATCTTTTATTAAATCTTTTAAGGTATCAGATATGTGAATATGAGTTTTATATTGTCTTTTAGTAACTAATGCATCATAGTCATCTGCAACTTTTATTATTTGATCTTCGTATGGAATTAAATTTCCAACCAATCCTTCAGGATATCCCATACCATCTAAAGTTTCATGATGATATTTTGGCCCTAGTGCATAAGGTCTTAATTTAATATCATCCATACACATTTTATAACCTATAAGTGTATGTGTTTTCATGATAGCGAATTCTTCGTCTGTTAGTTTATCAGGTTTATTTAGTATTTTGGCGGGAATAAACATTTTACCAATGTCATGTAAATATGCACAAATCGTACAATAAGCAGTAAAATTTTTATCGCAACGCAAATATTCGCACAACCTACAGGTAATGCTTGCAACATTTTCACTATGAATTCTGGTAAAAGGGTCTAAACTATCTAGCATAGTTAATTGATATCTCATAGTAACATCTAAATTATATGATTTTAAAGTTGTTTTATCATAAAAATCAAATTTTTGGTCAAACATTAAATACTCCTCTTTTGTAAAATTATTCGTCATTTTCATATAGCCCACAGACACCAAATCAAAAATTTAGACTGTGGTTTAAATTTTTAATTTTCTAATTTCTTTTAATTCTGCGTTTAATTTATCTATTTGCTCATTTTTATTAATAAGAGCTTGCTTAAATTGTTCAAAGATTTCTTCAAAATTTTCTACAGTTTCGCCTTTATCAAAAAGCATTTTCATTCCTTCTAAATAATAATTCTTTTGCTTTTCAGAATTAGAAGAATTCATTTTATCATAATATTTTTTTATTTCTTTTAATCTTTTTATATTATCTTTTAAATAATCTAAATAGTTAAATGCACAAGAAATTTCATAAATTGTATCATCTATTACTACTTTTTTTAAAGCTTTTGTAGCTGGTACATTATTTTTTCCATTATGTGCATTTTCGATTAATATTTTTAAAGTATCTATAATACCAACATGTGATTTATATTGTCTTTTACTAACAATTGCATCAAATTCATCTGCTACCCTAATAATTTGTGCTTCTATTGGGATGGCATCTCCTTTTAATCCTTCTGGGTAACCTGTACCATTTAATGCTTCGTGATGGCATTTAGGACCAGCAGAATAAGGTCTTAAATTGACATCATTCATACACATTTTATATCCAATAGTTGTATGAGTTTTCATAATTTCATATTCTTCGTCTGTAAGTCTAGAAGGCTTTTGAAGAATAGATGGTGGAATAAACATTTTGCCAATATCATGCAAATATGCACAAGTTGTACAGTAAGTAGTAAAGTCTTTATTTAAATGAAGATAATCACATATTCTACAAGTTATATTTGCAACGCCTTCAGAATGTTTCCTTGTAAAATTATCTAGTGAATCTAACATTTTTAATTGATATCTAGCACTAGAATCTAAATCATAAGATTTTAAGACAGTTTTATCGTAAAAGTCAAATTTTTCTTTAATCATTTTAAAACTCCTTTGTAAATAGTATTACTTTTTGCTATGTAAATAATTCAATATTTTTTCAAAAGTATAATATCATTAAATGAAATAAAGTTCAATATATTGTTGATTTATATTGATTTTTAATATATTATAAAGAAGTACAAAAAGATAAAAAAGGTGATAATAATGTATTTAAAAAGATTAGAGTTACAAGGATTTAAATCCTTTGCAGATAAAACAGTTTTAGAATTTATGCCAGGAATTACAACAGTTATAGGACCAAACGGATCTGGAAAAAGTAATATATCTGATGCAATTCGTTGGGTATTAGGTGAACAAAGTATAAAATCATTAAGAGGTGCTAAATCAGAAGATATTATTTTTGCAGGAACACAAAATAGAAAATCTTTAGGTTTTGCTGAAGCATCTTTAGTTTTTAATAATGATGATGGTAAATTACCAATAGAATATGCAGAAGTTACAGTAACAAGAAGAATATATAGAACAGGTGAAACAGGTTATTTTATAAACAAAACACCTTGTAGATTAAAAGATATTCTAGAATTATTTATGGATACTGGTATTGGTAAAGATGGATATTCTATTATAGGTCAAGGAAAAATAGATGAAATATTAAGCAATAAGTCAGAAGATAGAAGACATATTTTTGAAGAAGCAGCAGGAATTGTAAAATATCGTAGCAGAAAAGAAGATTCAGAAAAGAAACTAGAAAGATCTAAATTAAATTTGTTAAGAATTAACGATATTTTATCAGAAATAGAAAATAATATGGAACCTTTAAAAATCCAATCAGAAAAGGCTAAAAAGTTTTTAAGTTTAAGAGAAGAATTAAAGGGAATAGAAGTGGGATTATTCTTATATAATATTGATTTATATAAAGAAAGATTAGAAAAGATAACAGCTGATGAAGATATTATGAATTCAACTTATGAAAATGAACAAAAAAGCCAAGAAGAAAAGAATGAAAAAAAGAACAAATTAAAAGTAGAGATAAATAATTTAATAGAAGAAATAGAATCTATGCAAAATATTGGTTTCGAAAGTTCTAATCAAATAGAAAAGATAAATTCTAATATAAATGTATCAGAAGAAAGAATTAATAATATACAAGAAAATAATAAAAGATATGAAACAGAAATTGCAGAGATAAATGATAAAATAGTAGAGTTAGAAGAAGAAAAGAAACAAAAAATAGCTAAAAAAGAGAATTTATTTAATAATAAAGAAAAATTCGAAAAAGAATTAAAGGAAAAGCAAGAGGAATTAAACAGATTAACTGCAAAATTATCTGATAAGCAATTAGAGATAGAAAATAAGAAGAAGATAATTGAAGAAAATACAGATAGAAAATACGAAGTACAAAATGATATAAATACACAAGATGTAACAACAGATTCTGTAGAAAAAAATATAAAAGCTAAAACAGAAGAATTGGAACTTACAATTTCTGAATTAGATGGGGCAAGATTAAAAAAGAGTGAGATTGAGCAAAATTTTATAGAGATAGAATCAAAAAGAAATAAACTAAAAAATGATTTAAGTGAGATAGAGAATAAAAAAATAGAGGCTGACAATAAAATAAAAAGTTTTGAAACAGAAATTAATACTTTGGGTCATGAAATAAGAATTAAAGAATCTAGACTTAAATTTTTAGAAGAAACAGAAAGAGAAAAAGAAGGTTATACAAAAAGTGTTAAATCATTACTTAAATCAGCAGACATGAATCCAGAGTTAAAGAAAGGCTTACATGATGTTGTAGCAAACTTATTAAATGTGAAAAAAGAATATGAAGTTGCAATAGAAATGAGTTTAGGAGCAAGTCTTCAAAATGTAGTTACAGAAACAGAACAAGAAGCTAAAAAACTAATAGAATATTTAAGAAAAAACAATTTAGGAAGAGTAACTTTTTTACCTATTTCAGCTGTTAAAGGTAAAAAATTAGACAGGGCCAATTTAAATATTAAAGGTGTAATTGGGATTGCTTCTGACTTAGTACAATATGATAAAAAATATGATGGAATATTTAACAATTTACTAGGAAGAACAGTTATTGTAGATGATATGGAGGCTGGAATTGCTGTCGCTAAAAAGAATAATTACGCATTTAGAGTTGTAACACTAAAAGGTGATATAATTAATTCTTCTGGTGCTATGACAGGTGGGTCAGTGCAAACTAAAACTGTAAATATTCTAGGAAGAAGTAGAGAAATTGAGGATTTAAAAGAAAATTTAAACGAATTAAATTCAAAATTAAAAAATAAAGAAAAAGAGAAAGAAGAATATTTAGCTAGCATAGAAGAACTATTAGAAACAATAGAACATTTAGAAAGTAATTTACAAGAGATAGATATAGAATATGCAACACAAAAACAAAAAGTGGAATTAATCTCAGAAAATGTTGATAAATTAACAGTTAGAATGGATAAAACGAAACAGGAAATAGAAAATCTAAATAATCAGAAAAAAGATATTGCAGAAAATAAGGAAAAATTAATAGAAGATTTAGCAAATCTAGAAAAAGAAATACAAACTTTAAATTTAGTAGTAGCGGAATTTGTTAAATTAAATAAAGATGATCAAACATATATAGATAATTTAAATATGGATATAACAAATTTAAAAATATCTGTATCATCTTTTGAAGAAAGCGAAATGTCAATAGATGAAATGACAGAAAGAATTAATACTGATATCGAAAATAATAAAAATAGTATTAAAGCTAAAAACGAACAAATAGAGCAAAATAAACTGGAAGAAGAAAATTTAAGAGCACAAATAGAAGAATTTAAAGCAAAAATTATCGAGATAAAAGAAAACGTTAAAAATAGTGGTTCAAAAATAGAAGAATTAAAGAAAAATAAAAATGAAAAGAACACAGAATTAGAAAAAATAGAAAAAGAAATAGAAGAACAATTTGGAAGATTGCAAGATTTAAAAGAGCAATTAGTAAAAATTGACTTAAAGAAAAATAAAACCTCTCAAGACTTAGAAGATGTAATTAATAGAATGTGGGAAGAATATGAATTAACGCCTAATAATGCAGAAGGTTTTGTAAAAACAACAGACCCATCAAAAACCCAAAAAGATGTTAATTATTTAAGGAATCAAATAAGAGATTTAGGAAGTATAAATATTGATTCTATTAAAGAATATCAAACCTTAAAAGAAAGATATGACTTTATGTGTGAGCAAAGACTAGATTTAGAAAATTCTATGGCTAAACTTAGAAATGTTATCTCAGAAATGATAACTATTATGAAAGCACAATTTAAAGAGAAATTTAAACTTATTAATAAAAACTTTGATGAGGTATTTAAAGAATTATTCGGTGGTGGAAAAGCAGAATTAATCCTAGAAAACGAGGATGATGTTTTAAACTGTGGAATAGATATTAGGGTGCAACCACCAGGAAAGAAACTTCAAAATATGACTTTATTATCTGGAGGGGAAAAGGCATTTACAGCTATTGCAATATTATTTGCAATATTAAAAATAAATCCTGCACCATTCTGTGTATTAGATGAAATTGAAGCAGCGCTAGATGATGTTAATGTTAACAGATATGCAGAATACTTAAAGAAATTTGCAAAAGACACACAATTCTTAGTAATTACACATAGAAAAGGTACTATGGAAGCAGCAGATACAGTATATGGAATAACAATGGAAGAAAACGGAATTAGTAAATTGCTTTCTATGAAATTAAAATAGGGATATGGGGACGTTCTTTTTTTCCCTCTTGTATGAACAATATATCCCACTAGATTTTATCTAGTGGGATAAAAAATAATGTAAACAGGGATTTTAGGACCGTCCCCAAAAATCCCTATGTTCCGATTCCTCTCAAAATACCAATAACTATTAATAAGACTCCAGATATTATATTCCATTTTTTTAAGGATGTGTTGTATAACACAATTTTCTTACCAAGAATAATTCCTGCGTTAAGAAAAATAAATTGAAAAAGAGGAACTAGTATAGGAAATAGTAAACTATACATTCCAAATGATGAACTTGTAATACCAACACAAATAGAATCTAAAGAAAGAGCAAATGCTAAATATAATGCTTCATTTTTTTCAATTATTTTTGAATTGTTTAAATCAGAGGAGATTGGATTTCTAATAATTTGTATAGTTATACCCAAAGATTTTAGAAATATCTTATGACTTTTATATTCTTTTTTTTCATTAGTATTCATTGCTTCGTATATAATTAAAAATCCCATAAAGACTAGAAGAATTACACTAATAATTTTTATTATATTAGCCGGAAGGATAGAAATTAGGAAATATCCAAATGCAACAGAAATACCTACAAAAAGTAATGAAACAAAAAACAAGATAAATTTTGCAGGAGTAGATAATGATGTTTTTCTAAGCCCATATGTAATTCCAATTCCAAATGAATCAATACTAACAGATAAAGCAAGCAAGATAATAGTAAGTAGCATCATATCACCTCTATATATAATATGTAAACTAAAAAAATAAGTGTAATATAGGAATAAAAAAATAGTATAAGCATATAAATTAATAAACTATACAAAGGAGAGATTTATATGTGGCATACTAAAAATATTAAAGAAGTAGAAAAAGAACTTAGGACAAACATTAAGACTGGTTTGGGAGATAAAGATGTACTAATAAGACAGGATGAGTTTGGAAAAAACAAGATAGAAGAGGGAAAAAAGGAAAGCTTACTAGTAAAATTTATAAATCAGTTTAAAGATTTTATGATAATAATTTTAATTATCGCGGCAATAATTTCAGCTGTTGTAAGTTATTTAGAAGGGACAGGCGATTATTTTGATTCTATAATAATTATTGCAATAGTTTTATTTAATGGATTAATGGGATTAATTCAAGAAGCAAAAGCAGAAAAATCTATAGAGGCATTAAAGAAAATGTCAGCTCCTGTAGCGAAAGTTAGAAGAAACGGGAAAGTTCTTACTGTGAATGGTGAAGATATAGTACCAGGTGATATCGTTATTTTAGAAACAGGTTGTTATGTTCCAGCAGATATTAGATTAATAAATACATATAATTTAAAAGTAGAAGAGTCTAGTCTAACAGGAGAAACAGAGGCAGTAGAAAAAGATGAAAATGCATTATTTAATAACCAAAAAGTTCCTCTAGGTGACATGAAAAATATGGTTTTTGCAGGTACAGCGGTAGTAAATGGACACGCAGAAGGAATTGTAACTAATATAGGAATGAATACAGAAGTTGGAAAAATTGCAAGTATGATAATAACAAATGAGGCTCCACAAACACCAATCCAAAAGAAGTTAAGCGAAGTAGGTAAAGTGCTTGGGATTGCCTGTGTAGTAATTTGTGCTTTGATTTTCGTTATAGGAGTTATAAAGAAAATATCAGTAGTAGAAATGTTTATGACATCAGTAGGTTTAGCAGTTGCAGCAATTCCAGAAGGTTTGCCTGCAATTGTAACAATTATTCTTTCCATTGCAGTTACAAAAATGGCAAAAAGGAATGCAATAATAAGAAAACTACCTGCAGTTGAAACATTGGGAAGTAGTAAAGTAATTTGTTCAGACAAAACAGGAACACTTACAGAAAACAATATGAAAGTAGTAGAGATTATAGGCAATAAAAATAAAATTCTAGAATATGGAGCATTATGCTGTAATTGTGAGATAAATGAGGGAGTAGTAGAAGGGGAGCCTACAGAGGTTGCAATAGTAAAAGAAGCAGTTAAAGAAAAACAAAATAAAATATTACCACGAATTTGTGAGATTCCATTTGACTCTAATAGAAAATTAATGACAACGGTTAACGAATTAGAAAATGGAAAGTATAGAATTATAACAAAAGGTGCTCCAGAAATATTATTAGGTATTTGCGATTATTATGAAGAAAACAATACTGTACATGATATGAATAGTACATTTTTAAGTAAGATAAAAAATAAAAATGAAAAAATGGCAGAAAAGGCGTTAAGAGTATTAGGAGTTGCATATTTAGATGTAGATATAATGCCAAAAGAAATATCGGCAGATTTTTTAGAAAAAGGACTAATTTTTGAAGGTTTAATTGGAATGATTGATCCACCAAGAAAGGGAGTAAAAGAAGCTGTTTTAGCTTGTAGAAGAGCTGGTATAAAGACTGTAATGATTACAGGAGATCACATTACAACTGCTAAAGCCATTGCAAAGGATTTAGAAATATTAAGAGGACGAGAATTAGCAATAACTGGGCAAGAATTAGATAAAATTCCAGATAGTAAATTAGAAAAAGAAATAATGAATTATTCTGTATTTGCAAGAGTTACACCTGAGCACAAAGTAAGGATTGTTAAAGCTTTCCAAAAAACTGGAGCAGTTGTTGCAATGACAGGTGATGGTGTAAATGATGCACCAGCATTAAAAAAATCTGATATAGGAATTGCAATGGGACGTAAAGGAACAGACGTAGCTAAAAATGCAGCAGACATGATTTTAAATGATGATAATTTTGTTACAATTGTAGATGCAGTAAAGCAAGGAAGAAATATTTTTGATAATATTAAAAAAGCTATACATTTCCTAATTGCAACTAATATTGGAGAGATAGTTACAATATTTGTAGGATTATTACTTGGAGTAAAATCTCCATTGCTTGCAGTACAATTATTATGGGTGAATTTAGTTACAGATTCTTTGCCAGCGATAGCGTTAGGCTTAGAACCACCAGAAAAAGATATAATGAATAGACCACCAAGGGACTCTAGAAAGAGTATATTTGCAGATGGACTAATGGGAAAAATAGTAGTAGAAGGTTTTATGATTGGAATGTTTACAATTTTAGCATTTTTCATAGGAAATAGATATTATGGAATAGAAGTTGCAAGAACAATGGCATTTATAAGTTTAGGAATGCTAGAATTAATACACAGCTTTAATGTAAAAAGTGAAGAATCTATATTTAAAGTTGGCTTGTTTGAAAATAAATATTTGGTGGGAGCATTTTTATTAGGAACAGTATTACAATTAGGTATAGTATTTGTACCAACTTTAGCAGAAATATTTAAGTTAACACAGCTTAATACTACACAATGGTTAATAACTATAGCAATTTCTATAGCCCCAATAATTATAGTAGAGCTTCAAAAGAAATTTAACGAATTAAAATTTGGAAAAGTTGTATATGATTATAAAACACGTCAAGAAGTATAGGTAAGATAGAAATAAAAAACATCTCATTTAAATAATGAGATGTTTTTTATTATTGATTAGTACCATCACTTTCTGTAGATAATGTTAATTTTATAATTGTTCCTTCCTCAACAGCAGTATCTACCATTATACTTTGACTTATAACTGTTCCAGAACCCTCTGTTGTAATGTTTAAATTATTTGCTTTTGCCATATTTTCTGCTTGGGCTAAAGTTTTATCCTTAAAATCTGGAACCTTTACAGAGACTCTGGTATCATTTCCTTCAGTATATAAAACTATAATAGAACCTTTTGGAATACTAGATCCAGGCTTTGGGGTTTGGTCTGTTACTAGAGTAGAATTTTTATCACCACTAATATTTACTTTTGTAGTAAATCCGGCTTGTTTTAATAATTTTTCTGCCTCTGTAACGGTTTTATTTCTAATATCAGGAACTGTTGCATAACTTGTGTCTTCTTCTACAGTATCTGTAGAAGTTTGAGCATTACTAGATGTTAAACCTAGATAAGGTAAAATTTCAGAAAGCATTTGTGAAACTACAGGTCCACAAACTTGACCACCTTGATGGCTACCTTCATTATTAGGATTTGGGTTATGTACAGCGATTAGTAAACAAATCTCTGGTTTTTCTGTAGGAGCAATTGCAACATATGATGCAATATAACCTTCATCTTCACGTCCTGCTTGTGGTTCTGAGGTACCAGTTTTTCCACCTATAGAATATCCTTCAACTTTAGCAAGTCTACCAGAACCATCATCTACAACTGATTTCATTAGATTTCTCATTCTTTCAGAAGTAGATTTAGAAATTACTTGTCTTACTTGAACTGGCTCAATATCTGTAGTTGTACCGGTTTCAGGATTTATAATTTGCTTTACAATCCTTGGCTTCATTAAGATTCCATCATTTGCAATTGCAGAAACTGCAGAAACTAATTGAATTGGAGTAATTGTAAACCTTTGTCCAAAAGACATTGTAGCAAGTTCTACATCTTTAACATCTTCTAGTTTCCAATATGTACTACTTGCTTCTTGAGGTAAGTCTATACCTGTTTTATCAAAAAATCCAAATGCTTGGTAATATTTGTATAAAGTTTCAGCACCAATACGCTGACCTAATTGTATTAAAGAAGGGTTGCATGAAACCTGTAAGGCTTGTCTTAGAGTTTTTGCTCCTTTATGAGCTTGGGTCCAACAGCTAATTTTTCTATCAGCTACTTCTATAGAACCATTACAATAAAAATCATTAGGAACATCTTCGCTAGTAATATTTTCTTCTAATGCAGTAGCAGCAGTTATTAATTTATAAGGAGAACCAGGTTCATAAGGTGAAGATACTACATTGTTTTTCCACATATTATATAGTGCATCAGATTGTGTAGTAGAATCTAAAGTATCCCATGTAGCTTTTAATTCTTCTGTATTTGGTTCGAAAGGAGTATTAAGATTATAATCTGGATAGCAGGCCATACCTAGAATATCTCCTGTACTTGGAGCCATTGCTACTACCGTGCCACTTTCGGCATTGTTTTCTACTACTGCTTGTTTTAGATATTTTTCTAATACAGTTTGAATATAATAATCTATAGTTAAAACAATATCGCTACCATTTTCAGCAGGAATATAAGTTTGATTGCTATCTGGAATTTCTTCTTGAATAGCATCTGTTGATGTTGTTATTTTACCAGGGGTACCCTGAAGAACACTATTCCAACTATCTTCTATTCCTTGAATACCAGTATTATCTGTTCCACAGAATCCAATTAAGTTAGAAGCTAAATTATTATATGGATAAACTCTTTTTGTATCTTCATCTATATTAATACCAGTACTTATTTTTTCAGTTTCCATCCATTGCTTTAATTTATCTATCTTATCTTTATCAACTTTTTTGGCTATAGTTTGAACATTAGAAGTACTATTAACTTTTTCTAATGTTTCATTATAATCTAGTTCAAAAATTTCAGAAAAAGCTTTAGCAACCTTTTCTTTTTTTGCTTTAGTTTCTTCATCATTAGACCCAACTATTTTTTTTGGATTAATAGTTACAGTATCTGTTGGAGTACTTATTGCTAATGTTTTACCTGTAGAATCATATATTGTGCCCCTGCTGGTACTTATGATTTGGTCTGTAGTTTGTTGATTATAGGCTTGTTCTTTTAAATCTGAACCCTGAACAAATTGCAACCAAATAAGTCTAATAATTAAAAGTAAAAATATTATTAGTAAAGAAGCTAATACAATTCTAAACTTTTTAACAGCTAATAAATTAGTAGAAAATTCATTATTAGCAGATTTATATAATTTATTATTACTTTTTTTTGTCTTAGGCAAATTAAATTTATTATTATTTTTTTTCTTCATCTGCATCACCTCAAAAAACGGGATTTGGGGACGTTCTTTTTTCCCTTTTCGGGATATAGGGACGTTCCTAAAATCCCGATTATAAAATACTTCATATATTTTATATTAAGTGTATGTTAAAATCAATAAAAACACAGATTTTTCACAAAAGAATTTGACATAATTAACTTAAGCTTGCTATAATTAAAAAGTGTATAAATAGTGCATAATGCACGATAAAAAGGTTAGGAGATACTATGAATTTATATGAAGAAACAAAATTTTTAATGGATAAATATAATATTAAAGCTAATAAAAATCTTGGACAAAACTTCTTAGTAGATGAAAACGTTATAGAGACAGCAATAGAAAAATCTAATATTAATGAAGACGATTTAGTTATAGAAATAGGCCCAGGCCTTGGAACACTTACAAAATATTTATTAGAAAATGCAGGAAGAGTTATATGTGTAGAATTAGATAAAAGAATGATAAAAATATTAGAAGAAAGATTTTTTCTTTATAAAAATTTTGAAGTAATAAATAATGATATATTAAAAGTAGACTTAAATGAAATTATAAAGCAAGCAAAAGAAAAATTTAATTTAAAGAATGCCAAAATTGTTGCTAATTTACCATACTATATAACTACTCCAATAATAATGAAGTTATTAGAAAGTAAGATAGATATTACAAGTATAACTGTAATGATTCAAAAAGAAGTAGCAGACCGTTTAGCAGAAATTCCAGGAGGGAAAAATACTGGAGCTATAACATATACGGTGTATTATTATGGCGAGCCAGAAAAGTTATTAGAAGTTCCAAAAAGTTCTTTTATTCCAGAACCTTCTGTTACATCAGAAGTAATAAAGATAAATATTAGAAAAGAACCTCCGGTAAAAGTACAAAATGAAGAAAGATTTTTTAAATTAATAAAAGTAGCCTTCTTACAAAGAAGAAAAACATTATTAAATTCGTTAACTAATAATGGAATATCAAATAAAGAAGAGTTAACACAGCTCTTAAGTAAATTAAATATAGACGAAAAAATAAGAAGTGAAAAGCTTACTATAGACCAATTTGCTGAGCTTTCTAATAATCTTAATACATAAATTGGTTATTGCAAAAGCCATATTAAAATGATATAATATGCTTGTGAAAAAAGATTAAGAAGGAGGTAAACATGAATCAAATTCTGGTTACAGAAAAATTATATATAACACCTGAAATAAAGCGAAAAAAGAAATTATATAAATTCGAATTTTTTATTTCACTTGTAGTAGTTTGTGTCTTATCTTCTTATTACATATATGCAGAATATAATAAAAACAAAGATGAAGCGGTTTCTCAAGAAATATTGGCTGGTGCAAATATTGTTGGGGAAGATCAAACAACAAAGCCAACAGAAAAATTAGTTGTAATGCTAGATAATGATGTAAATACAGTTGGAACAGAAGATGATTCAGCTGTTGCAAATTTAGACGAAGAAACAAAATCTGTTTTATCAAAAGAGTTTACAACAGCAGATGGACATGTATATAAACCAATTGCAACTATTAGAATTCCAAAAATAAATATTTATTATCCAGTATTGTCAGAAACAACCGAGGAATTATTAAAAAAAGCACCTACAAAATTTATGTATGGCGAGCCAAACGAGGTTGGTAACTTCTGTATAGCAGGTCATAATTATAGGAATAAGAAATTCTTTAGCAAGGTTCCAACATTAGAAAATGGTGATATTATAGAGATAACAGATACAAAGGGAAGAACAGTAAAATATACAGTATACAATAAATATACTGTTACAGATGATGATATGTCACCAGTTAGCCAATTAACAAATGGTAGAAAAGATATTACATTAATAACTTGTACAGATGATTCAAAAGAAAGAGTAATAGTAAAAGCAACAGAGGTGTTATAATGGAATATAATGTAGGGGATATAGTAAGAACAAAAAAGCCACATCCATGTGGAAGTAAATTATGGAAGATAACAAGAGTTGGTGTAGACTTCGGTTTAAAATGCGAAGGATGTGGACATTTTATATTAGTAGAAAGACAAAAAGCTTTAAAAATGATAACTAAAAAAATAAATTAAGATAGGGATTTAGGGATGTTCTTAAATGCCCTATTTTTTATTTGAAAAATCAGAAATTTGTGATAAAATGTTACGAGTTTACTAGTTGAGGCTTGCTTAAAATAATATTTTATTTTAGAAAGGATGATGTATAGTAAAAAAAAGCTGTAACTAGTTAACTTAGCATCGTAAGGAGTATGTTATGATTAAGGTTAATGTACATGATAAAGATGCGCAACTGGTTGTGCTAAATACTCTTTATCCTGATTCAGGCATTAAGGTACGGATTGAAGGAGAGTTAGAGTTATATGACATAACCGAAGCTTTAGTGGTGGAGTTATTTAAAAACTTACTGCATAAGAACTTAGTTTCAGAAGTTACTTTTTCATATGTGGAAGAAAAGAGGAGTAAAGAAGAAGTTAAGAATGTTCAAAAGAGTCAGAGGTATGGGACACTTACAGAAAATGTTTATGGCTTTTTGGAAGAAAACATAGGTCGGGCATTTTCAATAAAAGAGATTTCTGAGAAAACAGGAATTGAGTATTCTTCTGTAAATAATATAATTCGAAGGTTATACAATAACGGAAAAGTACAGAAGAATGACGAGAAAAAATATTTTTGTCCCATCAAAAGTGCTAATGTAGAGCAACCAAAGCATGAACCACTTGAAGAATCTTCAGGTGAGGAAGAAAAGAAAGAACCTGCAGGTGACGAAGAAGCACAATCTAAAGAACCTGAAACGCCACAACGAGGCGACAGCTCAGAGGCAGCTGAAGAGGATGAGACCCAAAAATTAAGTGAAAGCGAAAAAAGGGATATTATGCAACATTTGTTTTTGAACGAGGATTATGAAGATGTACTAAAATATATCTTTTCGACCAAAAACAAATTTGTTGTAAAACTAGCACAGAAAAAGTTTGCAGGACCACGCGCCCAGCAACTTAGTGATGTAATCACTGCACTAAATAAAGCTGAAGTAATAGTGTTTAATGATGACTTTAGTGAAGGTGGTTCATACGAAATTTCTGCTAGTTGGAGAATATGGGCTTATCTGTTTAGGGCAAAAAGAGAAGTCGCTTCTAAAACTATAGAGGTTGATCTTCAAATGAAGCCTAGTGAGTTTAATGCTGGAATTAAAGAAGCCTTAGAAAAAGGTATAGTAAAAAAAGAAGTGGACGAGAAGCTTAAGATTACGACTTATTGTGTCGCCTAATGTACAATGTTTGTATGTTGAAAAAGGAGAGTTGGATTTTATCCAGCTCTCCTTTATGCAGATATCTTTTAAATATATTTTTCGATTTCATTCCAAACGTTTTCTGTATAAATTCTTCTTTCAGAAGAAAATGGTAAAGTAGTGATATCACCAATTGGATTTAAAGTTTTCTGGATTTCTTGTGTAGCCGCATCAACTTTAGTAACTGCAATCTTATCTGCTTTGTTTGCAATAATGATAAATGGAATTTTACTACTTATAATATAATTATACATTAACTTATCATTTCCTGTTGGTTTATGTCTTATATCAACTAAAAATATAATTAAAGAAATTTGTTTTCTTTTATGAAGGTATTCTTCTATAAAATTTCCAACTATAACTTGCTCTTTTTTAGACATTTTACTATATCCATAGCCAGGTAAATCGACAAAATAGAATTTAGAATCTATATTGTAAAAATTTATTTGTCTAGTTTTACCAGGTTCACTACTGGTTTTTGCTAGTTTTTTTCTATTAATTAAAGTATTTATAAATGAAGATTTACCAACATTAGATTTACCGACTAATACAACCTCTGGAAAATTAGTTGAAGGATATTGTTTAGGTCCAACTGCAGAAATCTCAAATTTGGGTTCTTTTACTATCATAAAAATTCTCCTTACTATTAATATTGATATATTTTAACATAAAATTAGCGAATTTACAATTATAAAAAACATAGTATTAATATTATTGAAAAACTTTTTTTTATATGATATTTTATACTAAAAAGGAGGTAAAAATGGAAAAGACGGATAGAGAATTATTAAAAAATACTTTAGAACTAAAAATTCAAATTAGAAAAATGCCATTAGAAGAACAAAAGAAAATTATACTTAATAAGATATCAGAAATAAGAGAATGTCTTCAAAAAATTTCATTAGCATTTGAGAAGTATGAATTAAGTAGTAGACAAAAAGAAGTAGAAAGTTTAGCCTTAATAGAAGATAAGGATATAGCAGATACATATTGGGAAATATATGATTTTATTGATGATTATGGTGATGCAAAAAACGGAAGAGTGCATATTGAAGAAGTAGAGAAATTAGAGAAAATGCTAAATAATTTAGAGCAAAAGTGCAAAAGAAACTAAGAAAAATAATATAGGAGAAAATTGTGAAAATATTAATAATAACAGATTGTCATCATTTATTACCAGAAGAAGCAGAAAAATTAGCAGACTTAGAATATGATGTATGTTTTTTTCTTGGAGATATAAGTGGAAAATATATTGATATGCTTTTGATGTACTTAGATAAGGATAAAGTTTATGGGATACTAGGAAATCATGATGAATTTGGTGTATTGGAAGCAAGAAATATTCCTAATATACATTGTAAGTTAATAGAAATAAATGGTACTAGTTTTTTAGGATTTGAGGGAAGTAATAGATATAAACGTGGAGAATTTCCGATGTTTACACAAAAAGAAGCAAGGAAATTATTAATGAAATGCCCTAAAGCAGATATTTTACTGTCACATGATTCTCCATATAAATTATATTCTGATGGAAAAGATTTAGCACATTGTGGATTAAAAGCTATATCTAAATATATAAAAAAGTATAAACCTATTTTTAATATACACGGACATCAACATATTAATTCAAAGAAAACTTTAAAAAACGAAACAAATGTAATATGTGTTTATAGAGCTAGTATTATAGATACTGAAACAAAAGATATAACTTTTATATTTTAAATAATTAAGTATAAATAACAAAACCAAGAAAATTTTTATAAATTTCTTGGTTTTGATTTTTCAAATAGGGATTTAAGGAACGTCCCCCAATCCCTATTTTCTATTTTACTGTAATTTTTTCTAATCCACCCATATATGGTCTTAATACTTCTGGAACAGTTACACTTCCATCAGGTTGATAGTTATTCTCCATAATTGCAATTAACATACGAGGAGGAGCAACAACTGTATTATTTAATGTATGTGCAAAATAATTTCCTTTTTCACCTTTTATTCTAATTCCTAATCTACGAGCTTGTGCATCTGTTAAATTAGAGCAACTTCCAACTTCAAAATATTTCTTTTGTCTTGGACTCCAAGCTTCTACATCACAAGATTTAGCTTTTAAGTCTGCTAAGTCACCACTACAACATTCAAGTGTTCTTACTGGAATATTCATACTTCTAAAGAATTCTACTGTGTATGACCACATTTTATTATACCAGTCCCAAGAATCTTCTGGTTCGCATACAACAATCATTTCTTGTTTTTCAAATTGGTGAATTCTATATACACCACGTTCTTCTAGTCCATGTGCACCTTTTTCTTTCCTAAAACATGGAGAATATGATGTCATTGTATATGGCATATCTTCTTTTTTTAGAATTTGACCTTTAAATTTTCCAATCATAGAATGTTCACTTGTACCAATTAAGTACAAATCTTCTCCTTCGATTTTATACATCATTGCATCCATTTCTTCAAAGCTCATAACACCTGTTACAACATCACTTCTAATCATATAAGGTGGTATACAATAAGTAAACCCTTTATTAATCATAAAATCTCTTGCATATGTTAAAACGGCAGAATGTAATCTTGCAACATCTCCCATTAAGTAATAGAAACCTTGTCCTGCAACACGTCTTGCACTATCTAAGTCTAATCCACCTAAAGCTTCTAAAATTTCACCATGGAATGGAATTTCATAATCTGGAACTACAGGTTCTCCAAATTTTTCAATTTCTACATTTTCGCTATCATCTTTTCCTATTGGAACAGACTCATGCATAATGTTTGGAATTTTCATCATTCTAGTTTTAATTTCTTCTGCATATTTATTTTCTAAAGCTTCATTTTCTTCTAGTTTATTATTGATTTCTTGAACTTCAGCTTTAATTTTTTCTGCTTCATCTTTTTTACCATTTCTCATTAAATTTCCAATTTCAGCACTTAGTCTTTTTCTTTTGTTTCTTAATTCGTCACCAGTAAGTGTAGCTTCTCTAGATTTTTTGTCTAAATCTATAACTTCATCAACTAATACTAGTTTTTCATCTTGAAATTTTTTCTTAATATTTTCCTTAACAATGTCAGGATTTTCTCTTAAAAATTTAATATCTATCATATTAATTCCCCCTAATTATTATTTTTTATAAGTTAAAATTTAATCTTGAACTATTTCGAATCTATGTTTTTGTCCTGTGATATTATCTGGCCTTTCAGGAATTTCTTCTAAAAACATTTTTTCTGGTCTTACCCAAATTTTTCCATCTTCTTTATGATTATATACAACCATTCTCTCTTGAGTTTCCGAATCTAAAGCTACATTTAATACTTGATGATAAGTTCCTTTGAAATGTCTGTAAGTTTTTCCAATTTCTACATGGCTCATAAAATTACCTCCATTATATAAAATATATTCTAACAAATTGGACTAAAACAAGTACAATTTAATTTAGACAAACAAAAATCGTCCTTATATAAAAATATAAGGACGAATATAATCCGCGGTGCCACCTTAAGTTATTATAAAAATAATACACTCAATTAGTAGGGTAACCGCCTAACTTACGGTTTAGTTTTCACTAAAAACATCTAAGAGTAGATTCACATATAAATTTTATTTACTTACACCACCCGTAAACTCTCTTAAAAAATTAAATATGTTACTAATCTCTTATCAAACGTTTATATTAATATGTAACACATTTTAACATAATATGTATAAATATTCAATAAAAATTGTAAAAATAATTATATGAATTTGAGGGTATGGTGAAGGAATATGCCATAGGTATTTTTGAGATTCTTTGTAAATTTAGGAGTTTTTACCGAGGTGGTTAGGGACGTGGTTATATTAAAAGTAAAACTTCAATATATATTCTTGGAAAATTATGTTAAGTATGGTATAATATAATACAGAAAAATTTTGAAAGGAGACTTAAGCAATGAGAGAGTCGGTAAAAAAGAATAGCGAAAAGCTATTCTTACTGAAGGTATGCTTACCTGCAGTATATGAAGAAATTGGAAATGATGGTGTGGAGGCAGTCGAACAAGGCTGGGCAAAAGAACAGGATTATAGATTTATCAATGATCTTGTTCACAAGTATGTAGCGAAAGCTACAGAAGAAGCCATTTCCTACGAGGGAACTCTTAAAGAAAAGATGGCATTAATAAGAACATTTAACTTCTTCTTATATGCGTTTGTTGAGAGAAAAAATCCAAAAACGCTGGAAGAACTTGAAGCAATTATTAAAGAATACTATGTAAATGTTAAAGATTCAGTCAAATTAGGAGGTTAAATGCATATGTTTTTTAAAGACAGATTTGACAAAATGACCCGTAAAGACTTGGAAGAAGAAATCCGTGTGTATAAGGATTTCTCCAAGTATACTCGGAAAGAGTTGGAGAAGAAATTAAGAGTTCTTCTTCCAGATATTAATCTGAACGAATTTTCTGATCAGGAGTTGGAAGATTTGTTAAGAAGCAATTATACTTTTTCTGAGTATAGCACAGAGGAGCTTCGGGAAGAAGCAAGGAGACATGAACGCTTCGAAGAGTGGACCAGAGAAGAGCTCGAAGAAGATTATGAACAGTTAGAGAACACTGAAGCAAACGCTGAAAAGTACAAGAATATAAAATGGATTCTTATAGCAGTGCTCTGTGCTTTTTTAGGATACTACTATGGAAGTATGAATACAAAACTGAACTATCTAGAACAGAGAACAGAGCAACTTCAGCAGGAGCTGAATTTTATCGAGTATCAGAATGAACAGTTGGAAGACAGAGTAGATACATTGTCAGATATTATAGATTTGATAATAATCTATATTACGTCTGACGACCTTCCAGAAGTAGAAAATCCGGGTACATCAGCAGAAATTATTTAAAAAAACAAAACTTCACATCTTTTTCCCCTGGCGAAAGCCAGGGGCATTTCCATTTTAAAAAAATAAATTTAAGAAAAAACGAAATTTTGTTTGACAAACAAAAAATCATATGATAGTATGTAAAAAAATAAAGTGGAGGCGTGAACAAGTGAAAAAAGATAAAAGCGATTTAAATAAAAGAGAAGTAGCAATCTTAAACTTTATATCCAAACAAATAAAAGCTAATCAATATCCACCATCAGTAAGAGAAATTTGTAAAGCTGTAGGGCTAAATTCAACAGCAACAGTACATGGATATTTAGAGAAATTAGAACAAAAAGGTTATATAAGAAAAGAATCTCAAAAAGGAAGAGCGTTAAGAGTTGTTAATGAAGAGGATGTTATAAGAAAACCAAAAGATTTATATGCTGGTAAAGAATTGGTTGATGTACCAGTTGTAGGAAAAATAACTGCAGGTGCACCAATATTAGCAGTAGAAAATATAACAGATACTTTTCCAATTCCTTTAGATTTCGTAGGAAATTCAGAAAGCTTTATGCTAACTGTTAGAGGAGAAAGTATGATAGAAGCAGGTATTTTAGATGGCGACTATATATTAGTAAAACAACAAAATACTGCAGAAAATGGTGAAATTGTTGTAGCGTTAATAGATGACGAAGCAACAGTAAAAACATTCTATAAAGAAAAAGATTATATAAGATTACAACCAGAGAATCGTACAATGGCTCCAATAATTGTTCCAGATTGTAAGATACTTGGTAAAGTAGCTGGCGTATTTAGAAAAATGTAGTATAAAATAAAACGACTTAAGACATAATATATTTTAGGTGAATATATTATGAAAAAAGAAAAAGATGTTAACGAGATAGAAGTTGGGGAAGATGTAAGCAGAAATGGTGAATTTATACCAACGAAATTTGCATGGATAAGCTTAGGTTTTCAAAAAGAGAATGCAAAACGCTTACAAAATATAACTAAAAAAGATGATAAACATAGTAAGTAAATATAATAGAAATTAAATGTGGCTTTATTAATGGAAATGAATTTAAATTTCATTTCTGCAATTTAATAAATCCACATTTTTTACTTGAAAGATAACATAAAAAATGATAAAATGAAAACGTTAGAAAAGGAGGAAGTAAGTATGGATAGTAAAAGCCAAGAAATCTATTCTGAACTTAGTGCTTTTTTGGATAGTATAGATGAAGAAAGAAGAAACAAAATACCAGAAGACTTAAGAGGATTAATAAATAGTAAAAAAGACAATAATTATACACCTAAATATCCAAAAGGAACTCCTTTAGAAAAATTAAAAATGAAAAAAGAAACAAAGGATATGGTTAATTTACTAAACTTTAATTATTGGTGTGAAAACGAACAACAACGAAAAGAATTAATGGAACGAATAGCAAATGGAAAGAAAAATGAAGGAGCAAAAGTAAATGCATTCGATAAGATAAAAAATATATTTAAAAAGAAAAGCTAAAAGCTTTTCTTTTTTACTTATATTAAATAAAACTACTAAGCATTAAATTGGCTTTTGTACATATTATAATATGCTCCTTTTTTATCTATTAATTCATCATGAGTTCCAACTTCTACGATATTACCATCTTCTATAAAAACAATAAAATCGCAGTTCTTTATTGTAGATAATCTGTGTGCAATAATTATTGATGTAGAATTTTCTGTTAATTTTAAAATAGCTTTTTTTATCATATCCTCAGTTAGTAAATCGATATTACTTGTGGCTTCATCCAAAATTAAGATGGGAGGTTTTATTAGCATAATTCTGGCAATGTTTAATAGCTGTACTTCTCCTTCAGAAAGCATATCAGAATTTGATATATACGTATCATAGCCATCAGGTAATTTTTCTATAAAAGAATCAGCAAAAGCTAATTTAGATGCTTGTTTAATTTCTTCTATACTTGCAGTAGGTTTTCCATATGCAATATTTTCACTAATAGTACCTTGAAAAATCTTAGTATCTTGAAGAACCATACCGATATTTTTTCTTAAATTATCAATATTAATCTTTTTTATATTTGTATTATCAATTAATATTTCACCACTAGATATTTCATAAAATCTATTTAATAAATTAATTATTGTAGTTTTACCAGAACCTGTTTTGCCAACTATAGCAATACTTTTTCCATTAGGAATATATAAATTAAAATCCTGTATAAAAGGTTTATCAGTATACGAAAAATATACATTTTTAAATTCTATAGAATAATTAGGTTTTTCTGGCAGTTTAATACTATTACTAGAAGGTAGATTTTCTATAATAGGAGTAGTTATAAATTTTAAAATCCTTTTGTAAGAAGCAATAGCAGTTTGGATTTCACTAAACACAGCTGTTATTTCGTTAAATGGTCTAGTAAACAAATTAGTATATATTAAAAAAGTAGAGATATTACCAATTGTTAAATTTCCGTTTTTACAAAATATAATTCCAAGCATAGCAATTATTATATAAGAAAGGTTTGAAACAAACCTAGTACTTGGATTTGTAAGTGAAGAATAAAACTGCGTTTTATACCCATAGTTATATAATTCAGAATTTTTTTCTTTAAAATTTTTGCTAGATATTTCATTATAATTAAAATTATCTAAAGTCTTTTTGCCACTTATTAATTCATCAGTATATGCATTTAACTTTGCTAATAAATCAGCTCTTTTAACAAACATATTATTTGTATGTGAAACAATATATTTAGATATAACAAACATTAGTAAAGATAAGAATATAAGTAAAACTGTTAAAGGTATATTTAAAGTTATCATTATATAAGTAGCTAATATAATTGTAAATATTCCACTTATAATTTTAGAAACACTTTGCATAGTTCCATTAGAAATATTTTCTATATCTGTAGAAAACATGTTTATAATTTCGCCTTTTTCAAAGTTTTCCAAAATAGATAGAGGTAAATTATTTATTTTATTAAAAAGAATAGTCCTAATATTTCGAGAAAGCTTTGTAGCATAACTAGTTAAAAAATAATTTAATAAAAAATTACTAATAAATAGAAAAATAAATATTAGAGCAAGACTAATAAAATAATTTATTAAAGTTGTATTTATTCCTAGTTTATCTATTAAATTACCTATTATAACAGGATAAGTAATACTTAAGCCTGCAGAAAGGACAGAAAAAATAATTATTAATAAAATATAAAATTTAGAAAACTTAAATTTAAATAATTTCATAAATTATGCTCCTTTGCTTACGCTGTTTTGAAGTTCATATATTTTTTTATATAATTCAGAATTGTTTAATAGCTCGGTATGTGTACCGATATTTTCAATTTTTCCATTATTAAAAACTAAAATTCTAGAACAGTTTTTGATTGTAGATGTTTTTTGTGAGGCTATAAATGTTGTAATATTATGTTCTTTAGAATAATTAAAGATATTTTGTAATACTTGTGATTCTGTATATAAATCTAATGCGCTTGTAACATCATCAAAAATTAACACTTTAGGGTTACCAATAAAACCTCTTGCAATATTTATACGTTGCTTTTGACCACCAGATAAATTAGATGCATTATTTTGTAAAACAAAGTTTAAGGTGTTTTCTTTTTGATTAACAAATTCACTTGCATTAGAAAGCTCCAGACTTTTTTGTATTTCTTCTTTAGAAGTAACTCTACCTAAAGCAATGTTTTCAAAAATTGTAGCTGTAATAAAATCTGGCTTTTGACCAATATATGTTATGTTAGATTTTAAAAAGCTTGAATCATATTTTCTTATATCTTCACCATATAATTTCAAGCTACCGGAAGTAACATTTAAAGAATTGTTTAGAAGTTTTAAAAAAGTACTTTTCCCTGAACCTGTAAGACCTATAATACCAATAGTTTCGCTAGGCTTTATTTTTAATGATATATCTCTTAAATTGTTAGTAGTAAAATATGAAAAATTTACATTAGATATATCAAAAATATAGTTGTTAGGTTTAAAGTCTTTAAGGTTACCAGTTTGTTTATTCTCTTTTAGGTTAAATAATTCTATTATACGGTTTGAAGAAGCGAAAGCTTTTGTGTAAATTACAACTAAGTTTGAAAGTACAACAACAGCCAATAGCATCTCAGAAATGTAATTTATTATTGCAATAATTTCACCTTTAGATAAATTACCAAATCCAAACTCGACATTGCTTATATTTAAAACTATTAGTGTAGTAAAGTTTAAAATAAATATAGAAACAGGATTTAGTAAAAAAGATAAAATAGTTGCAAGTTTATTATAAATATATGTTAGATTATTTACTTTATCAAATTTTGTTTTTTCTGTATTTTGTGTTACAAAACTACGAATTAATTTAATATTAGTTAAGTTTTCTTTTATTCTTAAGGTTAGCTTGTCTAACTGTAAATTAGCTTTTTGATAAATTTTACTCGCAGATTTTGCAATTAGCAAAATTACTAGAAATAGTATAATACTTGCTACAAGAACATTTATTGCAATTTGTATGTTTATTAATGAAATCATAATAATTGAGCCAATAAAAATAAATGGAACTCTTATTACTAATCTTATAAACATAGCAATTCCTGTTTCTAAATTAGTAACATCATTAATAATTCGATTTACTATGGCAGAACTACCAATGCTATTTAATTTATTAGAAGGAACTTTTTGAATATGAGCAAATAATTTTTCGCGTAAAGTTTTGCTATATCCTTGTGAAGTAATTGCAGCTATGTATTGTGCACTACAAGCGAAAATAAGTCCTAATAATACAAGTATAATTAATCCAACAGAGTAGTATATAAGCTCTGTAGAAGAAAATCTATTATAATTATCTATAAAAAAGGCAATAATAATTGGCAATAGTACTTCTATTATTGCTTCTAACAATTTTAATATTGGTCCAACTATTAAATTTATTTTATATTTTTTTAAATATATTAATAATTTCTTCATAAAACTAAATCCTTTCGTAACTTGTAAAGTCAAAATTATTATATCATTAAAGTAATAAAAATATGTAGTTATTTCATATAAAAAATATACATATATAAGTGGACATTTTGTGGTATATAATATAAAATGTACTATAGATTTAGGAGGAAAAAGATGAAAGCTTTAGTTACAGGCGCATCATCAGGAATAGGAGAGGAAATAGCTAAAGAATTAGCAAAAAGAGGATATGATATAATTCTTGTAGCTAGAAATGAAGAAAAATTAAAAGATGTTGCCTCAAAGATAAAAACAAATACTAGAATAATAACTATGGATTTATCTAATAAAGAAAATTGTGAAAAGCTATATGAAGAAACAAAAAATGAAGACATAGATATCTTAATAAATAATGCAGGCTTTGGCGTTCATGGAAAATTTTACGATACGGATTTAGATAAAGAAGTGCAAATGATAGAAACTAATATAACTGCAGTTCATATTTTAATGAAATTGTATTTAAAAGATATGATAAAAAAAGATAGAGGTCACATTTTAAATGTTGCTTCTATGGCAGCTTTTGGACCAGGTCCATTGATGAGCTCATATTATGCATCAAAAGCATATGTTTATAGATTGTCACAAGGTGTAAAAACAGAATTAAGGAAAAATAATTCAAAAGTTAAAATTTCGGTATTATGCCCAGGACCAGTAAGAACAAATTTTAATAAAGTGGCAGGAGTAGATTTTGCGGCACCATCATTAAGCAGCGAATATGTTGCAAAATATGCAGTAAAGAAACTGCTAAAAAATAAATTTACAATAGTTCCTGGTACTTTTATGAAAATAACTAGATTTTTCGAGAAAATAATGCCACATAATTTAGTAAGCAATGTTTCTTATTTTGTAAATTACCGCAAAGATAAATGAACTTTAGGGACGGGGTTAAAAGTTCAAAAGTGCATATAAAATTCAAATTTTATGGTAGGATTAAAGTTCATAAATGTTTAATTTATTTGCAATACTAGGTAAAATAAAGGAGAAAAATTATGAAATTAATGTTTGCATCAGATATACATGGAAATGCATATTTTTGTAATAAACTTAAAGAGGCATATAATAAAGAACAACCAGAAAAATTAATTTTATTAGGAGATTTACTATATAATAAATCACTTCTATCATTTGGAAGAAATAACGAAAGGCAGAAAACAGCTGGAATCCTGAATGACTTAATGGATTATATAATTGCAGTAAGAGGAAATTGTGATACAGATTTAGACCAAGCATTATTATATTTTCCAATAATGAGTGATTATAAAAAATTAAATGTTGATGGATATGAATTTTTCATAACACATGGTCATTTATATAATAGATATCATTTACCGCCTTCAGATAAAAAGGTAATTTTAATACATGGGCATACACATGTACCATCTATAGAAAATACAAAAGAATATATGTACCTAAATCCAGGTTCTATATCTGATCCAAGAGAAGGAAATCCTAATACTTATATGATATACGAAAATAAAGAATTTATAATTAAAGACTTAGAAGGACACGAGTTTAAAAGTATAAATTTAGATGAATGCTATTAATTATGATAAAATAAAATATCATATAGTATATGGAAAAGTAAAAAATTTATATATTCGTATAAAAAATGGTGAAGTAATAGTAAAAGCGCCTAGGTTTATTACTAAAAAATACATAGATGAGATTATAGAACAAAAAAGGAATTGGATATTAAAAAAGCTAGAAGAAAGTAAAAACGAAACCAGAGAAAGAGAATATACAAAAACAGATATAGAAAATTTAAGAAATAAATTAGAATATATTTTTCCGGAATTAATAAAACAAACAAATTTAGTTCCAAATAAGATAAGAATTAGAAATATAAAATATGCTTGGGGAAGTTGCTCAAGTAATAAGAATATAACAATAAATCTAAAGCTGGTTGATAAATCAGAAGAGGAGCTTAAATATGTTGCATTACATGAATTATGTCATTTAAAATATATGAATCATTCAGATAAATTTTGGAACTTAGTAGGAAAATATATGCCAAATTATAAAGAAATAAGGAAACAATTAAAGCACTAACCAAAAATTGTTTTGGAGCTAAATTGAGTGAAAACAATTAAAATACAATAGATAAGACAGGAGATATAAAAATGATAAGTTCAAAAGATGGAATAATAGGTTTTGCAATAGGGGATGCAATGGGAGTTCCAGTAGAATTTACTAATAGGGAAAAACTAATGAGAAATCCCATAACTTCAATGGAAGGCTTTATGAGTCATAATGTTCCAAAGGGGACTTGGTCAGATGATACATCTATGACAATCGCCACAATGGACTCGATAATTAATTCTAATGGAGATATTATAGCAAATGATATGGCAAATAGATTTTTAGAGTGGATGGAAAAGGGAGAATATACACCTGGTGGAAAAATCGTTGATATAGATAGGACAACTTTAAGAGCTCTAGGTAAATATAAAACAACGAGAAGAAGTGCTGTCAATTGTGGATGTACAAGTAATACAGACAATGGTAATGGATCATTAATGAGAATGTTACCAATAGTGTATTACTCATATTTAAACTGGTTAGAGCAGGACAAAATTTTAAAATTAGTCGCTGGCATATCATCTATTACACATGCAAATGAGCTAGTAATTATGGGATGCTATATGTATGTTAATTATGCCATTGAATTATTAAATACTAATAACAGAAAAGCAGCATATTCCAAAATTCAAAATTTAGATTATTCTATGTTTTCTATGCCAACAATAAGAGCATATACTAGAATTTTGGATCATGAAATTTACCATTATGGTATAGACGAAATAAAGTCATCAAGTTATATAGTAGATACATTAGAAGCAGTTTTATGGGTACTTATAAATACAGATACATATAATCAAGCGATAATAGGAGCAATTAACTTGGGTAGTGATACAGATACAATTGCAGCTTGTACAGGAGGCTTAGCAGGTATTATTTATGGAATAAAAAGTATTAATTCAGATTGGAAGATTGATTTACGTGAATATTCCGAAATTATAGATATTTGTGAGAAATTTGATGATATATTATACAAATTAAATGGAAAAGAGATTAATAATAATACAGTAAATAAAAATGACATATTAAGAAGAATAGAAATTGTAAATAATGAAATAACCGAAGTTCCAGCAGATGCATTAGTTTGTGCAAATACATCTGGTAATTTAGGAAGAGGGGGAGAAGGTACAATATTTTCTAGAGCTGGAATAGAGCTAGAAAACAAATGTAGAGAATTTGACGAATTAAGTAAAGGTCAGGCTAAAGTAACAAGAGCATATAGAATTGATACAAAATATATTATTCATACAGTTGTACCAAAGTGGTATGATGAAAGTGAAACAAATCAAAATGAATTATTAGAAGAATGCTATAAGAATATTTTTAGAATTTCTGCAGATTATGATATTAAAAGTATTGCAATTCCTACACTTGGAATTGGAGCATGTAGGGCTCCTGTTGATATAGCAGTAAAGATTGCAATAGATGGTATAATAAATAACTTTTTTAGAAATACTGATATAGATAAAATTTACATAGTTTGTAACGATTCTAGAATACAAAGGACATATATAGAATACTTAAATAGTTTATTAGATTAAAAAAACTTGGCAGTAGATGTTTTTTCTACCGCCAAGTTTTTAGTGCGTCTAAAAAAGGAAATATAGGTAAAAAGGGACATTGCTAAAATCCCTAATATTTTACAATGTCATTATATGTTTCTATTGCATAACTATCTGTCATACCAGAAATATATGTAATAATAGCTGTTTGATAGTCTTTAATATTATTCATATCATATAAAATTTTATTTTTTAAATGAGTTCTATCTGTTTCTATATTCCAATAACAAGAAATCCACTTTATAAAAGTATCTATTACTTTTGTATAAAAAGGTTTAATATTGTTTAATTTTTCTAGAGTATTCATACCATCATAACATTCATTTAAAGTATTAAATATTTCATTAAGCACAAGACTAAAATATCTTTCTGAAGGTTTCATACATTTGTGTTTATAGATATATTTGTAATTAAATTGTTTTAACCTTTTTATCTTTTCAAATGTAGTTTCAGAAAATTTTAAGCCTTCTTCTAAAGAGGAATTAATACATAAATCAGCTATCAAATCACCTATAATATTAGTATTATTTAAATTTGCACTTCTAGGTTGTTCTAATAAATCATATAATTCGTTTAAATTACTATCTAGTATTCCCATAGAAATGGCATCTTCTATATCTCTGCCTAAATAAGAGATTTTATCGGAAATTTTAACAACACAACCCTCCCAAGTATATGGAGAATATTGATTAAGTTTAATATAATCTTTTTCTAAATCGATAAATTCCGTTCTAGGTTTTAGAGAAATTTCATCAATTTCACCACAGTGAGATATAATACCATCTCTTACTGCATATGTTAAGTTCAAATTTTTTTCTTCGTTGTTAACATTTGTTAGCAATTCTATATTATCAACGAAATTTAAACCATTTCTTTCATGCCAAAAAGAGTCTAAACTATTTTCCATACAGATTTTATTTAATATTTGTTCACCTTTATGTCCAAAAGGACTATGCCCAATATCGTGTGATATAGAAATAGCTCTTGTTAAAGTGGTATTTAAACCTAATGCTTTTGCAATGGTATAACTTGTTGCATCAACATTATTTACATGTTCAATACGAGTACAAATATGATCATTTTTTGGTAAAAAGAATACCTGTGTTTTATGCTTTAATCTTCTATAAGCATTACAATATATAATTCTATCATAATCTCTTTCAAATTCAGAGCGTACATCATTTTCTTTTTTATACAATTCATCTTTTCTTGAAATTAAATTATTCCAATTAGGGTTAGATGGGGTAGCAGCAACACTACTAAATTTTAAATCCATTAAAATACCTCCTATAATTTATATATAAAATAGTGTACCATAAAAATAATATAATGATAAGAAATTTTGTTCGAAAAAAATAAAAAAATTTAAAAAAGTACTTGCATTTTTTGTAAAAGAGAGTATAATATAATTTGCAAAGGTCAAAGAAAGTCAAAGTCAAAAAAGAAGACATCAACTTTAGAGACGGAGATAAAAGTTCATAAATCAACGTAAAAAATGAACTTTAAGCCCCGTCCCCAAAGTTCAAAAGTTCACATAAAGGAAGTGAAAAAATGAGAATATCAGATTTAATAGAAGATTTTATAAAAGATATGTTAAAAACAGAAGATGAATTAGAAATACAAAGAAATGAACTTGCGGAACATTTTAATTGTGTGCCTTCACAAATAAATTACGTAATATCCACACGATTTAAACCATCACAGGGTTATTATGTAGAAAGTAGAAGAGGAGGTGGCGGTCACATAACAATTAAAAAAATACATATAACACAAAGTAATTATCTAATGCATATAATAACAAGCATTGGAGATACATTAGCATCAAAAGAAGTAGATATTTTCATAAGTAACTTATTATCAGATGAAATTGTGACTAAAAAAGAAGCTAAACTTTTAAAAGTAGCAACAAGTGATAATGTACTTAATGTACCTATCGATATAAAAGATAATTTACGAGCAAGAATATTTAAAAACATGTTAATAAATTTAGTAGAAGATTAATTGGCAGACGTAAATAGTCACCAACTAAAATTAGATATTTTAAATAATTTAAGGAGGTTTTTATTATGAAATGTCAAAATTGTGGTAGAAAAGAAGCAAATGTAAAATATACACAAATTATTAATGGTGTAAAAAAAGAAATGAATTTATGTGAAGATTGTGCAAAAGAGTTAGGAATAGGAAGAGAACTTAACTTTAATATGTCTATGAATTTACCAAGCTTTTTAGGAGGATTCTTTGATGAATATAATATGGATTCTTTTATTCCAACAATCGGAGCAATAAGAGAAGAAGGATGCAATACTTGTGGTACAACATATAATGAATTTGCAAATACAGGCTTATTTGGTTGCATGGATTGCTATGATATATTTGCAGATAGATTAGATCCAATATTAAGAAATATACAAGGTTCTAACAGACATGTTGGCAGAAAAGCGAAAAGCTTGGATAAATCTATCGTAAAAAATATGGAAGCTAAGAAGAAAGAACTAGAAAAAAATAAAGAAGCAAAGAAAGAAAATAGAAAGACTAAAGAATCATTAGAGGAAGAATTAAAACAAGCTATTAGAGAAGAAAGATATGAAGATGCAGCAAAAATAAGAGATGAAATTAAAAAAATGAATGGCGATAAATAATTCTTTAGGAGGGAAAAATATGCTAAATTGGTATTTACAAAGTGGAAAAGATTCGGATGTAATAATAAGTTCTAGAATAAGATTAGCAAGAAATATATCAAACTATCCGTTTGAAACTAAATGTAATGAAACAAAAAAAGAAGAAATAACTAAGTTAATAGAAGAAGCTATTAGTGGTAACAAATATGGAATTAAACTTTTAAAATTAAAAGATATGGATGATGTTACTATTAATAGTTTAATAGAAAAAAGATTAATAAGTCCAGACTTTGTAAGAGGTAAGGAAAAATCTAAAGCAATACTTATAAATGATGACGAAAATGTATGTGCAATGATACATACAGACAATCATATTAGTCTACAAGTATTTGGTGCAGGATTAGAGTTAGACAATTTGTTAAATCTAATTATTGAATTAGATGAATATCTAGATGAAAAACTAAAATTTGCATTTAATGAAAAATATGGATTTTTAACAGCCTGTCCTATAGAGGCAGGAACTGCTATGAAGGCGTCTGTAATGGTTCATTTACCTGCATTACAAATTACTGGTAATATTGGAAAGGTATTAGAGATAATAAATAACTTTGGTATGAATGTAACTGGAATTCATGGAGAAGGTAGCAAATCCGAAGGAGCTTTATACCAAATATCTAATAAACAAACTTTAGGAATTACTGAAAAAGAAATTATAAAGAAATTAAAATTAATAACAGATAAAATAATAGAGCAAGAAAGAATTGCAAGAAAGTATTTAGGAAAGAATAGGTTAAATTTAGAAGACAGATTATATAGAGATTATGGTATTTTAACAAACTGCAGAAAAATTTCAGAAAGTGAATGTAAGGATTTATTATCAACATTAAAATTAGGAACAGATTTAGGAATTGTTAATGAACTAACAGACTTAAAAATAAATAAATTATTATTATATACACAAGATGCAAACTTACAAAAATATTTAGGAACAAAACTAGAAGGAATAGATTTAGATGCTAAAAGAGCAGAACTTATTAAAACAATTATAAAAGAGTAAGGAGGTAGATATTTATGACATATAAATTTACAAATAGTGCTCAAAATGTTTTAGAGATTGCAAAAGAAATCGCGATAGAATTAGGACATAATTATATAGGAACAGAGCATATATTATATGGATTAACAGAAGAAGAAAATGGTGTTGCAAGTAAAGTTTTAGAAAATCAAAATATAAATTCTGAAAATGTCTTGGAAGAAATAGAAAATTTAATAGGTAGAGATGAAGGAAGAACTATAACAAGTTTAGGGTTTACGCCAAGAACTAAAAGAGTGTTAGAAAATGCATTTTTAGAGGCAAGAAAACTAGACTCAGATTATATAGGAACAGAACATATTTTAATAGGAATAATGAGAGAAGCAGATAGTATTGCTGTAAGAATCTTATTAGATTTAGGTATTAATCCACAAAAATTATATAATGAAATAGTAAAAGTATTAGAAGAAGATGAAGATATAAATAGTAGTGATAATTCTCAAACAAGAAAAACAGGAAGCTTTAATTCTACACCAACATTAAATCAATATGGAACAGATTTAACTAAAAGTGCAAGTCTTGGAAAATTAGACCCTGTAATAGGAAGAAAGAATGAAATAGAAAGAGTTATCCAAATTCTTTCTAGAAGAACCAAAAATAATCCTTGTTTAATTGGTGAACCAGGTGTAGGTAAAACAGCTGTAGTAGAAGGATTAGCAGAAAAAATTGTACAAGGTGATGTACCAGAAATATTAAAAGATAAAAGAGTTGTAACAATTGATTTATCTAGTATGATTGCTGGTGCAAAATATAGAGGAGACTTCGAAGAAAGAATAAAGAAAGCTTTAAATGAAGTAAAAAAAGCTGGAGATGTAATCTTATTTATAGATGAAATTCATACAATAGTAGGTGCTGGTTCAGCAGAAGGTGCTATTGATGCAGCTAATATTTTAAAACCATTATTAGCCAGAGGGGAGATTCAATTAATTGGTGCTACAACTTTAAATGAATATAGAAAATATATAGAAAAAGATAGTGCTTTGGAAAGAAGATTTAGCCCTGTAACTGTTAATGAACCAACTCATGAAGAAACTGTAGAAATCTTAAAGGGTATAAGAGATAAATATGAAGCACATCATAATATAAAAATTACAGATGAAGCTATAAATGCAGCTGTAGAGTTATCTAGCAGATATATTAATGATAGATTTTTACCAGATAAAGCTATAGATTTAATTGATGAAGCTTCTTCAAAAATTAGATTATCTTCTTTAGAAGAACCTGATAGTCTAAAAGAGCTGGAAGATAAAATAGAAAAAATGAATCAAGAAAAAGAAGCTGCTGTAAAAGTACAAAAATTTGAAAAAGCTGCAAAAATAAGAGATGAAGTAAATAAGCTAAAAGAAGAATTAGAAGCAGAAAGAAATAAATGGAAAAGTAAAAAGACAAAAGCAATTCCAAAACTAACAGAAGAGGATATTGCTAAGACAATTGCAAGTTGGACAGGAATTCCAGCTGCTAAGATAACTCAAGATGAAAATAAGAAATTAAAGAATTTAGATAAAGAATTGCATAAAAGAGTAATTGGTCAAAATGAAGCAGTAGAAGCAGTTGCTAAAGCAATAAGAAGAAGCAGAGTAGGTCTTAAAAATCCTAATAGACCAATAGGTTCATTCTTATTCCTTGGTCCAACAGGTGTTGGTAAAACAGAATTATCTAAAGCATTGGCAGAAAGTTTATTTGGAACAGAAGATGCTATGATAAGAGTTGATATGTCAGAATTTATGGAACCACATTCTGTTGCTAAATTAATTGGTGCACCTCCAGGATATGTTGGCTTTGATGATGGTGGTCAATTAACAGAGAAAATAAGAAGAAAACCATATTCTGTAATATTGTTTGATGAAATAGAAAAAGCACATCCAGATGTTATGAATATGTTATTACAAATTCTAGAAGATGGTAGATTAACAGACAGCCAAGGTAGAACAGTTAACTTTAAGAATACAGTAATAATTATGACATCAAATATTGGTGCAAGATTAATTACAGAGAAGAAATCTCTAGGATTTACAAATTCATCAGAAGAGGATGAAAATAAGGAATATGAAGAAATCAAGAAAAACGTAATGGCAGAATTAAAGAAACAATTAAGACCAGAATTTATAAATCGTATTGATGATATTATAGTATTCCATAAATTAAATGATGAAGAAATAAATAGCATTATAGATTTATTATTAAAAAATGTAGAACAAAGATTAGTAGAACAAGGTTTAAATATTAAAATTGATAAATCTGTTAAAGAATTAATTGCTAAAAAAGGTGTAGACAAAGAATTTGGTGCTAGACCACTTCGTAGAGCAATACAAAATATTGTAGAAGATAAATTAGCTGAAGAAATATTAGATGGAAATATTAAACCTGGTCTAGAAGCAAAATTAGTAGCAAAAGACGATAAAGTAGAATTAAAAGTAAAAGCGATGAAATAATGAAATAAGGATTTGGGGACGTTCTTTAAATCCCTATTTTTCTAAGTAAAGACATTTTTATTATGAAATTAGTTTTAATATATGCAAATTAAAGGAGGAACAACTTATTGTGACGATGGTCTTTGGTACATTATTCAGAGTAAGGCATTAATGTGAGAACAGAAACTGGCAAGTAATAGCAATTGCAAAACTTCCCAGTTTTTGCGTTATAAGGTATAGATAGAGTTTAACTTTTGAACAAAAAGAACATATATATAAGTTTACAAATTATGTAAAATATGCTAAAATAGTAATTGGAAGCAATGTTGATAGATTCAAAAGGAGGACAATTATGGCAACAATAATATCACCACGAATTCCGACTATGCCGGAGATTAGCAAAACTACAGAGTATCAGCGGAGAATGAGGCACTTCAGAGATATTTCTTCCAAAGCACATAAATCAGCAGAGGAAGCTAACAAGCTGATTGATAAAATCGGAGATATGGGTGAACAGCTGGCAAGCAAGCTGGCAAAGGCAAATTAGCCATAATAAGCAAAACCAGAATGGAGGGGCATACGAGTACGATGTAAGTACCATATGCTCCTTTTCTCGTGGAATATGGGAACATTCCTTAAATCCCTTTGTTTTCGTCTAGGTTGAACTGGTAATATTTTTTGTTGGAGAAACTGTATGAAGTCAAGCTAATATTTGAAATATAAGTAAATATGTGCTAAAATTGTACTGTAAAAAATGTACAAAGAAGATGCGAACTTCCTAAATGTAGCGAGGAACTAAGAAAGGAGAAACAACATGAGAAAACTTAAAAACTGTAAGATTTTCGACCTTTATGGACGGAGAATGCAAGAGGATGAGAATCCACATTTTGTAATTATTGTTGCAGATGTGGAAGACGACACAATATGCGAATATGGGATCCTGAATAAGAACAAGTTTGAACTATCAAAGGATGTGGTTTATGACATCGAATCTTTTGCAGAAATGCCGGAGACCGATTCAACCATAAAAGAAAAAGGTTGTATGTTTTGTGCTGCAATGCCAAAGAGTACAAATAGTACTATTTCCACATGGCCTATGTTTGTGAAATATAAAGCAGACTGCACAAATGTAGGTGACGAAGAAGTTTCAATTGTTTGCATAACAGGAGAAAGAGTTCAAGTGTTGAAAACGAAACTTTCGGAAACCAACGATGCTGGCTTTAAAGTAGGAGACAGTTTTTACAGAGTTGGTGTAATGTAAGCAAAAGTTAAAATCTAAGATTTTTTCTATGCAATAAAAACAGCTCGTGCTTTTATAACAAAGCACGAGCTGTTTTTATTTATTATTAATTAAATCATTCATATTATACATTCCATTATCTTTATTAACTATGTATTTAGCAGCCATAACAGCGCCATTTGCAAAAACAGTTCTAGAATAACATTTATGTGTTATTTCTAATGTTTCATGCTCACCAAAGAATTGCACTGTATGTTCACCTACGATATTTCCACCTCTAATAGAAGAAAATCCAATTTCTAATTTATTTCTTTTTTCATGTTTATTATGTCTGTCAAATTCGTAAACCATTTTGTTATCTTTAGCTGCATTAATACTATCTGCTAAAAATAAAGCTGTTCCACTTGGGCTATCTATTTTTCTATTATGATGAGTTTCTATAATTTCTATATCGGTATCTGGCAATTCTTTAGCTAAAGATGCTACAATTTTTGCCATTAAATTTATATCATATGACATATTAGCAGATTTAAAAATAGGAATATCTTTTGAATAATTTTCTATTTCATTTAATTGTTCTTCTGTAAATCCAGTTGTTGCAATAACTATAGGAACATGATTTTCCTTAGCATATTTTAAAATATTTAGAGTAGCTACTGGAACAGAAAAATCAATTATTACATCTGGTTTTTCTTCTATGTCTGAAGTATTTGTATAAACTGGGTATGTATAAATTCCAGTATTCTCTTTATCAACACCACCAAGAAGTAAAATATCTTTATCAGTATCTATTACATTTACAACTTCTTGTCCCATTTTACCATTTATTCCATTTATTAATATTTTCATTTGATTTGATCCTTTCTATATTGCTCAAAGGTAAATAAATTTGCTTATGCAAGTAATAATTACACAAGCGAGTAAGAAAACTTAAAATCTTACAAATAAAATTGTTAAAAAGATATAAGCATATCTATAAACCATTCTTAGCTTGTATTTCTTATTTAAATATTTAAAAAACTCAACTGTAGCACAATATTTATCTACAAATGTAACTATGTAACTTTCTTTATATTTAGGCAATTTTACAGTTAAAGGCCACATATGTTTTACTATTACATCTTTTTCTAAATCATTTAATGTGAAATTTTTTAAAGAATTTTCTAAGGCTATTTTAGGATGAGAAAAAGCATGTAGTTCTTTAAAAGAATTAACCTTTCTATGTTCATGCCAGTCATATAAAAAGAAATCGTGAAGCATAGCAGCACGAGTTGCTGAAAAATAATCTAATTTAAATTTTTTACATATTAAATAAGTATAATATGCAACATGCAAGCAGTGGTTATAACATGACGTGCTAGAATGTTGCATATAATTGTTCATTTCTTTTACCTTTTCATGTAAGCGAATATCATTTATTATATTTTTAAATTCTAAATAATTTTCTTCATTTTTTAATTTTTTAAAAAACATTTATTCACATCCCATATTATTTTTTATTCCTATATATATTATATCATGAGAGATATATTATGTGAATAAAGTTAATTAAATCTTAACAATTTAAATTAATCCAAAATTTTTTAAAGAAATTCTTAATTTTTCTTGGCCTTTTTCAGATAATCTAACTAGTGGAAGTCTAGGAGTTCCGAAATTATATCCCATCATATTTAAAGCTTCTTTTACAGGGATAGGATTAACCTCACAGAATAAGCTTCCTACCAAATCTATTGCATCTAATTGCATTTGTGTAGCTTCTGTAATATTTCCATCAAAGAAATTTTGAACCATCTTATGTGTATATTTTGGTGCAACATTTGAAAGAACAGATATAACACCAAGTCCACCTAAAGATAGAATTGGAACGATTTGGTCATCATTTCCAGAATAAATATGTAAATTATCTTTACATAGTGCTGCAATTTTAGCAACTTGTGAGATATTACCACTAGCTTCTTTTACAGCTACAATATTTGGTATTTTAGAAAGTTCTAAACAAGTTTCTGGAGTGATGTTTACACCAGTTCTACTAGCTACACTATATACGATTATAGGTAAAGAAGTAGAGTTTGCTATTGCTTTGTAATGTTCTACTAAACCTGCCTGTGTTGTTTTATTATAATATGGTGTTACAACTAATAAAGCATCTGCACCAACAGATTCTGCGTATTTTGACATTTCTATTGCAGAAGAAGTATTATTAGAACCTGTTCCAGCAATTACAGGAATTCTACCATTAACTCTATCTATAGCATATTTAATGGTATCTTTTTTCTCTTTCTCTGTCATTGTAGAAGATTCGCCAGTAGTACCACATACTATAATACTATCAACACCTTCTGAAATTTGGAATTCTAGTAATTTTCCAAACTCTTCAAAATTTACGCCATCATTTGTAAATGGTGTGGAGATGGCAGTACCACAACCTTTAAAAATAATTTTTTTCATAATAACATCTCCTATAGAGATTTTTTAGCATATATAATTATATGTAGCTATTTTCTATGTTATTATATGATATAATTTATAAAAAATAAATAATTTCTGGAAAATATCTAAAAAATACTATATAATTATTACTAGATAAAAGGAGGAGAATGATGACTGCATCTCAAGAAGATTATTTAAAATCAATATATATATTAATATTACATAAAAATGAAGCAAGAGTTACAGATATTGCAGACTATTTACAAGTTAGTAAGGCAAGTGTAAATAGAGCGTTAAAATCTTTAAAAGAGCTAGGGCTTGTGGATTATGAAACATATGGAGAGATAAAATTAACAGAAAAGGGTAAAGAAGAAGCAACAAACATTATAAAAAAACATAATGTTTTAAAAGCTTTTTTAATTCAAATTTTAAATGTTAATAACGAAACAGCAGAAGAAGAAGCTAAGAAAATGAAACATGCTATTTCTGAAGATACTGTAAATAAATTTTCTGAGTATATTAAAAGTATTATAAAAGTTGATGAATTAAAGTGTAACTATAGCCCGGAAAATGAAAGATGTCAAAATTGTATAAAGTTAAAAAAGAAAAAATAATCGCAAATATATTTTGCGATTATTTTTAGCTCTAAAAAATTTATAAGGGAAAAAAGGAACGTCCCCAAATCCTGGGAACGACCAAAAACTATTTCTTTATCATTTTTTCTACTATTTGTATTGCATTTGATGCTGCACCTTTTCGTATATTATCTGCAACTACCCAAAGATTTACACCATTTTCTACACTGAAGTCCCTTCTAATTCTTCCTACAAAAACTTCATCATGTCCATTTGCATTTGTAGCTATAGGATAAACTTCAGAAGATGGATCATCTTGAACAATTATTCCTTCAAAGCTTTTTAATGTTTCTACTAATTCAGAAAGCTCAAATGGCTTTTCAAATTCAACATTTATAGATTCGCTATGTGAATTTTCTACTGGAACCCTAACTGTAGTTGCAGTTATTCTTAAATCTGGTTTCTTTAAAATTTTTCTTGTTTCATTTATCATTTTCATTTCTTCTTTGGTATAACCATTTTCTGTGAATACATCTATATGTGGCAAACAATTATTATAAATTGGGTATGGGAATTTTTCTAATTTATTAATTCCTTTTCTACCATTTTCTAAATCATTTAAGCCTTTTTGACCTGCACCAGAAACAGCTTGGTATGTAGAATATACAATTCTTTTTATTGTATATTTATCATCTAAAGCTTTTAATGGTAAAACAGCTTGTATAGTAGAACAATTTGGATTTGCAATTATTCCATGATTATTTTTTATTTCTTCTGGATTAACTTCTGGTACAACTAATGGTACATCTTTATCCATTCTAAACGCACTACTATTGTCTACTACAATACAACCTTTTGAGACTGCAATTGGAGCATATTTTTTAGATGTTTCGCCACCAGCAGAAAATATTGCAAAATCAAATCCTTCATCAAAAGAGTGTTCAGTTAATTCTTTTACAACATATTCTTTATTCATAAATTTAACTTTTTTGCCAGCAGATTTATTTGAGGCAAATAAAACATATTCACTAATTGGTAGATTTTTTTCTTCTAATACTTTTAGTGCAGTTCTACCTACTACACCTGTAGCACCTACAATTGCTAATTTGTAATTTTTCATATTAAGCACCTCGGCTTTAAATAGTAACAAGAATTATATTTATAATTTCTTATAGTAAATATTATATTAGAAAATATAAAAAAATGCTAGTTAAAACTAACAAATATATGATAGAATATTGTCGAAATACAAAAGACATAGGAGGGGATTAAATGAAAAAGAAATTAGCAGTAATAATAGCACTATTACTAGTAATTGCTATTGTTATTGGAATTACAGTATCAAATTTAAAATTTAGAGGAGATTTAACAGAAATTAGTTCAGAAAAACAATTACAAAAAATAGTAGATGGATATAATTATTCAGGAGGGTCAACCGTACTTGCAACATTCATATGTCCATTAATTGCATTACCTAGTCGTAGTTTTTCGGGAGGAATTATAGAGGATTCAAGTTCGTCACAATCTTCTGGTGGATATAATATTCCACAACCTAAAACATCTACTGCAAATAGTACGAAATCTTACGATCCAATAGTACCAAATACTTATACAGAATCAAGTTCTTCAAACTATTCAACAACAAATATACAAGTAGAAAATGTGGATGAGGCAGATATTGTAAAAACAGATGGGGAATATGTATATTCTATTTCGGATGATACAGTGTATATAACATATGCAAAAAATCCAACTGAAATGAATATAGTTGCAAAGATAGAAGAACCATTAAGTAATGTTTATCCAGAAGATTTAATATTACAAAATAATAAATTAATAATTATATCTGGAAATACTATTAAAACAGTTGTTAAAATTTATGATTTAGCAGATATAGAAAATCCAGACAAAATAAAAGAATTTGAGCTAAATAAGGAATATTATACATCAAGATATATAAATGGCAATTTATATGTAATTTCATCAGGAAGAGTAACAAGTGAAGGAAATTTGGAATATGTAGAAGATGGAGCTACTGTAAATCCAGACGAACCAAATGCATATAAAATAAATGACTTAAATACAAGGAAGCAAACAGTTATTGCTTCATATAATTTAAATGTGCCAGAAAATAAAATAAAAGTTCAATCATATTTAATGGATGTAGAGAATGCATATATATCAGAAAAAAACATGTATTTAATTGATAATGGATATAGTGGAAGCAGAGATGTAGAATTTAGTGATATATTTGGAATAAAAGGACTGTTAGGAATAGGAGATGCAATAGAAGAGAGTGATAGTACTTATGGCTCAAGCATTTATAAATTTAATTTTAAAGAAGATGGAAGTGTAGAATATCAAACTAAAGCTAGAGTAGAAGGAACAACTATAGACCAATTTTCTTTAGATGAAAAAGATGATAATTTAAGAATTGCATTATACAGTTCAACAAAAGGTTCAAGAGTTGTAGTGCTAGATAATAATTTAAAACAATTAGGGGAAACAGCATATCTTGCTAAAGGAGAAAAAATGTATTCAGCAAGATTTGTAGGAGATAGAGCATATCTTGTAACATATAAAAATATGGATCCATTATATTCTATAGATTTAAGTAATCCAGAAAATCCAAAAGCTTTAGGTGCATTAAAAATCCCAGGATATAGTACGTACTTACAGCCATATGATGAAAATCATATTATTGGTTATGGTTTCCAAACAGAAGAAACTGTTAGAAGAAATTCTTTAGGAAGAGTTATTTCAACTTCTGCAAAAGTTACAGGAATGAAGATGGCTTTATTTGATGTTACTGATATAAGTAATCCAAAAATGATATCAGAGGAAGTAATAGGTGATTCTAAAACAAATTCTACTATTTTAGAAAATCACAAAGCATTATTGTTAGATAAAGAAAGAAATCTTTTGGCAATTCCTATCAAAAATTACACAACAAATTTAAGTATTACAGAAGATGATGATATATCTTCTGCTACAAAGTCATACACAAGTTACTTAAAGAGTAGAACATATAACAAAGTTGGATATGCAGTATATAGTTTGGATACAGCAAATGGATTTAATTTAAGAGGAATAATAACACATGATGTTAATTCTAAAGATTATACTTCAGATATTAGAGGACTATACATAGATGATACATTATATACTGTTTCAAATAAGGAAATTAAAGCAAATAATATAGATACATTAGCAGAAATTAAAGAAATTATATTTGATTAAGGGGGATAAATATGGGAAAAATTTATGAAAAAGAAGTTAAACATTATTCAGGAATGCCAGCTGCATCATTAACATTAGGAATCATATCTATACTTACAATTATATTTTGGTATATGTCATTAATAACAGGAATTTTGGCAATAGTTTTTGGAGTTAAATCTATACATAGAACTAATAGTAAATTAGGAAAAGCCGGAATGGTATTAGGAATTATAGGTGTTTCTCTTTGTTGCTTTATATATTTGTGGTTTATATTGGCTATTTTAATGCAATAAAACTCTTGCAAAATGAAAAAATCATGATATAATAGATGCACATAAAAAAGACAAAATAAGGACAACACAGTTATAAATTAGTCTTTAAGAGAGCTAGATGTATGCTGAAATTCTAGTAAGATAAAATATAGTTGTTATCACCTTATATGTTGCAAAACTGAACTAATAGTAAGTTTTGTCGTATGTTCTGCGTTAAAGAAATTAGAGAGAATAACATAAGTTATTAAATTAGGTGGTACCGCGGAAATTATGCCCTTTTCGTCCTAAGCAGGATGAAAAGGGCTTTTTGATGTTGATTTTGCTTTGTAAATAAAGTTAAAGTGAAATCCCTAAAAAATAAAGAAGGAGGAATTACAAGTGTACAAAAAAGTAGAACTTAAAGATGGTTTTGTAGGTATGGAAAATGATGTAGCAAAACTATGGAAAGAAAAAGACATTGTTAAGAAAAACTTTGCAATGAACGAAGGAAAAAGATACTTCACATTTTATGATGGACCTCCAACAGCAAATGGAAGACCACATGTTGGACATATCGAAACAAGGGTAATGAAAGACATTATACCAAGATACAAAGTAATGAAAGGTTACAAAGTATTAAGAAAAGCTGGTTGGGATACACATGGACTTCCAGTTGAACTAGAAATAGAAAAAGAATTAGGAATTTCAGGAAAACAACAAATAGAAGAATATGGTGTAGAAAAATTCGTAAAAAAATGTAAAGAAAGTGTATTCTCATATGTTCACCTATGGGAAGAAATGACAAATAAGGTAGGATTTTGGGTAGATATGGATGACCCATATGTAACATACCATAACGAATATATAGAATCTGTATGGTGGGCATTAAAAGAAATGTGGAAAAAGGGATTATTATATGAAGGTCATAAAGTAATGCCATATTGCCCAAGATGTGGAACAGCACTTTCATCACACGAAGTTGCACAAGGATATAAAGATGTAAAAGATTTAACTTGTATTGCAAAATTCAAGGTTAAAGGTGAGGATAATAAATATATCTTAGCTTGGACAACAACACCTTGGACTTTACCATCAAACTTAGCACTATGTGTTAATAAAGCTTACACATATGCAGATGTTAAAGTAAATGTTGGAACTGAGGAAGAACCAAAATATGAAGTATATGTTTTAGCCAAAGATTTGGTAGATACAGTATTAAAAGACAAAGAATATGAAGTCTTAAAAGAATATAAAGGAACAGAATTATTAGGAACAAAATATGAACAATTAATGCCATTTGCAAAAGTAGATGGAAAAGCATTCGAAGTAATCCATGGAGATTATGTAACATTAACAGATGGTACAGGAATAGTACACATTGCACCAGCATATGGTGAAGATGATAGTTTAGTTGCAAAACAAAATGGAATAACTTTTGTAAATTTAGTAGATAAAGAAGGAAAATTTGTTCCAGAAGTAGAACCTTGGGCAGGTAAATTCGTAAGAGACTGTAATGAAGGTATCTGTAAATGGTTAGAAGAAGAAAATAAATTGTTCAGTAAAGAAAAACACATGCACTCTTATCCACATTGCTGGAGATGTGACACACCACTTTTATATTATCCAAAAGAGAGTTGGTTTGTTGCAATGAGCAAACTAAGAGACAATTTATTAAAAAATAATGATACGATAAATTGGATGCCAGAAACAATTAAAACAGGAAGATTTGGAAAATTCTTAGAGAATGTTATAGATTGGGGAATCTCAAGAGATAGATATTGGGGAACTCCTCTTCCAATTTGGACTTGTGAATGTGGTCATCAAGAATGTATTGGAAGTATAGCAGAATTAAAAGAAAAAGGAATAAATGTACCAGACGATATAGAACTTCATAAACCATATATTGATGATGTACATCTAAAATGTCCACATTGTGGTAAAGAAATGACAAGAGCAAAAGAAGTTATAGATTGTTGGTTCGATTCTGGTTCAATGCCTTTTGCACAATGGCATTATCCATTTGAAAACAAAGAAATATTTGAAGCAAACTTCCCAGCACAATTCATTTCAGAAGCTATAGACCAAACAAGAGGATGGTTCTATACACTACTTGCAGTTTCTACATGTTTATTTGATAAATCTTCATATGAAAACTGTATAGTATTAGGACATGTTCTAGATGATAAAGGACAAAAAATGTCTAAATCTAAAAAGAATGGTGTAGATCCATTTGAATTACTAGATACAGTTGGAGCAGATGCTACTAGATGGCATTTCTATACATGTAGCGCACCATGGATTCCAACAAGATTATCTGTAAAAAGTGTACAAGAAACACAAAGAAAATTCTTAAGTACATTATGGAATGTATATTCATTCTATGTATTATATGCAGAGATTGACCAATTTAATCCATTAAACTACAAAGACTTTAAAGTAACAAATGTAATGGATAAATGGATACTTTCTAAAATGTATACATTAATAAAAGAAGTAGATGCAAAATTAGATAAATATGACATAACAGGAGCAGCATTATTAATAGAAGACTTCACAGATGAACTTTCTAATTGGTATGTACGTAGAAACAGAGAAAGATTCTGGGCAAGTGGAATGGAAGATGACAAAGTTGGAGCATATGTAACTTTATATACAGTATTAGTTAATTTAGTAAAAGTTGCAGCACCATTTGTACCATTCATAACAGATGAAATTTACCAAAACTTAGTTGTTAATTTAGATAAAGAAGCACCAGAAAGTGTTCACCTATGCTTATGGCCAGAAGTAAATGAAACTAAAATAGATAAAGAATTAGAAAAAGAAATGGATTTAGCATATAAGATTGTTAAATTAGGTAGAAGTGCAAGAAATGCAGCTAATATCAAAAATAGACAACCACTTTCAGAAATGCTAATTTCTGTAGGAACACTTCCAGAATACTATGGAGACATAGTAAAAGATGAATTAAATGTAAAAGAAGTTGTTCTAGGTGCAGATATGTCTAAATATGTTGACTTCGAAATAAAACCTAATCTACCAGTTTTAGGAAAAGAATATGGAAAATTAATACCAAAAATAAGAGAAGCAATCTCTAAACTAAATCAAATGGATTTAGCAAACAGAGTAAAAAACGGTGGAGTAGAATATATAGAAGTAGAAGAAACTCAAATACCATTAGACGAATCTAATTTACTAGTAACAATGCAAGGTAAAGAAGGATATGCATTTGCAGGTGAAGGAGAACTTGGAGTTGTATTAGAAACAACAATAACACCAGAACTTAAAGAAGAAGGATATTTAAGAGAGATTTTATCTAAAGTACAAAACATGAGAAAAGATAGAGACTTCGAAGTATTAGATAGAATAAACTTATACTTTGCAAACTGTAATACATTAAAAGAAGTTATAGAAAAATATAAAGAACAAATAATGAAAGACACATTAGCAGACAATATCTTCTATAATGAAAAAAGAGAAAACTATGTAGAAACAAAAATAAACGATGAAAAAATAGATATAGATGTTGAAGTAGTTAAATAAAAATATATAAAGAAGTAGAAATTTAAGAACATACTTAAAATTTCTACTTCTTTATTAAGTTTGTTGCAATTAAAAATGTAATTAAAAAATTATCGATTAAGTAAATAAACTCCGAAATTTAAATATGTTGCAAATAATGTCCATAATAAGTATGGAACCTGTAACCATGCAGCAGTTTTATGCTTTTCATAAAATCTAGCTATCATAATAATAATTAAAATTGCAAGAATTATAATCCAGATAAACGCAAATAATCTCCATTTTAATAAGAAGAAAGCTATAGGCCAAAGAGCATTAAAAAGCAATTGTAAATAGTAGATAGAGTTTATTTTTGAATCTACCAATGAATTACTTGCTAATATTCCGTATGAAATCCCCATTAAAATATAAAGAATGGTCCATACAATAGGAAAAGTCATACTAGGTGGTGATAAGAGTGGTTTTTCTAAAGAATTATAATCTATACTACCAGAAATAAGGAAACCAACAATAGCACCAACAAGAACCGGAATAAGAATAGCTTTAAAATAAATTTTGAATTTTGACATTTCTCAAAACCTCCATATTAATAGTTTATTAAAAAGTAGGTAAAATATACTAAAATGTCAAAATAATAATTAAATTAATATAATTGACTTAAATTAAGTAATGAATCTTTATTAAATTCAAGTTCTATAACACTAGGGGAATCAATTTTTAAAATAGTATCATTGTAAACTAGATCAAAATTTTGATTTAATGAACACCAATTCATTAATAAAAATTTGATTGATGCACCATGACTAACAACTGCTATTCTAGAACCTTCATTTGAATTTAATAGGCTATTAATAAAACTTGTCATTCGATTATTAACTTCAATTCTATTCTCTCCATTTTCGTTTTTTAGATTTTCATCTAATAACTGTTCTGTAGTAAAAGGATAAGTATATTTATCCCTAAGCTTAGCTAGAGAATCTAAGTTTCCTAATTTTCTTTCGTTTAAATCTGTACTAATTTGTATACTTAAATTATTACGTTCAGCTATGTATTTAGCAGTAGCTAATGCTCGAACATAATTGCTACACCATACTGAATCTAGAGTAGATAGTTCTTCTATATTACTCAGTTCTTCTGCCTTTTTTTCACCTTTTACAGATAAAATAATTTTCTCATTTGCAATTTGACTATTTTCAGAACTATTTAATAAACCTTTAATCTTTAATTGTTCAGAATGCCTTATCAAAAAAATGCTTGTTTTTTCCATAAAATTCACCAAAAATATTGTATCAAAAATAGATATAAAAATCACGTAAATTTATTGTAAAAAAAATGCTATTTTTATATAATATTTTTAGTTTGTAATAGGGGGAATAAAAAATGGCAAATTCAAAATTAATAGTAGTAGAAGGACCACAAGGCGCAGGAAAAACAACAATAACAGATTATTTAAGATATGCAATTCCATATACAAATTTATATAGATTATCAGGAACTGCAGATAGTTCGCCAGCAGGAAAGAAAAAAGCAAAAACTATGTATATAGATTTATTAAACTACTTGAAAAATCTAGAAAATCAAAGTATTAATTTAGTGTTTGATAGAACATTTTTTACAGAAGAAAATTACTGTAGGCTAGGATATAAAGAATATTCTTTTACAGATATATATAATAAATTATTAGACAAATTTGCAAATTTGGATTTTGAAATATTTTATATAACATTATATTTAGAAGATGAAAACTTATATGTAAAAAGATTACAAAGAGAAAATAAAGCAGTTATTAAATATGCGAAATTTGATATAGAAAAAAGTATAATGCAACAAAGAACATATTTAGATATGTCTGATGAAATAGAAAAAAAATATCCTAATATACACTGTTTAAAAATAGAAAATAGTAAAGATTTAGAATTAACAAAACAAGAATTAAAAGAAAAAATAGGCTTTTAAACCTTGAGTATACATAAAAAATATAGTATAATAAGTTTGAAATTTTGTTGAGTTTTCTATTATGCAGAAAACTCAATTTACAATATATATAGATAGGAGATTTTTAAAGTGAACGTTTCAGATTTTTATTATGACTTACCAGAAGAATTAATAGCACAAACACCTATAGAAAAAAGAGATGAATCAAGATTAATGGTTTTAAATAGAGCAAACCAAACTATAGAACATAAAACATTTAAAGACATAATAGATTACTTAGAACCAGGAGATTGTTTAGTAAGAAATAATACAAAAGTAATACCAGCAAGATTATATGGTAAAAAAGCAACAGGAGCAAAAATAGAATTTCTTCTATTAAATAGAATAGAAGGAGATATATGGGAATGTATTGTAAGACCTGGACATAAATTAAAACCTGGTACAGAAGTAGAATTTGGAGATGGAATATTAAAAGCTAAAGTACTAGATGTAATGGAAGGTGGAACAAGAAAAGTAGAATTTAAATATGAAGGAATATTTAACGAAATTCTAGATAAAATTGGTTTAATGCCACTTCCACCATATATTCATGAATCTTTAAAAGATAATGATAGATATCAAACTGTTTATGCAAAATATGAAGGTTCAGCAGCAGCGCCAACAGCAGGCTTACATTTTACACCAGAACTTTTTGAGAAAATAAAAGCAAAAGGAGTAGATGTTGCAAATGTAACATTACATGTGGGAATTGGAACTTTTAGACCAGTAAAAGTAGAAAATGTAGAAGAACACCACATGCATTCAGAACATTTCTATATAAAACAAGAAGACGCAGATAAAATAAATAAAGCAAAGAAAAATGGTAAAAGAGTTATAGCCGTAGGAACTACTTCTTGTAGAGTACTAGAAACAATAGCAGACGAAAATGGAATGGTAAAACCTACAGAAGGAGACACACAAATATTTATTTATCCAGGTTATAAATATAAATGCCTAGATGGTTTAGTAACAAATTTCCATTTACCAGAATCTACACTAATAATGCTTGTATCTGCATTAGCTGGTAGAGATTATATTATGAAAGCATATAATGAGGCTGTAAAAGAGAGATATAGATTTTTCAGTTTTGGAGATGCAATGCTTATTTTGTAAGATAGGAGAAAATTATGGTTATACATACAAAAAAGCAAGTTAAAACAAAAACTATTCATAAAAGAATGAATTTGCCACAAAGTTTGCGAGATAAAATAGATATATTTTGGAATGAACAAGTAGCGAAAAATCCAAACTTATTTAATGGGGAAGTTTGGAATGTAACAAAAATGGAAGAAAATAAAGAAGATATACTTTTAACAATAGAAAAAACAGATTATGCACACTACTTATATGATGAAAGACATGGTATAGAAGAAAAATATGCTTGTCACAATCTTGCAGGAGGAACATATATTGTTACAAAAGATGGATATGCTGTTATAGGAGAACTAGATGACACAACTTCTTATCCTAGAATGATACAAGTTTCTGGTGGAGGTATAGATGAAAAATATGACATAGTAAATGGTGAATTTGATTTAATAAAAACAGCAAAAAGAGAATTAAAAGAAGAGTTAAATTTAGATTTAGACAATAAAGAACAAATAGAAAATTACAATTTCGAATATATAGAAAAACCAGAAGGAAAAAGACATTCATATTGTGTAATATTAAAAGCGTATTCAATGTATACAAAAAATCAATTAGAAGAGCATTTTAATAAGTATTATCAATTTTTAGAAGAAACTGATGGAGAAAAGGAATTTAAAAAATTACATTTTTTAAAACTAGGTAGAGCAGTAGAAGAACTTGATAATCTAGATAATCCAAAAAGATTATATGTAAGGCAACTTCTAGAAATAGAAGATAAAGGGGTGTTGAATAATGAATAAAAAGGAATTTGAAAAATATTTAGACAGCCTAGAGCTAAATAAAAAAGAATACTGTATAATAAGTGGGGGAAGTTTATTAATGCATAATTTAAAAGAAGAAACTGATGATGTGGATTTATATGTAACACAAAATGCATTTAATAAATTAAGTAAAAGATTTAATGTACATATAAGTGGAAAGCCATTTCCAAACCATTATACTGTAAACGAAAAAACGGAGGCTGTTCTAGTTAAAGATTTACAAAGCGAAAAAATATATAATATCGATGGATATCCTTGTCGTTCTATAATAGATGATTATAATTGGTATAGACAAAATGGTAGACCAAAGGATTTAGCTAGTGCAGATAAGATAGATACCATGTTTGAAAATATAGCCAAAGAATATAATTGTCAAAAAGAAGATATTACGGAAAAAGAAATTTGCCAATATATTAATAAATAGGTGATAGTATGAACATTAGAAAAGCAAGAAAAGAAGATATGAAGGCTATACAAGACCTAAGATATAATCTTTCAAAATACGAAAAAGATATAGGATTAAATATTGCAGTACCAGAATGGGGTTATACTGAAGTAGGAGAAAGAGATTACAATTATTTTTTAAATAAGCAGTTTATATTTGTAGCAGAGGAAGATGAAAAAATAGTAGGATTTATAACTGGAGAGATATTATCTAAAAAAGAATGGTATACAGTACAGTTAGGAACAATAAATAATTTATACGTATTAGAGGAATATAGACATAAAGGTATAGGAAAACAATTAATGCAGACAATGATGAATAGTTTTAAAGAAAAGGGAATAGAGACTTTCGAACTTTATGCATTCAGTAATAATGTTGATGCGTTAAAATTTTATGAAAAATTAGGCTTTAAAAAGTATAATGTTCAAATGTTATATCAAAAAAATAATTAAAGGAGGAAATATGAAACCAGCAGTAACATATGAGTTAATACATAAATGTAAACAAACTGGAGCAAGAAGAGGTGTAATACACACTCCTCATGGTGACATACAAACACCAGTATTTATGCCAGTTGGAACACAAGCAACAGTTAAGAGTATGACACCCGATGAATTAAAAAATGAAATTGATGCAAAAATAATTTTGTCAAATACATACCATTTATATTTAAGACCTGGGGAAGAAGTAATACAAGAAGCAGGCGGACTTCACAAGTTTATGAACTGGGATAGAGCAATACTAACAGATAGTGGAGGATTCCAAGTATTCAGTTTAAGTGGTCTTAGAAAGATAACAGAAGAAGGTGTAGAATTTAGGTCTCATTTAGATGGAAGAAAAATTAAATTTACACCAGAAAGTGTTATGCATACAGAAAATATTTTAGGCTCAGATATCATGATGGCATTTGATGAATGCTGTCCTTATCCATCAACATATGATTATACAAAAAAATCTATGGAAAGAACTACAAGATGGGCCGGAAGATGTAAAGAAGCACATGCAAGACCAGAAGAACAAGCTTTGTTTGGAATTATTCAAGGTGGATTTTATAAAGATTTAAGGGAAAAATCTGCAAGAGATTTAGCAAAATTAGATTTACCGGGATATGCAATAGGAGGAATAAGTGTAGGAGAACCTAAAGAAGAATTTTTAGATATATTACGTTTTACAGCACCACTTATGCCAGAAAACAAACCAAGATACTTAATGGGAGTAGGAAGCCCAGATTATTTAATAGAAGCAGCAATAGCTGGAATAGATATGTGTGATTGCGTTTTACCAACAAGAATTGCAAGAAACGGAACTGCAATGACATGGAATGGAAAAGTTGTAATAAGAAATGCAACTTATGAAAAAGATTGGGATCCAATAGACGAAGAATGTGATTGTTATGCTTGTAAAAATTATACAAGAGCATATATACGTCATTTAATTAAAGCAAAAGAAATTTTAGGAGTTAGATTACTTTCAATTCATAATCTATATTTCTTGACTAAACTTATGGAAAGAGTTAGAATGGAAATAGAGAATGATAATTTAGGAAACTTTAGAAAAGAGTTTTATAAAAAGTACGGATATGACACAAAAGAGTAGTTGAATAGGGGGAAAGTTATGGATTTATTTGATAATGAGGAATTGTTCAAAGAAGAAAAAAAGAGAGTAAAGAAAAAAGGAATAATAATTATTTCATGTATAGTTGTAGCAATTCTTTTAATAATAGGAATAGTTGTAGCAATGATGTATTTCCAAAGTTTACAATGGGGAATTACAGTTGATGGGGTAGGAGTTTCTATAAAAGATACAACGATTATAACAGATGAGCAAACAGGTAAAGTATTTGTATCTATTTCAGATGTGGCACCACATGTAACAGGATATACATATTTACATGGTGAATATGGTAAAAATTCCGAAGACAATAATTCAGGAGTTGTTCAATGTAATGATGAAGCAGTAGAATTCCATGCTAACCAAAATAAAATAAATAAAGTCTTATTAAAAGAAGATACTAATGATAACGAGTATGGTTATATGTATCTATCAGAAAAGATAAAATATGCAAATGGACAACTATATGCATATGTAGAAGACTTACAACCATTATTAAATGCAAAAGTAAATTATAACCAAGCAACAAATAAAATTACTTTAGCAGGAACAGAGTACTTATATGAACAATATCAAACAAAAATTGCAAGTTTAGGATATAATGCAGTAGATTCAAACTTCGTTAATAAAAAGGCATTAGCATCTGATATGATTGTTGCTCAAAAAGAAAATGGATTAACAGGAATAATTAGACCGGATGGAACAGAAATTGCAGGTCCACGTTATACAAGTGTACAATGGTTAGAAACAACAGAAGAATTTTTAGTAGAAAATAATGACAAATATGGAATTATAAGTGAATTAGGACAAAGTAAAATCTCTATGAATTATGATTCGATAAAATTATTAGATAAAGATACAGGACTTTATATAGTAGAAAGCAATGATAAATATGGTGTAATAAACAAGAGCGAAAGACAAATACTATATGCTGAATTTGATCAAATTGGTGTAGATAAAAATCAATATCCAAGTGTACAAGATGGAAATCAATATTTATTCTATGATTCTATTATACCTGTAGAAAGAGATGAAAAATGGGGATTATATAACATAAATGGAGAAGTTATATTACCAGTAGAATATGACAGTATCGGTTGTATAGTAACTTCAACACAAACAAAGTCAGCAAACAATGCAGTACTACTAGAAGACTACGAAGGAATTATAGTAGGAAAAGAAATAAGTGAAAGTGATACAAATAAGAAATATGCAGTATATAACCCATTAGGAGAACAATTAGTTGGATTCTTGTTAGATAATATTTTCTATAGAACAGAAAATGGAAAAGATATTTATTATCTAGAAATGAATGGACAACAAGGAAACTTAGATGAAGTATTTAAGGCAAATGGAATTAAGAAAGTTAATACAGATGTTAATGATTCAAATTTAAATAACAATATAAACATTAATAATGGAATATCTGATACAAATGAATTAGTAAGAAATTAAAGTAATAATTAATAGCCTTCCTAAATAGAATTTATTAGGGAGGCTTAAATTATGGAAGAAGGAATATTAAAAAAGAATGGAATTGCTATATTAAAAGGTGAAATAATAGCTTTTATAATAAATATCTTTGGATTAATAATATTATCACTAATAATGACATATTCTACTATTTCGGATAATAATATACCAACATTAGTAATAGCAGTAAATACATTAGCAATTTTAATAGGAAGTTCAATTGCAACTATTAAGCTAGAAAAGAAAGGAATAGTAAATGGGTTAATAATAGGTGTATTATATATGCTTATTTATTTATTAATTTCTTTAATATTTTCAGGAAATATTAATTTTTCTAGTAAAACTATTCTATTAATCATTTTAGGTGTTATTGCTGGGGGAATAGGAGGAATAATAGGAGTTAATCTTAATAGGAAAAAATAAGATAAGAAACGGTTAAGAAAATATTAGTTTTATCTACGGAAACAATATAAAAAGTTTGCTAATTATAAAATTCAACTATTTAGGAAAAAGTAGTTGAATTTTTTTATGATTTAAGATAGAATTTAACAAGACTATATTCAATGTTTTTAACTAAGGAGGAGAAAAAGTGAACAAAGAGGAAAAACTAAAAAAAGAGCAAAAAGCAAAAGAAATAAACAAATTGAAAGGTTTAAGAATAACATTAATAGTATTTATTATAATTTTGTTATCTTTAATATCTTTTGTGGGCATATATGTAAAAGATAAAAACGAAATGTCAGATTTTATTCCAGACTTCATATTAGGTTCAGATATAGAAGGAAATAGAATAATTCAATTAAATGTTGAACAAGACGAAACAATAACGTTGACAGATTCAACAGGAGCTAAGATTGCATCAGGAACAGAAGAAGAGCTTTCAAACCAAGGTTATACAGAAGATGTTATTACAAAAAATGGTTATACAAAATCATCAGAGGAAACAAATAAGGCAGAAAATTTAACTGCAGAAAATTATGAAAAATCAAAACAAATATTAATAAATAGATTAAAAACATCTGGGGTTACAGATTATAAAGTAAGACAAGATAAAGACAATGGGAATATAGTTGTAGAACTAAAAGAAGATGATTCAACAGATGATATAATATCAACATTATCAGAAGTAGGAAAATTTGAATTAAAAGATTCAGAAACAGAAGAAATATTATTAAATAATGATGATGTAAAAGATGCTAAGGTTTTGTATAATAATACACAATCAGGAGTTAATGTGTATTTAGAAATAGAATTTAATAAACAAGGAAAAGAAAAATTACAAGAAATATCAAGAACATATAATAGTAATGCAGTATCAGAAGATACAACAAATACAGTTTCTAATAATACAGTATCTAATGAAATAACAGAGGAAGACTTAAATGCTGCAGAAACAGTGAATGAAGCTACAAATACAACAACTGATGGAACAACAGACACAGCTGAAGCATCATCTAAGAAAATAGATATGGTAATAGATGGAACTACAATTGCACCAGGACAACAATTTTCTGAGGAAAATACAACAGGAACATTAGACTTATTAATAGGAACAGGAAGTGCATTAAATACAGATGATGAAAACAACAAATTAGATACATATATAACACAAGCTCAAACAATGGCTTCATTAATAAAAAATGGTGTAATGCCAATTACATATTCATTAGAAAGCAATAAATATATAGAATCTCCAATAACAGTAGATTTATTAAAAAATGTAATTATAGTATTAGGAGCTATTGCAGTAGTATTATTTATCTTCTTAATAATTAAATTTAGAGTAAATGGAGTACTTGCAACAATATCTAATGTTGGATTTATAGCAGTTATATTATTAATTTTAAGACTAACTAATGTAGAAGTAGGTATTGGTGGAATTATAGGATTAGCATTAATACAACTATTAAATTATATATTACTTTACATGTTATTAAAAGCTGTAAAAGGTAAGAAAGATAATGACAAAGTAATGAAGAGTGTACTTGTAAAATTCTGTATGATGTCTGTACCAGCATATATAATTGCTATTGTATTTGCATTCAATTCATTTATTCCAATATATAGTTTTGGAATGGTTGTTTTCTGGGGAATTACAGCATCAGTTATATATAATTTACTTGTAACTAAAAATTTAATTATAAAAGCAGAAGAAAAATAATATGAGAGGGTGAAAAGATGGAACGCAAAAAAACTAAGATGAAAAATAAAATACTATATATTATTATGGCAATTATAATAATTGCGGGTATAGTTGTTGGATGTACAGCAAAGTTTAAATTTAGTTTAGCATATGATGATTCTAATAGAATCGAAGTTTATATTGGTAAAGATTATACAAAAGCTGATGTAGAATCTATTGCTAAAGAAGTATTTGGAACAGATGATGTATTAGTACAAAAAATAGAATTCTTTAATGATTCTGTGGCAATTACAGTTAGAGAAAGTAATGATGACCAATTAAATAATTTAGTAACAAAAATAAATGAAAAATATGAAACATCTTTAACAAAAGATGATTTAACAGTAGTAGAAATACCTCATTACAGAGGAAGAGACCTAATGGCAAATTATGTTTGGCCTATAGCAATTTCAGCAGCTCTAATTATTGTTTATGAAGCAATAAGATTTAGAAAATTAGGAGTAGTAAAAGTTGTGGCAAAATTAATAATTTGGCCAATAGTAATAGAAGCACTATATTTAAGTGTTTTAGCAATAACTAGAATACCTATTAGTTATTACACATTACCATTAGGAATTATATTAGCAGTATTAACATTAACAATTATTACATATAAAAACGAAAAAAAATTAGTGGAATATAATAGAAAGAAAAATAAGAACAGCGAAGAAGATAATGATTAAAATATATAAACGGGATTTGAAAAAGTTTCTTCGGGATTTGGGGACGTTCCTTAAATCCCGTTTTTAATTAGATATAAGCTATAAAAAAATACAGGATAAAATGCTTTATCCTGTATTTTTACTATTTTTGCAATTTGTAATAAGATTTCTTTCCTTTTTTTAGAATTGCAAATCCATCTTTAAAATCTGTATCTGAAAGTACATAGTTTGTATCAGATATTTTTGTATCATTTAAAGATATACCGCCTTGTGTGATTAATTGACGTGCTTGACCTTTTGATGGTGCAAATCCAACTTGAATTATTGCATCTAATATAGAAATATTACTTGCAACTGTAGCAGTTGGCATATTGTCTAAACTACCTTGTCCACCAAATAAAGCATTAGAAGCTTCTTCTGCTTTTTTTGCTTCTTCTTCGCCATGAATTAATTTTGTTATTTCGTATGCAGCTACTTTTTTAGCTTCATTTATTTTTTCATCTTTTAAATTAGAAAGTTCTTCGACTTTTTCCATAGGTAAGAAAGTAAGCAAACTTAAGACAGTTTTTACGTCAGCATCATCAATATTTCTCCAATATTGATAGAAATCATATGGTGATGTTTTAGTAGCATCTAGCCATAATGCACCTTTTTCTGTTTTACCCATTTTTTTACCTTCTTTTGTTGTAAGAAGTTTAAATGTAAGACCATATGAATCAGAATGACCAATTCTTCTTATTAAGTCAACACCACCTAAAATGTTTGACCATTGGTCGTTTCCACCCATTTGTAATTTACAACCATATTTATCATGTAAATATAAGAAGTCATATGATTGCATTAACATATAGCTAAGTTCGAAGAATGTTAAACCCCTTTCCATTCTTTGCTTATAACATTCTGCAGCAAGCATTTTATTAACAGAAAATAATGAACCGATTTCTCTTGCAAAGTTAATAAATTTTAAATCTAGTAACCAATCTGCGTTGTTTACTATTATTGCAGCATTTTCACCTTCGAAAGATAAAAATTTAGCAATTTGCTTTTTAAAACATTCAACATTATGATCTATTTCTTCTCTAGACATCATTCTTCTCATATCTGTTTTGCCAGAAGGATCACCTATTGTAGCAGTACCACCACCAATTAAAATAATAGGTCTATGTCCTGCTTTTTGCATATGTGATGCAACCATTAAAGAAATAAAATGTCCTACATGTAAACTATCTGCAGTTGGATCAAATCCTATATAAAATGATATTGATTCATTATCTAATAAATTTTTAATTTCTTCTGGATGTGTTAATTGTTCTGTATAACCTCTTTGGGTTAATTCCTCAAAAATATTAGACATAAAACGTCCCCCTTATAAATTGATATCTATATTATTTTTCTCTTTTTTTACAGCTTTAATAAAGTCTTTATTATTCATAAATCTATTTATATTTGATTCATCAATTCCAGTACCTTTACTTATATCTGCAACTGAAGCATCTTCTACTTGATTAGTTAAAAAAGTTTTTAATTTTGACATTTCAAAATTATCTTTTGGTGCGCAATTTGGGCAAATATCATCTACTGATGAAAAAAAGCATCCACAACGTAAACATTTCTTAAAATTCATAATTAAGTTCATTCCTTTCTAGTTTGATTATAAATTAAATAAATTTTCTAGCAGTATTCTATCATAAAATACTACAAAAAAAAACTAAATATTACAAAAAACATATATAAATTTATTAAAAAAAGTGTTGACAATTATTTGTTGTTATGCCATAATGATAATGGTTATCACTTAAGGAGATGTTATGGAAAGATATAGTAAGCAAAGAGAGTTAATCTTAAACGTTTTAAAAGAAAGAAAAGACCATCCAACTGCAGAAATGATATATAAAGATATAATAAAGATTATGCCAACGATAGGTATTGCAACAGTATATAGGAATTTAGCAGCATTATATGAAAGTGGTCAAATATTAAAAATAGAAACTAAACAAGGGGAATCAGATAGGTTTGATGGTAATCTTATGCCTCATTTACATTTTCAATGTTTAGAATGTAACGAAATACAAGATATCTTTTTAGACGAGTGTGATAATGACAAACTTAATGAAAAACTAAAAGAATTTGCTAAGATGATCAATGCAGAAGTAACAAGTTCAAAAATTCTTTTAAAAGGAAAATGTGAAAAATGCAAAAATAGTGAAATATAAATTTCATATTTGCAAATATCACAAGTATAGGAAAACTAACTATGTTGTTTCGGAAAAATCTAACGATTTTTCTTACATAAAATTTTATATTATAGGAGGAATAAAAATGAAAGCTTATGTATGTAAAGTATGTGGATATGTACACATTGGAGATGAAGCTCCAGAAAAATGCCCACAATGTGGAGCTAGCAAAGACAAATTTGAATTAAAAGATATGAGTGGAGCTAAAGACTATGCAGATGAACACAAAATCGGTGTAGCTCAAGGTTTAGATGAAGAAGTTGTTAAAGGATTAAAAGATAACTTTATGGGAGAATGTACAGAAGTAGGTATGTACATAGCTATGAGTCGTCAAGCTGATAGAGATGGATACCCAGAAATAGCAGAAGCTTTTAAAAGATATGCATTAGAAGAAGCTGATCATGCTGCTAAATTTGCAGAATTACTAGGAGAAGTTGTTTATGCAGATACTAAGAAAAACTTAGAATTAAGAGCAGCTGCAGAACAAGGTGCTTGCATGGGTAAAAAAGAATTAGCTACAAGAGCTAAAGAGTTAGGATATGATGCTATACATGATACAGTTCATGAAATGGCTAAAGATGAAGCTCGTCACGGAAGAGGATTTGACGGATTATTAAAAAGATATTTTTCTAAATAATATTTGTTAAAAATTAGTAAGAAAACGAATATAGGATGTTAATATTACACATCTTATATTCGCTTTTTATTATACGTGAAAATCGAAGATTTTTTTCGTATATAACAAGGTTAAGTTAGCTATACTTGCACGATTACAAAGAAATCTACTCATATAGCAAAGCTACGTTTCTTATTTACAAATAAAAAACAGTTATGTTATAATTAAATGGACTTAAAATTTAAGAAGGTGTGTTTATGGCAGTATTATTATTTATCATATATATGCTAGTGCTCATAATCTTTGGTTTGGTCGTATTTGCTGTTATGCAAATAAAGATGGCAGGTTTAACAGTAAAAGACTTCTGGTCATTTATAGAGGCAAACCAAGAATTAGATAAATTAGACAAAATTGCAAAGAAATATGAAAAAATGACTACTCCTCAACAAATAATGTTCTTAAAAGAAGCTGAAAAGATATTTAGTGCTTTTGATAAAGTACCTGCTTCTATTTGGGAAGAAGAAACAAATAAATATCAAAATGTTTTAGAAGCATATAAAGATATAAAAGTTATGAGATGGATAGAAAATGATAAGAGTAATGTAAAAGAGGAAGTTACAGATACAAAATAAAAAATTAAAAAAAATGAAAAATTGTATTGACAAATTATATATAAAGGTATTATAATAAGCATTGTCAGTTGCAAGACATTCATGCAGATGTGGCGGAACTGGCAGACGCACAGGACTTAAAATCCTGCGAGGGTTAAACCTCGTGCCGGTTCGATTCCGGCCATCTGCACCAAAACTCAGTAAATTATTAAAATTTACTGAGTTTTTTGTTTTTTGAAAAAGTCTATAAAATATTGAAAAATAAAGCTTTTTAGTGCATATTATTTTTTAATAATTCTCAATAATTCTCAATATTTTTCAGACTTGCAAGCTATTTGCTTGCATATTAACTCCCAATTTTTTTCAACATTAACTCCCAATTTTTTATTTATTTTTCTAATGTATCAAATTTATTATTATTAGTTAGCAAATCTTTGTTTAAATAATAATTATTTACTTTTTCCATTTCTTCATTTTTAAATTCATTTAATACATCAGTATAAGTATTCAATGTTATACTAATGTCTTTATGCCCCAATAATCGTTGAAGAACTACAGGTTGCATACCAGCTTCTATGCATCTCGTACCATAAGTGTGCCTTAAGCTATGAGTTGTAATATCAGTTATTCCAAGAGTATATTTTAAAACAGTTTTTAGGACATCATTTACATCAGATAGACTTGTATACTGTTTATCAGCAGGTTTAAATAATAATTTTTCTGGGTTATCAGTATTGTTTTCTGCAATTTTCATTTGTTCCACAATATATGGGTAAAGAGAATATGGAATAGGAACATCTCTAAGACCTGAATAAGTTTTTGTTGTTTTTCCCATTACAACTTTGCTTTTTAAGTTTTTTGTTAATGTCTTGTTTACATTAATTTTTTTTGCTCTTAAATTAATATCATAAGTTTGTAATGCTAATGTTTCACCAATTCTTAAACCTGCATACATTTGTATTAAATAAATATTTTTATATGGAAAATCTTCAACGTTTTGTTTAATAAGCCAGTTAGTAAATTGCTGTTGCTCATTAACTGTTAAAGCTCTTACTTTTTTAGTTTGCTTATTACTTTTTGGCTTAATTACATTTAACATAGGGTTCTTAGATATATAACCTTTATTTATTGCATAATTATATGCTTGTTTAAATTGGTCAAATATTTTATTAATACTAGAATTACTTAAATATTTTTTTGAATTTAAAAAATCTTGTATATCATCAGAACTTATTTCATCTATTTTTTCTGAAGCAATATTTGATTTTTCTATTGATTTTATAGTTTCTGTAACCCTAACAAATTGAGAATCAGAAATTAAATTAGTATCATATTTTAAATGTAAATTAGATTTCATTAATTCTACTATAGGAATACCATTATGCTCTATGTATAATGGGTTTTGTTTTTGATACATCATATTTTTTAAAAATTCTTTTCCTTCTTCTTCTGATTTAAAGTCTTTTGTTTTCCTTTTCTTTTTTCCACTAGTAATATCTATTTCATAATATTGGGCTGTCCAACGTTTTCTGCTTTTGTTAAAGAAAACACTTCCTTCACTAGTACCTTTTTTTGGCATTGAAAAAAACCTCCAATTAAAATTTGAAAAGGGTTCTCAATGTAAATGGTGTAAATAGTATTTAATCTCTTTTTTCCATTTTCCAAAGTAAATAAGCTAAAAGTGTAACTGTTTTTGTTTTTCCTATATTTACACAAGGAAAATCTTTTCTTTTAAAAACTTCATTTGCTAAATTTTCGCCCATTTTTAAGTCTTTAGCTACTTCCTTAACAGTAATGTTTTTAAAAGGATTGTCTATCTTTTGTACCGCTAAAGCTATAATTTTTTCTTTTAAACTTTCTTGCATATAACACCTCCTAATAGTTCTCTATAATATAAAAGACTTTTTTTATGTGAAATTTGAATGAAAACTAATAAAACTAAATAAAACTAAAAAAATATTAATAAAATTTATTGTATAAAAGATTTAAAAATAAAATAGTAAGTTTTTTAGGGGAGATATAGAAATAGTCAAATTCTATACTGAATATATCTTTAAAATTCCTTTTTGCAATATTTATATTAATTGAGTTTATAGATGTATAAATATTACTTTCTATTTTATAAATAGATATATTTAATTTTTTACTAAGCATTAAACATAAATCTTTATATTTAATATCAATAATATTTTTAAAATAAGCTAATTTTATTAGTTCTTTAAAATAATATGTTCCAATATTTGCATTATTTAAACCTATCATTAAAAAAGATTGAGTTAAAAATAAATTTATTTTTCTTTCGTACGATATTTTCTCTTTATTCTCTATCATACTTTTCCTCCTCAAATATTATTTATTTCAAAATTATGTTAACATTTTTCTTTTATAAATTCAAAAAAGGAATCAGTTGCGTTTGACGAAACTTGAAATAGGAAAATATGAAAAAATTTAATAAAAATTATATTAATCTCATATGAAGAAACAAATTTAATAAAAACTATAAAAGAAATTAATAAAAAATACTGTAAAAATAAAAAAATCATACATTTGTTGATTTTTATGCAACAAAAAAAGATACCACTAATTTTAAATTAGTGGTATCCAGACGTCTTCGGCGCTATTTTTTATAATGCCTCCAATTTCCCTACAGTTATTTTACCATAATATTATATTATTTGTCAAATAATATAGGGAGAACCCCAAAGTTGTAGTTCTCCCTTGGGAAATTTAAAGACATTGGCACATATTAAACACAACCTCCACCAATGCCGAAGACATCTGCTCTTCATAAGCTTCGCTCCTTTCTTTTGTATAGTTTTACTAATATTAATCATAGAAATAGATAAACTCATCAGGTCAATATTAGTCTAACTACAAAGGAGTCACAAGCTAATATAATAATATCCCTTGCATATCTAATGCAAAGGATAAAGTCGATAAAGTCTATTCTATTAAGCATTAGGTATGCTTTAAGGGAAATATTATGTAACATCTTCAATAATTTCCCTTATGCTATAATTATATAAGTATGTATTTATTATAGCGTAAAATGGGAAAAATTGTCAAAGAAAGTTGAAAATTATGTAAATTAATGATAAAATAGTTATGTAAACACTATGAGACATACAAAATTTCTACTTTTTGGAGGAGATTATATGTATGATATAGATATGAACAATTTAGGTCAAAGATTAAGAGAATATAGAAAAGCTAAAAATATTACTATTGAAGAATTAGGAAATTTAATCGGAAAAAGTAAAGCAACTGTAAACAGATATGAGACAGGAGAAATCTTAATGGATATTTTAACAGTTTTGGAAATCTGTAATGCTTTAAATATTGATTTAAATGATTTATGTAAAAATGAAGTACATAGTATTGAAAAAGATGTTAATAAAAACCCTTTTAATGCTAATTTATTATATTTATATTATATAAGCCAAAATGGAATAGTAGTTTCTAGCATAGAGATTGAAAAAAGAAAATATTCGAATAATGTACTTATGAAAAATGGGTTGATAGATAAAACATATAAACAAGAATATAGTGGAATATTAGAAAGTAATTATAATACAGCTTTCTTTTGCTTAACTAATGCTATTAGCAACCCAGGACTTGATAAATTTCAAATAGAAATAGATTTACATTCAAATATAAATGATATGTATTATGGACTTTTTTTAGGAGTATCAGGTAATACACATATGCCTACAGCAAGAAAATGTATGATAACAAAAAAACTAATAAATAATAAACAGCGATTAAATGATATATTTAATAAATTGAAAATAAAAAGAGAAGATGTGGAAGATATGCTAAAGATTAAATATTGGGATATGAAAAATGATGATTTAAAAGATTATGTTGTTAAATTATAGAAGTAAAAAATAACTTTTAGAAATTATGATCTAAAAGTTATTTTTTTTGTGCTTTTTTAAGTTTTTTTTATTTAAATCAATAATTAGTTAGTTTTTTAAATAGATTTGGATAATTTATGCTATCCTTCGAAACAGAAAGTACTTTCTAACAATTTGTTGAAAGAGGGGGATATATGGATAATAAAGAAATTGAAAAAAGATTTTCAACTTATTTAAAGAAAATTTTAAAAGGATACTCAAACAAACAAAAATTAGAATACCTAAGAGAAATAAATACAAATAGTGAATTATCAGATAAACAAATAAATAAATTATCATACCAAAATTATTTACAAAACAATATTGATGAAATAGACAATATAGATGTTGATATTAATCATTTAGAAAATATCTTTCATAATGAAAGATATTTTGAGGCAATGAAAAAAGTACCTTTAAAACAAAGACAAGTTTTATATCTATTGGTAGTAAAACAATATAATTTAAGTGATGTCGCTGAAATATTTAAGACTACGACAAGTAATATTAGCAAATTAAAAAGAAAAGCAATAAATAATTTTAAGAAAAACTTGGAGAACAAAAATGGATAATAATGAAATAAAAGTAGTTATTGAAGGTGCTAAAAATAGTGATGAAAAGTCAATCAATCAATTATTAAATAAATATGAAGGTATGATAAAAGCTTATTCATTTGTTAATGGAGAAATAAAAGAAGAGTTGCAACAAGATTTGACAGAGCAAATTATTAAAGCAATAAAAAAATTTAAAATATAGAAAGGTGTTTATATGAGTAATGATAAAGTTAAAGTCTTATACAGAAGAATAAAGGAAAATTTTCATAAAAATTCATATATCAATTTAAACCATACTCAATTAAGAAATAAATATGATTTGGCAGAATTAAGCTTAATATTTAGAAACCCATATTATGAAACATTTAGAATAATATATATGAAAGATGATATAGTTGTTGGACACGAGGCTATAAGTTCAAGATTACCAAATTGTACAAAAATTTTTCCTACTGATAAACAGGGAAGATATAAAACGGAAAGAGATACATACAAGATATATAATAGAATGAATAGACTGTCAGCAAACGGATATTATTTAGTTCATAATCATACTTCTAACCAAGCAACTGCTTCAAAAGAAGATATAAAAACAACAGCATTTTTTTATAATTTAATTCCGGGTTTTAAAGGACACCTAATAATAAATTGCAATACATATGCTTGGATAGATATAAAAGATGATGAAATATATTTATCTAATAATAATAAGATAAAAAAAGAAAACAAATTAATAAATAGGGAAATAGAGAAAAATGGAATATATAATATAAAGATAAAAAATCGTTTTGACTTAGTTAGTTTGATGAACAATATAAAAAATACTAAAAATTATTCAACAGCAATTATTACAGACACGAAAAATTTTCCTAGAATGGTATTAGATATACCTAACAATTTTTTAAATATGAAAAATAAACAACTTAGAGGATATTTTGAAAATGTTAGTAAATGTGTTGGTGGAAGTAAATTATTTATTGCAACAGATGATAGTAAAACTTATGAACGATGTCTTGAATTAGCAAAGGAGAATATATTTGTAGATACAATTTTATATGAAAAAGATAAAGATAATGATAAATTAAAAGTAAAGTCAGCATATACTCCGGAAGATGGAACGACAGAAACAAACAAAGGAATATTTGACTGTAAAGGAAGATATATTAGAGCAGTTAGAGTAAATGAAAGTAAAGAAAAATATAATTTAGAGTATAAACCTGAAAAGTTTTTAACAATATTATATAAAAAAACAAATGAATTACCAAAGGTAACAAAAATTCCAAATACATTAGATGCAAAACAAAAATTAGTAGGAGGACTAATAGAAGTTGTGCCATATAATGATGTATTAATAATTTGCAATGAAGAAGGAAAAATTTTAAATTTAAAACCTAACCTAATATTTGACTACGATTATATTGCAGGAGATTGCTTTTTGGTAGGAGATGATTATTTGCACGGAGACTTTAAAAGTTTAACTAGTGAGCAAATAAAGAAATATACTAAAGAGTTAATTCAAAAAAGTAATGGCGGTATTGATAAAGAAAGCTATTATGAAAAATGAAAAAAGTAAGTATACGATAAATTAACTAAAAAATGAGTAAGAATTCTTCGAGGATTTTACTCATTTTTTAGTGTTCATTTAACATAAAGACATATTTTTACATTTAAACAAAAATTAATTCGTATTCTAGAGAATATACTGTTAAATTTTGTATCTTTATGGTATATTTATAATAAATTTATGAAAAGTAAAAAATATTATTAGTAAAAGTTAATCTTTAAATAAAATTATAATTTAACAGTTAAAAAATTTATTAATAAATATTATAACATACAAGGAGTAGTAATATGAAAATAGAAACAAAGCTAACTATTAAAAATATGAAGAAAAACATAAAAAGAACGATTTATACAACAATATCAATAGCATTGTGTGTATTTCTTATATTTACTACATTAATTTTGATATCTAGTATTAGAAAAGGAATAAATGAAGGTACTAACATAAAGTATAACGATTACGATTTTATTATAAGAGGAGTAAGTAAAGATGAGTTTAATCAAATAAAAGATAAAGCATATATTGATAAAATCTATATACAAGAAAGTGAAAATGATTCTTTAAAAGAATTAGATGAAACAAGTGATTTTAATAATTCTGATACTCTAAATGTATTTATAAAATATAAAAATGTTAAAGAAACATATAAATATTCAAGTAATATTGTGCAAACATTACAATATTCGTTATCTGAAGCAGAAGAAAAGTGTGAGTTTAATGATAAATTACTTACAGTATATGGGTTAATGGGAGCAACATTGGACTATACAGCTTCTTCACAATTAACATATAAAAGTACAATAAATTTTTCATATGTAATAGATTTAATGATAGTTCTTATATTAGTAGTGTTCTCAATATTTTTTATAATAATACTATATAATTCATTTTTGGTAACTATAAATGAAAGGAAAAGAGATTATGCAATATTAAATAGTATTGGAGGAACAGAAGGACAAGTATTAAGAATGATATTCTTAGAAGCTACTATTATGGGAGCATTTGGAATTATTATAGGTGGAGTACTTTCAGTTATAGGAGTAAAAGCTATTTTGGATATGGTAAATAACATATTAGTACCTACTTCGTTCAATTTTAGTCTAGTAGTTGATATTAAATATGTGATTGTAGCTTTAATTATTATTTTATTAAATACATACATATCTGCAATTATTCCAAGTGTAAAAGCAAGTAGTACATCAGTTATTGACAGCATAAGAAATAATAAACAAATAAAATATAAGAAAAGCTTTATTTTAGGGAAAATACTTCCAATAGAAGGAAGAATGGCAATAACAAATTTAAAAAGAAATAAAAATAAATATAGATTTATAACAACTTTATTAGCGATATGTATGGTTTCATTTATTTCTGTAAGTACATATATTAATTATGAAAAAGAATCTGCTGACCTAGTAACTGATTATGATGTAGATGCAGACATAGAATTTGAAGAAAATGGTATTGATTATAAAGAAATACTTGATAATTATACTATTTCTACAGGAGATAAAATAGAATATTTTGGATATAAAAAAAATAATACTTTGTTTGCTATAGTTGAGCCATCAAGTGCAATTACATTAGATAAAGATGTTTATAAATATGAAGGTAATAAAAAATTAATATCTTTCCAGTTAGTAGGTTTAGATGATAATAAATATAACGAATATATTAATAAGATAAAAGCAAATTATGGCGATTGCATTATTTATAATAATATTGTAGAAACAGAACCTGTAGGAGAAGATGAAGTTACATATTCATATCACTCTATGTTTAATACTAACGAAATAAAACTATCCATAGTAAATGAAAAAACTGAAGATGTTCAAAGTTCAAATTATGAGGTTATTGATGATGAAAACTTAAATGGAAATTTTGTATTGACTGATGAAGTTTTAGATGGTTTTAAGGAAATAAAAAATCAAGCTATATGTACCCTTTTTGTAAATATGGATACATATAATAAAATTGATGCCAATATACAAAGTACTATTTCTAAAAATACAGATGTAGAAACAAATGAAATTGGAGTTATTCATAACAATCCTGTTTTTGTTAAAGTAAGATGTGGAAACATAATTGAATTTTCAAATTATATAAAAGATTTAGCAGAAAAAGATGATTATAAAAATATTACTCCAAGATTTTATTCATTAGAATATCAAGAAAAAATGATTTATATAGATATTTTGCAATTAATTTTAAGAACAGTAATGATAACCATTGTGGTAATAGGAATAATAAGTGCTATAAACATAATAAATGCAAGTTTATTCGAACGAAGAGAAGAATTTAGAATATTATCAAGAATTGGAGCTACCAATGGAAATATAAATAAAATATTAATATACGAATGTTTATATATGTTTATAAAAGCATTAGTAATATCAGTAATTATATCGATACCAATAATATATGCAATTATAAAACATATGGAAAAAGTTATAATTGTAAAAAAATTATTAATACCATTTGGAAATATTGGAATATTTGTAGTATTATTGTTTATAATTTCTTTAGCTATAACATTGTATTCTAGTAGATTTGTAAAAAATAAATAAATTTATTAATGTAAAATAATAATAGGAGATTAAAAAATGAATATTTTAAAGGTAGATAAAGTAACTAAAATATATGGAAAAGGCGAAGCAAAGGTAGTAGCATTAAATAATATTTCTTTTGAAGTAGAAGAGGGGGAGTTTATTGCTGTAATAGGACCTTCTGGAAGTGGAAAGTCTACACTTTTACATACAATAGCAGGGCTAGAGCCACCAACAGATGGTAATGTATATTTCTATGGAAAAAATCTTTACGAAATGAGTAAAAAGCAATTAACAATACTAAGAAGAGAACAGATAGGAATTATATACCAATTTTATAATTTAATACCTACTTTAAATGTAGAAGAAAATATATTATTACCAATCGAACTAGATAGAAAAAAGATAGATAAAGAAAAATTAGATAAGATAACTAAATTTTTAAATATAGATAATAGAAAGAAACATTTACCAAATGAATTATCAGGAGGTCAACAGCAGAAAGTGGCAATAGGTCGAGCATTAATGATAGACCCAAAAATAATTTTAGCAGATGAACCAACAGGAAATTTGGATACTAAATCAAGTGATGAAATAATACAATTATTAAAAAAAGCTAATAAAGAATATAAACAAACAATAATAATGATTACACACAATTTGGAAATAGCAAAATTAGCAGATAGAATTATACAATTAGAAGATGGAAAAATCATATAAAATGTTATTATTTGATATTTTTAGTTAGTAATGATATATATTAGATAATATTTGAAACCATTTAATACTTTAAAATAATTACATAAGGTTCCTAAAATTATTATACAAGGGGGAAAAAAGTTATGAAGGATAACAAAAAAACAGTTATTGTTTTAGTAGTAATCATTGTTGTATTAGTTGCTATAATAGTATATTTATTATTAAATAATACAGATAATAATGAAAATATTAATACAACTTCTGTTGGAGAAGAAGCTGCAGTACTTAATGCTATAAATGATGAAAATGCAATAAATTCATTATATAAATTAAATGATAGATATGCTAATTTAACAACAGAGCAAATTGATGAAATGAAAGAGAATAGAAGTATGGATAAAGTTTCAATATCAATAAAGGAGGGAACTTTAACTAAAGAAGGAACTACTATTATAGTTACAGATAGAAATGATTATCCTTATAGTTATGGAGAATATTTTAATTTACAAAAATTAGAAAATGGAGCTTGGCAAGATGTTAAAATAATTGGTAACCATTATTTTAATGATATTGTACATATTATAAAAGAAGATGGAACAACAGAAATTGGGTTAAATTGGAAGGATATGTATGGAGAATTAGAGTTAGGACATTATAAACTAAATTTAGAAGTGACTCAAAATGATTATTCTGAAGCAACAGTTTCTACAGAATTTGATATACAATAAATAATTAAAGGAGTAGCTAAGAAATAACTACTCCTTTGTTTTAAACATATTATTTATTAAACTTATAATTTCTTTAAAAGGTATAGAAAATTTACAAGAGATTAAATTTACAAATTCATTAAATTTTGCTAATAGATTTTTAATTTTATCTTTTAATTTTGAATTTTCTTTTTTTAGCTTATTTATCTCTTTTTCATATTCTGTGCATTTATCAAAGACATTAGCTGATGAAATAACATATTCTCTTAATTTATTACAATGTTTTACTAATTTTTTATTTTCAGTTACTATTAATACAAGTGATGTACTGTTAGTTTCTTTAACAGGTGTTTTTTCAATTTCCTCTTTTATTTTTTCATAGTTAGATAAACTTTTTAATTGCTCTATAGATAAATGTTCATTTCCTTTATTTTTTCCTCTTTCTAAATCAAACCCTGCTTTTTGCATATATTTGTGAAAATTATCTTGTAAATATTTATAACTGTCTTTTCCTTTCCAAAAAGAACTACAAGCAATTTTATCTATAGCATTTCCTTTTTTATCTTTTGTGTGAATTACTGGAATAAATACAATGTGCATATGAGGAGTTTTTTCGTCCATATGGACTTTGGCAGAAAGTATATATTGTTCTCCCAATTCTTTATAATTACATACAAAGGAATATGCTGTTTGAAAAAACTTTTTTGTTTTATCAACTCCAATTTTATCAAAATATTCTTTATCTGATGTAATAATATATTCACAGGCAACATTGCTTACTTTTTTAATTTGTCCTTTTAAATCATATTGTTTTCTTATTGTATTAAATAATTTTTCATATGTAGTTTTAGGTGCTTTTAATGAATAGTTTTTTATTCCATTTTTTTTATTAATATTTTTGTTTGAATAATGTGTATTTTTTCTTTCTATATGTCTATATATACCGTTTAAATTTTTTATCTTATAGTTAGTATTTCTTATGATAGCATAACTCATAATTAAATACCTCCAATAAATAAAATAATAATAAAATTTTAAGTGTTCTAACATACTAGAACACTTTTTTCAAAAGTGTTCTGTTTGGTAGGGCTTCGCCCTACATTTCTTTAAGCAGAATAAAATATTAGAAAATTACTATAAATATTATAAATTATTATAAAATATTAAAAAAAATCAAAAAATTATAAAAAATAATATGCAGTATTTTTATAAAACCTTAATCGCTCTTAATTGAGTATAGCGATTAAGGTTGGTTTATTGAAAAAAAACTGTCTTATTAACTCTCAATTATTTTAAAAAAAGGTTTGATATAAGGCATTATCGGAATCCAAATAAGGACATCTGCACCAAGAATTATAAAAAAGTTGAAATTATAACCGATTTCAGCTTTTTTTTATTTTTTTCAAAAGTATTGCAAATAGCAGGGTACAAGAGGATTCATTATTCAAACTACTTTTAACATTTTATAACATTTTTCATTATTTTTTGTTTTCTGCTAAAAATCTGCTCATTCAATTTGCTCAAATAAAAATTCTATAACTTATAATAATCTATTAGAGGCTATGAAAAACTTGCCTTCACACTTTAATAATACAAGATAATTTATTTTATAGAAGTTAGAATATATGGAAAGAGAAAATAGTCTATCTGAGTATTTTTATAAAAGTAGGTTTGGTAATGGAATTCAAATTATTATAGAAATAATAAAAAAACAAATTAATATAATGAATATGTCATTGAGAATTCTCTATTTTTATGATATTATTTACAAAATGTATTTTTAGATAGGAAAACATTGAAACCCATATTTATAGAAAAAGAAAAATACTTATACTTGCAAAAAAGGAACTTTAATAAACAATTTTAGCTTTAACAATAATACAGATATAAATGAATTTGAAAGAGATATTTTAGTTACATATATTATGACCCAATATAATGAGAATGAACCTTTTAATCTAGACAATCTTGATAATGTAGAAAAAATATGGAAAGTTGTGTATGACGAAAATAATAATGTAGTCAATGGAGAAGATAATGCATATATGAGGTTAATTTTGTTTTTAGTAAATGATAGTGATGATGAATATTTCTATAGAATGTCTACATTTGATCATAAGTATAAAGAAGAATTAACTACTTTAGGTGGCTATAAATTAAAAAAAATTCAATCGCCAGAAGATATTAGTAAAGTTATTGGGTTAGATAAAACAGCTGATAATGGTGTTTGGAATACAACCAATTATGATAAATATGTAAATAACACATCTTATAATAAAGTAGAAAAAAATGAAATATATGATATTATCTCAAAATATAGTAATTTTCTATCATTAATTGATGAATATTACAATAATTGTTACATTACATACATTACATATGTTAACAATAAAGAAAGAGAAGACGAAGAAAGCAAACCAAAAGATCCAACAATTGGAATGACTTCAACGGAAGTAAGAGAGTCGACTTGGGGAAAACCAGATAAAGTAAATAAAGATACATATTCTTGGGGTACAACTGAACAATGGGTATATAATAACAAAGGATATATTTATTTTAAAAATGGACTAGTTACAAGTATAAGTGAGAGATAAATATTAATAAATTAGTAGAATTAATTTATAGGAGGAAATCATATGCCTTTAATAGAATGTACTAAATGTGGACAAGAAGTAAGTGATAATGTTAATTATTGTCCTAATTGTGGTTGCTACATAAAAAAGAAAATTAAGGTAGATTCTGATTCATTAACAACATTTGATGTAACAGATAAGGAAATAGATATACCTAAATCAGTAGAAGAAAATAAGGAAAAATATTTAGAAGATATTGTTGAAGCATTAAGGGGGAATAAAGGTTTAAACATAGAAGAATTAAGTCATGCTAGTAATAAATTGAAAGAATTCACTCATGAATCAACTGAAGAATTAGTAGAATTAATGAAACAATTATGTAATGAAGAAATTTGTAAAATTCCGTCTTTCTACCCTTCTAAATATTTTTGGTAAACGCAGTAATTGAAGATCCGAGAATAAATACTTCTAATATAATTGCTATCATAAATGGTTTACTTAGCAAACAAGATGAATATTTAGAAAAGTTTAAACTAAAGAGTGAATATGGAAAATTAAAATCATTATTTAGTAGCCTAAATTCTGCAAGACGCAGATTAATAGCAACAACTTTAACTAGCCCCTCACATCCTCATATACCAATGAGCTCTTCAACAGCAGGAACTATTGGAACTATTGCAGGAGGAGTATCTGGTGGTATATTAGCTGCTAATCGTGCTGAACAAAAAATGGAACAATATCGTGTGTTCGAAAATAACTATTATTCAGGTATAAATGATATTAATACTGCTAGACGAGAGGCATTAAATTATATGTATAAAATAGAAGGCATACTTAATATAGATAAAGAAACTAGAAAAGATTGGGAAAATAAGAAAACACAAATAATGGAATTAGAAGCACAAAAAAATAATAATGTTTATAATGTTAAAACTAATGGATGCTATATAGCTACATGTGTATATGGTTCATACGACTGCCCTGAAGTATGGACTTTAAGGAGATTTAGAGATAATTTTTTGTACGAAAGAAATATAGGTAGGTTATTTATTAAATTATATTATGCAATAAGCCCAACTATTGTTAAGAGATTTGGAAAAAATCATATATTCAAATCGTTTAATAAGTGCATATTAGATAAAATGGTTAATAAATTAAATAATGCAGGTTATAAAGATACTAAATATAATGATAGATACTAATAAAAATATAAATGTTTAACATTGGAAAGAAAAGGGAGTTATGGTTAATGAGAACAATTTTTGAGATGAAACAATTTATAACAAATAAAGGATTTATTTTTGGTAACAACAAAGATATCGAAAAATACAATGAGTTGATGGAGATAATTGAAAATGTTCTAGAAAAGGATGAACATATAAAATTTTTATATGCAACTACTTTTCTTAGTACAAACTCATCAGCAAATAATGCGGGAAAAGGCATAATTGCAATATCAAATCAAAAAATATATTGTGCAATTAAAAAAATTGCATTGTTGTTGAAAGGTACAACATTAACTACTATAAATCCAAACGAATTTAATGATATAAAGAAGGCAAAGCCTAAAGGCTTTAGTGCAACAGGAATTATATCAATAGACTTTTTAACTGAAAAAGTGGATTTTTATGTTAATCCTAAAGACGTAGATGAAGTATATTCTACAATTTTACAACTTTTGACAGATTTAAAAAATAATGTAGATAACAAAAATAAATCAAGTATGTCAACAGTAGAAGAAATAAAGAAATATAAAGAATTATTAGACAATGAAATTATAACGAAAGAAGAATTTGAAGCAAAGAAAAAACAATTATTAGGAATATAAAATAGTAAAAATTGTTAGAATTTAATAAATATCAATAATAAAGAAAATTGAGGGAATGAATATGAAAAAGAATATAATAATAATAATTAGTGCGATAATTATAGTAGTGTTAATATGCATTATAATATATCTAACAAATAACAGAACAGAAAATAATGTAAATAAATTAGGTAATTCAGAAGCGATGAATCAATCCGAGTTAGATAAAGAAGAAACAATAAATTTTTCAGATATTAGTTTGGATAATGAAAATTTAACAGAAGATGAAAAAGCTGTTATAAGATACTTTGATGACACTTATTTTTCTGTATCAACTGCAGAAGATTTAGGAGAATATCCTATAATATATAGCGGTGCTAAAGTCAAGATGTCTGGAAAAGTAAGGGCAGTTATAAAAAATGATACTACAGGCTATGAGGCTCTAATAAGTCTTGGTAAGCCAGAAGAGTATAGCAAACATCAAAACAATCCAGAATTAATAATGATTAAAAGTAATAAACAGGACAAAAATATAATACAAGGAAATGATATAGATATTTATGGAAAATATACAGGAATAAATACATATTTAATAAATTCAAAAAATCTTTCTTTTTCTACTATTAATGTATTTTATACAGTCTATTATGGAAATTCAAAAAAAGATTTAAAAACAATTAATGAAGTGGCTAAGTATATTTTTGGAAATAATATAACGATGCAAGAAGCTCCATCAGGTGGATATAAAGTAACATTAGATAAGGACATAAATGAAAATTTAAAGAGTTTTTCATTTAATACAGAATTAGGTCAAATTTTACCTGATACAGGTGGAAAAAGTTTTTATACAGATTTAAGTATTACACCGGATTTGGAACATTATATATTTACAAGATGTGAATTTAATACAAGCCTTTTAGTAGTAGAATTTTATGACAAAAATTTTGAGAAACTTTGGAGTAGAGAATTTAATAATGTAGAAAATAATTTTACTTATTGCAGAGATTGGAATAATAAAAATATGTTTATTATGATTAATAAAGAATTACACTTATTAGATTTATCAACAGGAAAAGATATGATAACCCCGATTTTGTTTGACTCAGATGGAAGAGGTATTTTAATGGCTAAAAATGGAGCACTTGTAATAGATTTAGATAATAATAATAATATGATTACAAAAGTGGATTTAAAAGGAAATATTGAATGGAAAGTAAGTACTAAATATAAAATGAGGCTACCAAGTTTTGATATGCAAATTATAGATGATAATTATGTAGTAACATGGGAATATTTGAATGAAGCTACATATGAATATGAGAGTGCATATATTGTATTAGATGATCAAGGAAATAAAATATTAGAGAAATATTAAATGATAAATGTTACTAGAGTAATTAAAAAGTAAAAAATATAAAAATAATTAATTAGAAAAAAGATAGTTTATTATTAATGTATTAAGGCAATTTTATCTTTAAATTGCCTTTTTTCAAATTTTTTAAGTTATTATTTATACGACTAGCAATTTCATCATTATAATCATTATGTTTTTCGATTAGATTAATATAATAATTTAATTTCTTTAAATAATTTTCTGAATTATTATTTTTTAAATATAAATCATAATAAATATAAATTAATTCCTCTAAAGATTCAGTAAGCTCATCAGAAGATTCTTCAAATAAAGAAATTGCTTTAGTTAAATCTTTATGAATTCCAATTTCTAAACAACCATCTTTATAAAAATATTTTGCTAAATTATATTTAGCCCAATTACACAAAGTAAATTTTGGTGATTCGCTAGACAAAGTGTAATAATCAAAAGCCTTTTGTAAATTTATATTTCCTATTTTTCCTAGTCTGTAAAATTCACCAACTCTATTTTGAGCCCAACTATCACCTAAATTAGCAGATTTCATATAATAATCAAAAGCAAGTTTTAAGTCATTTCGAGCCTCGTAAATCTTACCAAGATTATTAAATGCATATACATGTCCCATATCTGCTGCAATTTTAAACATTTCAATTGCTTTTTCTTCATTTTTAGAAATATGGGGAATAGTACCACAAAGTAGCATATTACCAATACTGGTATAAGCATTGGCACAATTTAATTTTCTAGCTTTGTTAAAATATTTTAAAGCCAAATAGATATCGTGTTTAGATTTAGTACCAATATGTCCTTCATAATATAAATAACCAATTGCCCAATTTGCAGTTGGATGATTTGACTTGGCAGCAACTTGGTAGTAATCATAAGCTTTTTCATATCTAGCAGTTCCAGTTATAATTCCATAACATTCCATAGAAGCCATTTCAAAACATGCAAAAGGATTACCATGTCTTGCTAATTCATAGATACCTCTAATAGACCAAATGCCAGAAGTTAATTGAATATTAATAAAATCTTCAATATCGTTTACAGAAATATTGGTATCATATATTTTTTTCTCAATTATATTATTCAAATTTTCGTCAATATAAATAGGTTGTTTTTTATCTAAAACAGTATAAAATAATACTTCTGCGATAAAATTATATAAATCGTTATTAGTTAAATTTGAGTATAAACGATTAGAAAGATTAGTGGTAATATCTGAATCATTTTTACTAATAGAATATAGTCGTGTACAAATATGACGCATTTTTTCATTTGTATTAAAGATATTAATTGTAATTTTTGTTGGAATATTAATATCTATTAATTTTAATATTTCCGAAAAAATAGGGAGTAAAGTGTTAGGATTTTTAATATATTCACTTTTTAAACTTTTAACATAATTTTTATATGTAGAATTAATTGCTCTAAAGCCTGTACAGTAATTATTAACAGTGCTATCTGCAATTGAATCTGTATTAAAAATTATAGAGAATAAATCTGCTTGCCAAAAGCTTGCAGAATTATTACTTTCTTCTTTTAAAATTCTAAAAAAATTACCAAAAGATAAATAATTATCATTTATATTTAAACGTATAAAATTCTTTTTCATATATAACCTCCAAATATACAACTATTATATTTACATAATATATAAAAGTCAATATAAAAGTGTGAAATAAACGTGAAATAAAATAAAATACGTGAAAAAGTATGAGTTGATATTAGCATACAATAAAATATAGAATAGTAAAAAATAATAAGGAGCTGATTAATATAAATATTTTAGGATTAAATATTAATTACATAGAGCAAGGAGAAGGAGATAATGTCTTAATTTTACCTGGTTGGGGGACAGATTATAATGTATATAAAAATTTAATAGACAATATTTCTAAATATGCAAAAGTATATTATTTTGATATGCCAGGTTTTGGAAAATCAGAAGAGCCAAAAGAAGCATGGAATACTGATAAATTTATGGAATTAGTAAAAGAATTTGTAAGAATAAATAAAATAGATAATATAACATTAATAGGCCATTCAAATGGTGGAAGAATAGCTATAAAAATGCTAAGTGAAGGAAATTTAGAATTTAAAGTAAGAAGGTTAGTTTTAATAGGAAGTGCAGGTATAGTTCATAAAAAAACAGCAAAACAAAAAGCAAAATTATCTATAGTAAAATTGGGTAAAAAAGTATTAAATACGGGAATTGCAAAAAGGATAGCGCCAAATGCGCTAGAAAATTTAAAGAAAAAAATGGGATCAGTGGATTATCGTAATGCAACACCTGTTATGAGAAATACATTAGTAAAATTAGTAAATGAAGATTTAAAAGATAGACTACCAAAAGTAAATGTTCCAACATTACTATTATGGGGAGAAAATGACACAGAAACACCATTTGATGATGCTAAAATCATGGAAAAAGAAATACCAAATGCAGGGTTAGTACCTTTTAAGGGGTGTTCTCATTATGTGTTTTTAGAAAGACCAGTACAAATAAATAATATAATTAAAAATTTTATGGGAAAATAAATTTGGAGGATATTTATGAAGATAGTAATTATAATAGAACTTATTATAAATTATATATTATTACTAATATTTAACACGCATATGTTACAACTAAATTCATACTTTTTCTTAAAGCATTTTAAATGGATGAGAAAAAATGTAAAGAAATTATTATTACAACTAATATTAGTAATACCAACTGCATTAGCTTATTTTAATAATACATTATTAAATGTACTTACAATAATTATTTTAGGAATTTCAATAATATATAATATTCCAAAAAGAAATTCAAAAATATCATTAAAATATACTGGTAGAGTAAAAAGATTAATATTTACAGATATGCTAATAGCACTATTAATTTTATTTGTTGGAGGAATACAAAATTATATAATACCTAAATTAATAATTATAAATGTATTTGCAAATATACTAATAATATTATCAAATTTAGTAAACCATCCTATAGAACTGTTAGGAAGAAAGAGATATATAAATGATGCAAAAAGAATATTAAGTGAAATGCCTAATTTAATAGTTATAGGAATAACAGGTAGCTATGGAAAAACTAGTATGAAAAATTTTTTATATAGTTTATTGTCAGAAAAATATGATGTTTTAAAAACTCCTAAAAATTATAATACAACAATGGGAGTTGTAAAAACTATAAGAGAAGAATTAAAGCCAACTCACCAAATATTTTTGTGTGAGATGGGAGCAACAAATGTCGGAGATATTAAAGAAATATGTGATATTGTAAATCCAAAATTAGGAGTAATTACATCTATAGGTCCACAACACTTAGAAAGTTTTAAAAGCATAGAAAATATAATAAAAACTAAATTTGAATTAGCAGACAGCGTAAAACAAAATAATGGAACCATATTTTTAAATTATGATAACAACTATATAAAGAATAAAGAATTAGATATGAACAAGATAACATATGGAGTAAATGATAAACACTTAGATTATAATTCATATGAGCTTGAATCTTCTAATAAGGGATTAAAATTTAAAATTTTAGATAAAAAAACAAACGAAGAAAAAGAATTAAAAACAAAATTAATAGGAAGGCATAATGTTGTAAATCTTACGGGAGCAATAGCTGTGGCAGATTATTTAAAAGTTCCAATGAAAAAAATTGCGGTAAAAGTAAGAGAGTTACAAAATGTGAAACATAGGTTAGAACTATTGCCAAAAGGTAATATTACGATAATAGATGATTCGTATAATGCAAATCCAATAAGTTCAAAATCAGCAGTTGATACATTAGGAGAATTTAAAGGAATAAAGATAATAGTTACCCCAGGTCTTATAGAACTTGGTAAAGAACAAGAAAAATATAATTATGAATTTGGAAAATACATGGCGGATATTTGTGATTATATTTTCTTAGTTGGAACAGATAATTACGAAGCCATGCTTAAAGGAATAAAAGAAAAAAATTATGATGAACAAAAAGTATTTAAGGCGAATTTGCCACAAGAAGCTGTTAGTCAAATTATAAGTTGGAATTTAAAAAAAGAAGTAACAGTTTTATTGGAAAATGATTTACCAGATAATTATAATTTATAAATATCTTAAGCTAAACGAAATATTCATAAAGAGATTAAAGGAAGGTAGGTAATTTTTATGAAAATTAAATTAGGTGTTTTCTTTGGGGGAAAGAGTGTTGAACATGAAGTATCTATAATAACTGCACTTCAAGCAATAGAAAATATGAATAAGGAAAAATATGATATTGTACCAATATATATTGCAAAAGATAATAAAATGTATTGTGGGGATTTTGTTGATGATATAAAACAATACACAAATATAGATAATTTAAAAAGAATAAGTACACAAGTAACACTTTCTTTAAAAGATAATAAAACAGTTTTATTAAGAACAAATAAGAAATTTTACGAAAATGAAGTTTATGACTATATAGATGTTGCATTTCCTATTGTTCATGGTACAAATGTAGAAGATGGTACACTTCAAGGATATTTAAAAATGTTTAATTTACCATATGTTGGATGTGATGTTACATCATCAGCAGTTGGAATGGATAAATATGTATCTAAAACAATTTTAAAAGAAAACAATATTCCTGTTTTAGACTGCAAATGTTATTATAAAAATGAAGAAGTAGAAGATATAGTAAAAAATGTTGAGGAAAATATAGAATATCCAGTAATCGTTAAACCAATTAATTTAGGTTCAAGTATAGGAATTGTTGTTGCTAAAAGTAAAGAAGAACTTGAAGAGGCAATAGAAGATGCATTTACATATGCAAGAAAGATTTTAATAGAAAAAGCAATAAAAAATTTAAAAGAAGTTAATTGTTCTGTTCTAGGTGATTACGAAGAATGTAATGCCTCAGAATGTGAAGAACTAGATAAAACAGCAGATATTTTATCATATGAAGATAAATATATATCTGGAGGTAAAAAGACAGGCGGAGCTAAACAATCTATGAATGCAGGAGTTTTAAAATTACCAGCAGATATAAGTAAAGAATTAAAAGAAAAAATTCAAACATTAGCAAAAGAAACATTTAAAATATTAGGTTGCACAGGTGTAATACGTATAGACTTTTTAATCGATGAAGATACAGATAAGGTATATGTAAACGAGGTAAATACTATTCCTGGTTGTTTATCTTTCCATCTATGGAGAACAGCAGGAATGGAATATCCAGAGTTATTAGATAAAGAAATCGAATTAGCATTAAAAAGAAATCGTGAAGAAAATAATATGGTATTTTCTTTTGACACAAATGTATTAGAAGGATATGCAAATGGCGGACTTAAAGGTGGAAAAGGAAAGCTTGAACTTTAGGGATGGAGCTTAAAGTTCAAATATTATGTAACTCTCGTTATTACTGTAAAAGGTAATAATGGGAGTTTTTGGATTTGAATTAAATAGTTGCTAAATTGCCTTATAGGTTGTATTATTATATGAATATATATTTTAGTAAAGAGGTAGAAAATGATTTTAAATGTAAGTGGAAGAACCGATATAGTAGCTTTTTACACAGACTGGTTTATGAACAGATATAGGGAAGGATTTTTCGATGTAAGAAATCCATTTTATAAACAGCAAGTTAGTAGAATATATGTGGAAGATGTTGATGCCATCTTATTTTGTACAAAAAATCCAATACCAATAATTCCATATTTAAAAGAAATAGAAAAGCCAATATTATTTCATGTTACTTTAACTCCATATAAAAGTGATATTGAACCAGGTGTTCCAGATAAAAGAAAAATAGTAGAAGCAATCAAGGAAATTTCGAAGATAGTTGGAATAGATAACATATATATAAGATATGATCCAATATTTATAAGTGATAAATATACTATAGAATATCATATAAAAGCATTTAATCACTTATGCGAATTATTAAATGGATATGTAGAACATTTTATTGTTTCATTTATAGATGATTATAAAAATGTTAGAAATAATTATAAATTTTTAAGATTAAAAGAATTTAAAGAAAGTGACTATGAAGCAATAGGAAAGAATTTTAGTAAGAGTGCTAAAGAAAACGGAATGACTGTACAAACTTGTTTTGAAGAGAGAAATTTGGTGGAATATGGCTTTATACAAGCAGATTGTCTAGGAAAAGAGTTAGCAGAAAGATTAACAGGTAAAACTAAATTCAAAAAATGGAAAGCACGTAGTGGTGGAAAGTGTAATTGCGTAGAAATGGCAGATATAGGGGCATATAATACGTGTAAGCATTTTTGCAAATATTGTTATGCAAATTATGATGAAAAAATTGTAGCACAAAATAGTAAATTACATGATGTGAATTCATCTTTATTAATAGGCAAACTAGCAGAGGACGATATAATTAAAAGAAGAAAAAATTAAAAAATATGTAACAAAAATAAAGTTTTTAACACTAATAAAATGAAAGGGGGAAATTATGCAGGATATAGAAGAGATTTATAATAATTATGCTCAAATAGTATATAAATACATATTCTGCTTAACCAAAAACAAAGAATTAAGTGAAGATATAGTACAAGAAACTTTCTTAGTAGCTGTTAAAAACATAAATAAATTTAGAGGAGAAAGTAAAATTTCTACATGGTTGTGTCAAATTGCAAAATTTATTTTATATAAAGATATAAGAAAAAAAGAAAAGCAAAAAAGCATATCTTTGGAAGATGTAGAAAATGAACTTATAACAGAAAATTCACTAGAAGAAAATATATTTTTACAAGAGGATAAGCTAGATTTATTAAAGAAAATTCAAAAGCTAAATGATGAAACAAAAAGCGTAATGTATTTAAAATTATTAGGTGGGCTAAAAAATGAAGAAATAGCAGAAGTAATGAATAAAACGCCAAACTGGGTAAGAGTTACATATTTTAGAGGAAAACAAAAAATAAAGGAGGATAAAGATGAAAAACGAATGTGATATCGTTCAAGATTTACTATTTAGTTATAAAGATGGTTGTTTAAAACAAGGCTCAAAAGAATTTGTAGAAAAACATTTAAAAAAATGCGAGAATTGTGCAAAAGTATATTCAGAAATGAATAATGAAGATGATGAAATTAATACTACTAATAATGAAATTGATTATTTAAAAAAGATAAAAAAGAAGATGAAAAAGAAAACTAAAATTATTATAGCGATTTCTATTATATTAATCATTTTAATTATCTTGAATATTGCTGTATTCATTAATTATGATAAATATATAAGTGAAATGACAATATTCTTAGAAGATTCTATAACAGATGAAGAGCGAGTAGAGATAGAAAATATAATAAAAGAAACTGACAAAAATGCAGAAATTATATATAAATCAAAAGAAGATGCGCTAAATGATATGAAGCAACACTTTGCAGACAGACAAAATTTATTAGAAGGATATGAAGAAAATAATATATTTCCAGCTTATTACGAAGTAAATTCAAATAAAAAAGCGATTGAAGAGATAGAAGCAAAACTTAGTAACAATAAAAAAATAAAGCATATAAGTAGTCGTAAAGGCGGAAATCCATATGAATTGTTTTTCCTACAATGGATATATGCGCCATTAACAGGAAAGAATAAATAAAATAAAGCCCCTCTAAACAGAAAGAAATTTATTTCTTGTGTAGAGGAGCTTTTTGTGAGAGCCACTTAAGCAACGTAGAAGTTGTTAAATGGATCCCGTATTGTTTCTTGCAGACCGATTAGGTCCAAGGTTTCCCCATTTTTGGAGAAGTATGAGTCTAGTTTGACCTTTTCTGGGTCAAAGGTCACTTTTATAGCAGTTTGCCTTCTAGAATCTGCTTCCTTTTCTTCTGGTGTAAGTTCTTTGCTGGTGTCTGCTCCATATCTTTCATCTTTGTGTGAAAGATGTGTTGCAACATATTCTGCGTGGAAGTGGCTAGCAAATGTCCTTAATTGGACTTCGATTGTTAAGCCACTCTTTGTTACAAACACCATGTGAAGAGCTTGATAGCCCTTCTTTTTAGGAGCAACAAAATAGTCTTTGACATATTTTGCATACTCTGGGTAAATGAGCCCCTTTTGAGGGACAAACACATTTGGAAATAGTTCCTTATTAAAGCCAAGACCATTCGCTGGAGATGGCTTTATTAATTGGTAACCTTTCCTAATAACGAAGAAGGCGATTACCTTGTTAGCTACTTCGTAGAGTTGAGCAATCGATTTTTCATCATCATATCGGCTTGTTCCTATTACTATCCTAAAGCCCAACTCGTCGTTGATAGAGTATGGATCAAGACCATCATAGATGAATGTTCGCACTTTCTCTAAAAAAGCGACATAGTTTTTTAGTCGACCAGAAATGGAACAAGGAATCTTTAGACTTGCTAAAAATTTCTTTAATTCAATAATCTCCTTTTCAAGTTCAGCCAATGAACCGTAATTATAATAGCGGTTCAAGTAGTTTTCAAGTTTCGTGTGATACATGTCCAAATAATTTGGGACAAATTCATTTCCACGAAGCTTATCTGCCTCAAGCATAACTTCATCTAGATATAGGCGTTGAACCTGTACTAGACTACCGACTCCCCGATAGAGAATTGGAGCAATATCTGGAAACCAGATATTATTTCGCTCGTTTTTTTGACCGTTGGACATAAATTGTCCTCCTTTCTTCTGCTGTTTAGTGTCTATATATTATATCATATTTACATAAAAAAGTAAAAAAATTTTTCAATTAACCTAATATATACAATTTTCTTATAGTATAATTAAAAAAATTTATAGACTATTATGTAAATTTATGCTAAAATAAAAAAGATAACTCGTAGACCATAGCAAAAATAAAGGAGAAAGAACAATGAAAGTGTGCGAAGGTAAAACTAAAAAATGGGAGGAACTCGAAAACGACATTTCAAAGGAATTTGCTACAATGTGGGCAGATGAAATGGAACGGTTGTTGAAAGAATTTCCATCATTGCATGACGTTGCATTTCCTGCGTTCGAAAAATGTTTAAATAAACTGTCTATTAATGGCAGTGAGGAATATGCAGCGGCAGCTCTTTTAGGGCAATATTGGTACAAGGGTAATGAATTGTATCAATTATGGATCGATGGAGGGATAATTCCTGACTAAGTTACTAAAAATGGGGATATTTTCTTTTCGGGGAAAATATTCCCTTTTTTTTTATATACAATTAAACGTTGATATATAAACGATTAAAGTGATATACCCCTATATTGACTAAATACCTATGCAGGGTATATTATATATCAAGAGGTGATCAAATGAATAAAGAATGTTGTAACAACAAAAAAACAGTAAGAAGTGAAGATGAAAAGAAAATAATAAATAATAGATTAAATAGGATAGAGGGGCAAGTTAAAGGCATAAAGAATATGGTAGCAGAAGACAGATATTGTAATGATATATTAATTCAGTTATCTGCAATAGAAAGCTCAATAAAAAGTTTATCTATGCATATATTAGAAAATCACTTATACTCATGCATTACAGATAGCATAGAGAAAAATGATACAGAAGTAATAGATGAACTTATGAGTTTATTCAAAAGATTTAATA
>ENA-OPCN01000014-OPCN01000014.1-human-gut-metagenome-genome-assembly--contig:-NODE-14-length-161051-cov-11.284858_pt1 | contig 161051 bp, 136 predicted proteins | sample MGYA00241567_ERZ501485 | MGnify/ENA primary metagenome ERZ501485 (study PRJEB25962, sample SAMEA2042579) | human gut metagenome | biome: human gut; feature: human-associated habitat; material...
TTTCAAAAGTATCACCATTATTTTTAGTTATTGATAATGATGTATTTGAAATCTTATATAAGTTTTTTTCCAAATTACTTGTTGATTTGGATATATTCAAACATGAATACAAAAATGAGAGAACTAATGTTAAAATAATAAATACTATACATGTTCTATTTCTTTTTCTTAAAATATATGCTATAGCATTTTTTAGCATTTTATCAACCTCCTATCTTCAGTTTTTTGCTTAAAAAAAGATATGGAAAAGTGTTTTTTAATATCAGCCATATCTTTTATTTTTTTCTTGAAAATGTAGATATTCCAAACAATTATATATGTTTTTTTTATTTTTGTCAATTAATCAACAAATTTTCTGTCGAACTGTGGACACCATACACGATTTTTGGCTGCACTATTTTTTATCTTCCCAATATCCATTAAAAAAAGGGCTGTCGCCCTAAGAATTTTCTTTGAGTGCTGCATCTGCACATCGTATGAGTTGAGAATGATTTGATCCACTCTGTGGATATTCCGCATAGCCGAGAGAAATATAAAAAGAATGTTCTTCCCCTTTATACAAAAATGTTAAGGCACGGTCTCCGTATGTATGTCCATAAACATCATTGATAAGTTTAAAATCATCTACGTCTAGTAATGCAGCAATATAATGATTCCTTGGATTTTTTGCAATCATCCTCTCTGCCAGTGTATCAAAACCATAACGATTATAAATATTAGTCAGAGCATCCATATTCGCCAAAGTTTGAAATTTAATCTTATTTTCTCTGTACATAAGTATCACACAGGTAAGACCTGTCAGTAGCAGGACGATAGCACTAAGAATTCCTCCAAGCAGAATTACAGACTTTTTATTTTCCCAGCCTCCCTTCGGCATTAATTCAAATTTTCATTTTTCCTCACCTATAGTAAATCCATAAGAAATGGGAGAAGTTAATTTATCATCTGACTGAGAAACGATTTCATAAGTGTCATCCCATGGAGCAACTGTTTTGGAAAGCCTATACTCATACCCTAATTCTGATACTGCACTGAGCGACCCTGAAAAAACATCCGGAACACGCAGAATAACAATCGTAAATCCCCAGAAATATTCCTGTCCCGTTCCATCTTCCAAATAAACCGGATTGCGAACGGCAATTCCTTCTCCACCCTGTTTTAATTCGAATGGTCCCTGTGTAATCATTATATGATTATCTCTTGCATAACAGGATATTTTTCCTCGCTCCATATCATTAAGCAGATCAATCTTCCCTGATTCGTTTCCCTCTTCCGGATATATATCAGTCACAACACCATTTGGAGCAAGCTGTATGCTTTCTACAGAATCATTCACTAAATTGTTCGCAATCGTATCAAATTTGTTAATGGTCCCATTTTCGTCAATCAGCAACTGCTGTAACGTATGAGCAATCTGTGTGGTGCTGTTTAATTACTCGTTGACCAAGAAAATTGGTTTCTCTTCCGCCTGTGTAATAGTAATTGTCGATTGGCCAATATTTAGGTTTCCCATTTTCATCATAAATCCAATCCTCATTAACACCTGAGGTGAAAGTCGGATGTTCAATATTGAATAGGAAATACCCACCTACTTTTAATGTGCAATACACCTTTTGATAAACATTAGCTAAATTTTCGATATAGTGCAGTACCAGGTTAGAAACAACTAGGTCATAAGTATTTTCAGGATAAATGTATTCTTCAAAACCGCAAACTTTATACTTGATTTTGTCATCAGAGTTATCAGCTACTGCTTTTGCAATCATTTTTTGACTACTATCAATACCAAGAATTTCAGTAGCTCCCATTTGTGCGGCATATTTGCAATGCCAACCGTAACCACATCCTAAATCCAAAACTTTTTTTCCCTATAATTTAGGGAATAACGGTTGCAACTGATGCCACTCTCCAGCAGCTTTCAGACCATCTTTGCTTCTTCCCATTTCCGCATATGCGGCAAAAAATTCACTATTATCGTAAATATTTCTCATTGATAATTAGCTCCACAACTTCCGATTAATCTAAAAGCGACCTTTCCAAATATATCTTTTCATCAAGTAATGGTTCGTTCCAGTCTGATGCAGACGAATATGCGAGGACTAAAACCTTTGCTGCTCTTTGCACATTCAGTCTGTCATCGCTTAACAATAGTTTAAGCATTGTATAACATTTATTACACACATCAATATTTATTTCTTTCATACACGAATCAGGAATTCCATTAAAATCTTTTGTTCCAAACCCTTCTCCGGCATGAACATTCTCAATCATCCCATTACGATACACTGCCACTGATAATGCCTTTGCCATTTCTTTCAAAACCATATCATGAATATCCTCATTACTAACGTTTTTTCCTTTAAGTTCGTCTTTGACAATTTTTTCAAATATATCATATATATAATCAAATACCATACCAAATCTCCTTTTTATTTCATAATTATCAATATTACATATTACAATTATCTTTTCTTATAAACAATCAATTCCGGATTAGAGCCATTAGCCCCGTATGTGCTCACCATGATAAAATCCATATCGGCAATGATACCATAGTAGCTTTCCACACCCAATTCAGATTTCAGTTGATTACCCAAATATGTCTTCCTTTTCTATATTATTTTTACCCTTGCGGATTTGTTCTTCATAGGCTTTAAATGGAAATATTTTAGCTGCTTTTTCAAGATAAACATCTACTTCTGTTCCCGGTTCTACAATAATATCAATATCCGTGGACAATCTCATTGGTTTATCAAGAATTAACAGAAGCGATGTTCCGCCTTTAAAAATAAATGGTAACTCTACTCTCCTAAGTGCTTCCAGCAATCCAAATGCAAACAATACTCTCTCAATCAGATTTGGATCTCTTTTGCTCGATTCATGCAACTTCATAATATGCTCTATGCTGTAATTCTCTCTAGTAATCATTGATAATTACTCTACTCCAATCGTAATTTTGCATCTGTTTCTTCCTGTATAAAGTTCTTTATCTTAGCTGCGCTTTTTCGTCTTTTAGCATACCTGAACATCTGACTTTCATCCACAACATAAGAATTAAATGCCGTTTCATATATTGCGGGATACTCTGATTCACTAAACATTGCTTTTATCAGATTCTCCGAAAAAATGTCTACCAGCAATTTTTCTAAACCTGTATGCCAGACCTCCTTTTTCCCTTTGGGTGATTCCGTCAAAAGATTTCTTACAACAATCATATCTTCTCGTCTATAATTAAAAAAATCTTCTTCCGTTGGATTTATAAGTATGTTGCCTTCATACTCTTTTTTCAATCTTTCAAAGACAGAAATACACAATTCTTTCTCTACGAAGACAAAAATAACATTATGTGCAATTTGATGATTCAAAAAACGATTCATTTGATACAGTTCTGAAATTCTGAAATCTAAATCGCAGAAATCTTCATTCAATATTTTCGCTATATGAACTGCTATATCAGAATAATCATATTCATAATCTTTTAATTTTCCTCTGACACAATACGCATTTCTTCCAATACGCACTATCTCACCAGATTCCAAATACTTTTTCAAATATTTTTCCAAAGTACTTTTGCTCAATACACCAACATCATCTGTAATTGTATCAAAAAATGTCTTCTTGTTAAAAACTGATAATTTATATAACGTTTTAATATTTGCTTCCATTTGCCAATCATCCGCCAAAATATTTTCGGCACTTTTTGCTTTTAGTGCCGTTTTTATACTTTATATAATAGTGCGAATTCCGTTTTTCGTCAATATATTTTCGGCACTTTTTGTTTTTAGTGCCAAAATTGTATCAAAATAAGGACTAAATTAGGCATAACCCCTTGATTTTACTGGATTTCATTTAACTTGGTTCTATTATAACTCAAACACCGTTCTCCCAACGCGACACCGCCTGTCTCGTAACCATGACCTTTGCGGCCAATTCATCCTGTGACATTCCCTTCCGGGTACGAAGTTCATATATTACATTCTTAGTCTCCATAGCATCTGCCTCCTCTAGTAATATCATACAGAAAAAATTGTGGAAATGAAAGCAACTTATTGTTGCGGGATAATAAAATCGCGTTGCTCACATTAACGGCAGACCGCATCAAGCGCCTGTTCTATCTTTTCTTTCTCTCCACTGCCGTTGGTCTCAAACCGAAGCAGCGGAATCTCACACAACTCCATAATATGATTTTTCATCGCATCACGCGCCTGCTGAATGGTATTATTTTTGTGGAATCTGTACCCGTCTACTTCGATGGCCAAAACCGGTTTCTTACTGATTCGGTTGTAAATAATAAAATCCAGATGCGTCGCCGGATTTACGGCATAGCGAAGTTCCTGCTCATTCAAAAGGCCGGTGTTCTTAATCAGTGATTTTAATGGATAATGGTCAAAAATGCCGAACTGACAGTGCAAATCTCTCATCATCTTCACTTGTCCGCTTCTTCGGTCCCTTAATATGATTCTTGGAAGAACCTCGTCTGGCTTTCTTGTTCAAGTGCCTCTCCATCAACATGCGGTCAATATTCTCATCTGTGTACCACTTGCCTGACTGATGGATAGCAAATGCTCCCTTACCAAGTGCCATAGTTGCCACGCCATAGTCCTGCGATACTACAATATCTCCTCTGTGACAAATGCTTATCAGCTTATAGTCAACAGCGTCTGCCCCTGCACCAACTACAATCACTTCACTGTAATCGGAATACAGCACGTGATTGGTATCGCACAGCAATGTAGTGGGAATATTATATTTTCAGCAATCGTCTCAACAATGTCCACTACCGGACACGCATCTGCGTCAACAAATGTCTGCATATCATCAAATCCTCAATTTGTGCAGACTGTCTGCACAAATTACTTTATTCTATCTGTAGTTGTTAATCAGTTTCGATACGATAGTAATTATTTATCGGAGTCCGCACTTCTATTAGATTTCCGCTTGGATCATAAAATCTCACAAGTTTCTGTCCTCCTTCAAGTTCTGTCAGCTCGGTAATATAATTCAAACAAAAATCAAATGCTTCCAACTTCCTGATGAACCATTCCATATCAGTTTCTTCAAAGTACAGCTCAGTCATATTGTTATGAGGTGTCGTGTGTATTTTTGTACTGTTATACCATACAATCGCATCCTGCAATACAAGTCCCTCGGACATTATTACATTACCTTCCTGTTGCAAAATAACCTGTAATCCAAATAAATCCTTATAGAACCTTACAGATTCCTCTATATTATCTACAATAATCAAAATGTTCTTTAATCTCATACTTATACATTTCTTTCTGTATCCATCCCCTTTTCATTTATGTAATCTATATCTTTTTGCTTCAAATGAAAACTCATAAACTTAGATTCTTCAAGATGTTCAAAGAGCTGTTTATACCACTCATCCTTAGTCATTAAAAGTCACATCCATCATTTACAATCTCAGAAATTACTGACGTTTCTTCTATATCAAGAAGTTGTGTCAGCCATCCGGAATATCTTGCTACATGATACATACAATTTACCCCTGTTTCTTTATATCCCCTCTAATTTCTTAGCTTGTTCTTCGTCAATCAAATAAACCTTCCCTTTGGCTCTTGTAATAGCAACATACAATTTATTCCGAGTTGAAGCGGCAAGTTTTGACAAAGCATCTTTTTTATAGGCTTGCATCGTTGTCTTGTTTAGCAGAACACATACATCCTGATAACAATCCTCACCTTTTGTATCCCCCCAATTTCTATGTCCAACACCATAAGTAGTAGCTTTTTGATAATGTAGCTTTACAATTGCCGTGTTTCTCCATATTTCTCTGATTCCATCATCCGAATCTACAAACTCTACGCCTCCTTGTTCTCCCCTATTTGAATAAATACTTATTCCAAGGTGTTCTCTAACATATTGGCAAACATTTTCTCCACATCGCCAGCTTTTTAATAATGTTTGGTTATCAAAATTAACACCAGCTTTTATGAACCTATCTACATATTTATTCAAATCGTCAAACAGACCTTTATTTACATTCCCATCAGCACTAGTATTATATGTATGCTGATAGAAATCTCCTATATAAAGCATGTGCATATCTATCTTCATGAGTTCTTCTAGGAAATTAAAATCTCTTCCTGAAATATCCTGTACCTCATCAAATACAATGCAATCAAAGTATCTCTTTATCCTGCTCTTAACCTCTTGTATTACGTTAGTTTTATTTAGTAACAATGTAATTCTGTTACTATATAACCTATCACCTGAATCGAGATAATATTCCAGATTGGATGACTTAGCATATCTGTTTTTATTTGGTTCGTAATTAATCCCTTTAGCTCCAATTTGATCCGAAAGAAATGGTTTATAGCAAAATCGATAAAGGAATGTAAAATACTTATAAACAATGATTCCATCTGGAATCACTCCGTCATTTTGCTCACGCAATTTGGAAATAATATTATTATAATTTGCATCCGTATATGTAATGACTAAAACCTTTCTGTATTCCGTGCAAACCTTATTTATTATGTAAGTTGTTTTCCCAGCACCAGCTACTGCAAGCATTAACTTTTTATCCATCTTATAGCCCTCTCAATGTAGTCTGGTACGACTATATCTGGTGCATTCATCAATTGATATGCCGCTTCAGTCTTATTCTTCAACATATAGTCAACCGCTGTATTTCCAAACAAGTCCTCGCATAACTGTTTATTTCTATCTTCAAGAACTATTTCAAACGTTCTCTTTGAATTATCAGATTCATAAAAAATATTAATATTTTCTATATTGGCAAAATCATTGTATTTATCAATACAATTCTTTTGATAGTCATTATCATTATCAGTTACAACAGCAACTTTTGCTCCTGTAATAGCTGCTATCTCCAAAAATCGCTTAAAACTAAGACCTCGCACATCCATCACCTGTATGTTGTCTTCTTCCATCTTATGTCCATGAATCTTTTTATAAAAATTGTCAAACAACATATATTCAGCTGGACCTTCAACTAACATTGTTCTATTTGATAGTGTGAATTCAATAATTCCAGCCGGAGGTGTTTTCATAAAGTATTTAGCTGTTTCTGCCTTCAAATCACTTAATGCTAAAGGCTTGCTAATATCTTCTCCTTGAAGAATAAAAACATTATTCAATTCTAATCGAGTACTAATCAGACTATTATGCGTTGTTATAAACAACTGTCCACTATTTGATAAACTTATTTTCTCAATAAGAGCTCTGAGTTTAACATGACTCAAATGGTTTTCAGGTTCTTCAATAAGTATGACTTCAACATTTTCACCTGAATGACTTAACACAAAATCAACTTTAACAAAAATCTGTGTTCCAGTACCTTTGCTATCCAATGGAACTGACTTTTCATAAATCATCAGTTCATCGCTGAAATTTGAACATTCATTTCCTCTAAACTTAAATGAATAATCTTCTCCTTCCGGAACTCTATCATTAAGTTCTGCAAGATTCTCCTTTTCAAATTGTTTCTTTAATTGGCGAAATTTACTCTTATGTATAACACGTTCTTTAATATTACTTTCTGTATAATGAGAATACATTCTTTTTACAAAATCATTTGTTGCATAATCTGAATTCATATTACTACTATCTATAAAAACACTTCGTATTTTCTTTTTGTAACCAGAATATCCTTCATCAGCAAATGTTGAAAAACGTACTGAATAGTAATCATAAGGAAAAAATGTAGAATCCGCCTTAATGGAATCAACTATTTCGTGCTCATAGTCCGGATTAGGTGCACATATCATCCTAATTCCAAACGCTGTTACCTCATCACTATTATTCTTTCCCTCCATCTCAAAACCAAAATCTCCATTTAAGAAGAGCTCGATTTTCACTTCAGGTAATTCATCGTATTTCTTTTTACCATTTAAGAATTCTTCAATAGAATCAGTATTGATTATCCTATCTATGCCAATACTTTCTACCTTTCGAACATTTCCACTAATGACCAAATCAATTGCTTCTAAAATGGTACTTTTTCCTGCTTCATTATCACCAACAATTATATTAGTTCTCTCATTAGGTATAAATTCAAATTTTCTAAAACGTTTATAATTAGTTAGTTTTATTTTTGCTATGCTTGATACCAACTATTTTCCTCCATTCTATACTATTAACTCACTTAACCCACCATAGCAGGTCACGCATGCGCTCTTTCTTGCTCTCGTAAGTGCAACATAAAGCAAGCATTTCTCACCTGTTCTAAATTCTTCCAGAGAAATATCATCCTCAAAATCAGCCCTTGTTCCAAAAGGGAGAACCTTTTTATTTACTGCTACTGCAAATACATAATCAAACTCAAGACCTTTTACTCTATGCATAGTCGCTATTCTTACACCTTCAAAAGTGCGGTCATCAGTCTTGTTTGCCTTGATTTCAAAGGACTTAATTCCTGCCCTCTGTAATCCAGCAATATAGCTATCTAGCAGTTTATGTGTTCTTGCTACAATACAGATATTTTTCTGCTCTATGCCTGCTGTTTCCAGTTCATGAATTCTACTAACCAAATAATCAAGTTCTTCCTCCGGAGTAGCAAATTCCTTAATTTCAGGCTTATCCCCATGAGTAAGTGACTGACATCCTTTACCATTGTCATAATCATCATCTAAATCATCAAAAGATACTCCATTAAGCAATCCAAATGCAAACTTGCGGATTTCCTCAGTTGTTCTGTAATTGATTCTCAAGTAGCTGCTTCTTCCGCGGACATTAATTCCGCATTTTGAAAGTACTGCCTTATTTCTATATATTCTCTGATGTGAATCACCCACAATAAAAATATCATTCCGGTGCTCATCACCTGCAAGTGATCTAAGTAACCTATATGCACTTGGGCTTAGATCCTGACCTTCATCAACGATAATTGATGTGTACTGACCTGTAAGCTTCTTATTTTCAAGGATCTTACGGCATTCATACATAGCTGTCTCAACATCTCGCTGTAGTTTTTCGTTCATTATATTTTGATATTCATCAAACACATCCCATATTTGCATACGAACTTTTCTATCAAGGCGTACTCCTCTACCAATTCTTGAAGCTTTGCAGTAAGATACTTTGTCATATACTTCCTGTGCCTGGACAACCTTAACCCACTCATCCTTATAGAAGTTTTCTACAAAGTTTAAGTCGCCACCTGCTATAGCAATAGCATCTCTCCATGCCTTGTCCACTTCTTCGTCATAAACAATCTGATACTCATATCCTTGTCTACGCAAAAAATTAGAAACCCACGCATCAAGATTAATAATATCTATTCTCTTCATTTCCTCAGCAGTGCATATTTTTCTAAGGTTATCTTTTATATCTTCCGCCAAATTCTTGGTGTAAGTTGTAAAAAGAATCTTTTCATTCGATTCTAAATTGGATGCAAGCATTTTTGCTCTATGCATCGCAACAACAGTTTTACCAGTACCTGCTCCGCCTAATACTCTCGCAGGTCCATTAAAGTTTTTTTCCACAACCTTACGCTGTGTTGGATGGAGAAAGATTCTCCATTTTTCAAGTGGCTCTTGCATAATTGCCTGAAGTTCTTCCTCTCCCTCGACAATAACAAAGCTTTTCCTACTTGTATCAGTTTGAAGAGCTGCTGCAAAATCGTTTTCTTTGACTTCAACTTTCTCTGTTTCTGGATATAGTGTGTCCAATACTTCTTCAACCGAAAATCCGTTTCCAAACCATTCAAGCCCTTCAAAAGCATCTTCAGGTATTGCCGCCTTCATGGAATGAAGCCCTTCAAGAGTCTTGATTGCTTTAATCATTGGGAGCTGCTCTTTAGGGAGACCAATCTTTTCAAATACATCATCAGATATACCTGCAAACAATGCCGGTTCTTCAATTGTATTCTGCTCTTCAATGACTTCTTGTACATCAAAAATTTGCACACTACCTGTAAGCTTGTTTATTGAGCATTTTTTTCTCTTCGCCCATGCATAAGCCTCATCATGATGATCCACCCAAAGCAGAATATATACATTACTTTCCGGTTCACGTACAATAATTCCTCTATAGGTATCATCAATTCTTACAGAGCAAATATTCTTATCTATTCCTTCGTTTATCTTTTCAAAATTGATTCCCGGATGGTTAGGATCATTTCTGAATTTATTAAAAAACTCTGTTACCTTTCCCTGTTTCTGCCTAGGCAATGCAGCATACGCAGTTAAAAAGTCAGTCGAAATGGCTACTGTTGGCTTATTATTCATTTGCAATTCCTCCAAATACATCGATATTTATTTTCTCACTACTTAGCAGTACTATCCATCCTTTACGCCTGAATACATCCGCATAATCTTCTTGTTCTGGTAAGAGCCAAGCCACTTTTCTATCTTCCCAAGCCATTTCAGCTTCCGCAATCGTTGCTCCGGATGACTCATCAGATAATTCAAAACCAACTACACTCGGTGCCGGAATTCCGTTATTATGCATCTCTGTTGCACAGGTAATGGCAATATCATCAATAAAATTGTCCATGATATCATCCCATTTTTCATCTACCACCACCTCTGTACTTGTTGTAGCTGCAGGAACATCTTCTTCCGAAATAATTGTTCCAAGATTACTATATATAGCTTTATCCATCCCAAGCTTTGATAAAAAGAATGCTGTGCTGTTGAACTGCATCACATTCACAAAATGCCAATACCCATTCCAATCAGATTCGTATTTATCAGTTCTCGAATTTGGAATATCATCAATAATTGCAGCAATTTTTAATGGTACTCCCATCTTCTTAACTGTCATTTCAGCCAAAGAAACTTCTGCTAACACTTCGATATTTCCCATATCTTGGCGTGGTTTCCATATACCATAGATAGCCTGCCCAAAGTCATCTACATCATCTGTAGAACCAATAGATTTCAATAAAGAATTCCACTTATTTTTCCACTCACCGTACAAAATCTGATTAGACATTTGTGCGGCATCTACTATAGACATAGCGAAAGATCTTGCGTGTGTAACAAATAAATCTTCTGCATTTGGAATAGATAAATAGTCAATTAATAGTTCAAATCCATTTTCTTTTTCAGGATTAATGGATTCAGCATTTGCACTCTTTACTGCCGGCTTATATACCTTTCCAGATGGCATTTTCACAGAATTCAACGTTTCAGTTCGATAGTCTCCCTGACTTTTAAATACATTATGTACATCTTTATATGTAAGTGACCAAACTCTATACTTTCGAGAAAGCATAATAGCCATACGCTTTAGGGTGTCTTCCTCTACGATATCCTTGTGATAGTAATAACCATCTGTAAAGACAGCTATAGGTTTCTGATTGCCTGTCGTTCTCTTTGGTCTGATTACAAAGTCAGGTCGAGACTTTACCGAAATACCCATAGATGCATCGAAGTCAACCTGTGGTTCGATTGTCCATAAGCTTTCACCAACTTGAAGAGAATACCCTTCTTTTTCATTAACCAATGTCTTATGAATTCTAATTGGTCTTTCTGCGGTACTCAGCTTTTCAAAAGCACCAACAAATTCTCTTTCTAGTTCGCTGTCAAACAAATGGTTTGTATCTACTTGTGCAAGTTTTTTAATTTCAGTTCTATTCTCTTTTCCACTTAAAATTGTCTTCAAAAGTGTTATTGCCGAATTTCTTGAGATTTCACCAATATGCTGGCTCTGTCTATAGGCATATAAACACTTATAGCATCCATCTTTCTGCGGGTCGTCATTACAGCTACAATGCTCCATCGTCTCCAATGCCCCTTCAAAAACATCTATAATGCCATTCTCCTCATTCATAAGTTGCTTCAGATAGCCTGTTCCACCAGGTACAGAATCATATATTACTAGGTACTGCTTCCTATAATCAGCCTCAGGAACTGGAACTTCACTTATAGTTGCTCTTAAGTGATCAACATTGCCAAATTTCTTCTTCATTCCAAGCATAAATGCGGCAACAAACGATTCTACTCTCACATTTGTAGCATCCATTGTTGTAGCAGGAATTAAGAGACGTAATGCCTCCGTCTCAAACTCTCTATACAAGAAAAGGCACTCTTCAAATGGATCTGTAACAATAGTATTATCTTTTACCATCTTGCAAAAACGAGAGTGCTTAGGTTTTTCCCCCTGCACCTGAATCTTTCCACAATACTTACAGATAGTGAACCCTTTTCTAACACCTTCATGTCCGGCAACAAGTAATTTGTCTCCAGTAATTGATTGTTCACCGAAATTAATCTCACGCATCGTTGCCTTTTGAAGAAACTCATAGCCCCACTTAAACTCTTTGTTATCCATTTCAAAAGCCTGAATAACATCCTTATCTTCATCTACATCTACCAGAAGTTCCTTATCATAGAACATAGATGCACGATCTTCGCTGTCATCACCAATTTGGCTTTCTTCCTCCTTCATATTGGAATACACCATCTGCACCTTAAACATTGAGCGAACTTGCCCTGCATCTGCCCACCCCGGATTTCCACATTTAGGGCATACATGCGCAGGAGTACTAGAGTCCTCAATTGAAGCATGAGAGCAGTTTGGACATAATCTCCATGGTTCAACTTTAGCAGTATTAATATCCACCTGATCAATCGTAAGCTTATGTCCGCCTGCATAAAAACTATTTAAAGGCGCAAACTCGCTGATTGCAGACGAAGCAGACCTATTGTACTCATAGGTCGTACTCTCATATTTATTCTTCTCTCTATCGTTCTCGTCTTTTTCAACCCTGGTAAGAACTGCCTTTAATACTATTCCAGCTTCTGGGAATGCATAGTTTGGCAATAATCCCGCATCAGAAAGGAAGTTGAATACATTCTTCTCATTAATCTTTGCAACAACGCTTGTCCAAGCAGCACGTTCTGCTTTCAATTCTTTAATCTGATCATCATAAGATGAATCCTGTGGCTTGTCTTCAAGGGCTTTAATCATCTTGTTAAGTTCTTTTATACTGCTCTGGTACCATCTCGTTGCTTCTTCAAATCATAAAATTCATTGTAAATCTTTATATGCATAGGGCTATTAGTTGTACCTTCGCCCATAGCAAATGCCTTAATATCTTTGATTGAATTTTCGTCAAGACCATCCCCATTTCCAGGATTTACTGAAAATGTCTGGACAAACATTCTTACAAGTTTTGCCATGTTGTTCTGCACATAGTAAAGAAAGTTATTTGGAAAACGATCTTTTGAAGTCTCATCCAATTTAGCTAAACATTGACTTACTTTGTCCGGAACCATCGCAGCTCCGGATTTAACCCAGCAGTCCATACAATAAGCAGTAAACTGTCTTGCAAGTACTGCGGATGCCTTAAGGAACACCTTTGGAGGTTCAACAGCTCCAGCTATCATTTCCATAGGATCCTGATAGAAATAAAGATCATGAGGTCTAGCATTAGCTATTGCAACTGTTAATGCATTACCATCTTTACGTCCACCACGTCCTGCTCTTTGAGCATAATTTGCCTGTGCTGGTGGTATAGAACTAAGGATAACCGTAGACAAGTCTCCAATATCAATACCCATTTCAAGAGTAGGTGTACAAGACAGAAGATTTGGATCCCATGGTTTTTGTTCGTCTTTGGATTTCTTGAATTCTCGCTCTAAATTCTCGCGATCATCTCGTTCAAGCAAACCTGTATGCTCCTTTGCCACAATACGAACAAGCTCACCCTGACTATATAATTTACCGTAAAAATCCAGCCCTTTATCTTCTGCGATATGCATGTGTCCATTGCAATCATTTCTTATACAACAAGCACCATCAAACAACTCTGCGTCTGATTCTGACATAGAAATTTGTGTACCACACTCGTCACAAACAAGCTGCTTCACTTTGCTTGTCACCTTACATTTTTCAGGATTAACTGACCAAACATCTACATTATCCGAAGTTTCTACCTTATCCAATACTCCTGCTTTAGTAAGTTCCTCAAGAATAATCTTCATGATATCAGTGGCATCCGAATCCAATGAAAACATTGGAAGATACTTATTAATCCACTTTGAATACCATGACCTGCCATCTATACCATCAAATCCCTTTAGTTTCTTAGATCCACAATTGATGGCAACGAACTTAGGGACATTAAGACCTCTATTTACACCAGGAAGCCATTTTTTTCGTCCATTAGAAAGATGATAATAGTTGGCTCCATTATTAATGAATTGCTCAAAAGCATAGTAAGTAAAGGCACCATTGGTTTTCATCTGATATAAAACACCTAGTACCATTCTTGTAAATGTTTCTACATCTGCGCTCTGTAGTCTACCTACTTCGTTCGCAACTCTTTCCATTATTCCCGGAATCGCTTTTTCGTACTCAAAAGAAAGCACCGAACATCCAGCCTTTTCAAGAGTTCTACCGATTCTTGAAAGGATTCCGTACTCCATGAGGATTTCGTATTTAAATCTCTGCTCTACAAAGCTTAACAGAGTTGCTGCATCTTCATCTTTACGAAGTGTACCTTCATTGCACATTCTCTCGTATGCACGCATCCATGTAAGATTTGCAGGTATAAAATTAGCAACAAAGTAATCGTCACCCAGATAATTCTTCCAGTAAGAAACAACTCTCTGAATAAACTCATCAAAAGAGTATTCTTCAGAATCAATGTTAATAAACTGAGTTATTGCGGTTCTGAGTCCAAACTTCCAAGTTCTTGAATTGTAGAATCCTGCATGATGAGCAGCATCCTGAACATTGTCAGTAAACGCTAAAAGTTTCTTATCATCATTGAACTTTGACGCATACAGCTCAGATATTCCTGCACTTATAGCAGTTGCACTTCTTAAACCAATAAGAGACATTGTTCCTTTACCATTACAGAACGGACACTTATAAGCCTTAGAATTATTTCTACCTTCCGTCTTTAAATCTGGTACACAAATAGGAATTGTTTTATGTCCATTCGAACAAAGAGTTCTGTTTGGCTCATCAAACATAATCTCCATACATTCTGGGCATAACCTCATACGATTATTAAGATTAAATGCTTCTTCTCCTTCCTTATGTGGGAACATTATTCTCACCTTGGAGTCGCCGGAGAAGAATGCATTGTAAAACGCTCTAATATCTCTTATTTCTACACTGCCATTATCCTCTACAGATGCCCAACCGGTCTGTCCGCACTCGCGGCAATTGATTACTGGCAAATAATGTTTGGCCTGATGTTCATTAAGATCTGTTGAAAGCGCATATTTAATATCCTTCTCTGCCACTTCACCAACAAGTCTTCTTAGTTCTCGCATCCATACCTGAACCTGGACATTTAAAAATGGACGAAGTTTGCCCGATGATGTTCTAGTTCTGGCATGAGAAATCAAAGCATATAAAGCATCAATAACAATGCAAGCAAGATCTTCTCCCAACTCACCTAGTAGTGGAAATCTCTTTATTAAGTTTTCATATGCAAAAGAATTCTGCATATATGAGCCCTTAGCTTCCGCAATAATACTCTGGGTAAAGTTGTGATGCATAAGCTTCTTTCCAAGTTCAACCCTTGCATCATCACTTATGATATCAGCTATTGCTGCACCATTTTCTAGCCAGCACTCTACCGCAGCATAAAGATACTCTTTCTCATCTTCTCCAGAAGATAATTCCTTTACTCGAAGAGCTTCCTCTCTTGATGGTAATTTATAATCAGTTACATCATATCCCGCAAAGAACTCTTCCGAAGACAAACGATCTTCAGTAATAACTGCATCCTCATCAAATATTTCTCCAAATACATCTGAAGCATATTCTCGAATACTCTTTGCACTGTCTTTCGCGCCCATTGTCGCAGAAGTTCCAATACAACAAATCTGTCCGGGCAACACATTAAGACGTGCTTTTAATCTTCTAAGAAGGCACGCCAAATCTGTTCCCTGAGCCCCATCAAAAGTATGAAGTTCATCAACAGCAATATATTTCAATGTGTCCGGAAGATTATTCTTCCACAACTCTGCATCTTTAGGTCTAACCAAAAGATAATCCAACATTTTATAGTTAGTCATAAGAATATCAGGTGGTGCTGCAAGAAGAGTCTCATGATCTGTAATAACTTTGTCTAGGAGCATCATCTTTGAAGATGAATGCTCCTGTCCTCCAACATACATTCCAACACGGATTCCAGCAGATTTGAGTTCTTCACTACCATCAACCAATTCCGCAATACGCTTAGCCTGATCCGAAGCTAAAGCGTTCATTGGGTAAATAATCAAAGCTTTGATTCCCTTTTCACCACGATGCTTATAGCAATACTCAAGAATAGGATACATGAAACACTCTGTTTTACCTGAACCTGTTCCTGTCGCAATCAACGTAGATCTACCATCTTCACCCGTCAGACGTTCAAAAGCTCTTTGCTGATGAACATACGGACTAAATGGCTGATGAATCGCCTCAAATAAGCTTTTATTACCTTCGTAAACACGAAAAGGCAGACGCACTGCTACATATGGTTCATGAAACACTGCATCTTTCGTATTTAACATATTTCTAATAGACCCTTTAAATATCGGGTTGGTTATAGGAAATGATGTATCAATATAATCAATCAGGCCTTCCTGATATTGTCTTGCAAGAATTGATGGTAACATCTTGCCTGCCTCCTCACTTTTTAACAATATGCTCTACATTTTTCTTTTAAGAATTACTACCAACAAATATCTCCTCAAACGAATTCCAAATTTCTTCATAATCTTTAACACGATCACACTTATCAAATGGTGCCACATAATCAATTGTTCTTTCAATCGGTCCATCCGGTATTGTATCATCAATGATTATCTGAGAATATGTACCTGTTTGTTTATCTTTAATAGATTCAAATTCAGAACGTGATAAACCTACACCTACCATGCTTCTGTTATTTGTAAAAACTATGCGTCCATTTGCGTCATACCAAGTATCATCCTCATACGATTGGAGTACAGGGAACTGAATAGTATAAATTGTTTTTAATTGTTCCAAGGTCATTCCTAATGCCATAGCAGTCAATACATCCAATTCAATAAGCATTTCTCGCCTTGCAAAATCAGTCCTACAACCTGTGTCAAATGACAACTGTGATTGTAGCATACGGAATTTTTTATTATCCAATCTATTGTCTCTTTTAGCCCAACTATCTTTATTAAATTCTTTCTTGTACTCAGCTTCCCATAGTTCTTCGTACTCACTAGAAAGACAATTTAACATAAGTGCTCTTATCCTCAATGCACCATCATACTTCGTAGATACATAAGGTAGTTTTGCTACAACATTAGGTTGCAGATTACTCTTATTCAACGTTCTAACAAAATAATCAAATGGAATTGACGAAAACATTGCCTCAGCAAGTACCAGTACATCCTTATTCTTAAAATCAAATCCAAGTAATCCGTTAATATGTGTCGTTTTCGGTGGTATGATAGCCGAAATAAATGTTCTCTCTCCACCAAGATTTAGCATTTTTCGTGCCACTATTCTGTAATCGTTTGTAACCTTACCAGACCACTCATTATCAACAATCGCATTCATATACTGATCATGAGGTTTTCCCGGCACATAGTTCGTCCTTTGAGAGTATCCAAACTCAATATTCAAAAGATCTATATTATCGTAGTCACTATTTAATTTACATTCCCGCCTCGAAGTTTTAAACAGTGGATTGCAAACGCCTATGTGTGGACCTGAATAAATACGCTCATATGGATTACCTGAGAAATGCACCTTGCGATTAATATAACCCGATTTCTGAGAATTTGTCTCATGCCACATTTCCATGATCATGAATTGACTATTAATATCTGACAGTGTATTTCCCACTTTCTTTATTGTCTTTAGAATATCTAATTCCTCATTCAACTGAATTGATGATAATTTTGCATCTTTTATTTTTTCACTACCATCAAACACCTGGGCAAGAAGCAATAGATCGTCATTACCAAAATGTACTACTCTTTTAGGAGATCCTTTTATATTCCAATTTCCCAAATTATCCTTGATTCCCAAATCTGTTTCATTAATGTTTCCATCATCATAACATGCCTCAATGGATATCGGATCATAAAGGTTAAAAATTGCATCAAATGCAATCTTATCCTGTGGACTACCATATACATTTATACTAAATTGTGTATGGTGGTCCACTTCGTGGAACAATTTCCTCTCGTTCGCAAACATAAAATGTTTGCGAAGTCGAGGATATATATTTCCACGAAGTGCACCACCCTCAGGATCATCATAAACACTATCTGGGTGCAACAACGCTGAAACTGAATTGGTATTTCCTATCATATATACCAAAGGGATAAAACACTTATATAGATTTGTCTGCTGTCCCTTTAATGTTTCATAGTTTTCAACAGCATTAAGGAAGTTCTGTATTCCAGCCATAGATTCATACTCATTCATATAGATTGCATATGTTTTTGAGTTCTTAAGCACCTCTGTTCGTTCTTTTGCTATGTCACTTGCAGAAAGCTTTTTAACCGCAAACTTTGGATTTTTTTCAGATAATATTCCTTCCTCCGTCCAAGTCATTTTAAGCCATGGTGGATTTCCAATCATCAAGTCAAATCCACCCTTTTCCTCAAATACATCTGCAAATTCCAATTCCCAATGCTGAAATTTTTGCTCAATAGCAATCTTATTTGCGATATTAAGATGTTCATGATTCTTTCTCAATTCATCCAAATCAACTCTGCCGAGAGTTGCATATTGTGCTTGAAACTCTAATGCAATTTGGGAGCCTTCAGTCATCAAATTAACATTTCCATTGTCATCATATGAGATATGACCATGACTATCAACAAAACTCAACTGCCCCGATGCATTAGTTGAAACAGGACTAATAGTTCCTTCTAACAATAATGACATTTCAAAGAAAAACGTTTGTCTATCAGGTAGTAATTCCGCTTTTTCAATTGGCCAAAACCATAAAGCACACCAATAGTCCATAGCTGCCTTCAATCTTGCATACGGACCTGCATTATTCATATATTCAGATTTAAACAATTCTTTATAAATAGCATCTTTCTCACGAATTGTTGTGTGATTTTGAGAATTATTATCCTCATATCCATATATACTAAGCGACTCGGAGGTGGCTTCCTCAACTTTTTTTCTTAATTCAACCGTACGTTTCCAAAGATCATCAATAATATCTGATAATCTAAGTACGGTTTCTATATCATCTTCATCAAATTTTGAAGTAAACTTTTTATTCCATTCTTTTATGTATTTAATCTTATCGGGTTCAAGACTTTTTATTACCTTATCTGAATAATTAGCCATCCCTGGATCACCTAAAAGAAAATGGTATACTTCTTTTGTTCTTTTCTGCTGTCTGTCTCTTGTTCGTGCCTCATTCGGCATAATTCTTCTAGGAGCCTTCTCATACCATTTACCAGACTCTAATGCAGCCTGGGAATATACCTGTCTTCTTGCTCCAATAAGTGAATTTCCATTTACAAGCTGTGTTCCAAACCAAGGCACATATGCACCCTTATAAATTGTATTTAACCACAATGAAACCTCCGCAAGTTCAACAGCTACCGGATTTAAATCGCAACCATATACATTTCTATCAGCGATAAACATTTTTACTTTCTGCAGTTCTTCAAAACGTTTATCATAACTTATTGTCTCGCCAAGTTCTTCCTGTTTCTTTGTAAGATATGCTTCTGCAAGCTGGTTAATAGCTTCATTCAAGAATGCGGCACTTCCCATCGCAGGCTCACAAACTGTTAAATGTAGAATTTCATCCGCAGTCTTATCTTTCAAAAGCTCTTTAAGAGCATACTTAACAAGGCACTTAGTAAGCACCTCAGGAGTATAGTATGATGCCGACTTCTCACGTTCTCTTCCAGCGAGTCGATAAATAAAGGTTCCCTTCTCATACATTCGAAGCTGCCCTTTTTTCTCTCCCGACTCATAACGAACACGTTCGGTCTTTTCATCATAATTAACTAATTCATTCTCTTTTACAAAATATCCAACATCCAGTTCATTAAATTTATCTCCAGCTCTCTTTACTTCATAAAGATCTTCCTCTGCAATAAAGCCTCTATAGCTAAGAAGAGCCTCATAAACAGCACCCATCTGGTTAATTCCAAGTGCAGAATAAGAAATTCTTCCTTTTCTCTCTTTAGAATTTCTTGGTCTTGAGATACTCATCAAATCAACAATCTGAAGCATCGCGCAGTTTCTTAGTCTGGCTTTCGTAATAAGCTTTGTGTATTCCGGATCAAATATGTGTGCCTTTAATGCTTCAATGGTAAATGCATCATGCATTGAAGTTTTCTCAATTTCAATTGCTTTCTTATACTCTTCCAAGTTTTCAGGATAACCAAAATAAGTCATATGAAAAAGCTTTTTAAGAGTATCATCAATGTAATATCCCTCCGATAATACTTCGCTATCTTCCTTTACTTGATCACACACATCACGCAATCCTTCAAGAGAATATCCCTTCACATATGTCTGAGACTTCATAGGTGCATAACCAAGTTCCGGTCTTGCCTCGATAAAAAGCATAAAGAGAAAACGATACATATATCTAAGACATTCTAAAGTAAGCTCAGAAGCATCTACAGGGTTTTCATCCAGATTAATCCCCTGTCTTGTTTTCATATCATAGATAACTTCATTTCCAAGTATCTCTATGCTTTCTCTTAAAGCATACTTAAGCGCATCAGAAACACCGGCACTATGTTTATGCGAGTTTTCATCCAAACTATCTAATACAATTGCGCCATCAGCCGGACACAGACTCTCCTTATGAAGCAGAACAGTCATTGCCATAAATGTTGACTCCTCATGTCTACTATAAATATCTTCCATCATGAACTGGAGATATCTCTTTTCATTCCATTTGTTTCTATCGATTAACGCAATCTGATTGATTCCAAATAACAAGATGAATCTAGGAGCCTCCTCGCCCGCGAAGAATAGCTTTGCAAGAATCTCATCATTCATAACATCAACAGATGCACCATTTTCATCCTCATCATCACTCTTTTCAAAAATATACCCCTGAAGGATATCATCATTACGTTCTGCCGCGACTGACAAAAAAGCCCACAATAAAGGAGCTCCGTTTGCCTTTGTCACTTCATGAAAGATAGGAACATTTAATCCATCCTCAACTTCTTCTGAAACACTATTTATAGATTCATATCCCAGTGCCTTTAAATACTGAGTTGCAAGTTCCTGAATCATCGGTTTGCTCACTTCTTCATTTTTTGAACGACGATATCTATCGCGAATGATATAGTACTGTGTTCTTACATCACGAAGCTTTTTCCATGGTAATTGAATTTTCTCTTCCTTTTCTTTCTGCTTCCACTTCTTTATAGTATCTTCAGCATTATCCTGAAAAATAGAAGTGAAGTAATGGTTTGTATAATATTCATTTTTATTTTTAATTCCTTTTAGAATCATTTCCATGTTATCTCACTCCTGTTACAACTGCGATAATTCTAATGTATGGGTTTTCTTCAATTTCCAAAGTATCTCTTTCCCAGTCCATAAAGTTTGTAAAAATGGCTTCAATTTCACGTTCTTTCTCTGACTTTTTACGTTCCATTCCCGGTATTCCCAAATCAAAGAATGAAAGTTGTGCATCTTTATGTCTTTGCTCTAACTGCTCTAATCTTTCCATCTCTTCATAAATGTACGGATCTGTCTTCTCTTTATATTCAGCACACCTGTCTGCCATTATCTTTTTAGCACGATTAACCGCATCTCCAAGAAGTTTCTGTCCTCTTGCTATTTGTTCTTCAGAAACATTCTGTGTATTTGGTACCTTTACATTCAAATGTGTTTTTTGTAATACCTCACTCATCGAAAGGATTCTATCAAACTGATTATTTTTATAAAGCACACCAAACCATTCATCAACAACAGTTGTTGACTTTCTGTTTGGTATAAGCCCAGCTACAATAAACAGTATTTCTTCTGCGCCTATACTATTTGTCAAACCTAAGACTGGTACTTCACTTCTTTTATAAAAAACTCCTGCTTTATCCTCTATCCAATTAAAGATAGGATGTAGTTTCCACAGATATTGAGTTGCTGGCCATGCAGTTTCAGCCAAATCATTCTGCATGCAGCGTTTCATATCATTTAAGCAATACTCCATATCCGGAGATAGTCTCAAATAGTCATCGGATGGCATTGCTTCCGGTGGAATAAGCTTTTTAATACGTTTTTTCACATTATCCGTAAGCTTAATTTCCACCCCCTGTGTTCTCGATAAATCAGAATATTTTATTTCTTCTGTATCAGTAAAAATATCCAATGCATTCTTTAGATAGTCAATATCTGAAAAGAGAGTTTCTTCATCGCTATATTCAACTTTAACTTCTTTCTCATCACCAAGACCCATTAATAATTCCAATGGATCAAACTCTTCTTCATCAGAATCCAAAAGCTTTTCGAAAGCCGCTGCTCCTGCTCCGCTTTCAATTACTTTTGCAGTTTCCTCTTCCTCTTCTTCCTGATTGAACTTCCCAAAGAGCATAGCAGGATCTCCGATATTTTTAAGAGCCTGCTCCTCTTTCTTTACAAGAATTTCCATGATTCGAGCATCACCCTTAATTCTCGGATTATCACTATCTATGAGCATATATCTGATATCTGGTTGCTCAGTCTGACCGTATCTATCAACACGACCATTTCTCTGCTGGAATACCATTAATGACCACGGAATATCAAAATGAATCAATCTATGTGATAGATAATGTAAATTGATACCTTCAGAAGCAACATCCGAAGCAACAATAACTCTAATTGGTGATTCTGCTCTACCGAATTCATCTACTATTCTCTGAAGCTCCTTATCACTCATTCCGCCATGCATAACCTCAAGCTGATTATCCTTTAACCCAAGATCCTTCTTGAGATTTTCAGCAAGATACTTCATGGTTTCGATTCGCTCTGTAAAGATTACGAGACGGTCATTATTCTTCGATGGAGACCATCCATATTCAGTACTATTCAAAAGTTTTAATAACTTAGCATATCTCGAAAAATCCGCAGGGCTGATTAATTCAAGAGCCGCCTTTAATTCTTTCAGTGTTACTATGTCTGGCATATCACCATCCGGATATTTCTTTTCAAGTTTTCTAATTCTCGCATCAATACTTTTGATACAAGCAGCTGGCGAAGAGAAAAGTGACTTTTCAAGACTAGTCTTAAACAAGATTCCTTTTCCTCTAGTCCTTGACTCGTCCATCTGTAATTTCATATCTGCAAAAATATCGTAAGCTGCCTCTTCTCGTGCAGAAGCCGCACATCTTTCAATCGTAATTACACGTTCTTTAAATGCTCCTGATACCTGATCCTGAATATCTTTCTTAAAACGTCTGATAAGAAGACCTTCAATATCATCCTTTGTATAGTTTTCCTCATCAGCAATTGCAGTCGGATCCAACATATTCATAAGAGAAGCAACTGACTGCCCCTTTCCATCATGAGGTGTAGCAGTAAGCATAATAAGTGTATCTGAACGATTAGCAAGCAGAGAAGCGAGCTTACTTCTCTGAGAACTTCTATCTCCTCTTTTTGCAACATTATGTGCTTCATCAATGACGATAATATCCCACCATGCATGTTCAAGATGCGTACGATAATCCAAATCATTTTTTAAAGTATCAACAGAAATAATCGTTTTGTCATAGTAAAAAAACGGATTATAGTTCGTTGGAAGCTTCGCTCTTACACTTTGAATTCTTGATGAATCTAAGCGCACAAGCGGAATTGTAAAACGGTTCCACATTTCTTTTTGGAACTGTGTCATCATACTCTTTACTGTTACAACAAGTATTCTCTTTCCCTTTCCGCGTGCAATAAGTTCGGACATAAGTACTCCTGCTTCAAGTGTCTTACCAAGACCTACAGTATCCGCGATAAGAATTCTCTGTCTTATTTTATTTAAAGCCATCTGTGCTGGTTCGAGCTGATAAGACATCAAATCCATTGCAGCTTTATTTCCAATATGAATCTTATTGTCAGTTGGAATCTTTCCTCTCCACTGGCTTTCTATATATACTTTAGATTTTCTAAAGAACGCAGAATTATCCGGCACAAGAGTAACCTTAGCCGGATCAACAATCTCTATATCATCTTCAACATCTACAAGGAACATTGACTCATAATCTTTTACAAGCTGAGAAATACCAATTACATGTAGGGTCTGATTTCCTAAACTATTTGTCTCAACTTTTTTTACCATCCATTCTTCACCACGAACAATGATTCTCATTCCTGGAGCATATTTCACTTCAACCTGTTCCATAAGTATCTTCTCCTGTATCATTTCTGACTTTCATCTTTTTCAAAATGAATCAAATCACCAAAATCACAATCCAACTCCATGCAAATCTTCTCCAAGACACTCATGGACACAGTCTCACCCCTGCTCATTTTTGCAAGTGTGCTACTACTTATTCCAATGTTTTTGTTCTCAACGAGATCCATCTTTTTCATACTCTTGTCGATTAATAATTTCCATAATCCGTTATAAGATACAGCCATACAATTCCTCTCTTATGGGGATTACCCATCTTGTCGAAAGACTCGAAAGTCCTCATAAACAGTCTTAATATATATTATAATCTAATGCTTTTATATTTTCAAATACAATTTTCGATTTATCAAAGTTTTTTTCCGATTAATCCATAAATAATTTTCATCTAACCACCGTAAAGTGAATTTTTTACCATTTTGAGCTGAGTCTTTAATGCTTCGTTCATGGATAATACCTCTATGAATACAATAGCATGCTGACCTTGATTGTACATTTTTATTTTCCACTAAATGTATATATTTATATTATCATTTACAACTACTTTTTACCTGTATTTTTTTATGTGGTATAATTAAACCAAGCAATTTCTTATTGATATCTTCATTTAATATTCCACTCAATAATCAACACTCCATCCCTCCATTGCAGTTATTGAGTATAGTTAATAACTATCTTCGAAAAACATCCTATAATGTAATTTTCTATAAACATTTACACCTCACCTTCATAATAATGTTGTAATTAAATTTTATAAATAAGGGGATTTACAAGAACTACTTCATATGAACTATAAAGAACTCAACCTCTTAATTATTTCTCCTGCGTACCTTTTCATTAAATTTTCACTGTTTAGCCTTATTTTATCACTCTTCAATATCACGCGCAAGTAATTACTCGTATTTTGTCGATTTGTAAACTGTCATTTTTCAATATTTTTATAATCAGATAAAAAATAACATTCCGGCAAAATTATTACCGGAATGTCACATGAATTTTAATTGTGATTTATTTTTTCCACGGGCGGTTACTGCCGTCCCAGCCGCGTTCATGCCAATAATTTAAGTCTGTTTCACACAAACCGGCTTTTTTCTGGATCATTCGCATGACTTCAAAGTATATGCGGGTCTTGAGACCGGGACGGACCTTGCCGTAGTTTTTTACAAGGCGGCGGGCTATCCTGGCGGATTTGTGTTCCATTTTACTCTTAACTTTGTCATTGACTCTGGTCCAGCTCATCGAGTGAATGTTGATACCGTATTTGTAAATTTTCGGGACTCCCCAGAAGAAGAGGCTGTCGGCCATGTCTTTGTTCGTGCTTGCAGTGCCGGCACCGGCGGCGGTTGAGACGCATACCGCCTGCTTGGTAAACATAGCCTGGCGCGGGCGGTGAATCATCCAACGGTATCCGTAGTGGTCGAGAAACATTTTCATCTGGCCGGTGCAATGGTAGACATACACCGGGCTCGCAAGAATGATTACGTCAGCCTCGTCGAGTGCTTTGGTTACCGGCTCCAGTCGGTCGTAATGCGGGCATTTATGTTCGTCACGCAGAATGCAGGTGGTGCAGCCGACGCATATGCCCTCAAAATCCTTCGGGAGGAAAAATTCTGTGATTTCGCCGCCGGTGCGATCCGCTATCATGTGCGCAAGATGATATGTTGAACCTTGATGATTCTGTCCGTGTATTATTGTTATTTTCATGTAAGTATCTCCTGTTTTAGGTCTGACTATATTTTAGCCCAATCCACATTTAAAAACAATATCAACGAAAGGGGGTCTTCTTATTTTTTGGTCTCATATTCCAGAAACTCTTTGGTCTTGGACCAGTATTTAATTCCCCAGTGTTCAAAATCCCATTCCTGCATATAGGCATTACATTCGTAATCGATGTAATATAACTCTCCGTCATATGGGACAAAATTTGTCGGGAAATAGTCGATATTCAGGTTCGCAGGATATAATAGTTTACACATGTCCTGCATCTTTTCAATCCACCGGGTCTCCATCCTGTCAGTTTTGACAAGTTCATATACGGTATCTCCCTGTATATATTCCTTAAGAAGCCTCTCTTTTTCCTCATCCACAGCCAGAAGCCTCGGCATTGTGATTCCTGTTTTTCTCAATGTTTCATAATCATTGAGTTCTGACTTGAGTTTATCTCCAAATGTGTAATATTCACATGGTTCATGGTGAATCTGCTTCAAAACATAACGGCTGTGTCTGTCGGTCACCAGATACGAATATCCGCCTTTTCCCTTGCCTAACAGGCGCACCACTTCATATTCATTCCCATTAATTGTCATTCTGTTGTCTTCCATATCACCTACCTTCTCACACAATCCCTTGTAATTTCACTGAGTCTGGAGACTCCGCACATCTTCATCGTGTCATTAAGTTCCGCGCCAATCTTGTCTATGTATGAGTACACGCCTTCTTCGGCACCGCCGTAAACGGCAGTCACAAAAGGTCTGGCGATGATTACTCCGTCAGCGCCGAGAGCAAGTGCCCTGAATACATCCGCACCGCTTCTTATTCCGCCGTCGACGAATATCTTCATTGAACCGTTGACCGCATCTGAGATTTCTTCAAGAACCTCGGCTGTAGCCGGACAGCCGTCAAGCACACGGCCGCCGTGGTTGGACACCACAATGGCGGATGCGCCGGCCTCTTTGGCCTTAAGGGCTCCCTTTGCCGTCATGATACCTTTTATAATAAAAGGCACATCTACCATTTCAATGATCTCTCTTAATTCCTCAACCGTTTTACTGCCAGCAGGAGGTGTAAGATTCTTAAGGAAAGGCAGCCCCGCCGCATCGATATCCATAGCCACGGCGAATGCACCCGATTCCTTGACAAGTTTGATTTTGTCACGGATTGTTTCTATATTCCATGGTTTTACGGTCGGTATTCCGACACCGTCAGCATTCCTGATGGCTTTTGTGGCTGCAATCATGACATTGCCGTCGGTTCCGTCACCTGTGAATGCAGCGATTCCGCCACGGGCACACGCCGATACAAGAATATCATTGTACCTGACGTCATCAAGGCAGTCCCCGTAATGAAGCTGTACCGCGCCGACCGGTCCTGCCATAAAAGGATACTTAAATTTCCTGCCGAATATTTCTAAGGACGTATCGACCGAAACGTTTTCGGCGATTGTATCCATGTTGATACGTATTTCCTTCCACTTATTGTAATTACGTATTGCAGTGTCTCCGACACCCTTGGCTCCGGGACCCGGCATAAGGTTACGGCAAGCTGCACCGTTACATTCCGGGCACGCCTTGCAGAACTGTCCTATACGCGGTCTCGCCGCGTCTATACATTCAGAATATTTCATTGTAATCACTCCTGGTATTATCCCAATTCTATCTCCTGTGCTCTTGCGATGGAAGCATCTATATTGGCGCAGAAATTCTCTCTTCCCACTTCATCGGCAAAACCTGCTTTTTCCATCATATGAAGCGGCTGTTCTTTGACATGCGAAAGAATCAATGTTATACCCTTCTTATTGCAGAGAGCATGTATTTTCTTAAGTGAACGAAGAGCCGTCATATCCATTGCAGGCACACCACGCATCCTTATTATAAGAACTCTGGTATCCGGTCCCGTTGAAATCTCCAGAAATTTGTCGGCAGCCGCAAAAAACATCGGTCCGATTATCTCGTACACCAGTGTATGCTTTGGAACCTGCTTAAGATTAATGTGCTCCGGATCATCATTCTCATCTATATCATCACCAATATATTTCCAGCTCTTGATTTCCGTCACGTCAGCCATTCTCTTTAAGAACAGAAGCGCCGCAAGAACCATTCCTACTTCAATGGCAACCACAAGGTCAAATACGACCGTGAGAACGAATGTTGCTATAAGCACTATTATATCACTTTTTGGCGAATCTTTAATAAGAGAAATAAATTCCCTCCATCCACTCATATTATATGCAACGATAAAAAGTATTGCGGCAATGGCCGGCATCGGAATCCATGCAGCATAAGGCATAAGAACCACAAGTATTACCAGAAGTGTTATGGCATGAACCATTCCTGCTATCGGTGAACGTCCGCCGTTCTTGACGTTTGCGGCAGTTCTTGCGATTGCTCCCGTTGCCGGAATACCTCCGAAAAGTGCGGAAACAATATTTCCGGCGCCCTGCGCGATGAGTTCCATATTAGGTTTGTGCCTGCTTCCTATCATACCGTCCGATACCACGCATGAAAGCAATGATTCAATTCCCGCAAGGATTGCTATCGTAAATGCATTCGGAATCTGCCCGGCAATCGCCGAATAACTCAGATCCGGTAACGCCGGTTTCGGAAACGCACTTGATATTGTATATAAGTCACCTATGGTCTTAACATCCATCTTAAGGATTTTAACCATGACAACTGCTACGATTACCGCTATAAGTGACGGCGGAATCTTGCTGAATATTTTTATCTTCGGCATGAAAATAAGTATAAGCAGTGATACCATTCCGACAATCAACGCCTGATAATTAAAAGTACCTATCGATGCTGCTACCGCCTTGACCTTATCGATTGTTTCGATTGGTGATGTGGTAAATGTCAAACCAAGGAAGTCCTTTATCTGACCGACAAAAATAGTAACGGCAATTCCTATTGTGAATCCTGTTGTTATCGTATAAGGTATGAATCTTATAAGATTACCAAACTTAAATATTCCCATTATTATAAGGATAATGCCGGCAAGAATTGTCGCTGTCACAAGACCTGACATACCGTTTTTGGCTACAATTCCGGCCACAATAGTCGCAAATGCGGCCGTTGGGCCCGCAATCTGCACGCGGCTTCCACCAAGGAAGGATATAACAAAGCCGGCAAAAATCGCCGTGTAGATTCCCTGTTCCGGTCGCACTCCCGATGCAAGCGCGAGTGCGATTGAAAGCGGCAATGCTATTATCGCGACGATTATTCCGGCTATAATGTCCTTGAATAACTGTTCTTTGCTATATGATGTCTTAAGGACATCATATAATTTGGGTGTAAATTGTTTCATTTCTTCTCCATTCCATTCCTATAAAGTGTACAAAACACCTTATTATACCACCTGGTATACAATTTACAACCTTTTTATAAAATTTATTCCTCGCTTTCCATAAAATATATTCTGGATGCGAAATCCGGAAAAAATCTTACCTCGCTGTTATACCCCGTCCCACCGTATGCCGGACTCAGCCTGACGCCTGCATACATAATGGCATCACCGTACATATATACATCCTCTTTTTCACCATCCATTTTGATAAAATGCGCGGCTGCATTATGAAGGAATGAATCCGGTTTGATATGCACCGGTGAAACTGTGTTAATCAGGTCCCCAAAATTCTTTATATTGTATTTGAGCTCACGGTTGCAGAAATGATACCGGCAGTCCGGCAAAAGCCCGCATGCCCTGTAGTACGCAAACTGCGTATTCGGCTCGGCAAGTTTCTGCATTATAAAACCTATGGCTCTTTTTTTATCTGGTGATACGCAGGTCCACTCCTGTACCGGCGAATTGTCCGCAAAATTCCTTGTACGGTAGAATCTGCCGAATTGAAGAACATCACGCCATTTTTTGTAAATTTCAATCTGCGCCTTAATGGCATCCAGCTCTTCTTTTTTCATATCCGACAGATTGCACTCGTATCCGCATATTCCAAATGAAGCGACATTGAATCTCGTCTCTAACGGGGTGGTTCTTAACGTCTGGTGATTCGGGCAGCCGGACACATGCGAACTTATCACTGACAGAGGGTAGCCGTAGCTGTAACCGTTCTGAATCATTGCACGGCACAAAGCATCCGTATTGTCGCTTGCCCATATCTGCGGAAAATAACACAATATCCCGAGGTCAAAACGGTTTCCGCCGGCCGCACACCCCTCGAACAGTATGTCCTGAAACTTTTCCGTCAATATTCTCATGCAGCTGTACAATCCGATAATATACCGGTGTCCGGTTTCCATCTGCTTACCGGCCGGAAGCTCCTTTGAGAAATAATCTGTCACTATCCTGTTCATGTCCCATTTGACGTATTTTATGTTGGCAGATGCAAAAAGCATGCTCATCTCTTCAATAATATAATCCTGTACATCTTTTCTCGTAAGATCAAGAATCCTCTGGTTGCGCCCTTCGGAATGACTGCGCCCAGGAATATCCATCGTCCAGTCAGGATGGGCTCTGTACAGATCACTGTCTACACTTACCATCTCCGGCTCCACCCAGATGCCGAAATCCATTCCCATGTCATTTATTTTCCGACACAGGCCATCAACGCCGCCCGGAAGCTTATCTTTGTTGACCCGCCAGTCACCCAGGGATGACTTGTCATCATTACGTTTTCCAAACCATCCGTCATCCATTACGAAAAGTTGGATTCCCATATCCGCAGCCTTGCGCGCCAGATTTAGGAGTTTATGCTCGTTGATATTAAAATAGCAGGCCTCCCAACTGTTTAAAAGCACCGGGCGGACCTTATTTTTCCATTTGCCGCGGACAATGTGTTCCCTGACAAAATCGTGCATATGCCCACTAAGCCCATTATAACCTTCATATGAATATGTCATCACGGCCTCCGGTGTCTCAAATTTCTCTCCGGGTTCCAATGTCCACGCAAAATTTTCGGGATTAATGCCGCTCATGAACCGCATTTTCCCGTATGCTCCGGCCTGCACCGATTCATAGTGGTTGCCGCTGTATACCAGATTAAAACCGTAGCACTCACCGGCCGTCTCCGTTGTCTGCGGGCGCGCAAGCATCACAAAAGGATTGGCCCGGCTTGAAGATGTCCCTGTGTACGAGGAATTCACAAGCCTGCTGTGTGATACCGGTATATTGCTAATCTGCATTTCCCTGGCCCACGCACCGTCAAAGGTAACAAAATCATATTCTGCATCCGGCATATCAATCTGACAGCTCATCATCTTATCAATTCTGACAGCCGCATCTGTATTGTTGATGAGCTTAGTGTATCTTGTGATAACATTGCACTCTTCAAAAACATGATAATGAAGTTCCATCACCATTCCGCTGCCGCACTCTTTAAGACGAAGTATAAGGTGGTTGGCACCATCACTCACATCATAGGACGACGGAAGGCTCTCAAGTGCCGGCTTGCCGTCAGTTATCTCATATGAATCATATATAAAATCGGACGAAAAACTTCCGTCCTCATATACCAGCTTTACAAATGGCTCCCTTATGTCGCCTTTGCCGTATGAGGACATCTCAAGGCAGACATCCTCAAGCGTGTAATTATCGTGTTCACTATCATACACAACACTGTTGCCCGGCTGGAACACATGTTTTTCCCTGAGGCCGGAAGCATCCGCCACAGTTATTTTTCTACCGTAATAAAGGTGTTCGGGCTGGCCGGTCGGCAATATGCCAAAAACATAAGTCGTGTCCTTCGTATTCAGTACAAAGATATTATCCGATATATTAATCATATCAATCTCTCCCTTAATCTTCCTTGCGTGATTTCAGTTCATCGTTAATCTGTGTAAGCTTTGCATCCGTCAGAAAGTAATTTTTTCTGAAAACTATCAATCCGACAATTAAAACAATAATAGGAATTACGGTCATGCACATGCGCAACCCCATTCTCGATGTCCTGTCGATTGCCTGAAGTACCTCTCCTGTCTCGTCTTTTTTGATATTGAAGACCTGGATAACAACCGATGCCGCCAATGCCGCTATTCCTGATGAGAGTTTTACCACAAATGTCTGCATAGAGAATATGACTGACTCGTCCCTGCGGTTATTCTTGTATTCGCCGTAGTCAACCGTATTTGCCAGAAAAACAGTTACAATGACATTCAGCATTCCCATCGCGGACATAATAAAGAACGCCGGAATGAGCAAAAGGTATACGTTGCTACTGCCCGTAAACGTTATTCCGAGAAGCGTAAGATATCCCACAAACGCCATGGTAAAGCTCACATAGAATATCTTCAGAGTATTCATGAATTTACGCAGCACCGGGAACAGAATCATCATCGCGAGAATCTGGAATGCGCCTCCGAATATATTAAAAAGTGTGTAATTGTTCTGCCATACCGATGGGCTGAAATCATATTTAAAGAAATATATTACAAGGTTTGATGTAATATATAATGCCGTATTTATCATTACGATTGCCACAACTATCGTCATTGCCTGGTCGTTTCGAAAAAGTGCCTTAAACATTTCTTTGACGCTTGCGGTCTGCATATTTACGGATGATTTTTCCTTTATTGACATACATGTGATTGTTATGAATATGACAAAAAGCACCGCGACAATGAGCGCAAAATACTTGTATCCAAGTCTCTCGATATCAACGGATCCGTTTCCTCCGACAAGTTTACCGAGTACCGATACACTTAACACAGTGACAATTGTTATAAGTGCCGAACCAACGCCTGCACATGAACGTGCGAGTGCCGACAGGCTTTCTCTTTCCTTGCCGCTCATTGTAAATGCCGGAATCATTGACCAGTACGGAATGTCCATCATTGTGTATGTTACGCCCCACAATATATAGGTCACAGCTGCATATGCTGTAAGTCCCGCGCCATTAAGCGCCGGCGGTGCCGAAAACATAAGAAAAAGTATGACCGCATTCATAAGTGTTCCGATAAAAAGCCACGGTCTGAATTTACCCCATCTTGTTTTTGTCTTTGCAACAATGATTCCCATTACCGGGTCGTTAAATGCGTCAAATATCCTTGCGGCAAAAAGTATCACACCCATTGCCACCGCGCTTACTCCCATAATGTCCTGATAATAATACAGAATATATGATGCCGAAAGCATATAAACCATATCCTTACCGACCGCACCGATTCCGTATGCGAATTTTTCTTTTACGCCAAGCTGTTTTTTCTCCATAAAACCTTCTCCTCCTTGGATTATTTGTTTTTAAGGCTCATCGCCAGTTCCACTGTTTTATATGCGCCGTCGTAAAGACCCGCTTTTTTGTTAGCTGTAATGTTTCTGCACATATCTTTTAATATATTTTTGTCATTCAAAAACAAGTCCGCCATCTGTATCGTATGTGCTATGTCCCTGCACTCCAGTGTTCCGTCACCTACTTCCGCGGAATGAATCGCACCCCACATCTCATGTTTGCCCACCCGCCTTATAAAGAGCTTCGGGACCGGGTAAAAAGCCAGTTCACTCGGTTTGGTGACAAGTACATCCGCACTTCTCATAAGAAGGTTGGTGCAGTACACCGCCTCAAATATATTGCTGTGCCAGAAACCGTGGATTCCTGTGACCTCATAATTCTCATCCAGAGCATTCCTGCTCCATTCAAGTGTCTCATCCCACGAATCAAAATGTTCCTCCGACAGTTCTGCCATCTGCGGTATTTCTTTCTTAAGATCATCCCATACATTTTTATAATCTCCGACATTTATATACAACGCCGCTTTTTTCTGCCTCACATACGGAAGAAGATGTTCTATGACTGCCGCAAAAATCTCCTTCTGTGCACCTGCGCCGCCTATTGACAGCAGAAATCTTAACGGGCCGCCGCCGTCTGCACGTCTTATCCTTGCATCACAATCTTTCTCTATGTTGCTTACTATTTCATGGTCGATATAGTGGCCTGTATAGAAAAGACTGCCTTCCGGCATCGGAGAGCATATTTTTTTCTTATTCATTCCGTTCAGGATGCGATATCCCATGTATGAATTGTGGCACTGTATCGTATGCACGCTTCCTTCGGACAGATGCAGTGCCATCGGCCAGTTGTCCGGAATTGCATTCACGACATATTTCATTCCCGCGTGCACCGCTGCCTGTGCCGGCCATACATGCGTTCCTATTACAGGAATTTCTTTGGGTATATTATGATATACCGGTGCCATAAGCTCTGCGTTTTTCTGATCTGATGAATTATATGATAATGCCCTGAAGCCTTCGTAGTTCACCGGTTCCCACACGAGTTTGTTAAATACCGGATTCTTTGAAAGTCTTGAGCCGAGCGAGTACAATTCATTCTGTGCACCGATAATCCTGGTGCATGTTGTTTCATTGTATGAGTTCAAATCCATCCAATAAGGTTTGTATCCCAGCGCATTGGCCGCTGACGCCATCGCCATGGATATTCTGTAATGTCCGAATCCCATTCTTATGTTTCCGACAATTATTCCTTTGTCATTGTCAAACTTCTCCGCTGCCAGTTCATCGCCCGGAAGGTAGTGGGCATTTTTATCAAGCTCACCCACAAGCACATTCCTGACGCCGAGCAAATCGCCTATATACCGATTGGGAACCACAGTGACTTTGTAATCTTTCGCGGAATCGTCCCCGAATTTACGGATATACTTATTCCGGGAACGAAGCGCTTTTTTATATACGTGTCCGGACATCTCATTGCCGAATATTATTTTCGACTTATCATTCATGATTATTTCCTCCTGTCACAATACCATCCACCATAATATTTACGACCTCATTCAGTGCATCGCTGTACGATATGCCGTTGCTAACCAGTATGTCTCTCTGGAAAAACTGCTCCAGCGTCGCCTCAAGCATCGTCTTAAGTATTGGAATCTTAATATTTCTTATGCAGCCCTCCCTTATTCCGCGTTCAAGAAGTGCGATTGTATACTCCCAGCCGCTTTCAAGCCTTTCCTCCACCTTACGGTATACCTTGGGATATTTGTCCTTCAGCAGGTATAACTGCCCAAAATTAATGTCTTTGTATCCTTCCGGAAGCACGCCGAGTATTCCTCTTATCTTTCCGACCGTATCAAGCGTCGGGTCGTTAAGCACCTTTCTCTCGCTTTCCTTAATGGATTCAAAGCAGTAATCCACCATCTCGGTAATAAGTGAGTTTTTGTCTGCAAAGACCGTATATATCGTTTTCTTGCTCATGCCGAGTATGGATGCCACATCATCCATCGTGAATTTTAATCCTTTTTCGTTAAAGGCCTGTATCGTACCTTCCAATATCGTTTGTCTTAATTCCATTTCTTCGTCCTTATATAAAAAAATATGGAAACTGAATTTATTATTTCCGTTTCCATAATCATAACATTTTCGTATTCTGTTATCAAGAAACTACTTTTACAAAGTTAGTTTCCTATTTTTGTGAATAATGCACAAAAATATTGCACTACGCTTACATATTTTATTAATAAGTGTAGTGCTATAAAGGGTTACTTATTTTTCTCTCTGAATATAAGTCTGAAAATCAGGCGTACAAGCGGTCCGCAGTAAAACATCTGGTACAGTATCGCCATTGGGAAATTCATTCCCCATGTCTGTATAAATGTTGCGAAATTCTTCGTGTCCTTAAAAAGCATTGTCGCAATAAAACTCATTATCGGGCACATTATACAGCATATACATATCGAAATTGCATATGTGATAAACTGCGGCCTGTCATCCGGTTTCATTACTGTAAAAGCAAGTTTTCTTGCTAACTTTCCAACCAGAAAAAATTCCAACACAAATGCTATCGGCACCATTATCGGCATCTCATGCAGTGCCGCGGTAAATGTAGCGGCATACACTCCTCCCATATTTAACGCAACGTTATAAACTATCATACCATATACCATTATTGTCGCCATAATGGCCGTAAATATGACATCCTGAAACTTATTTTTCGGCATAAAAAAATCCTCCTGAATAATAATGAATGTGTTGTTCGTTATCATCCCGGAGGATTGTGCGTTTCCAATTATAACCATATAAATTTGAATACATATCATCTTAACACACTTTACAAAATTATGTAAGTGTTAATTTTTACATTCCGTATTTTTTCAGATCAACGCGGCCGTTGACAACTTCTATTCCATCCGCCATAAGTCTCTCCGCCTGTACGTTCTTACCGCCGAAAGCAAATGCGCCCGAAAGCTCTCCCTTTGAATTGACAACCCTGTAACACGGAATCCTGTCCGGATCCGGATTCTTATGGAGTGCATTGCCGACAGCCCTTGACATCTTAGGATTACCCGCAAGTGCCGCAACCTGACCGTATGTGGCCACCTTTCCCTTCGGGATATTGCATACGGCATCGTATATCCTTTTTGTCGGATTATCCGCAACCAGATCATAGCTCTGTGCTATCATGTCTCTGATCGTATCGTCCGGTATGCTTCCGTCCAGAATTATCGTATTCCAGTGTTCCTTATTCTGATGCCATCCGGGTATCACGGCCTCAAAAGCATCCCGCCAGAAATCCCGCCATTCAGGATTTACCTTGACATTAATGTTAATGTATCCATTACGCTCATATGTCCACAGAAAAGCTTTTTCTGATGGCCTTACCCTGACTAACTGCCAGTTACGGTCATGAAACGGCGCATCCACATAAGTTCCTGGAAAAGTCAGTCCGTATTCCAATGCTTCTTCTCTTGTATTCATTATTTTCTCTGGTTTTTCTCTTTCTTGAGTCTTTCGCTTACATAATCCCTGATAAAGAAATCATCCTCAGGCATCTGGCATCCTACAATATACGAACCTTCATCGTCTGAGCATCTTATTACACGGCCTTCTAATCTGTTATGTCTTGTAAGCACAAAATCATGTATCTCCATTGATATCTCTTCCGACTTATGATCCATAAAACATGCATCCCTTGTAATAAATGCAAAACCGTTCGCACTTATGTTGTCAAGCTTACATTCTATACTTCTGCCGGTATCCTTAATCGTGACGGTACAGGAATTATCTATGTCGACACGCGGATATTTACGCCTGTTATTTATCTTAGGTCTGGACTCAATAAATACGCTGTAGGTTCTCGCCGCTCCGGTTCCTTTGACACGGACCTTATCCCAGCAATAAAGGACATTGCCCACTGTAATCTGCACCTTACACTCCGTATTATCAGCAATGATACCATCATTATTAAGTCTTATCGTCATGACATCGTCATCATGTGAGATTAACTCACCATAATACTTGTTATCCGTTCCAACCTCTACCATGAGTTTCATACCGGGCAGAAGATCCTCAACGCCCATGAATCCGCCTATGCCAAGTTCACACATAAGCGATTCAACAACTTTCTCGATTGAGTTAATATTGGATGCGGTTTCGTCGTATTTACTGAGCATTCTCTTGCTTATTTCATTGGAGTCCGTGACACTCTCGGTCATATCGGCAACAATTCCGGTTACCTCAGTCAGGTTATCCACAAGATGAATATTCGATGATTCAACATCTTTGATGGCTGTATCTATCATTCTGATATTGTTATCAAGCTCACCCGCATCTTCCGATATCTTAGCAATATTGCCGGCCGCAAGCATAACCTTGTCAAGTGTAAGCTGTATAAGCTGTAATGTCTGTTCTATGGAATCAGTCATCTTGACGGATGTATCATCAAGCCTTGTAAGTGCCTCCTTGATTGTCCCCGATGACGCCCTTGTATCTGTACTGAGCGAACGTATCTGATCGGCTACAACCGCAAATCCTTTTCCGGCCTCTCCGGCTCTTGCAGCCTCTATGGAAGCATTGAGGGCAAGAAGATTGGTCTGTCCGGAAATATTTTCTATTGTTCCTGTCTCGTTCTTTACCATGGCAAATTCATCTTTAAACGTGCGGAGTATATTTCCGATCTCTTCCGATAATGATGCCATCGTCTTTGTTGTATCGATAAGGCTGTCAAGATCCGATGAACTTACCCTGGCATGCTTGCCGGACTCTGCGGTAAGGGCCACCATCTTATCAATCATTCCGACAACATTATTAACCTGAAGATTAATATCCGTAGTCATCTGGCTGGATGAATCCGTCGACTTATGCAGCCTCTCATTGTTCTCTCTGAGCCTGTCCATACTGTCAACGACAATATTGGCACCGTGTGAATTCTCTGAGGCCAGTTCCCTGACTACCGTCACGCCGTCCATTATTGAATTACTTGCCTGTTTAACTTTCTCAACCGTGGTTACAACCCTTTTAAGGTCGGCCTTGATACTGTCCGTCATTGCACCGTCGGACTCATTCAGATGCTTTATGGACATTACATAGCACACATAGCATAATATGATACATGCCAGCTCAAGCTGGTAATTTTTCAGATCGGACGCGGTATTAAATCCGTTCATATATCTGTACACGGAACTTCCGGCTATTATCAGCGAATTAACAATTCCGCATGTCACCATGAATTTCTTGTTCTTGTATAACACAAGAAGGCTTGTAACCGGAAGAATATATGTAAAAGCAATAGGTGATTCCGTTGTACATATCACGAATGTGTAGAATACACCATACCCGATTACAAGATTATACTTGTATGCTTCGGTTGCAAAACCCTTGGCACGAAGTAATATTTCTCCTGAAATGATCGGTATCCAGCATAATGCCAGAAAAATAATATAGTATGTTGATGTAGATAAACCGTTTGCCAGATCGCTTCCGTAATTGGCTGAAAGGAGAATGGCAAATATCAGCCATATTCTTCTTGCTCTCCGGTTAGCTTTCTCTTTAAAGACTGACTCGTCGTATTCCATATGTGTTCCTCCGTGATGTATTCTGATAATTGATATTTTAACATATTTTGCAATAATGTGACAATGTTTAAACGGAAATCCCGCAGGAATTCTCCCACGGGATAAAATATTATATAGTTCCTGTTACCACAAGCGTTCCGACTCCCGGATTTATTGCCCATATACCGGTTGTTGCATCCTGTGTAAAAACTGCGGCCGGTACCGTTATCCTGCCGGCTGTTGTCACAAATTCACCCGATGTCTCATTATATGTGTAATCTGTGCCCGGCACAAGCGGTGTACCGTTATACGTTGCTGTAAGATTAGTAAGCACCGGATCAAAATTATCCGATACCGTAACACCTGATGCCGCATCGGCATCAGCACTTCCACCGTTCTGGATAAGGAAGGTGTAAGTGATCGTTCCGTTTTCGGTAACCGGAACCGGGCTTATCGATTTGGTAATTGTCAAAAGCGGTGCCGTCTGTGCACGCACTATCTCATCTACAGTAACAGGTGTAATTCCGCCTCCGCTTATATTAGCATTGTTGGTAATTGACGAACCGGCATCAAGAGGTGCATACCGGTTTACCATCGCCTCATAGATTATCATGGCATTTCCTCCGGCCGGCACCGTTATCCCCGTGATCGTAAAGACCGGAGCTGTGGTAACCGCAGGTGCTGTCTGCAAGGTACCATTCACATAATATTTTACCGTACCCTCAACATAAGTTAAAGGTGTAAGCGAACCGGTTCCGAAAGTATAAGCTCCCAGGTTATCCGAAAGTGTAAGTCCTGTAACAGGGACTGTTCCTGCATTGACTATGCTGACAATATATGTCACACTGTCATTTTGTCCGTAGGTTGTTCTTACCGCTGTTTTGGATGCCGAAAGCACCTCAAGTATTTCACCGACGGCAATGTTTGAATTGGCAACCGCATTTCCATAACGGATCTGCGCCTGATTGGTAAATTGTGCCATATCCTTTGATTCCCTTCATATATGCGTTTATATTACATAATATGCTGTGAATCCAATATGTTTATCGTTGTATGAGAATATTATCTGAGCTTATTCTTAATCTCGTTATCAATCTTCTCAACAAATTCATCAAGACCGAATACTGTCTTTTCCTTCTGTCCGTGAAGGGTGCAGGAAACAGTTCTGTCAGCTTTCTCACTGGCTCCTATTACAAGGAGATACGGAACTTTCTGAATCTGTCCCTCCCTGAGGCGGTATCCCATCTTCTCTGCCCTGTCATCAAGCTCATATCTGACATTATGTGCTTCAAGTACATCACAGATTTCATGGGCATATGCCATAAGTTCCTCATCATCTGTCTTAATCGGTATAACTTTAACCTGTACCGGTGCAAGCCATGTAGGAAGATTTCCCTTGGTCTCTTCAAGAATATATGCCATAAATCTGTCAAGTGAGCCGAGAATTGCTCTGTGGAGGACAACCGGTGTCTTCTTCTCGCCATCTTTGTCAACATATGTGAGTTCAAATTTGGCCGGAAGGCAGAAATCAAGCTGGCATGTGGAAAGCGTATATTCGTTACCTACTGCCGGTTTAACATTGACATCAAGCTTCGGTCCGTAGAATGCTGCCTCGCCTATTTCTTCGGTATATTCTATTCCGAGGCTGTTCATAACCTCTCTGAGTGCATTCTCTGCCTTATCCCACATCTCATCATCATCATGATATTTGGTCTTGTTGGCCGGGTCTCTGAGTGAAAGCACACAGCGGTAATCCGTGATGCCAAAATCCTTATATGTGCTGAAAATAAGATCTACAACATTGGTAAACTCGTCCTTTATCTGTTCCGGTGTAACAAAAATATGTGCATCATTCTGGCAGAAGTGACGGCCTCTCTCGATTCCCTTAAGTGTTCCGCTGGCTTCAAATCTGAAATCATGCGCAATCTCTCCGATTCTTATAGGAAGATCTTTATATGAGTGCATTTTATTAGCATATATCATCATGTGATGCGGGCAGTTCATCGGTCTTAATACAAATGACTCGCCCTCAACTTCCATTGCCGGGAACATGTTTTCCTTGTAATGATCCCAATGTCCGGATGTCTTATAGAGATTGACTGTACCAACACAAGGTGTCATTACATGAAGATATCCGAGCTTACGCTCCTTGGCCTTAATATAATTTTCAAGTTCCTGCCATATTGTATAACCCTTTGGCAGAAACATCGGAAGTCCGCGTCCGACAAGGTCGTCCACCATAAAAAGATTCATATCCTTGCCGATCTTTCTGTGGTCTCTTTCCTTAGCTTCCTCAAGAAGCTGCAGATGTGCTTCGAGTTCCTCCGCTGTTGGGAAACATACTCCGTAAATTCTCTGAAGCATCTTATTGCTGCTGTCGCCCTTCCAATATGCGCCTGAATGTCTTACAAGCTTGAAATGACGGCAGAGTCTCGTATTGTCAACATGAGGTCCACGGCAGAGATCCGTGAAATCGCCCTGTTCATAACATGTAATGGTTCCGTCTTCGAGGTCAGAGATGAGATCAACCTTATATTCGTCATTGCCGAACATCTTGAGAGCCTCTTCCTTGGAAATCTCTTTGCGGACAATCTTGTCGCCTTTCTTGGCAAGTTTCTTCATTTCTTTCTCTATTGCCGCAACATCTTCATCCCTGATAACATCATCACCAAGATCCACATCATAATAGAAACCTTCCGCAACTACAGGACCTACCCAGAACTTGGCATGCGGATAAAGATGTCTGATTGCCTGTGCCATAAGATGTGCACATGAATGGTTTAACATTTTTAACTGTTCGTCTTCTTTAAAATTAACCATTTTAATTATCTCCTTATTCTTCCTGATATTAAAAAACCCTTAAGTGCATATAAATACACTTAAGGGTGCTAAGCACGGTTCCACCTTAACTTTAACTCTTCGCTTATAACGCAGCTACACGGTGACGCTTCGGAATACAATCTTATGCGCACAGCTTGGGAGTGGTCTTCATGCAACATAACCATAAGCAAACTTCCACCATTCGTGCTCTCTCTGGATGGCATTATCACATTACTCTTTCCGTCAATGCTTTTCTAATATCAACGTTTATGTAGTTATTGTACCACGGTATTTTATTTTTAACAATAGTTTAATTGACTGCATATTAAATTTTTGCTATGATTTTATCAAAACATTAAGTGAGCTTTAATCATCCGGCTCTTCCTGAGCACAATTGCCGGGTAACTCATATAAGGAGGTTAATTATGTTTCAGTCATTGGAAAATAAGCATCCGCACTTCTATCAGGTATTCAGGGTATTTATCGTGATTACAGCTTCATTTCTCTACGCCTGGAATCTGCGTTGTTTTGCCAAAACGGCCGGTCTGTACCCGGGCGGCTTCTCCGGTGTATCATTACTTATACAGGCTGTCATTGAAGATTTCCTGCACATTACGATTCCGTTCTCGATATTTAACGTATTGCTTAATATCGTCCCGGCTTATATCGCATTCCGTTATATCGGCCGCAAATTCACGATTTATTCGATTGTCGTCATAATTCTTTCGAGTATACTTGTCGACCTTCTTCCGGCATATGTGTTCACGACCGATATTCTCTTAATCAGCGTGTTCGGCGGACTCATAAACGGCCTTTCGATCAGCCTGTGCCTTAATGTCGGCACCACGACCGGCGGAACGGATTTTATAAGTATTTTTCTTTCTCACGAGAAAGGCATTGACGGGTGGAACTATATCCTTATCGGCAACATTGTGATACTTGCAATTGCCGGCATGTTATTCGGCTGGTCCATTGCATTATATTCCATAATTTACCAGTTCTGCAGCACGCAGGTAATCCAGTTTTTGTACAAAAGATATCAGAAAGCGACTCTTTTTATCATCTCCGATAAATCAGAGGAAATATATACTGCCATACGCGAGATGACCAATCATGACGCAACGCTTTTCAAAGGAATCGGTTGTTATGAAGAGAAAGAAAAAACTCTCATTTACTCCGTTATCAATTCCGAAGCAAAAAGAGAGCTTATTCCTTTAATACGTAAAATCGATTCACATGCCTTTATCAATATAATAAAGACAGAGGAACTCGACGGTCGTTTCCATGATATTCCGCACGATTAAATTTCCGGACTTCTTTATTCTGCAATTCTGGATTTGTTAAGGTATTTGATTCCCATAATCGTGCCCATCATCAATATGATTCCGATAACAAGCGATACGACCGGATTCTTGACAAATCCTGCAATTATATATGTCACGCATGATACTATTGCAACCACTATCGCATACGGCAACTGGGTGGATACATGGTTCATATGATTGCACTGCGCACCGGCAGAAGCCATTATTGTAGTATCTGATATCGGTGAACAATGATCTCCGCATACCGCACCTGCCATACATGCTGAAATCGCAATGATCATCATCGTGTGGTTGGTTGTTGAAAATGCATCTACAACTATCGGGATAAGTATTCCGAATGTTCCCCATGATGTTCCCGTAGCAAAAGCAAGGAACACTCCTATAATAAATACTATCGCAGGAAGCAGATTAAGCCACATTCCGGATACATTTCTTACAAGGTCCGCAACATATTCCTTAGCTCCGAGGCTGTCCGTCATCGACTTAAGCGTCCACGCAAATGTAAGTATAAGAATTGCCGGAACCATTGCTTTAAATCCGTCAGGAACACATTTACAACAATCTGTGAATTTTAATACTTTTCTTATGCTATAGAATATTATTATTATAATAAGCGCCGCAAAGCTTCCAAGCATAAGTCCGAGCGATGCATTGCTTCCCGAAAATGCGGATATAAAATCGACACCGCTAAAGAACCCTCCGGTATATATCATACCGATAACACAGCAGATTATAAGTACTGCAACGGGGAATACAAGATCGATAACCTTGCCTTTACCATGCACTTCATCATCATCTGCATCCGCATAAGGTCTGTCTTCTGTAGTATATATATCACCTTTAACCGCATTGGCTTCATGCTTTGCCATAGGTCCGAAATCCGTCTTGAGAATCGTCAATGCAAACATCGTTATTATGGTAAACAATGCATAATAATTATACGGTATGGCCTGTATAAAAATCCCGAATCCGTTCTCATCCTGCACAAATCCCGTAACTGCTGCCGCCCATGATGAAATCGGGGCGATTATGCACACCGGAGCCGCGGTCGCATCAATAAGATATGCTAATTTGGCTCTGGAGACATTATGTTTATCCGTAACCGGACGCATAACACTTCCTACCGTGAGACAGTTAAAATAATCATCAACAAAAATCAGTATGCCAAGAAAAATCGTAGCTATCTGTGCTCCGATTCTTGTCTTTATATGCTTTGAAGCCCACTGTCCGAACGCCGCCGAACCTCCGGCCTTATTCATCATGCATACTATGATTCCCAGTACCACAAGGAATATTATAATTCCTATATTGGACGCATTCCTAAGTACTCCTATAAGACCGTCCTTAAAAATGTGAAGCATTGATGTCTCGAAGCTGAAACCCGGCTGAAAAATATTACCGTAAAAAAGTCCTCCGATTACAATTCCGACAAAAAGTGAACTGTATACCTCCTTCGTAATCAATGCAAGAATAATCGCTACAAGCGGCGGCACAAGCGCCCAGAATGTAGCATACATACCTGGCAGATATCCTGCAACTTCTTCCATACCTTTTCTCCTTTGGCTTATTTAGATTAAAAATGCTATGACAGTAAGAACGTACTGCCATAGCACATAAATCTCTCTAATGTATAATACTATCTTCTCTTCTGAAGAAACTCAGGAATCTTGATTCCTTTCTCTTCAACATTGCTCTCTACAGGCTTTGGCTTATTAAGTCCCGGAATCTCTCTTGCAGGCTGTGAACTTGTCTTAGCGTAAGGAGACTCATATGTAGGAGCTGAAATAGGTCTTGCTGTTGTCTGCGGTTTGAAATTAAAACCTGCCATGGCACTTGCTGCACCTGCCGAATATCCGTCAAGACCTGTAGCGATAACTGTGATAGTCGCCTGATCCTGAACTGAATCATCATACATAGCACCGAAAATAATGTTGGCATTATCGCCTGCAAGTTCCTGAACATAGCTTGCAGCTTCATTGGCTTCCATAAGTCCTATATCACCGCTGATATTGATGATGACATGTGATGCACCTTCAATGGTCGTCTCAAGAAGCGGACTCGCAACGGCAATCTTAACTGCCTCAATAGCCTTATCATCTCCGTTAGCTGTACCGATACCGATATGTGCTACGCCCTTGTCCTTCATAACTGTCTGGACATCGGCAAAATCGAGGTTAATAAGTCCCGGTACATTGATAAGATCTGTAATTCCCTGTACTGCCTGCTGAAGGACTTCATCCGCCTTCTTAAGTGCATCAGGCATCGTAGTCCTGCGGTCAACAATCTCAAGCAGTTTATCGTTAGGAATAACAATAAGTGTATCGACACTGTCCTTAAGCTTCTCAATACCTGTTATGGCATTAGTCATTCTCGTCTTAGCTTCAAACTTAAACGGTTTCGTAACAACGCCTACCGTGAGAATACCCATATCCTTGGCAATCTTGGCAACAACCGGTGCCGCACCTGTACCGGTACCGCCGCCCATTCCGCATGTTACAAATACCATATCTGCGCCCTTGATAGCCTGTGTAAGCTCCTCAGCGCTCTCTTCTGCTGCTTTCTCACCAACTTCAGGCTTAGCGCCGGCGCCAAGTCCCTTGGTAAGCTTCTCGCCTATCTGTATAGCCGTAGGTGCCTTACAAAGTGTAAGAGCCTGTCTATCGGTATTAATTCCGATAAACTCCACGCCTCCGATGTTCTCATCAATCATTCTGTTAACTGCATTATTGCCGGCTCCACCTACACCTACTACTATTATCTTAGCAGATGCTTCCGACTCATTAGTCTTGATTTCTAGCAAAACCTTGTCCTCCTTAAACCAACCATGTCATCGGAGATATACTCCGTAATTCCTTCATCTATATTAAAAAGGTCTGACTCCATAGTTACTCAGTTATAATCGCATAAGAATATAATATTATTTTTTCGTAGAAATATCAACCTCTATTTTGAGTTTTTTAAAATAAATTTTACGAAAAATCACTCCGTCTGTTTGAGTATTATATTCTGACTGTTTCCGTCATATTTTTCCAGATGAAGCACCCCTTTAAGGTCCTTGATGCTGTCAGCCATACAGCTGAGTTCGTATATCTTATCCGGCATAAGATTATCGTTATTTCCCAGAAGGGCTTTGACGCCTCCCATATCAACCGATAATGTACCGTCCTGTTCAATATTGAGTGCGTCAATTGTCAGATTATATTGGGAAATATATTGTTTGACATCGCTTATTGTTCCGAAAATAGCCGGATCTTCAACGTCTAGTTTATCATTAATTACAATAGTTTTAAACTTAAGGCCGGTTATCTTAGGCACATCCTCAAATACATCGGGTGAGCTGTCAACCACCACTCCGTCCTTGTCAAAATACATATTTGTTCCCTTGTATTCAACATATCCGACAAGACTTTTGTCATATACCGTGATATTAATTGTGTCCGGCCATTTGACCGATATGTCAGTCTTGGCTATAAAAGGTATATCCGGCTTTCCGGCTTTCTTATTGGTATGAGAAAACAGTATTGTATTATCTGCATTACGATCTGCAAAAATATATTTATATAATTCGTCATACGAATATCTGTCGCTTCCTGTTATATTTATTTCCTTTACTTTAAATACATATCTTGCCGCGGCAAATACAGCAGCCGCTATCACCGCAATTATAATAAATACTACGATTGCAATTCTAAGTCCTCTGTGAGTTCTTCTCCGGGTATCCATTTTATATCTGCTCCTAACTGTTCCAAATCTCTCTGTATATCCTCATATCCACGGCATATATAGCTGCATCCGTCCACTATCGTGCAGTCCGCTCCCAGCGCCGCAATAACCAGTGCGGCACCGCACCGTAAATCCGTAGCGCACACTCTTGCTCCTTTCAATGCCGGTCTTCCGCATACCCTCGCGTGTCCGCCCGACACCGAAATAACAGCGCCCATTCTCACCAGTTCTCCGGCCGCGTTATAGCGGTTCTCAAATACATTATCGTATATATCACAGCAACCTCCGGAGTATGCCAGCACGCTCATTATCTGCGCCTGCATATCGGTCGGAAATTCCGGATACGGTCCCGTGACAACCGATGTAACTGCCCTGCATCTTCCGTCCGCCATGACTATTATCTCATTACTTTTTTTATCTGTAAATAGATGACATCCCATTTTTTGCAAAATATCACTGACCGCGGTCAGCCTTTCAGGTTCAATTCCCCTCAGGCATATATTGCCGCCGGCTATGGCGCAGCCTGCCATATATGTCCCGGCTGCTATGCGGTCTCCGGGAACCCTGTAACGGCATCCGTGCAATGTTGCTTTTCCGTTAATAATAATCGTTCCGGTTCCTGCACCGTCTATGTCCGCTCCCATCATTTTAAGGCAGTCGCATAAGTCAACAATTTCCGGTTCTTTTGCGCAATTGGTAAGACAGGTTTTTCCTTCGGCACACACCGCTGCCAGAATTATGTTCTCAAGCGCTCCCACACTCGGATACGGAAATTCATAACTTCCGCCTTTAAGTTTCCTGCAGTAACCTATTATGTATCCCCCGGCTTCCTCTACCACCGCTCCGAGTGAGCGCAGCCCGTCAATATGATAGTTAAGCGGCCGGCTTCCGATGTTACATCCTCCCGGGTATGGCATGACAAAACTCCCACATACTGCAAGAAACACGCCCATAAAAAGCGAAGAGGCCCTGAATCTTGCACAGTATTCTTCGTCAGGAGCAGATTTAAGCATGCCGGAACGTACCGTTACGATATCATTTTCAATGTCACATTCCGCGCCCGCCGCCTGCATTACTTTCTGCATGTGATAAACATCCGTAATTGCCGGACAGTTTTCTATGATTACTTTATCTTCCGTAAGAAGTGCCGCTGCCATAACGGGCAATACCGAGTTCTTGCTTCCCTGAACATTAATCATGCCCCTAAGTCTTCTGTGTCCGGATATCATAAGGCTCCTCATAAAAAATCCCCGCATATAATGAATGTTTACATACCATTATATGCAGGGATTTCAGTTATGTTACCTCGCATGAGCCCTCTGCCGCAGCCGTCCGGCCTGTTGTGAAACGGTCACCGGAACCTGTATCTGCCTTGATACATTCAGGACTATTCCCATCTCTGCAAGCAAAAAAAGCACCGATGTACCTCCGTAACTGATAAACGGCAGTGTAACGCCCGTATTGGGAATAACATTGGTTACAACCGCTATATTAAGTATCACCTGAAGCGATATATGTGCCATAACCCCGACCACAAGCATTGATCCGAACAGATCCGGTGCGTTGTTGGCAATTACCATGAATCTCCATATAAGCAGGATAAAAAGTATTATCAGACATATTCCGCCAAACAGACCGAGTTCCTCGCATATAACGGAGAATACCATATCATTCTGGGCCTCCGGAATAAATCCGAGTTTCTGCATGCTCTGACCCAGGCCTTTTCCGAAAAATCCGCCGGAACCGAGTGCATACAATGCCTGCAATGTCTGGAACCCTGTATCCGATGCGTATTTTTCCGGGTCTCGCCATGCAAGCAGACGTTTAAAACGGAAATGGCTCGCTGAATCCACATTGTTAAAAAACCATATCAGGAATGCCACCACCGCAACCGCCCCCAGCACAGTTGCTATAATTAACCATGCAGGTTTGGAATTACCGATCATAAGCATTATGTATGCAATACCCATAAGTATTATCGCTGTACTTAAGTTGTTGGTCACAATTCCGGTAATTCCGGCTGCCGCAACCGCAAGTATACAATATACAATATTGTTTTTCAGTTTCTTCATATGGCTTCCGCTGTAACTTATAAAAGCCGCAAGCACAATTATAAGTCCGACCTTAACAACCTCAGCCGGCTGTAATGACAGCGGGCCTAATCTCAGCCATCTGCGCGCACCTTTTACAGTGTGTCCGAATGGTGAAAGGACAAGCAATACGCAAAAAATCGATGCGACATATATGAACCATTTGATTTTATACCAGAAATGGTAATTTATAAAAATTGCCGCAACAAAAACCACCATTCCTATTGCAGTTGACAAAAGCTGCCTTTTAAGGAAATACGCAGCGTCACCGTAATCTTCCATTGCGCTGTAAGAACTGGTACTGTAAAGCATTACCAATCCGAATGCAATAAGAAACATTACTATTATAAGCAGGCTGAAATCGAAAAATTTACCCTTCGGTGTCAGGTTTCTGTTATTTCCATTATGCATATTTTGTGATGTATCTGCCATTGCATATCTCCCTTATGATCAATCTAAAATCTGTTTACATATTCCTTGAAAAGCCTGCCACGTTCTTCATAACTCTTAAACATATCCCAGCTTGCACATGCCGGCGAAAGCAGTACAACATCACCGGAAACGGCCTTGTCATGACATATTTGAACCGCATTTTCAAGGCTGTCCGTATTGATGATATCGTCAAATCCATGTGCGCGTGCGGTTTTCTCAATCTGAGGGGCTGTCGTTCCTATAAGAACCATGAGTTTGACTTTGCCGCCAAACGCATCGATAAATCCATCGAATTCAGAATGTTTATCATATCCTCCGGCAATTATCAGCGTAGGTTTTGTCATCGCCTCAAGTGCTTTGATTGATGAGTCCGGATTGGTTCCCTTTGAATCGTTGTAATATGTTACTCCATCAAGTTCCCTGACAAATTCAATCCTGTGCTCAACTCCTTTAAATGCTTTAAGAACCCTTACGATAATATCAAGCGGTACTCCTGCCTTGACTGTCATCGCAACCGCGGCCATGACGTTTTCGTAATTATGATTACCGAATATAAATAAATCTTTTACATCGATAACATCCTGCGTTCTGCCGTCAAAAGTGCATTTTATCATATTATTGTCAAGATAAACACCCTCTTTAAGAATAGTTTTCCTTGAGAAAAATACGGTATTGTTTATTGTATTTCCAAATTCACGAAGCACTTCATCATCATAATTAAGAACACAGAAATCATCGTCTTTCTGGTTACGCGTAATAGACTCCTTGACCGATATATAATTTTCCATTGTATAATGTCTGTTAAGATGATCCGGAGTGATGTTTAATATTGCACTTCCGGCAGGTCTGAAATCATGGATCGTCTCGAGCTGGAAGCTGCTGATTTCAGCAACGGTAATGCTGTCCTTAGAAGTCTTAAGAACCTCTCCGGTATATGATGTACCGATATTACCGACAACAAAAGTTTTCGGGTTCCATTCCTTCATGATCTCACCTATAAGTGTTGTGGTTGTTGTCTTTCCGTTAGTTCCCGTTATGGCATACACTCTGCCCTGTTCAAAGTTATATGCAAGCTCGATTTCACCCCATACGGTTACTCCTGCATCTTTAAAAGCAAGGACAATCGGGCTGTCAATCGGTACTCCGGGACTTATTACAAGCAGGTCGGTATCATCAATTATACTTTGCGGCATTTCTCCGAGAATTATCCTGACTTCACAGTCTTTCGGAAGCTTTGCTCTCACATCGCTTTCCGCAAGTTTCTCATTGCCGTCATATAAAGTAATAATTGCTCCTGTCTGTGCCAGAAGCTTAACTGCACCGATTCCGCTTACACCGGTTCCTACAACAACTATCCTCTTACCATCTACATTCATCATCACTTTGTTCCTTTCTCACTTTGTTCTATCCCAAGATATGGGAGTATATTTTCAAAAACTTCTCTGACTACCGGTGCTGCGATTGTTCCTCCGTAGTAAATTCCCTGCGGTTCATCAATGATGCACATTGCCATGACCTGCGGGTTCTCGGCAGGCGCAAATCCGATAAAAGAAGCTATGTATTTGTGTTCACTTCTCGGCAGTTTCTGTGATGTGGCAGTCTTGCCTCCTATCGAATAACCTTCAATATAGCACTTACCTCCGCCGCCTTCGGATACAACGGATTTAAGCAGCATCTTCATGGTATTGCTTACTTCCGGCGTTATCACGCCGGATACGCTTTCATATTCCAGAGTATTAATATTACCCTGCGAATCTATTGTCCTGACACCGAAATGAGGAGTAATCAGTGTTCCTCCGTTAATCACGCAGCTTATTGCCCGCATCAGCTGAAGCGGCGTTATCTGGAATGACTGTCCGAATGACATCGTGGCCAGTTCCAGCTCTTTGATATTCTCTTTCTTATGCATGATTGTTGAGGCCTCGCCCGGAAGGTCAACGCCGGTAACAGACATAAGTCCCAACCGGTCCATATAAGTAAGGAAATTATCAACGCCCGTTCTCAAGCCCCATGTTATGAATGCCGGGTTACACGAATTCATAAGTGTCTCGGCAAACGTCTGTGTACCGTGTCCCGTTGTTTTATGGCATCGTATGGTTCTCGAACCGACAACGGTACTTCCTCCGCAGCAATACGTATCCGATAACCTCACCGCCCCGCATGAAAGTCCGGCAGTTGCCGTTATGACTTTGAATGTAGATCCGGGTTCGTAGGTATCATTAATTACTCCGTTACGCCACATGGCATTAAGGAGATCCATTTTTTCCTTCTCATCCGATACCGAAACATCATAATTGAGTATGTACGGATCATTTAGATTATATTCCGGATAGTTGACCATTGCAAGCAATTCTCCGGTCTGCGGATTCATAACTATAATGCTGACGCTTTTAGCCTGTTTGGCCTCATATGTTTTCATGGCGGCCTGCATGCAGTATGACTGTATGCTGTAATCAAGGCTTATATATAAATCATCACCGGGTATCGGTTCTTTTCTCTTCTCTTCATATTCATCCAGCTCAATCCCCGCCGCATCCGCAGGCGTGAGTATCTCTCCATTTACACCGGCAAGTACACTATCGTATTTTACTTCGAGTCCGACAATTCCCTGATTATCCGCTCCTGTAAAACCCATGACTTTGGATGCAAGTTCATTGTACGGATAAGTCCTTTTACTGTCCTCATCCACTTTTACTCCGGGGATATTATATTCACGGATTCTGTCCCCTGTTTCCTTGGAAACATTTGACTTAATCCTCTCCATCGAACTTATTTTCTCAACATAAGAGCGGACTTTGTCTTCGCTCATATCCAATTCCCGGCTTAATGTATCTATAACATATTCTTCATCTTCTATCTGTGAATGGATAACCGATACAGTACAGACTGTTTTATTATCGGCCATTACCGTTCCGTCAGCTGTGATTATGCGCCCGCGCGGTGCTTTAACCGCCCTTTCTCTCTCATGGAGCATTGTTGCTGCTGCATTAAGTTCATCTGAGCAAAAAACAGCAACATAAGTAAGCCTTACAGTCAAAAGAACCAGTAATGACATTGCAATAACTGCATATATTTTTATTCCGGTGCGGTGTTTTTTATTTGTTTTCATATCTCTGCCCGGCTGTGGTATTTATTTACAGTTTATTACGCAAAAGACTTTTCTATTCGTTTATTCTTGCTGTTTAGCTGCCGGCGTCTCATCCTGTCCGGGTGTTTCTGCCGGTGTCTCGTCCTGTCCGGATGTATCTGCCGGTGTCTCGTCTTCATTATCAGGCTTGTCTGCTGTATCATTATCATCATCCGGCTGTGCATCTGACTCTGAAGGTGTCTGTGCCGGATTGGATGCAGGATTGGCATTAATCTCAGGCTTAACTACTTTCTTATCGAGTTTGTCGGCATCGAGATAAATATCCGCATCATAATCAGCATTATCAGGCTGTATTCCCATATAAGGCAGGAGTTTCTCCATGATAGCTCTTGCAAGTACCTGGGCTGACCACGAGGTATTATATTCTTCGCAGTCCGGTGTATCAATTACTACATATACAAGTACTTCAGGGTTCTCCGCAGGTGCAAATCCCATAAATGATATTACATATTCCGTCTTATCACGTCCGGCCTTCTCTGCCGTACCTGTTTTACCGCCGATTGAATACCCGTCCATATGGACATATCCGCCTGTTCCGTAATCTACAACGGCTCTCATCATCTCTCTCATCGTATGAGATGTATCGGAAGAAACTGTCTGTGTAACAAGTGTAGGGTTAATCGTCTTAACCGGTTCTCCTGATTCGGAAAGTATCTGTTTAACCACGTGTGGCTGGTAATAATATCCGCCGTTGATAAGTGAGGCAAATGTAGCCACCATCTGTGCCATCGTTACATTCAGGTTCTGTCCGAATGAGTTTGTCGCGAGATCGACATCCATCATTGTGGATTCCTCTATAAGAAGTCCGTTTTCTTCTCCCGGAAGGTCAATTCCTGTCTTGGAACCGAATTTGTAATCATCCAGATAACGGCAGAATGTCTTGGCTCCAAGCATCATACTTATCTGCATGAGAGCATCGTTACATGACTCCGTAAGCGCTCCGCTAAGTGTTAAATCCCCATGTCCGACTCCGCCATGACAGAGAATCGTCGATGAATTATATACTCCTTTACCGTCGCATGTATATACATCTTTCAGGTCTGCTTTTTTCTCGTCAAGCGCCTCTGCAATTGTAAATGCCTTGAATACTGAGCCCGGCTCATATATTGATGAAACACAGTAATTGGACCATACTTTATAAAGCGCGTCCTTAAATTCGTCATCAGTGAAAGCCTCAAGTTCTTCTGCAGAATATATTGATGTCAGATCTCTCGGATTATTAAGATCAAAGACCGGATAATCCGCCATGCCTAGTATTTCCATGGTATTCGGATCCGCAACGATTACCGAAGTACTCTTGGAACCGTATTCGTCGTTAAAATCCTTGATCGCCTGTTCTATGATGTTCTGTATCGTATAATCTATTGTCGATACGACAGTATTGCCGTTTATGGCATTGCGCCTGTTAGCTTCATAGCTGCTGTCATTAATGTATCCGTAAATTCTTCCGTCCGTTCCTGACAATTCATCATTATAGTTATTCTCTATCCCAAGCTCGCCGCCGTTGGCATTGCTTGCAAATCCCATAAGATCGCATGCAAAACTGCTGTATGGATATATTCTCTTATACTCATCTTCAAACCAGACACCTTTTATAAGTGAGTTTTTCTCATTCATCTTATTGGTAAATTCTTCGATATCCTTATCTGTCAGCTCGCTTAACATACGCTTGTAACTGTCTATTTTGCCCCCGGATTCCTTACGTTTCGCATTATCATCGATATAATCGTTAAGTTCTTTCTCATCCAGGTCAAAGTATTGCAACAAAGCTTCTACCGTCGGCTCCCTGTATGTAGCATCCGATAAAAGCACCTTCGTATCTATTATTAAATTATATACCTTGGAACTGTATGCGATGACCGTACCGTTTCTGTCTGTGATATCGCCTCTTCTGGCCGGTATGGTACGGCTGCTGTAATTGAAATTATCGTAGACCGCCTTGGAATATTCATATCCCTTGCTGGCATTTATCCTGATTATTACCACCGATAATACAATAAGTAAAGTCATGACAATCATAAAGATAATTAAAAGCTTCTTCTGCATAAGTGTTGTGAATTTGATGCTTTTACGTCTTCTTACTGCCATGACTTCTCCTTAAATTATCGTTCGGGTATGTCTTTAAACTGCATTACATACTCGCTTTCGCCACTCTTATAATTAATGATCTGATCCTCAGAAGCATATACCATTCCGAGTTCTTCAACTGCTACATTATAAATATACTCATAGTCGATTGAAGTGTCAATTGAAAGTTCCTTCTGATCGTTCTCGATCTTAAGTTCCTCAAGCTGGGCCTGAAGAGTTGAAATCTTACCGGCATTGGTGCTCTTAGCGTTAATCAGCGATACATAATTGGTGCATGTAAAAAGCATTACTCCGATAGCTGCCGCAATCAAAAGTGTGAAAACTCCTCCGACTCTTGTAGCTCTCGCCCTGTTTTCCTCTATTCTGCGGTCCTGCGCCTGTCTTTGTCTCTCCTGTGACACATTCCCGTTCTTTCTTCTCGGAACTCTTACCGGCACGTCCGCCCTCCGCTGTGGTGCCTCGCTTCCGTACATATATTCTGTATTATATCTGTTATCTGCCATAATATGCCTCCCGTTTTATTTCCACATCTATAATCTTCTCTCAAATATCCTTAATTTCGAGCTCTTGGCTCTTTTATTTTCTTCAAGTTCTTCTTCCGACGGTACTATCGGCTTTCTTGTAACGATAACGCCCTTTGGCTTATTGCCGCATACACACACCGGAAATTCCGGCGGGCATGTACATGTATTGACGTTATCCCTGAACTTGTTCTTTACTATTCTGTCTTCCAGCGAATGGAATGTTATTATGCAAAGCCTTCCGCCGTCATTTAAAAGTTCTATCATCTCATCAATAGAATTTTCAAGAACTTCAAGTTCCTTATTAAGTTCAATTCTTAATGCCTGAAATGTTCTCTTGGCCGGGTGTCCGCCCGTCGCCCTGAATTTCATCGGTATAGCTGCCTTTATTATCTCAACCAGCTGACCGGTGGTATGTATTCTCTCATTCTGTCTGGCCTGTACAATATGCTTGGCAATGTTCTTGGCGAACTTGTCCTCTCCGTAATCCCTGATTACTCTGAACAATTCCATCTCGCTATAATCATTAACGATATCTTCGGCTGTCATTGGATTACGTCTGTCCATTCTCATATCAAGCGGTGCATCTTCATCATTATATGTGAAACCGCGTTCCGCGGCATCCAGCTGATAAGATGATACTCCGATATCAAGAAGTATTCCGTCAACCTTCGTCACACCGATATTGGCCAGCGCATTTTTCATATTGCAATAGTTGTCTCTTATGATAGTTACTCTGTCAGCAAACGGTTCGAGTCTCTTCTTCGCAGCAGCGATGGCATCTTCATCCTGATCAATTCCGATGAGCCGTCCGCCCTGTGTAAGTCTCTCACATATATGATATGAATGTCCGGCACCGCCTAAGGTTCCGTCCACATATATGCCGTCAGGCTTAATGTTCAGCCCTTCTATCGTTTCATTAAGCAAAACCGATTTGTGTACAAATTCCATTCAAAACCTCCGGTTTAAATAGAGAATCCCAGATTCTCCATATTAGCTGCAACTTCATCCATATTGCCTTCATACTCGGCATTGGATTCATCAAAGCGTTCCTTGCTCCAAATCTCTATTTTGCTTGCAGAGCCAACCAACACCACGTCTTTCTCAAGTCCAGCAAATTCTCTTAACACTGCCGGCAGAAGTATTCTTCCCTGCTTATCAAGCTCACATTCCGCTGCTCCCGCAAGAAAAAATCTGGTGAACTGTCTGGTGTTCTTATTGGTAATAGGGAGAGTGCCCAGCCTTTCTTCAAAGGCTGCCCAGTCATCATTGGCGTATCCGTAAAGGCATCCGTCAAGTCCCTTGGTGACCACGAAAGAAGTTCCGAGTTTCTCACGAAACTTAGCAGGTATGATAACACGTCCTTTGGCGTCAATTGTATGGTTGTACTGACCCATGAACATTGCCATCACCCCTTTCCTTCAGGAATCTTATGGTTGAAACTCACCACTTCGTTCCACAATCTTTCACTAAGCCACACTTTTTACCACTTTTAAAGCCATTTTAGCCCATTTTTACATAAATATCAAGAGTATATTTAAAGATTTTAATAATTTCTTTGCATCAAAAAAAGCCACAGAAAAACTTTTTTGTTTTCCTGTGACTTTTGTTCAAAAATCATGATTATGTGGGGGAAAATCCCATTTTTAACGGTATTCCACTGCATCAAATGACAATCTGCCTTCTTTTACCGTCACTTTCACATTATGCTGTCCTTTTTGAAGGTTATATACAGCGTACGCTGCAGTTCTGTCTCCGGAACCGCTGCATGTATATTCCTGTGTCGCGTCATCGGTTTCTATTTCAAGAACTGCATCCTTCTGTGCCGCTATTATTGCAAATGAGGTACCTTCAAATTCAAATTCAAAGCTGTCTCCTTCTTCTCCGACAGACACGGTTCTGTTATAGTTTTTAAAACTCGATATAGTAGAGAAATACCATCCGTTGCCGTCTTCTTCCGTGCTTCCGGCAGAAACCTTAATTGCGGCATCCATATCGTCAACTCTTGTTACATAATAATCTTCACTGTCAGTGGTTATTTTCAGATTATCAAAACAGTTATTGTAATAGCTGCTAAGAAGTGATACTCTTCCCGAATTGACCACATTATCGGTATCTTCATATTCAAGCACTTTGACATTATCAACATACGCCTTTATGACATTATCATAGATTTCAAGTTTAAGATTATGCCATTTCTTAACGTCAAATCCGTCAATCTGAACCGAATCCAGCTTAACCGATGCTTTATTAAGCATCACTTCTCCTGTTTCCGTCAGTTTAAGTGCATATCCGCTGTAATCGTTTGCAGCAAGATTATACCTTCCTCCGATTCCTGCGTAGTTTGTTTTTGAATCATCGCTCTTTTTCCCATCCAGAAGAACATCGGCACTTACTGTGTAATTCTGCCATCTGTCATCAAGCAGTGTCGTCACCGGATCTGACGAGTTTCCCCACTCAGCCGGTTTGTTATCATATGTTATCATCTGCATAAGGACATTATTTCCGTCAAGAGAACTTACCTCAAATGCGCCTGCCTGATCCGTTGTATACCTTGGTGCCATTCCTCTCTTTGAAAGATAATCCTCATCATATGTCTGATATTCAAAATCGTCTTCATAAGGAAGCTCAAACAGTGCATAATTCTGGCTGCGGTCGGTATATTCTTTCTCGTCCGGTTTCATTGTCGATATTGTCACCATGGAATACGGCTTTACCGATATTGAAAAAGTATACTCTCCGTCTTTTTCTTTTGGCTGCACATAGCCCTTATATTTTAAGAAGCTATCGTAATAGTTCCCTGTTCCGTCGTATTCATCAGCACTTTCGTACACATTAACCGGGGATGTTTCCTTGCCGGTGTTTTTAATAACAAAATCGTATCCGAGGGTTTTATCTGAATTATTAACGATTACGGTTGAATAATCTCCTGTTTCAGGGTCTTTACATGTAATATAGTTAAATGTCGAATCTACAATTGCATGACCATCTCCACCGGCTTTGCCGTCTCCGTAGCAGGCATTTTCAATAAACTGCCATCCCGGCATTATGAATCTTGAAAAATGAAGTGTCATATAATAGCCTGCATCAAGTGAGTACGCACCACTCCATGGTTCATTGGCTGTAATAAGCTGCTTTGGAAAATATGTTGCGCCACTGTAATACGAACTGATAAGCGGCTGGAACTCATACATTGTCATTCCCTCAGTCATGGCCTGTGTTATTCTCGATGCGATGTCAAGCATGCCGTTTAATCCGCTTAATCCGCTCGCATTTTCTTCTCTGTTGCGCACCAGTTGTTCTGCCCTCATAGGTGACGAACCTTCCGAGAACCATACTTTCTTGCCGTTTTCTTTCTGTACTGTCTTGGTTGCATCACTTGTAAAAGATGTGTAATGCGATGTAACAACATCCACAACCTCCATAAGCTCATCATCCTCAAGCATTGATTTGGATATGCCCCATGTTCCTACACCTTCTCCGGCAACTACCCGGATTGAACCGTAATCATATCTTTCATCTGTCTCGTTTTCCAATGCATTTGCAACATATTTAATGAAATCCGGCTCGATATTACGCTCGTTTTGTCCGACTGTCAGATATGATATTTTACATCCATATGTATCATAGAATGCTTCTATTGTCTCCTTATACCACTCATATCTGGCTTCGTACTTACCTTCGTCCGTATCCGGTTCATCCACCCATGCAGGCATTCCCCAGTACAACATATCTATCTTCAGGTCAGGATTAATGTTTAGAGCATCAGCTGCAATACTGTAAGCAGCACCTCTGGTAACATCTGCTTTTTCATCTGCGCTTCTTTTTACTGCCGGTTCCGTTCCCGAAGATGAATCGACATCAGCTCCCATCTCAAGCTTATAAAGTGAAATATTCAATCCGTCACTGCCAAATACATAATTAAGTATTTCCCAGTACGCATCCGGATTTTCCTCCTTATAATCCAGAAGAAGTCTTGATGAATTGTTGGCGGATATATATCCAAAGCCTTCATAAAGCATGTTTTCATCTGTAATTGCCGCGCTGCCGTCAATAACAATCTCACGTGTCTGGTCGTTTTTGCTATCAAATATCATTTCCGGTTACCCAAATCCAGTCTTGGGCAGGCGCATCCGTATAACCCGCTGATAAAACTTTAACTTTAGTTTCTGTTGTCTCATCAAATCCCGGAAATACAATCTGGAGTGATCCTATTGAATCAAGCGTTCCGCCAAGTGCCTTCTGTGCATCAAATACCATTCTGTATTTGCCGTCTTCTTTAATCGTAAGCTTGTCAGCAGGTGATGATTCATCCCATAATGACACGGTGTCTTCACCGCTCACAAGTTCATAGCACCAATGAAGTTCAGATTCGTCAATATCCATGCCGCTCACTTCAAAATCAACCACTACTCCTGTAGTTCCCGCAGGTACTGAGTCGCTGTTATACATTGACAATTCCGGGTCATACACTGTGGAAATCTTAAGCCATGCTTTATATGTATCTCCGCTTTTTTCTGCAATTTCCGAAAGATTAACCTCCAACGGATTGCCCTGTTCTGACATTGACTTTAATTCCTGTTCTGCCTCAGTTGTCACCTCCTGCTCAACTTTCGTCGCTGCTTCTGTCACTGCTTCTGTAGTCTTGGTGCTGTCTGCCTTATTTGAACATGCAACTGCCATAATCGCCATCGAAACCACCACTACACCGCCAATAATTTTCTTATACATTACTAAAATCTCCTTTTATTTTTTTATTTATTTAAATGATAAACAATATTGCGCCGGCTAACAATGAATGATATTATCATAATTGAACAATTTGAACATTCGAGGTGTTAATATGTGGTATTATTCTTATTTTCCAACCGAACCGAATGCTGAACTTCCGATGTATCTGTACAGTATAGGCATGCACGATACCCAGCCGCTCCTTGTAAGACCTGAGGGCCACAGGCATGACCAGTTTTTCTACAACACAACCGGAAGCGGCACAATACTGATATACGGTCAAAAATACAACATTCCGGAGAAAAGCAGTTTCTTCATTCCTGCCCATGTTCCGCATGAATACTATCCCAATACCGACATCTGGGATATCCGCTGGTTTGTTCCGTGCGGAAAAGGTCTTAGGGCGCTTTACAAACATATTAATCTGAAATTTGGCATTTATCCGCTTTCTGATGCCAGAACTCTGGACAGTCTCCTTAACAGGATGCGTAGCGAACTTATGTATAATGACATTAACGGAAATCTTTTTGCATCTGCGCACATTAATGAATTTATATTGGAATTTGCCGTACAATCCGGCCTTTTACATAGAGAAATCTCATACCCGGAACAAAATATGAATCCATATTCACGTCATATGAGAATTATAAAAGATTATATTGACAGCCATTATATGCAGCCAATTTCAATGGATGAGCTGTGTGCTTTAGAAGGACTTACCCCGCAGCATATATGCCGTATTTTCAAACAATGCGTCAGGATGCGTCCGTCAGAGTACATTCTCAATGTCCGCATAAGCCATGCTAAAGAAATGCTTTTGCACACTTCTCACAGCATAAGCGAAATTGCATACTGGTGCGGATTCGAAAATAATAATTATTTCTGGAAAAAATTCCGTGATATTACAGGTTATGCGCCCGGAGAGTACAGAAAACTCTCGAGCGCACAGAATTATTGATTATTTAAGTGTTTTTATTTTGGTCTTATTGATTTTCATCATAAAAATTACTGCTATAACACATGAGAGGACTTCCGCTATAATAAATGTTGTCCACACAAGCCATATCATGCCGCTGTCGGCGGCTGCCACAAATGAAAATCCCCATGCTACAGGCAGTACAAAAAGTGTCTGTCTGCATATTGATATTACAAGTGACTGCAGTCCCGAATCAAGCGCCTGGAATACTCCCTGAAACGCCACATTGGCACCTGCAAAGACAAAACTTATTGATATCACACGCATCGCCGCTATGTACATTTTTTCAGTGACACCTGAAAGCCCGAACACATGGGCAAGCGGATTGGCCACAGCTTCTATTATCAATGTTCCGATAAGCATGATACCAAGCGTGTATATCATTCCGTATTTTACGCCATCAGATACCCTCTTACGGCTTCCCATTCCATGGTTGTACGACACAATAGGTGTTACCGCATCTCTGAGACCAAATGCGGCAAATAATATAAACTGCTGGATTTTGTAATATAATCCATATGCTGTTACCGCGTTTTCTCCTACTCTCTTGAGTATGATATTCATTCCGTATGTCATGATTGACATAAGGGCCTGAGCTATTATTGCCGGAAGGCCTATGCTGTAAATTTCTTTAATTATTCCGCCATCAGGTTTTATATATATATATTTATTTGAAATTTCAGAATTGAACTTCAGGTGGAAAACAAGTCCGCATACGCAGGATACAATCTGTCCTATTACCGTTGCCCACGCAGCACCTGCAACACCGAGCTTTGGCATGCCGCATAATCCATATATAAGAATCGGGTCAAGTATAATATTTGTCACAGCACCCGCTACCTGCGCAATGGTTGACAGATGGGACCTTCCGGTTGCCTGGAGCATTTTCTCAAAGAACGAGAAAAATACTATTCCGGGAGACACAATACAACATATTTTTAAATATTTCACGGCCATATCATGCACAATCGTTGTATCAGTCTGAGTGTTTATATATGCTTCTACCCCAAACACGCCAAAAAGTGCAAACAATATATAGATTACTATTCCCAGAAAATAAGCGTTTCCGACTATTTTGTCCGCTTTTTCTTTATCTCCCTGGCCAAGGCTCTTTGACAGCAGTGCATTCACTCCAACACCCGAACCTATTCCGATAGCGACCATTAACATCTGTACGGGAAAAGCAAGCGTAAGTGCATTGAGTGCTGTCTCCCCGTTCTCTTTCATATTTGACACAAAAGCACTGTCAACTATATTGTACAATGCCTGCAGCATCATGGAAATTATCATAGGTATTCCCATGACAAGCATAAGTTTTTTTACCGGCATTACAGCCATTTTACTTTCACTGTTTTGTTTTTTCATATTTCCTCCATACAAAAAAAGCGCAAATCCAACAATCTGGATTTACGCTTTATAATACGGCAAAGCCGCTGTTATTCCGCCACTCGACGCCAATTATTCTATCAAATAGATTCATAAAAAGTCAAGGACAAAAAATTATTCTTCACTGTCGTCAGAATCTTCATCATCCTCTGACTCTTCTGTAACCATATCTTCTTCGGTGCTATCCTGTGCAGATGTCTCTTCCATATCGTCATCAATGTCAGAACTTACTTCCTCCATCGCTTCCTCTTCTGCCTGTTCCTCTACCTCGGCTTCATCGTCAATATCCACAGCCGATCTCTTAGACTTCTTAACAGGTATCGGATCAAGCTGTGACGGCTTACCCTTAAGTCTCATTCTCATAACAATCACAATTGCAAGTGCTGCCACAAAAAGTACTGCCGAGAGAATCTGTGATACCGCTACACTGCCTATCTTAAGCTGGTCAGTTCTGAATCCTTCAACTATGAAACGGATAACACCATATCCCATAAGATATCTGCAGAATGTTTCTCCGTAGAACTTCTTCTTATCCCTGAAAATGAGCAGAAGAATGAGTAATACAAGGTTAAGTACGCTCTCATAAAGGAATGTAGGCTGAACCTGTACATATTCCACTCCGTTAATCATAACCTTCATAGCATCCGTAACGTCAACATTCGTGCCTATATCCGCAACAGGAATCTGCATTGCAAAAAGGCTGTCTGTGTATGAGCCAAAGGCCTCTCTGTTAAAGAAATTGCCCCATCTTCCTATAATCTGTCCTGTAATAAGTCCGAGCACCGCCGTGTCTGTAAACTTAAAGAACTTCATCTTCTTAACCTTACAGAATATCACAGCCACGACAACCGCTCCGATTATTCCGCCGTAGATAGCGAGTCCGCCGCCTCTTAAATTAAATATCTGTGTGAGATTCTTGCTGTAATAATCCCATTCAAATATAACGTAATATAACCTGGCGCATATTATACCACCGACTATTCCGAACAGTGTATAATCTATGTAATCATCAACCTTCTGTCCCGTTCTCTTAGCTTCATGATATGCCATAAGTGCACCGCATACCATGGAAAGTGCCATGATAACGCCGTAATAAGCTATTTCAAATCCGAATACGGTAAAACTCTTATTTACCAGCACCTCGAATCCCAAATGCGGAAATCTTATTGGTCCGACATCCATATTATTATCTCCTTTATACTGTCTTTTTTATAGACAATATTGTAATACAATCCGCCACTAAATTCAACTTTCAAATTAATTTTATTGTCTTAACTCCGTAAATGTGCTATATTTTAGTAAGTCATACAAAATAAAATACAGACATGTCTTATGTCTGCCGAAAGGATTAGATTTTACAATGAAATTAGGAATCGTAGGATTACCGAATGTCGGTAAAAGTACACTTTTTAACTCTTTAACCAAAGCCGGTGCAGAGTCAGCCAATTATCCGTTCTGTACAATAGACCCGAACGTGGGTGTTGTTTCGGTTCCGGATGAGCGTCTCGGCAAGCTCGCCGCTCTTTATGACTCAGCCAAAATAGTTCCGGCCGTAATTGAATTTGTCGATATCGCCGGTCTTGTAAAGGGTGCATCCAAGGGCGAAGGTCTCGGTAACCAGTTTCTCTCGCACATCAGGGAAACGGATGCCATCGTACATGTGGTAAGATGCTTTGAAAACACCAATATCGTCCATGTAGACGGTTCAATAGACCCGTTGAGAGATATCGAAACAATTAATTACGAACTTATTTTCTCAGACCTTGATATTCTTGAGAGACGAATCGCCAAGGTTTCAAGAGGTGCCCGCAATGATAAGGCTCTCGCCAAGGAACTTACTCTTCTTGAGGGCATCAAGGCACATCTTGAGCAAAGCAAGCCTGCCCGTTCATATGAACCGGAAGATGATGATATGAAGGCCCTCATGGCTACTTATGATTTGCTCACAGCCAAGCCTGTAATCTACGCTGCCAATGTCAGTGAAGATGACCTTGCCGATGACGGAGCTTCCAACAAGTACGTCCAGGCAGTACGCGATTACGCAGCCAGGGAAGGCAGCGAAGTGTTCGCAGTATGTGCACAAATTGAAGAGGAGATTTCCGAACTTGATGATGATGAAAAGAAAGAATTTCTTGAAGACCTCGGTCTTAAGGAATCCGGTCTTGATAAACTTATCAAAGCAAGTTACAGCCTCTTAGGTCTTATAAGTTTCCTTACAGCAGGTCCTACAGAGACACGCGCATGGACCATCCGTAAAGGAACCAAGGCTCCGGGTGCCGCCGGTAAGATTCACAGCGATTTTGAACGTGGATTTATCAAAGCGGAAGTTGTATATTACCAGGATCTTCTTGACTGCGGTTCTTATGCCGCTGCCAAAGAAAAAGGCCTTGTAGGCATAGAAGGTAAAGATTATGTAGTCAAAGACGGTGACGTAATACTTTTCAGATTCAATGTATAATTTATAAAACAAGGGCAAAAAGTCATTTTCCAGAACTTTTTGCCCTTTACTATCATAGAAATTATTTACAATATTTCCTTACTTATTCTTCTATTGACTTCTTCTTACAGATTCCTACTGTCAGAAGAGCAGCTCCCATCAATGCAGCACCCCAGATAATATACATTCCAGAATATCCTGCGGCAACATCTTTATTGCCACCTTCCGGTTTGTCATTGCCGGTGTTATCATCGTCAGTATTGCTATTGCCCGGTTCTGTTTTCGCTTTGATTGTATATCCGCACTCACATACTTTGTCACCATTCTCAAGAGTAGTAAAACTATGATTTGCAATAGTATCAGACTTTGCAAAATCATCAGAGAAACAATACTTCTCCGTACATACTTTCCAATGACTGTTCTCATCATACTTCCAATCGCTTAATGTATGTTCATGTACTGATGTGGCGCGTGTAACCTTTACACCTCCCACATGCAAATTATTGTACTCATTTAACAATGATTCATCCCACTGTCCTTCATATATGACTTTGCCTTTTTTATCATAAAGTCTGAATGTGCCCGGAAATTTGAAATCCTCATTATCCACTTCTACCGCTCTGTCACCGCCATCTGTATTATGAAGGTCAAAAAGCACGTTATCCAATATAACTGTACCACACTCAATTGGCTCATCATCACTTATTATTATCAGCTTGCTGTCTGTTACATTCAATATATCATTTTCATCGGAGTGGTCTGTTTCGTCAAGAATTTCTATTCCCTTTTTGGTAAATGATTTTAAGAGCACATCACAGTTGGTCACAGTTGATATGACATTTTCTTCTCCGGTTATTTCGATTGCTTCACCATCACTTATAATTGTTATATTGGAATTTGTAAAATCAATGCCTGACGAAGTGCTGCTATCCTTATCAACAATAATACCATCATCGCGCACCATCATATATACATCCGAATCCGCAATCGCAACACCTTTAGAATCACCTATACCATCATCGCACGTTCTCAGCTTCAGGCCGCAATTATTAATGTTAACATGTCCATAAGCATATAAACAATCACTGTACGCATCAATTGCAAGAAGCGAATTATCCGATGTTCCTTTTATGGCAATGTCTCCTAAGCCATAAATACCGCATCCGGCAGATGATGCAATATATGCATTTCCTTCTACCTGTACTGTTGAATTCTCAGGAAGAACTATGGCATCGTATTCGCTGGCACAATAATACTCAAAGCCGTCTTTTAGTGTTAATATATGATTCTCATTATCCCATGTCCACAAATCATCATCACTATGTGCAGGCAGATTATCTTCATCAGTAAAATTCATACCCATTGCATAATCGCTAAGGAACTTAAGTTCAAACTTTAAGTGTCCCTGATCGCCGTATGCCTTCTGACCCATTACAACATAATAGGTTCCCGGTTCATAGAACGCGTTTACATAAAATTCACCAAGTCCCACAAATTCACTGTCATCCACACTATTTAAACAACTATAAGTCCCGTCGCTGTTTGTACCATAGATCTTTATTACCGTATCACCTTCTGTAGATGCATCATAACATGCAGCCGCAATACCTTGAGCCACATCGACATTTAAGCGGTATGCTTTGGCATATACAACACATTCCAAATCGTCATCGTAATAATATTCCCCCTCATCAGCTCCGCATTCGGTATCAATTTTCTGAGTGTAATCTTCGGCATTGTCAAATATATCATTCATATTCTTAATATTATCCAAAGTTATAATATCCACATGGCAGTCCGAATCACCGATATAACTGTTATACACATTAAAAGCCAGATAATATGTCCCGCTTTCTGTTGGGTTCATTACAAATGTCTCACCCCATTCATAACAATTATCTCTGTCATAATCACGTTCATAAATTAAGTTTCCGTTATCTTCTCTGTACACTTCGACAAATGTATCTATAGGGCTGTCTACACCCGTGCATTGCACATATATCATCTGTCCCTTTTCCAGATTTACTTTCTTTGCATATACACTACCACCATACTGTTGGTCAATAAACTGTAATTCCGGATTATAATCAGCTGAATACGGTATCGTAACCATCTCAGCACTTTTAATATAATCCTCCTCTGAATCGCCGGCTTTCGCCACCTGCGGCACACATGCAAAAAGCATAACAGCTGCAAGCAGCATGCCTGTGATTTTCCTTTTCATTTAGTTGTCCTCCTAACCTTAAACATATATTCCTTAAAATTTTCAATCTAATCTGCACTTCGATTAGATTTAGTATCAATTATACCACAACTGCCAGACATTAACAAGCATCGAAATCTGCCGAATTAATGGCAATCAATATGCCGCTGTCCATTGAGACGTATGCAGTATCATCTGTAAGTTCATTGCTTATACATCTGGAATATCCCGGTTTTAAAGTATATCCGTCAAGCGTGTACTTAAATCCTTTCAACTTCATTCCCGTCACTTCTCCCGCAAACGGAACAAATGACACATATTTAAGCGGAAAATATTCTCTCGTAATCTCAAATGGCTTGTTCTCAAGAAAAACAATATTATCGGCCGATACAAGTCTTGCCCTTATACCGTTTGCAAGCGCAAAATAAAGATTATGAATATTAGCCAATGTATGATCGAGTCTCCCGCCAAACGCGCCCAACACATCTGTTTCATTCCCGCGCTTCACAGCTTCATGAATGGCTATCTCGGTATCCGTATCGTCCTTTTCAGGCATAAAACGCCGTACTGTTATCCCTTCACGGACATATCCATCCAGATCGTCATTACCATGTGTGTCAAAATCTCCGACTATCATATCAGGTCTTATCCCACTCTCCGTGCAGTAATCCAGACCGCCATCGACTGCAATCACATAATCATATATGTTTTTTTTATAAAAAGAGGCAGCAAATGCTCTGTCAAAGCTGCCGCCTGTTATTATCAGTGTTCTCATATCTGCTCCACTATACTAAGTAATCTGTCTACATTACTCTTAATATCTCCCTTAAAAACTGCCGAGCCTGCCACAACTATATCTGCTCCGCATTCAAATATATGCGCGATATTATCTGCATTGGCTCCTCCGTCAACTTCTATTGCAAAATCAAGACCTTTGGCTGCTCTCATATCCGCCAGTTCTCTGACTCTGTCAAATGATTCGGGAAGAATCTTCTGTCCTCCGAATCCCGGATTAACGCTCATCACGATTACCTGTTCAAGATACGGAAGATATTCCTCCAATTCTGAGATTGACGTCTCCGGACTTATCGCAAGTGCCGGTTTCGCGCCAAGCTCGCCGATCTGCATAAGTACATTCTTCGGAGAATGGCATGCTTCTATGTGAACAGATATAATATCTGCTCCGGCTCTTCTGATATCACCGATATAACGCTCCGGATCCACTACCATCATATGCACATCAAAAAGCATTTTGGTGTGATTTCTGATAGATTGTATTACAGGCATACCGAATGATATGCTCGGAACAAATATTCCATCCATCACATCAAGATGAAGATATTCTGCCCCCGCGTGCTCTATTACATTGAGCTGTTCGCCAAGTTTTGTAAAGTCTGCTGATAAAATTGATGGTGCTAAATATTTTTTCATTAATATTTCCTCTTAGATTTGAGTTCGTTATATAAGCTTAAATATATATCATATCGTGTGCTATTAATTACACCTTTATCCACTGCTTCCTTGACAGCGCAATCCGGTTCATTGACATGAACACATCCGTTAAAACGGCATCTGCCTTCATAATCACCAAATTCATTGAAATAGAATCTTAAATCTTCTGCTTCCATTCCATCACATTCCAGTGAAGTAAAACCGGGTGTATCCATTATATAAGTGTTACCGGGAAGTGCGAATATTTCACTGTGTCTGGTAGTATGCTTACCGCGGTTTATCTTAACGCTGATATCCCCGGTCTGCGAATTGGCATCGGGAAAAACAGCATTTAGAATCGATGACTTGCCCACACCGGACGGTCCCGCAAGAGCCGTTGTCTTTCCGTGAAGAATCGACTTCAGTTCCTCTATTCCTTCATTCTTAACGACGCTCGAAGCAACTATCTTACATCCGCTGTTTTCAAAAACATCACAAAGTTCTTCTATCCTATCAGAATCCGCCTGATCGGTTTTATTAAAGCAGATTACCGTATTTATCCCACTCCTGTCCATATTAATCATAAATCTGGTCAAGAGATTAAGATTCGGTTCCGGCGAAACCGACGCAAAAACTATCATAGCCTGGTCGATATTAGCTACAGCAGGCCTTATAAGCTCATTTCTACGCGGCAGAATATCAATGACATTACCGTTGTGGTTAACGGCATCAGTGATATCAAATTCTACATCATCACCAACTAACGGTTTAATCTTCATATTGCGGAATGCACCTTTGGCCTTACATTCGTACACACTGTCGTCCGAGGCAGTGTGTACGTAATAAAATCCCGCTATTCCTTTGATTATCTTACCTTGCATAAATTATTCCACTGTGGCGGCAAGACCCGGTACTTCGGCAGTCTTATCGGCGCCATCAGCATCCTTATATGAAATATGCGCAGTTATCGTTGCACCCTTGGAGGTATCGATATCGCTGGTTTCAAAGTCTATATCCAATGTATCGTTAAATTCTCCATTTTTATGTTTTACTGAACTTACCTGTTTTGTCGTAACATTACCGGATGCATCAGTATATGATGCGACAAATCTGATTGAAATTTCACTGCCCTCTGCGGCATCCGAAATACTGTTTTTCAAGTCGCTGTATTTGATATGTGCAACTATTTTATGCTTCTGTGCTGCTGTCTCCTGCGGCTTGGTCTCTTCCGGCTTAGTCTCTTCCGGTTTTGTAGGCTCAGGTTCGGTTGCTTTCTGGCCCTTGCTTATCACAAGTGTAATAACCGTTGTATCTATAGGTGCTTCCTCGCCTACCGTTGCTCCGGACTGTGAAATTACCTTGCCTTCCGTAACCTTATTGTCAAAATCATATTCATATTCAATACTGTTAAATCCAAAGCTCTTAAGTTCACTCTCTGCGTCTTCTTTGGTATAACCCTTTACATTAGGTACTTTGGCCATTTTCTGTGCCACGCCCTTATAAAGTGTTATTGTTACGGTATCTCCGCTCTTAACGGTGTCTCCAGCTTTAGGATCAGTTGATGCAACAGTGTTAATCTTGCTTTCATCATCTGTCTCTTCATACTTGTATGTCGGGGTAAGGTTCTTATTTCTGAGAGTATACTCTGCTGATGTCTGTGTCTTTCCAAGTACATCAGGCATCTCAAATGTGGATGTACCCTTACTTACCGAAACAACAATCGTTGTATTCTTGGCTACCATATCTCCGGCTTCAACACTCTGTTCGAATATTTTGCCCTCTTCATAAAGATCAGAATAATCTTCTATCTTACGGATTCCAAGTCCGAGCTTATTAAGCTCTGCCTCAGCTTGATCATATGTGTAACCCGTAAGCTTCGGTACTTCTACCTTATCGCCTGTCTCTTCCTGTGTCGCCTTTGGAACTGATGACGAGTTTTTTCCCGTGGAGAAAAGCTTAACCATTTTCACGATTACGATAATAGTTATGACAAGTATTACAACGCCAACTGCTATTCCGAGAATTGTTATAACCCTGTCTATTTTCTTGGAAGCGGCAGTATCTTTGTCGTCTTCCTCTGTAAGCTCAATATCCTGGTCATCATCTGCATCCTGACCATCATCTGCATACCGATCCCGTATATCGTCAGCCTGACTGGCTGCCGGTGTTGTATTCGTTGTCTTTCTTACCGCCCTATGGCTTATCTCCGCAAGTTCATCATCATCAATCATCTGTGTTACGCCGTTAGGAACAACCGATGAAATAACGACAAAATCCTCATTAGGAGTCACTAAAGAACGCTTGAGATCCGCAATAAGATCCGTCATATTCTGATATCTTCTGTCAGTCTTCTTCTGTGTACACTTAAGTACTATTTTCTCTACACTGATAGGAATATCCGGAAGATATTTTCTCGGCGAGACCATGTCCTCCTGGATATGCTGCAATGCTACGGCAACAGTCGTATCACCTTCAAACGGAACACGTCCCGTAAGCATCTCAAAAAGTGTGATGCCGAATGAATAAATATCACTCTTCTCGTCACTGTATCCGCCTCTTGCCTGCTCAGGTGAAATATAATGCACCGATCCCATCACGGAAGAATTAATGGTATTGGAAGATGCCGCCCTTGCAATACCGAAATCGGTAACTTTGACCTTTCCCTCTTTGGAAATTATTATGTTCTGAGGCTTAATGTCTCTGTGTACTATATGATGCTTATGTGCAGCTTCGATTCCCTGGGCAACCTGAATGGCAACGCTGACTGCTTCACGCACGCCAAGCTTCCCCTTCTTCTCGATATATTTCTTAAGTGTAATTCCCTCAACAAGTTCCATTACAATGTAATATATTCCGTTTTCTTCTCCGGTATCATATATGCTCACTATATTGGAGTGAACAAGACCTGCGGCAGACTGCGCCTCCGCACGGAATTTGGCTACAAAAGTCTTGTCTTCACAAAATTCAGGCTTAAGCACCTTTATCGCAACATATCTGTTTAATTTATGGCATTTTGCCTTATATACGTCAGCCATTCCTCCTGAGCCTATTTTCTCGAGGATCTCGTATCTGTCCGCTATAAACATTCCTTCTCTTAACATGTTCCCTCCTATTTTCTAAGGTTCTATAATTATTATTGAAATATTATCCTTACCGCCACGTTCGTTTGCAAGATCAATAAGCATCTGCGCACGTTCATCTATTTCTCTGCTGCTGTTCAGTATGGATGCTATTTGTGTGTCTTCTATCATGTTCGTCAGTCCGTCAGAACACATAAAAACGGTGTCATTCTTTCCAAGCTCAACCTCAAAGAAATCTGCCATAACATCTTCGCTGCCGCCAATGGCCCTCGTAATGACATTCTTCTTCTCGTGGGTACGCGCCTGCGCCCTGTCTATTGTACCGTTGCTTACCATCTCTTCCACAAGCGAATGATCTCTTGTAACCTGCCTGAATTCATCTCCTAGCACATATAACCTGCTGTCTCCTACATTGGCAACATACATTGAACTGCCAAAAACAGTTGCAATGACAAAAGTTGTTCCCATACCGGTATAATCCGCGGATGTAGCGGCAAGCTTTAAAAGTTCACTGTTCGTGTATTTAATTGCATCTGAAATAATTGTAATCGGATTATCACTGTCTGACGACTTTACACTGTCGGTAAACGATTGCACGGAAAAACGGCTCGCCAGATCTCCGGCCTTATGCCCTCCCATACCGTCTGCTACAATATAAAGGTTAGGCAGCTTGCCAACAGGCTTACTTGTACAGTACACATAATCCTGATTAACACTTCGCATTCTGCCAACGTCCGTCAGCGCATATGCTTTTATCATAGCTGCTCCTTTGGATGTATTTCCATATAACTCTTTCTAAGCTGTCCACAGGCACCGTCTATATCTCTGCCCATTTCTCTTCTTATAGTAACATTTATTCTGTTTTTTTCAAGTTTATTTTTAAATTTGTTGATCCTGTCAATATCTGACTGCTTGAAATTACGCTCTTTGATCGGGTTTACCGGGATAAGATTTATGTGGCAGTTCATGCCCTTAACAAGCTCTGAAAGCTCCGCCGCACACTCATCTGTGTCATTCTCGCCCTTAACCAGGCTATACTCAAAAGTAACTCTTCTTCCCGTCTTATTTATGTAATACCTGCAGGCTTCCATAATCTCAGCTATCGAATATTTGTTGGCAATCGGCATAAGAACCTTACGTCTCTCATCATTAGGTGCATGGAGCGATATCGCAAGCGTAAGCTGGAGTTTCATATCAGCAAGCCTGTATATATTCGGTACTATGCCGCATGTGGACACCGTCAGGTTTCTGGCACTTATATTAAGTCCGTTTTCATCCGTAAGCAGTTGTTCAAATTTAATAAGATTATCAAAATTATCAAACGGTTCTCCGGAGCCCATGACAACCACGTTGGACACCCTCTCACCTGAATCTTTCTGTATTCTGTATATCTGGTCAAGCATCTCGGACGGTCTTAAATTACGCTCAAGTCCGTCAAGCGTCGATGCACAGAACCGGCATCCCATACGACATCCGACCTGGGATGATATACATACGGAATTTCCATGATGATAATGCATAAGAACACTTTCTATGAGATTACCGTCTTCAAGCTTAAAAAGATATTTTGCAGTTTTGTCTTCCGCCGAGACCTGCTTTCTTACCAGTTCGTGCACGGGCATGTCACATTCATTCTGAAGCCTCTGCTTAAGGGCGGCCGGAATATTGCTCATCTCATCATAACTATCCGCTAACTTTACATGCATCCACTCATAGAGCTGTTTTGCCCTGAATGCAGGCTGTCCGATGCTCTTTATATATTCGGTTAATTCGTCCAGATTCATGGATTTGATATCTGTTTTCAACATAATTTTATTACCGCCTTACAAATGCCGCTATAAAAAATCCGTCAAAGTCATTGTCAAACATTCCCGGCATTATCTGTATAAATCCGTTGCTGTCAACACATGATGCCAGCCTTGCCGGTATCCTTCCGGCAAGATTAACAATGTCAAAATCATGTTCTGCGGCAAACCACAATGCGTTTTGGACATTTTCTTCCGGATTTACGGTGCATGTACTGTATATAAGCGTTCCGCTCTTTCTGACATAAGCATTTACCGTATCAAGTATTTTACGCTGTAATCCGGCAAGTTCTTTTAGTGATTCCAAAGTGACATGGTATTTAATATCCGGCTTCTTATTAAGAACTCCAAGGCCGGAACAAGGAAGATCCGCTATGACGATATCCGCCTTCTGTATCATATTATCATCCGGTATAAGTGCATCGGCTGTGCTGACTTTAATATTGGTAATTCCCATGCGCCCGGCATTCTGTCTTATAATCTGTGTCTTGGCATCCGATACGTCCCTGGCATCAACATAACCTTCACCGGAAAGGCTTTGTGCAATATGCATGCTTTTTCCTCCCGGAGCTGCGCAGACATCAATGACAACATCATCCGGTCGGGGTGCTGCCGCGTATCTGACAAGCATCGACGAAAGGTCCTGCACCGTAAACAATCCCTGGTTAAATTCGTCTATTCCTTCGAGATAGTCATATCCTGTTATCTGCAATGCCTCGGTAATATCATCACGCACAACGGCCTTAATATTATGCAATGCGAGTTTCTCTGCCAGTTTGGCCGGCTTAAGTACCGATGTGTTGCACCTTATGGTGAGCGGTCCGGTCTCAAACTGCGATGCAAGCATTCTCTGTGCATTATCGAATCCGTATGCACAGACCCACATATCACAGATCCATTGCGGGGTCGAATATGTAACGGACAGATAGTCTCCCGATGTTTTATCAGGATATTTTATGTCAGATTTATTGCGGGATATATTTCTTAATACACCGTTTACAAATCCTTTAAGTGTCGCAAATCCACGTTTGGCTGCAAGTCTTACCGCTTCATCACATGCTGCGAAATCGCCCGTCTTATCCATATATATTATCTGATATGTTCCCATACGCATTATATTGCGGATTACAGGCTTCATTTTATTAACTTTGACTTTGGAAAAAAGATTTATGATATAATCAAGTGTTATTTTTCTCTCAACACATCCAAGGACAACCTGTGAGATAAACGCCCTTTCTTCGTGCGAAAGGTATTGATATTTGCGCAATGCTTCGTTAAGCACTTTATTGACATATCTGCCGTTCTCATTTACCTCTGTCAATATATCCAATATTACATTTCTTGTATTAACCTGCATGTAATATATTCTCCTGTTCTATCCAAGTACCGTATCTTCCTTTATGGTATATCCGCGCAGGAAATCGCCCGCGCTCATTCTCTTGCGTCCTTCAAGCTGAAGTTCTCTTATTATAAGTCCTCCGTCTCCGGTCATGACATATATTCCATTCTTATCAAACGCATATACCGTTCCCGGTGCCTTATCCGTATCAGGTGACGCATCGACATCTGCCTGCCAGATTTTAAGTGTTTTGCCATCAAGAGATGTATATGCACTCGGCCATGGGTTAAGACCGCGTATCAGCCTTTCAATCTCTGCCGCCGGATGCATAAAGTCAATATGTCCCAGTGATTTGTCAAGTTTTCCGGCATATGTCGCCTCTCCTGTCTGGGGAACCGGTGTCAATACTCCTTTTTCAAGATCGTCAAGCGTCTCTATCAATAGCCCTGCTCCGAGAATTGACAATTTATCAAAAAGGCTTCCTCCTGTCTCCTTGGGTGCAAGCTTGTATCTGCGTACTTTAAGCATATCGCCCGTATCAATGCCGTCGTTCATAAGCATTGTCGTTACGCCGCTTTCTTCATCTCCGTTGATAACCGCCCACTGTATCGGAGCCGCACCTCTGTATTTGGGAAGCAGCGATGCATGCACATTGACGCATCCGTAACGCGGAAGTTCCAATACGCTCTTTGGAAGAATCTGTCCGAATGCAACTACAACTATTACATCCGGATTAATTTCTTTAAGTTTGTCAATCACATCCGACTGTCTTAATTTTACCGGCTGGTATACCGGTATGTTATATTCAAGTGCTTTTTCTTTAACCGGCGGAAAAACAAGCTTTCCGCTTCTTCCGTGCGGTTTGTCCGGCTGGGTGATCACTGCCTCGACTTTATGTCCGGCACGGATTATTGCATCAAGTGTTCCGACCGCAAAATCCGGTGTTCCCATAAATACAACTCTCATGTCTTACTCCTCGCCTGCCACTACGTCCATAAGTTCACCTTCGATATGGTCGATGTAAAGATCTCCGTCAAGGTGTGCAAGTTCATGGCATATTGCTCTGGCCATCAGTTCTTCGCCCTCTATTTCATATTCATTCATATTTTCATCATATGCTTTGGCTTTGACATACATAGGTCTTGTTACTATTCCTGCCTTGCCCGGAATACTTAAGCATCCTTCCTGGCCTGTCTGGCTTCCAGATGTTTCAAGTATTTCAGGATTAACCATTACAACCGGGCCGTCTCCTACATCAATTACCACAATTCTCTTGAGTATTCCAACCTGCGGTGCCGCAAGTCCGACGCCATCCGCATCATACATGGTATCAAGCATATCTCCGATGAGTTCTTTGGTTCTGTCATCAACCTGTGTTACCGGCCTGCAGATTTTTCTTAAAATCGGATCGCCTTCAGTTCTTATTGTTCTTAAAGCCATTTTCGTGTCTCCTTACCGAATTATCTGAAATCAAATACAACATGGCACTCTTTGTAACATGGCACGTCACGTTTAAGATAATTCTCTATTATATCTTTTATCTGTATTAACAGTGCATAATCCCTGCACTTATAATATATTACTCTGTTGTAAATATCATTAATCTTATATACCGCCGCATCAGCCGGCCCGATTATGTTCACCTTGTCGTCTACTGATGTGAGCTTATAAAGTTCATCGGAAAGCTTTGTTGCAAGATCGGCATCGGCGCATGAAATTCTGACTGCCATCATATGATTGGACGGCGGATATCCCATAAGTTCCCGATATCCCATCTCTTCATCATAAAAAGCATCATAATCCTGTCTGGCCGCATGTACAATGCTGTAATGTTCCGGGTCATATGTCTGGATCACGACATTTCCCTTCCTGTCACCGCGTCCTGCCCTTCCCGCTGCCTGCGTCAGCAGATCAAAAGTAATCTCCGCAGCCCTGTAATCACTGCAATGAAGCGACATATCTGCAAGCAGGATTCCGACAAGCGTAACATCCGCGAAGTCATGTCCCTTAACTATCATCTGTGTTCCGATAAGTATATCCGCTTCATGCGATGCAAATTTTTCAAGAATATTCCGGTGTCCTTCCTTCCCGGAAGTTGTATCCAGATCCATTCTCAATACTGATGCATGCGGAAAAATCTTACGTGTCTCTTCCTCCACTTTCTCCGTGCCCGCCTTGAATGCTCCTATGTATTTGGAACCGCATTTGGGACATATATGGTTAAAAACCGTCTCATATCCGCAATAATGGCAGACTAACCGGTTACGCCCGTGAAGTGTAAGTGACACATCACAATGAGGACATTGTATCACATTCCCGCATTCTCTGCAATTGATAAAGCCCTGATATCCTCTTCTGTTGAGGAAAAGCATTATCTGCTCTCCGGCATCAAGTTTCTCCTGCATAAGACTTTTAAGCTTTGTGCTGAACATTGTACGGTTGCCTTTTTTCATTTCATCGCGCAGATCCACCACATCAACATCGGGTATTGTGGCATTTCCGGCTCTGTTATCAAGACGGTATAATTTATATATCCCGCTTTTGCATCTGTTAAATGTTTCAAGCGAAGGAGTTGCCGAACCCATAATGACTTTGGCTCCGGTCATTCTGGCAAGTTCTATCGCTGTTTCCCTCGCATGATACCGCGGAATAGTCTCACTCTGATATGCACTTTCATGCTCCTCATCAATTATAACAGCACCAAGATTGTTAAAAGGTGTAAAAAGAGCCGACCTTGGACCAACCATTATTTTAATCCTGCCCTGGGCCGCAAGTTCAAACCGGTCATACTTCTCACCCTTGGAGAGTCTTGAATTTATAACCGATACTACGTTCCCGAATTTTGCATAAAAGCGCATTATGGTCTGATATGTAAGTGAAATCTCAGGAATAAGCACAATAACTTCCCTGCCTTTCGACAGGACATGCTGTATTATCTCCATATAAACTTCCGTCTTGCCGCTTCCTGTCACACCCTTAATAAGACATGGTGTCATATCATTATTGTCGTAATCTTTTATGATACCGTCGCAGACAACCCGCTGCTCCTGATTAAGACTTGTGACATTGCGAAAATCCTCTGCTGCTTCCAGTTCGTTTCTGAATACCCTCTGCGTATCTATCTCGATAAGACCGGCGTCCGAAAGTGCCGACAGTGACTGCCTGACCTGTCCCATCTGTTGTGTAACCTTCCGGTAATCACATACCGGATTATTGGACAGAAATTTAAGTATTTCGGATTGTTTTCTTTTCGATGTCCTGTATTCTTCCGACAGCGACAAAGCTTCTCTTGGTGATATAAGAAGTCTTACAGTCCTGTTATTTACCTGCTTTACCTTCTCCTTAACCGGAATTACTGTTTTAAGTGCCTGGTTAATGGTCGAACCGTAATTAGTTTTCATCCAGTAAGCCAGCTTAATCATCCGTTCGTCAATCGTAGTACTTGACTTCACTATTCCATCAAGCGGTCTTATTTTGTCCGGGTCGATTTCCGGCGTGTTACTTAAGTTTACAACATATCCCGTTCTGTGGCCTGCACCAAACGGGATATTGACTTTGTTTCCTATTGATATTACGGATGCAATATCTTCCGGGACACTGTATTGAAATATTTTATCTAATTTTTCATGGGAAATGTCTACAATGACACCGGCATATATCATATATTGCTCCTATTAATTCATCTTTCCTGCTGCTTTAAGTATAAGTTCGCGGTCAGACATATGATATTTAACACCTTTTATTTCCTGATAATCCTCATGGCCTTTGCCTGCCACAACAATTATATCTCCCTTTTCGGCATTATCTACCGCATATTTGATTGCTTCGGCACGATCCGCTATCTTGACATAACGGCCGGCTGTTTTGGCAATTCCTGTTTCAATATCCTGCATTATCATATCAGGTTCTTCATTACGGGGATTATCACTTGTAATAACCGTAAAATCCGACATCTTACCTGATATCTCACCCATCTCAAATCTTCTCTGTCTGGATCGGTTTCCGCCGCATCCGAATACCGTGACAATTCTATGTGGATTATATTCCCGCAATGTTTTCAGAAGGCTTTCGAGGCTCATCGCGTTATGCGCATAATCAACCATGACCGTAAAGTCGTCGGATATTTTAACAGGTTCAACGCGTCCCGGAACCTTTACATTATATAAGGCCTTTTCAAGCAGGCCATCGTCAACATCAAGGTGTTCCGTGACCGCTATCGCACAAAGTGAATTATAGACCGAAAATTCTCCCGGAAGTCTCAGTTTTACATGCATGTTCTTAGAGCCTTTCACATCATATGATGTCGTGATGTGGCCGTTTTTATGTTCATATATTATATTATCCGCATATAAATCAGCTGTATTCTTCAATCCGTATGTCTCAATACTGCACGTATGTCCTTCAAGGACAAGTCCTGCATGCTCACTGTCCATATTGACTATTCCGGTACGGCATTGTCTGAATAATTTTCCCTTGCATGCTGCATATTCTTCAAATGAGCTGTGCTCATTCGGTCCGATATGATCCGGTTCAAGATTGGTAAACACTCCTATATCAAACATGATTCCGGCTGTTCTGTGAAGCATCAGTGCCTGTGATGAAACTTCCATCACAACACATCTGCATCCGGCATCTGCCATATCGCGAAAATATTTCTGTACCATATATGACTCCGGCGTGGTATTGGCTGATGGAATATGTGTATCACCTATTATAGTCTCTATCGTACCTATAAGACCGGTCTTGATATTACATGCTTCCAGAATATCACGCACCATAAACGTCGTCGTAGTTTTACCCTTGGTGCCGGTTATTCCTATAGTAAACAGTTTTTCTGCCGGATAATCAAAAAAAGCTGCTGACATATATGCAAGCGCAAGTCTTGTATCCGGTGTTCTGATAATTACCGCATCCGCCGTTTCGATGCCTTGCGTATCACGTTCAACAATTACGGCCGCTGCTCCCTTTGCAATAACATCGGTTATAAAATCATGTCCGTCCACAACTGCTCCGCTTATGCAGACAAAAACGTCTCCACGGGTAACCTTACGCGAATCATATTGAAGTTCTTTTACTTCAACGTCAACATTACCACTTACAACAGTATATTCTGTTTTTTCAAGTAATTCCGCTAATTTCATAATATACCTCCGGCTTACTCTGCCTTATTTACCTCTACCGAGTTAACACAGTTATTCATAAGCATTGCTATGGTCATAGGTCCGACGCCTCCCGGAACCGGCGTTATAGCTGATACATGAGGATATACGTCATCATAATCCACATCACCACAGAGAATACTCTTGCCATTCTCATTCGTTCCAAGTCTGTGTATTCCTACATCAATTACAACAGCGCCTTCTTTAACATACTCATGAGTTATAAATTCAGGTTTGCCGATAGCAGCCACAAGTATATCCGCACGCCTTGTTACTTCTTTGAGACCTGCCGTATGTGAATGGCATACCGTAACTGTTCCGTTCTCGCGTAAAAGTAACATTGCCATCGGTTTGCCGACAATATTGCTTCTTCCTATCACGACACATTCCCTGCCGTCAATTTTAATTCCGCTTCTCTTTAAAAGTTCGATGATTCCGGCCGGTGTACATGATACAAACCCTTTCTGCCCAATGCTTAACGCTCCGACGCTTTGCGGGTGGAAACCGTCAACATCTTTAAGCGGACTTATTGCCTTGATGACCTTATCCTCATCAATGTGCTTTGGAAGCGGAAGCTGCACAAGTATACCATTAACATCCGCCCTGTTATTAAGTTCTCCGATAAGTTTCAAAAGCTCTTCCTGTGTGGTTTCCTCCGCAAGTTCGTATGCAAGAGATTTTATTCCTACATATTCACATGCTTTTTTCTTATTACCGACATATACGCTTGATGCCGGGTCACTGCCCACCTGTATAACCGCAAGACATATTTCAATGCCCTGTTCCTTATATGATGCGACTTTTTCCTTCAGTTCATCCTTTATCTGTCTGGATATTGCTTTTCCATCGATTATCTGTGCCATAGCTTCCTCCTGTATATTATTTATTACATATATTGTCAACACAAAGATTGAGTTTCATTCCGCGTGATCCTTTGAAGAGTACGGTATCTCCTTCCTTAAGGTCACTGTCAAGATATTCATCAACCTCTTCCCTTGTGTCAAAATGTCTGATTTTAAGCGACTTATTACACTCTGCTGCTTTGTCAATATTGATTGAAAGTTCTCCGTATGTTATAAGTTCATCAACATTGTGTCCTGCCATAAATGCTCCGACCTCCGCGTGATATTGTGGTGATTTGTCGCCAAGTTCAAGCATATCGGCAAGCACTGCGATCTTCCTTGATTTTCCGATTGTGCATAATACATCTATTCCCGCTTTCATTGAATCAGGGCTTGCATTATATGAATCATCGATAATTGTAATTCCGTTATGGTGTATAATCTGCTGCCTCATCTCCACACCGCCATATCTGGAAAATGCTTCGGCAGCCTTATCCGCCGCGATGCCATATCTTACGGCAACAGCTATTGCTGCTAACGCATTTCTCACGTTATGCATACCCGGAACATTGAGACAGACATGACATAATATTTCATTATTATTCATAACATCAAATTCTGTCTGTGCCCCGGCTTTAATGTTAACCGCACGGTAATCATTATTATCATTTATGCCAAAAAGTGTGATTCTGCACTTAAGTTCATGCATATGTTTTTTAAGTATTTCATCATCCCCGTTAAGGAACATCATTCCATCAGAACCTAATGCGTCGGATATATGGAATTTTTCTTTGCATATCCCATCCTGGCTTCCAAGCTGTTCTATATGTGACACTCCTATATTGGTAACAATTGCCGCATCAAGATCAACCAGTTCTGCCAGTCTCTTCATCTCGCCCGGCATGCTCATTCCCATCTCTATGACAGCAATTTCATCATCCGGTGAGATTTTGGATAGTGTGTTGGGAACACCTATCTGGCTGTTATTATTGCCTGATGTCTTAAATACCCTGAATCCGGCCGATAAGGCACACGCCACCATTTCCTTGGTGGTTGTCTTTCCTACACTTCCCGTAATTCCTATCTTAGGAATATTCATCCTGCGTCCGTATGCACTTCCTATTTCCTGCATTGCTTTTATTGTATTATCAACCTTAATACATGCTGCGTTGAGGTCAAGGCTGTCATGCTCGCTTGTAAGTACCGCTACGGCACCTGCTGCTACCGCATCCTCTATAAAACGGTGTGCGTCAACCCGTTCACCTATTACGGGAACAAAAAGACAACCTTCACCTATTTCCTTGGAATTAGTGCTTATCATGTTAACAGGTGTATCGGCATTTCCGCAAAGCAGCCTTCCGCCAGTAGCTTCTATTATATCTTTGACATAAAAATTCTGCATAAATAATTTTCCTTCTAGAATAATCCTGTTATTTTGCCTGTATTTTCATCATAATCAACACGCTCGGCAGCCGGTGATTTCGGGAGTCCGGGCATTGTCATTATTGAACCCGTAAGCGCAACCACAAATCCGGCTCCGGCACTTACATATACTTCACGTACTTTCAATGTGAATCCCTCCGGTCTTCCAAGAAGTGCCGGATCGTCCGATAATGAGTACTGTGTCTTGGCCATACATACCGGAAGCTTTCCGTATCCCATCTGTTCGAGTTTAACAAGCATTTTGGCAGCGGCCGGAGCATATTCCACGCCCTTTGCTCCATATATCTTAGTGGCAATGGCATTTATTTTATCATCAAGATGCATATCGTCTTCATACGTGTATTTAAATGGTTTTTTCTCTTTTTCGATAGATTTGAGCACCTTGAGCGCAAGTTCCTTGCCGCCGGCGCCTCCCTCTGCCCATACATTCGCAAGTGCAAATTCGCATCCGAGTGCTTCTACATGCTCGCGTATAAAATTATGTTCTTCATCCGTATCCGTGACAAACGAATTAAGCGTAACTACTACATTGACGCCGAAATTCTGCATATTTTCAATATGCTTATCAAGATTGACGATTCCCTTTTTCAATGCTTCCATGTTCTCTATGGAAAGTTCATCTTTCGGGACTCCGCCATTGTATTTGAGTGCGCGTACCGTTGCCACAATAACTATGGTATCAGGAACAAGGCCTGCTTTACGGCATTTGATATCAAGGAATTTCTCCGCTCCCAGATCCGCTCCGAATCCGGCCTCTGTAACTACATAATCAGCAAGTTTAAGTGCCATCTTTGTCGCACGCACACTGTTGCATCCGTGTGCGATGTTAGCAAAAGGACCTCCGTGAACAATAGCCGGTGTATTCTCAAGTGTCTGGATTATGTTAGGTTTCATCGCATCTTTGAGGAGCGCAGCCATAGCACCGGTTGCCTTAATATCTCCGGCTGTAACAGGATCGCCCGAGTAATTATATGCCACAATTATCCTGGAAAGACGTTGCTTAAGATCTGCCATATCTGTGGCAAGGCACAAAATTGCCATAATCTCCGATGCAACAGTTATTACGAAATGATCTTCCCTTACGAATCCGTCGGCCTTGCTTCCGAGTCCGACAACAACATTTCTGAGTGCACGGTCATTCATATCCATACATCTCTTCCATACAATCTGTCTTGTATCGATCCCGCATGCATTTCCCTGCTGGATGTGGTTATCTATCATTGCTGCAAGGAGATTGTTAGCGCTTGTAATCGCATGAAAATCTCCTGTAAAATGGAGATTGAGGTCTTCCATCGGCACCACCTGTGAATATCCGCCGCCTGCAGCTCCGCCCTTTATTCCGAAGCATGGACCTAATGACGGTTCTCTTAATGCAACAACCGTTTTATGTCCCAGTCTGTTAAGCGCCTGCGTAAGACCTATGCTGACTGTTGTCTTGCCTTCTCCGGCAGGTGTCGGGTTGATAGCCGTTACAAGAACAAGTTTGCCGTCAGGATTACCCGCAACTCTTTTCTCAAGTTCATCGGAGAGTTTAGCCTTGTACTTGCCGTAAAATTCAAGTTCGTCTTCCTTAATGCCAATCTGTGCAGCCACATCTTTTATGTGCTCCATTTTGGCTTCCTGTGCTATTTCGATATCTGATTTCATTAAATTGTCCTTTCTGTCATCTGCCGGATGACATATAATATATTATCACTTATTGTTAAGCATTTCATTAAATTCTTCCATGCTCATTAATACCTTACGCGGTTTGGTTCCTTCTTCAGGGCCTACGACACCGGCGTCACACAGCTGATCCATGATTCTCGCCGCCCTGTTAAAACCTATTTTATAAACTCTTTGCAGCATTCCTATGGATGCCCTTTCTTTCTCTATGATAAAACGTCCGGCCTCCGCAAAGTACTGGTCCCTGTCTCCGCCGAATGCCTGGCTTTCTTCAAATCCCGGATTATTATTAAGCGTAGTCGTTACCGCATCATCATATTCAACCGATGGGCTGTGTTCCTTCAGGAATTCAACAACCGATGCTACTTCCTCGTCCGATACAAAGGCACCCTGAACCCTGACCGGTTTCTTATATCCGTAAGGATAAAAAAGCATATCACCGTTACCCAGAAGTTTCTCTGCACCGTTCATATCTATTATGGTTCTTGAATCAACTCCTGACGAAACCGCAAAAGCAATTCGCGAAGGCACATTCGCCTTTATAAGTCCCGTTATGACATTAACACTCGGACGCTGTGTCGCTATTACCATATGTATTCCTGCCGCTCTTGCAAGCTGGGCAAGACGTACTATCGCATCCTCGACTTCATTGGATGACACCATCATAAGATCCGCCAGCTCATCGATAATGATAACTATATGCGGCATCTTAGCCGGCTTATTCTCTTCATCGGATTCTTCCATGGACTCAATTTTCTCGTTATATCCTTTAAGATTACGGACCCCGAACTGTGAAAACTTCTGGTATCTGTCCGTCATCTCCGCAACCGCCCAGTTAAGTGCTCCCGCGGCCTTCTTCGGATCTGTGACAACCGGTATAAGCAGGTGCGGTATACCGTTATATACACTTAATTCAACGACTTTCGGGTCCACCATAATAAGCTTTACGTCATCAGGATGAGCCTTGTAAAGTATACTCATAATAATCGAGTTGATACACACAGACTTACCTGAACCGGTAGCTCCCGCAATAAGCACATGCGGCATCTTGGCTATATTGGCCACGACAACTTTACCTGCTATGTCCTTACCGACCGCAAAAGAAATCGGTGACGGGTTCTGTTTAAATTCAGGCGATGCGATAAGATCTCCGAGCATTACGCCCGTCGTCTCCTTGTTAGGAACTTCTATTCCGACTGCCGACTTGCCCGGTATCGGAGCCTCTATTCTTATATCAGCCGCTGCAAGATTGAGCTTGATATCATCCGCAAGTGAAACGATCTTGCTGACCTTAACACCCTGTTCAGGTGAAAGTTCATATCTTGTAACCGTAGGTCCGCAGCTTACATCGGTTATCTTAACCTTGACACCGAAATTAGCCAGGGTCTGCTGAAGCTGTGAGGCTGTGTTCTTTAATTCTGCATTGCTCGTTCCGCCCGATTTCTTCTTATCTCTCGAAAGAAGATTAAGTGGCGGAAAAACATATTTACCGGCATTTTTCTTCACACGCGCCGGCTTTATTGCCTGCGATTTTTGTACCTCATTATGCTCCGCCGCCGGCGTCTGTCGTACAGGCTCCGGTTCAACAATCTTAACTTCTTCAGGTTCTATATATTCTTCCGTAATTATATCATCCGGTATCTCTTCCGATCCGGCATCCTCGTCATCCTTCTCCGGAATATATTCTTCTTCACCGTCAAACACATCAAACGGATTACTCTGTTCCTCTGTATAATGCGCCGCTTCATAATCAAGGACATTATCATCGATAGTCTCATCATCAGGTGCCGCCTCAAATCTGAATACGGGTGCCTCCGGCTTCTTACGCACCGATGTCAATGACAGATCCGGCATATGTCCCGTATCTCCGTCGTCCACGGTGTCTTTGATTTCAGTGTCAAATGTAACACCATATGCCTTACGCGAAGCCCTTGTAAGCGGTACTTTCTCATGTGGTTCATTCTTGATCCTGACACGTTTTACAGGCGGATTTTCCTCACGTTCCCGCTCGTGGTTCTTATGAGCATCATACACCTTGCGGCTCCCTTTCCTGATTCCGCCAATAAAGGACCGCTCGGTTATCACCACAATGCCTATTATGACAAGAACTATATCTATAAGGTATGCTCCGACCGTGCCAAACCATGTGACGAAAAGCTTGCAGATTGAACCTCCGAAAAAACCTCCGCCATGTCTGCCAGCAGATGATTCGGTGTAATATTGCGTGAATGTCCATTCGTCCGCATGTGAACCGCTTATAAGCTGTATAAGAGTGCATATGAGTATCATTACTAATACTCCTGCTATAAATTTGACCCGCGCTATTGAATTTCCTTTGTTGGAAATCATAAACAATGTCCCGCCAAACAGCAATATCGGGAAAATGTATGCCACTAACCCGAATAATCCGAAGAAAAAGGAACTGATGGCAGCCCCAACCATTCCGCCGACTCCGAAATTGGCTATAAAAAATATAACGGAAAGCGCAAATGCAATAAGTACCGATGCTTCTTTGGCTATTCCTGTGTCCTTACGCACGTTCTTCCTTGGCTGTGGTGCCTGCCTGTATGTCTTTTTCCTGTTGTTTGTGTTGTTTTTCTTATGTGCGACCGTTTGTCTGCTTTTAGTGCTGGCAGCCATGTCCGCCTCCTGTTATCTCTTTACTATTGAAAATACTATCGCGACAATTCCCAGAACTGCGCAATATATTGCAAAACCAAAATATCTCTTGGTCTTTATTAACTTTAACATATATTTGATGCTGAAATATCCCGTAACTCCGGCAACGATTGTGCCCAGTATGTATCCCGGAAGATTCGCGGAGCCAAACGCTTCGTTCTTGAAACTTCCTATCTTAACCACAACCGCACCAAGTATTGCCGGTATGGACATAATAAATGAGTATTTAACGGCAAGTTTCTTATTATATCCAAGCATAAGGCCCGTCGCTATAGTTGTTCCGGAACGCGATAATCCCGGCATTGTCGCAATGCCCTGCGCTATTCCGAGAATAAAAGCACTTGAATAAGGCGCATCCTTGATTCTCATTGTTCCGTCCGGATGCTTATCTGCGAGAAGCAGTAAAACGGCCGTAAGAATAAGGCACATACCTACCACCCATAACGTTCCGGAAGCCTTTTCAATCAGGTCGCTTCCAACCATCCCAAGTATTCCGGTAGGTATGGTTGAGATTATCACCATGAGCACCAGCTTCCGGTAAGATGAATTGATCACTTTGAAATATTTATATTCGGTATTGCCTCTGCGTCTTACTATGAATACCAGAAAATTAGCAAATATCGTAACCAGCATTCCCCAGAATTCTCTTATCATCCCCCATATATCTTCCCTGAACACAATAATAACCGCAACAAGCGTACCCAGATGAAGCATTACATCAAAATACATTCCCGAATCCAGATTGATTCCGAGAACCTGCTTAAAAATAGCAAGATGACCCGAACTGCTCACCGGCAGAAACTCCGTCACTCCCTGTATCAGACCCATAAGTAAAGCTTTAATTATATTCACTGTCTTTCCTCCAGCTGTATATCAACTACATATGTAATAAAAATGGTATAACAGTCATTCCGGATTATTATACCATTTTTTTCAGATTAGTACAATCAATTTAATTATTTGCGGATCATCCCGGAAAGTTTATCCAAAGCATCACTTATAGAGCCGCATTGGTTCACAAGTCCTACATCCACGGCCTCCTGACCGACCAGAATTGTTCCCAGATCTTTAGCCATCATTGATGTCTCCATCATCATTTTTTCAAGTTCATTTTCGGGGCATTCCGAATGTGACGCAACAAAATTTATAATTCTGTCCTGTATTGATTTAAACTGTCTGTAAGTCTGCCTTGTTCCGAGAATCGTTCCGCTCATTCTGACCGGATGTATTACAACAGTTGCACTCGGAACTATATATGAATAATCCGCCGCTGCCGCAATCGGCAGTCCTATTGAGTGGCTGTCGCCTATTATTAATGATACCGATGGTTTACTTAGGCCTGCAATCATTTCAGCCATCGAAAGTCCGCACGACACATCGCCCCCGATTGTATTTATAAGATAAAGTATTCCCTTTACTCCGGTGTTTCTTTCGTAAGATGCCAGCATTGGGAGCATGTGCTCGTAACTCGTGGTCTTTGAATCACGTCCCAGATTCTGATGCCCTTCTATCTCTCCTATTATTGTAACTATTTCTATTCCGTCACTGTTTACAGTTCCGTATTCTTTAATGTTATTTTGTTCTTCAGACATAAAAATACCCCCGGCAATATATGATACAATCATTATTACCGGAGGATAAATTTTTATTCCTGAGCCTGCGCATTATCCGTCTGTGCCTGCTCATCCCTTGTGATTTCCACTTTGCGGATCACGTTACCCGATACTTCCGTAATCTTAAATACCAGTCCGTCAGATTTGACTACTGCTTTCTCATCATCGTCCGGTATTCTGTCAAGTTTCGATATAAGATATCCGTTAAGTGTATCGTATTCCTCACTTTCTATATCGGTTCCCAACAGCTTATTTATATCATCGAGTTCTGTAAGTCCGTCAACCACATATGTTCCGTTATCATCATGTGTGATAGCTTCTTCTTCCTCATCATATTCATCCAGAATATTTCCGACAATTTCCTCGATAATATCTTCCATGCTTATGATGCCCGCCGTCTGTCCGTATTCGTCAACCACTATGCCCATATGTATTTTGGCTGTCTGCATATCTTTAAGAAGGTCATCTATATCCCTTGTCTCCGGCACAAAAAACGGTTCTCTTAACAGTGCTTTAAGATTTTTAAGTTTCTTAGCCCTGTTCGGGATGTTCCTGTAAAAAATAAGTGCATCCCTTATGTGAATAGTACCTATAATATCATCTATATCACCTTCATACACCGGAAAGCGGGAATACTTGCCGTCTATGTGGTTCTGTATAAAGGTATCCAGTGTCATTTCACAATCTATTGCTTCGATTGAGGCGCGGTGCGTCATGATATCGCCGGCAGATTTATCACCAAGTTCAAATATATTGGCAATCATTTCAGCCTCCGAAGCTTCCAAAACGCCCTGCTCCTGGCCTTCATTCACCATTGTGATGATCTCTTCTTCTGTAACATTATCATTATCTTCATCCGGATTGATTCCGAATATTCTGATTATAATATGTGATAGTGCAGATACTGCCACACATACCGGATAAAGCAATGTAATAAGTGCCTGTATAATTCTGCAATATCTCTTTGCAGTCTTAACCGGATTGCGTTTTCCTATTTTCTTCGGAATCATCACACCGAAAACAAGGAGTATCAAAAGCATGACGACCGCAGTTATAATTGAAACAAGCGTTTTGTCGGCTTCGATGCATTTCATTATATATGCACGCACAACTGTCAGTATGTAACCGCCCGCAACCAGATTGGTCACGAACATAATAACGTCAAAAGTATCACCGAAACGCGACGGGCTATCCATTATTTTCTTAAGCAGTACAACTCTCTTATCGCCCTCCTGTGATTTTTCATCTATTTCTTTCTCATTTATGTTCTTAAGTGCAGATTCAAAAGAATAAAGTATTGCATCTATTATCAGGAATAATGCAAAAAGACCTACACCTATATACGTCCGGCCATCGCCCATATATTATCCTTTCCGTCCTTATATCCTATGTACGGATAATTTCCAGACTTGTAAGAAGTGCCTTGTTAACTTTTATTATAATCTCATTGTCAAGATGGCACACCTTATCCTTTAATCTAGTTTTGTCTATTGTTCTAAGCTGTTCCAACAGAATAACCGAATCTTTAATCATATCGTACTTATTAGAGTCTATCTCCACATGAGTCGGGAGTTTGGCTTTATTCATCCTTGATGTAATCGCTGCACATATAACAGTCGGGCTGTGCTTGTTACCAGTATCATTTTGGATAATAAGCACAGGTCTTATTCCTCCCTGTTCAGACCCTATAACAGGTCTTAAATCGGCATAGAAAATATCTCCTCTTCTAACAATCACGATCAAACACACTCCGTCAATTAAATTTAACTTTATTATTGCTGCTTTCGTGTGTTTTTATTCAGTTAAGATCAAAAATTTACGGAACGTACTTGCGTTCAACTCTCTGCGAAATTCCGCATACAAATTCATAATCGAATTTACCGGATATGGCAGCAAGTTCTTCAACCGTTATGATTTCATCGCCGTCCTTACCGATAAGTGTAACTACATCTTCAACTTTCACATCCGGAATATCCGTAATGTCAACCATCATCTGATCCATACATATTCTTCCGAGAATAGGTGCCTTCTTTCCGTGGATCAGCACATAACCTTTGGACGAAAGCGAACGCGGGTAACCATCCGCATAACCGATTGCAACCGTGGCAACCCTGGTTGGCCGGTCGGTTATATAAGTCCTTCCGTAGCTGATTCCTTCACCTGCTTCCAGCTCTTTTACAAATATAACATGGCTCTTTAACTCCATTACCGGATTATATTCTATCTCTGTCAGCATCTCATCTGACGGATGCATTCCATAAAGAATAATGCCCTCTCTTACCATGTCAAGCGCATATTCAGGCATATCAACTATTGCCGCGCTGTTGCAGCAATGCCTTATTCTGAAATTCACTCCTCTGTCCGCAAGTTCATCTATTACTTTCATGAATCTTTCAAACTGTATATGTGAAAAAGTCTTATCGCCTGAATCCGCAGTTGCAAAATGCATGAAAATTCCCTCGCAGTCAAGTCCGGGCATCCTGCATACCCTCTCTATCTCGTCAACCGATGATTCATCCGCCGCAAAACCTATTCTGTTCATTCCTGTGTTGATTTTTATATGGCATGAGGCACTTTCGTTCATCTGCACTGCACATTCTGATACTTCCTTTGCCATTTCTTCCGAAAGCATGGCAAATGTAATGCGGTTTCTGATTGCTTCTTCATATTCTGCCTTGCACACATATCCAAGCACAAGGATCATATTGTTGATTCCGTGTTCCCTTAATTCAATTGCTTCTCTTGCCGTCGCTACCGCAAATCCGTAAACCTCGTCTTTAATTGCTTTGGCAACTTCTATTGCTCCGTGTCCGTAAGCATCCGCCTTAACGATTGCCATTATTTTGACATTGTCGCCGACTCTCTCCTTTGCCTGTCTGATATTGGCATGGAGCGCATCCAGATGTATTATTGCATAAGTTCTCGTAAACTTCTTCATTGCTGTTCATTATCCTCTATATATCTAACTGATTATTTGCACATAACAGTGCCTATGTATTCAAAAAGATCTCCTGCTTTAACCGAATGCAGGCTCTTTCCTTCCGATGCCGCGCATCCCGCAAGTCCGTGTATGTATACGCCCATTGCCGCTGCCGAAAAAGGTTCCAGCCTGCACGCGAGCATACCTGATATTACACCGGTCAGGACATCGCCCATTCCGCCTTTGCTCATTGCCGCGCATCCGGATGTATTAATATATAATCCTCCGTCCGGTGATGCCACAACAGTCGCCGCATCCTTAAGTACACAAATGACATTATTTTCTGCAGCAAAACGTGCAGCAAATCCTGCAATATCTCTAAGTATATCATCCTTCGGAATGTGGCACAATCTTTCCATTTCACCTATGTGCGGAGTAATTATAACAGTACTTTTGCATTTTTTCAACAAAGAAATATCATCTGCGATAATATTCAGTGCATCCGCGTCCATTATAAGCGGACATTCTGCCGAATCAATCACTTTATATACTATATTCCGTGCCGTTTCATCCGTACCAAGCCCTGGTCCGATTATTATCCTCGACGCCCTGTCTGCAGCATTTTTAACCACATCAACGGCATCATTATTGTCATACCCGTCAACAATCGCCTCCGGTATAAGTTCCTTCAGCACCGCAGTATTGTTGTTATGCGTTACTATCTCCACGAGACCGCTGCCGCTTCTGTACGAGGCCTCCGCCGCAAGGTAAGCCGCACCGCTCATTCTGGCATTCCCGGCAATGACTACCGTCCTTCCGTATGTGCCTTTATTGGAGTGTGCATCTCTTTCAGGTATTTTATACATATCTTCAGGTGTAAAATACCTGGCAGGGTTAAGGCCTGACAGTGCCTGCGGACAGAAACCGATATCGGCAACCGTTATGTTTCCTGCATATTCCTTTCCGGGATAAAGCATAATTCCAATCTTATTATATCCAAATGTCACCGTAGCATCCGCCCTGACGGCACAATTCATGACCGCACCGGTATCAGCATTTATTCCCGAAGGAATATCCACGCTCACAACAAGGCCTCCCGCATCATTAATCATTTCTATTACTTCATTATACGGTTCCTTTACATCGCGGGACAAACCCGTTCCGAATATGGCATCCACTATTATATCATATTCACCTATATCCGATATGTTACCACAGGGAATATGCGATTTCCGGGCAATTTCAAGCTGAAGTCTGAATTCTTCCGTCATATGTTCTTCATTACCGACAGTTATTATATCAACCGTGAGTCCCTGCCATGTCAGTATCCTTGCCGCAGCCACTCCGTCAGCACCGTTATTGCCATGTCCGCATACCGCACATATCCTGACGCTTCGTCCGAATTCAGCTGCTATTCTTGCGACACATCCCGCCACCTCAAGTGCGGCTCTCTCCATGAGCACTACCGACGGAACGCCCATGGAATGTATCGTATATTCATCGACTGTTTTTGACATCGCTCCTGTTAAAGCATATTTCATAATTACCCGTTCTCCTCCTTATTATCAAAGACCTCCATCATCTCAGGTCCCAGTAAATCATGCATATATGTATATATATTGGTGTTGGCGATTTCCTTGTCCTGTTTGATTATTATTCTCCTCTTAAGTTCTGTTCTCGTCACGTCAATCCAGGCTGCAAGTTTCTGTATGTCCCTGTAATTGGAATGAATTCTGTCATAACACACCTGCACACATTCAATTACAAGTTTAATGTTGGCATTACGGATTTTGTAAGGGATATCAAGCTGTTCCTGTTCCAGTTCCTCTATTTTCAGCTTGGCCTCTATTATCAGCTTCTGGTTCGTCGCCATGAGTTTCTGCCTTTTGGACTCCGAAAGTTCCATATTTTCGACATTGTCTATAATGGACTGCATGAGCTTGTCTTTAATCTTATGCACTTCCTTAAGGTCATCATTAATCTGGCCCTGACGTTTTAAAAGGTCATTGAGTTTCTTCTCACATTCCCTTATCTCGTCAGTCTTATCCTTTTCCGGAAAAAGGACATGATACCGTTCATCAAGTGTCAATATCGGCAGCTGTTTATATGCCGCATTTTTCTTAACTTCTTCGATAGTAAGAGCCATCGCCTTCATTCCTCTCTGTTCATATAGTTAAAAAGTCTGCCACCTGTCGCAGCAGACAATTCCTATCTGGTATTCATATTATATGACAATGTCATAAGGCTTTCCGAAAGATGTACATTCTCAACCACAACATCAGACGGAACTATTAAATCCATATGCGCAAAATTCCATATGCCTTTAATTCCCGCTTCCACTGCCATTCTGGCAACTTCATTCGCACTTGTCTTGGGTATGGTAAGTGCCATAATTTCAATATTATTGTCCCTGATAAAATCCGCCATCTCTTCCATAGGCATAATCTTAGCGCCGCGGCAGTCCCTGCCTATAAGTTCCGGATTACAGTCAAACATTCCCTTGACCACAAATCCTCTTTTTTCAAAATTAGCATAATTAGCAATTGCCCTTCCGAGATTACCCGAACCGGCAATTATAATATTATGAACATGGTCGATTCCGAGAATCTTCGCAATCTCATCATGCAGATATTCAACATTATATCCGTATCCCTGCTGGCCGAATCCGCCGAAATGGTTCAGATCCTGTCTTATCTGTGAAGCCGATACCTTCATTCTGTTGCTGAGATCTCCTGAAGATATCCTTTCGACCCCGTTATCAAGCAGTTCTTCAAGATATCTGTAATACCTTGGAAGTCTCTTGACTACAGCAAGTGATATATCATTACGGTCCATATGTTCCTCCTGAAAATAAAAATTGACATTTATCAGTACATATGATTTTAACAGTATGTCAGATAAATGTCAATTTGTAATGAGCCTTCCGCATATGCATTAAAGGCTTACTTTTCTCTTCAAAAGCTCCGAAACTCCGATATATGTTCCTATTACAAATAAGATTTCAAACAGGTACACAAGCCATGAGCCTGCTATCATCTGTGCAAACGAATCACCGAAATCAAATGTCGGAATATGGGAAGATACAATCGCTGTGACAACCCTTATTACAACAAAGAGTCCGAATGCAAGCCATCCCTTGCCCTTCTTATTGGCAAGAATGGTAGCACTCAGGGTTATTGCAAGATATGCGAAACTTACGGTAAGAATTATATTGATCCATATTCCCAGCACGACTGCAGCAATTCCGATTATAATATCAGATATATTCGTGCCCGCCATAATCTCCAGAATCTGATCCGCCATTTCCCTCATATTCCTGATGTTGCCATATTTAACCATAGCAAGCTGTACATCTGCATAAATAAAGAGAATGTAAAGTGCCGATGCCAGAACGGTCACAATAAACAGCGTAAGATACTTGGCACCGACTATGGCATAAGTCGAATTCGGGGTCATAAATGTCATATAACTGTATTTGGAATTAAGTTCCCTGGCATACGAGACAACACCCATTATCATAAGGAATATAATGCCTGCCCAGCCACACAGCAGAAACAATATCATTGATATGGCAACGTTGGCATCACTTTTGCATAAAATACTTCCGCCAAGATAAAGTTCAAGTGCAAAAAGTATGGAAAAAATAACAATATACAGTGTCATATCTTTTCTGAGTTCATATTTAATAAGCTTTAGCATAAGGTGCACCTCCCCATCCATATACTTCTTTATATAATTCAACAAGTGATTTGCGGTTGGCATCTCTTAATTTATCGGCATCCCCGGCAAGCACAAGCTGTCCGTTTTTCATAAAAAGAGCTCCGTTTACAATATTTTCAAGTTCATCGACAAGATGGCTTGAGATTACTATCGTCCTGCTTCCTCCGGCATTGGCCATGATAGCATTAATTATAACCTCTCTCGCAAGAATATCTATTCCGTTAAGAGGTTCATCAAGCATGATAAGACCTGCATCTCTCGAAAGTGCAACCGCAATCTTTAACTTGGCCAGCATGCCGGTTGACATATTCTTGACCTTATCGCCAAATTGCAATCCCATCCTGGCCAGCAGATCGTAAAATACCGGTTCCGAAAAATCCTTATAAAAATCCTTATAAAACGCAACTATATCTTTGACAGTCATATAAGGATAGAAATAACTTTCAGTCGGCATATATGCTATATGGGCTTTGCTTTTCGTATCAAGCATCTTTCCATCCATTGTTATCGTGCCCGATGTGGGTTTAATAAGTCCCGCAATCATCTTCATAAGTGTTGTCTTGCCGCTTCCGTTAGGTCCCAACATCGCATACACTTTACCGTCATCCAGCCTCATATTAACATGATCGACTGCTGTACATGAGTAGTATTTTTTAACAAGTTCATCACAAATTAACATTACCCGTCTCCTGTTCCCATATTTTAGTTTTCACAAATTATAACACTATTCTTTGCATATAGCAAGTTGCAAAGAATTTTTCTTTAATGTATACTGTAAATAAATATTTGAAAGAGAGGTCATGCATATGAATAATGTAATACAGATGATTGATGATGCAGCATCATATATCAGAAATCACATTGATTTTACCCCACAGATTGCAATAATTCTCGGATCCGGACTCGGCCCTCTTGCCGGCGAAATAACATCTCCGGTAGTTATGAAATATTCGGATATTCCGCATTTTAAGGCTTCAGCCGTAGCCGGGCACGCCGGTGAACTTATTGCCGGAACCATAGACGGCCGCAAGGTTCTTGTAATGAACGGAAGGTTTCATTATTATGAGGGACATCCTATGGAAATCGTTACCCTCCCGATACGCGTATTTGCACGGCTCGGAATACGTAACCTGCTTGTAACCAATGCCGCCGGCGGAATTGCCGACAGACTTAACCCCGGTTCTGTAATGCTGATTACGGACCACTTAAGCATGATGTGCCCTTCCCCTCTTATCGGTTCCAACCTTGATGAGTTCGGTCCCCGTTTTCCGGATATGACAGATATATATACGCCGGAACTCCTTGACATTGCGCGGCATGCAGCAGCCGTAAGCGGTGTCAGCGTTGAAGAAGGTGTTTATTGTTATTTCCGCGGTCCCCAGTATGAAACTCCTGCCGAAATCCGCGCTGTCCGTGCACTCGGAGCTGATGCAGCCGGAATGTCAACCGTGCCTGAAGCCATCGTTGCCAGGCATTGTGGTATGAGAATACTCGGAATTTCATTGATCACCAATAAGGCTGCAGGTCTCGGTAACGGCGGATTGTCCCACACCGAGGTCAACGAAACCGCTAATTCATCGGAGGAAAGGATTATAAGGCTGGTACACCAGATACTTGATGAATGGAACTAAATCATGATACTTAATTGTAATAATATATGCAAAACATTTATAACCGATGACATTCTTAAAAATGTCTCGTTTCACATTGAAGACGGTGAGAAAGCTGCCATAGTCGGGATTAACGGTGCCGGCAAGTCAACTCTTCTTAAAATAATAGTCGGCGAACTCGAAGCAGACTCCGGAAGTGTTACGATTGCCAAAGATGCATCCATCGGTTATCTCGCACAGCATCAGGATATCTCTTCCGACAGAACCATATATGAAGAGGTAATGACTGTCAAGGAAGATATTATCAACCTTGAGCTTACACTCCGCTCTCTTGAAAAACAGATGAAGCATGCATCCGGTGACGAACTTAATGCCCTGCTTGAAACATATACGCTGCGCGACCATGAGTTTGAACAGGCTAACGGATACGCTGCAAGAAGTGAGGTTGTCGGTGTCCTTAAAGGTCTCGGATTCTCGGAAGAAGATTTCGACAAGAAAATATCCCTTCTCTCAGGCGGTGAGAAAACACGTGTGTCGCTTGGCAGGCTGCTTTTGAGCAAACCGGACATATTGCTTCTTGATGAACCTACCAACCACCTCGACCTTCCGTCAATAGCCTGGCTTGAATCCTATATCATTAATTACAGCGGAAGCGTCCTCATTGTTGCACACGACAGATATTTTCTCGACCGTACAGTTACCAAAATAATAGAACTTGATAACGGAATCTGCACTGTATATTCCGGAAGATACTCTGACTATTCGGCCAAGCGTTCAATGATAAGAGCCGCAAAGCTCAAAGCTTACTACAACAACCAGCGTGAAATCAAGCATCAGCAGGAAGTTATAGACAAGCTTAAATCGTTCAACCGTGAGAAATCAATAAAGCGTGCCGAGAGCCGCGAAAAGATGCTTTCCAAAATGGATGTTATCGAGAAACCGTCCGAAGACTCCAAGGGTATGCATTTTGAACTTGAACCGGCCATTGTAAGCGGCAATGACGTTCTGACCGTTACGGATCTTACCAAAAGTTTTGGCAGCCGTACTCTTTTTTCCGGCATAAGCTTTGAAATCAAACGCGGCGAAAGAGTCGCGCTTATCGGTGCTAACGGAACGGGTAAAACTACCATTCTCAAGATTATCAACGGTTTATGTGATGCGGACTCCGGAACCGTACGCTTAGGTTCCAATGTTGAATGCGGATATTATGATCAGGAACACCATGTCCTTGACATGAATAAGACATTATTTCAGGAAATCTCCGATGCATATCCGGATATGACCAATACCAGGATACGCAATGTTCTTGCCGCGTTTCTTTTTACCGATGATGATGTGTTCAAGCGGATTGGGGATTTAAGCGGAGGCGAACGCGGACGCGTGCTGCTTGCCAAGCTTATGCTTTCCAATTCCAACTTTCTGCTGTTGGATGAGCCTACCAATCACCTTGATATCAATTCAAAAGAGATTCTTGAGGATGCGCTGAATCATTACACAGGCACTTGTTTTTTTGTATCACATGACAGATATTTTATTAATTCTGTTGCCACGAGGATTCTTGATCTGCGGAATCATACTATAACCGGTTATATAGGCAATTACGATTATTACCTTGAAAAAAGTTCCGGCAATGCCGCAGTTCCCGTAAAGCAGGGCTCTAATGTTACATCATCTTCATCCAAAGAAGACAGACTGCTTAAGAAAGAACAGCAGGCTAAGGAACGTAAGAGGCTTAACGAGATAGCCGCAATAGAAAAACGCATCTCCGAGATTGATTCTCTTGTTGCAAAAATAGATAATGAACTTGCAAAGGAAGAGGTTTATACCGACCATAACAAAGCTTCCGATTTCAGCAGAAAACGTGATGAGCTTCTTTCCGAACAGGAGAAATTATATTCCGACTGGGAAAATTTAGAAGAAAATTCATAAAACAAGCTCCGCATTCCTTTAAAAGGCTGCGGAGCTTTAAATTATTTATCAATATAAGTTATCATTCCGGGACCGAGTTTCTCAGTCGGTCTCGCTGTAAAACCATGGTCAAGATAGAATTTTTCCCTTCCTTTGGCACACATAAGACATAGCATCATACGCGTACCCGGCATTGTAATCGACTCAACATATTCCTTAAGTTTCTTAAGGATCTGTCCTCCTATACTGTGCTTTTGTGCTTCCGGAATTACCACAAGGTCCTGTATATATGATATAACAGCTCCGTCCCCGACTACCCTGCCCATTCCGACCGGTTTTCCGTCGATATATGCACATAATGTATATAAAGCATTATCGATTGCTTTCTTTGCCTGTTCTCTTGACAATTCTATCCATCCGACTTTATGTCTTAGCATAAGATATGTGTCGGTATCCAATGTATTTTCTTTTATCTCAAGCATAGTATTCCTCTTTTCGATTGTTATTTGCAATCGAGGTTCTCTTCAATACGTTTCCAGTCTGCTTTGAGAATCCGTTGCTTACGACCCCTGAATTCCGATTCCTCTTCATACAGATATTTCTGATTAAGAAGCCCGTCAAGTGTCATCTGGATACGCTCAGGCGATATCTTGTTATACTCGGCAACACTGTTGACTGTCTTCCAATATGTGGCAACCTTATCCATATTCTTAAGTCGCTTAAGCGAATCAATAATAAGATTAATATAAAACTGCTGTTCCTGTGTCTGTCTTGGCATTTCGACATATGAATTGGCTGATGATTTAAGCTTATTACTAAGTGCAAATTTCACTGCATAGATTATAACTTTCTTGTTCAGTTCCCTCAGATATTTAACTGCCAGGTCGAAATGTCCGTCACCTGTGAAAATAATGAACACATCCGGTGATTTTTTCTTAGCTGCTTCCCTGTATATCGCATCGAGAATAATAAAATCAGTAAAATCTTTATCGACGCCGTCTTTCATACTGGCTGTATGTATTACATTTCTGGTATATTTACTTAATTTCTCTAATTCCGGTCCTATAACTCTGTTGTTGAAATCCCCGTAAAAATATAAATTCTCAAGCTTGTACTCACTGCATATCTCGTTATACCATTCATCAACATTCGGAGACATGTTAAACTTGTTAGTATACGAATAAAACCAATGCTCATAATCCACAAAAGCAACCGCTGTCTGTTTATCATTTTTCTTAAATAATCCCACACAAATCCTCCTTTCCTATATTTTATTACAATGCAAAAAAGACACTGTAAAATTATTATATAACTTTACAATGCCTTTTGCAAGAAAATATATTTTATAAAACCATTGTATTTCTGTCAGGGACTGCTCCGAGCGATATATTGAGATTACCGTTACGGCATCTGAGCGAATCTATGAACTCTTTCTCACTGACACCGGCTTTCATTCCGATTAAATAAGTAAGCTCATAGAGGGTTCCCATATTGGTTGTCTTTACGTTATTGAGAGTACATTCTGTTGTATATTCTTTAAAAATATCCTCAAACACACCTTCATAATTAAGGTCCTCCGGAATCGTTATTTTAAGCTGGCGGTCGGCCGTCTTCATCTCACCGAAGGAAGTCTTGCAAAGAACTATAAGCACAATACATATGATAACAGCTGCCACCGCTCCGAACACAAGATATCCGAGTCCGCATGCCAGTCCTGTTGCCATAGCAAAAAACACGACCGCAATATCTTTGGCACTTCCCGGTGCACTCCTGAATCTGACAAGCGCAAATGCTCCTGCAAGCGAAAATGCCCTCGCCACGCTGTTGCCCACAAGCATTATTACTAATGATACTATAACCGGAAGTACCGCCACAGCAACGATATAATCTTTCGTATAACTGCCTTTTTTCTGGGTAAACATATAACATACCGAAATCAGGACTCCGAGAACAACTGCCACACCCATGCTTGCCAGCGATGTTCCTGCCGATATCATTGAATCTGTTGAACTGATAATTGAATTAAACATAATTAATTGTCTCCTTTATTACACCATTAAGGTATTTCATATATTCTGTTCCGTATTTGGAAAAAGAAACCGGGTAAAGCTTCAGCTTTGTCAGCATTCCGGTAAACCACGACGGTGTCGCACCGGATATCTTCACTTCCATAAGCCATTGTCCCGGACTCAGAAGCTGTTCTCCGTATGCTCCTGACTCAAGCCTTAAGTCATTCCTTCTGGTCTGTATATTAGTATCAAACGTTACCCTGAAGCTGTCATCTTCCATTCCAAAATAAGCCCGCCTGTCATACGATATAAAAACCTTCGGCATAAGTTCGTAGTAATTTTTAAAATAGTCAATTTCCGCAAGGACCTGTCTGTTAAGTCCGTTACCATCCGGTCTTATTCCTTCGTCAAGATAATCGTACGCCTCTTTAAGCTGCATAGATGTTCTTCTCTTATTGACTATCCCTTTGTATTTTTTCTTTATTTCCACAAAAGCCATGTCCTCAAGTGCCGGTGTTCCGTATGTCCTGAGTCTCAGTTTTTCCTTATAGACAGGCTTTGAAAGCGATTTTCTTATCAGATAATCGTTTGCAGTATCATAATATATATTACTTATACTGTATGTGCCTCCGTCCGTGCTGTACGCATCCGGCTCCATATATTCTGAAATATATCCGACGATCGCATTGTAAGTTTCATCATCCAGCATGTATTTCTGCTCACGCCGGTTAAATACTTCTATAGGCAATCCACTCACCACCTTTGCTGTTTATTATGATTAAGATAATAATCCGGTAATGTGTTGTCTTTCTGATTGTACTATGTAATTTTACTGAATTTTTACTGTAATTTTACCATGTGTGCATGTATGGGACTACCCTGTTATTTAGTGTCGTTTTGCCATAATTTTCTTATATATGTGTGTAAATACACATATTGCCCTATTTTGGTGTAAATACAATATCTTGTGTATTTTTTTGTATTTTTATCAATATATGGTAGACTAGACAGGATGATAGTGCTATAATGACAACCGTGGCAAATCGTGTTAAATTACATTTAATGCACTGAAACAGGGCATTTGTCCTGCTTATATAAACTATTTTCATATATGGGAGGATTACTATGAAAGTCATCAAAAGAGACGGCCGCGAGGTTAATTATGACCGTAACAAGATCATAATTGCCATTCAGAAGGCTAATGACGAGGTTCCGTTTAACGAAAAGATATCTGATGAGAAGATACACGGAATCGTCGCATCCATTGAAAAGCTCGGTGCGGGCACATTACAGGTTGAAGAGATACAGGATATTATCGAACAGAAGCTTATGGCAGAACGTAAATTTGTTCTTGCCAAGACATACATTATTTACCGTTACCAGCGTGAGATGGTTCGTAAGTCCAATACAACGGACGAATCCATTCTCGGTCTTATACAGCAGACCAACAAATACGCTATGGAAGAGAATTCCAACAAGAATGCCGCTGTAGCTTCCACGCAGCGTGACCTTATTGCCGGTGAGGTTTCAAGAGACCTTACCAAGAGACTTCTTCTTCCTGAGAAGATTTCCAAGGCACATGAAGAAGGTATTCTCCATTTCCATGATGCCGACTATTATGTACAGTCTATTTTTAACTGCTGTCTTATCAATATAAGTGACATGCTTGACAACGGAACCGTCATGAACGGCAAGATGATTGAGAGCCCGAAGAGTTTTCAGGTTGCATGTACCGTAATGACGCAGATCATTTCAGCGGTTGCGAGCAGCCAGTACGGAGGCCAGTCGGTTGATATAAGCCACCTCGGCAAATATCTCCGCAAGACCAAGGAGAAGTTCTTAAAGCATTATACCGAGACATTCGGTGACACTCTTTCCGCGGAACAGATTCAGAAAATTGCTTCCGACCGCATGAGGGATGAGCTTAAAGCCGGCGTACAGACTATACAGTATCAGATCAACACATTAATGACCACTAACGGACAGTCTCCTTTCGTCACTCTTTTTCTTAACCTTAAAGAGGACGATCCATATGTGGAGGAAGTCGCACTTATTATAGAAGAGATTCTCAAACAGCGTATACAGGGAATCAAGAATAAGTCAGGTGTATATGTTACTCCTGCATTCCCGAAGCTTATATATGTACTTGATGAGCATAACTGCTTAAAGGGCGGCAAATACGACTATCTCACAAGACTTGCCGTTGAGTGTTCATCAAAGAGAATGTACCCTGATTATATCTCCGCCAAGAAGATGCGTGAGAATTACGACGGTGAAGTATTCAGCTGCATGGGATGCCGTTCATTCTTAAGCCCATGGAAAGATGAGAACGGTAATTATAAATGGGAAGGCCGTTTCAACCAGGGTGTTGTCAGCCTTAACCTTCCTCAGATAGGTATTATCGCACAGGGCAATGAAGAACGTTTCTGGGAGCTTATGGAAGAAAGGCTTTCATTGTGTTTTGAGGCTCTTATGTGCAGACATAAATCACTCGAAGGAACACTTTCGGATGTCAGCCCTATTCATTGGCAATACGGCGCCATCGCCAGACTTGAACCGGGTCAGACAATTGACAGTCTCTTACATGGCGGATACTCAACAATCTCTCTGGGATACATCGGTCTTTATGAAGTAACCAAACTTATGACCGGAGTAAGCCATACAAATCCTAAGGGTACTGCTTTTGCCATGAAGGTTATGAGACGTCTTCGTGAGGCATGTGACACATGGAAACGTAATACCGGAATCGGTTTCGGTCTCTATGGCACACCTGCCGAATCACTCTGTTACAGATTTGCCGAGATTGACCGTAAGAAATTCGGTGATATCGAAGATATTACCGATAAAGGTTATTACACCAACTCCTATCATGTTGATGTACGTGAGAAAATAGATGCTTTCAGCAAGTTTAAATTTGAAAGCCAGTTCCAGAACATTTCAAACGGCGGTGCTATTTCATATGTTGAGATTCCTAACCTCAGACATAATCTCCCTGCACTTGAAGAAATGGTCAAATACATATATGATAATATACAGTATGCTGAATTTAATACCAAGTCTGACTATTGCCAGGTATGCGGTTACGACGGGGAGATTATTATCAACGATAATCTTGAATGGGAATGCCCGCAATGTCATAACAAGGACCACAACAAGATGAATGTTACCAGAAGAACATGCGGTTACCTCGGCGAAAACTTCTGGAATGTCGGCAAGACCAAAGAAATAAAAGCAAGAGTACTTCATATTTAAGGGGATTTGTCATGAATTATGCAGATATCAAACGTAACGATGCAGCTAATGGTCCCGGTGTGCGCATATCACTTTTTGTAAGCGGATGTACACATCATTGCAAAGGCTGTTTTAACGAAGAAGCATGGGATTTCAATTACGGTAAGCCTTACACCGAGAAGGAAACCGATTATATAATAAGCGAGCTCGCTCCGGGTTATATAGGCGGACTTACGATTCTCGGCGGAGAACCGATGGATCCGGCCAATCAGCCCGGCATTCTCCCACTGCTTCGTAAAGTCAGGGAAACCTATGGTAATACCAAATCCATATGGATATATACAGGATATCTTTTTGACAGGGACATTCTCGGCAGAATGGTTGATGAACTTCCATATACCAGAGAGATTCTGTCATATGTGGATGTCATAATGGATGGACCTTTTATTGAAGAGCGCAAGAATCTGGATGCCTATTTCAGGGGTTCCGATAACCAGCGTGCCATTCTTGTACAGGAAACACTTGCGGACAACGGCAATCTCCATTACTGGGAGCCGCGCAAGCCGAAATATGTCTACTCTGCCACCTGATCGATTAATATTGCTACAGAAGGAGAACTTTAGATGACAGCGAACATTAAAGTCAAAAAATTAAATCCCAATGCCACGCTCCCGACATACGGTTCAGCGTACGCAGCCGGTGCTGATCTTTACGCATGTATGGATGCGCCTGTAACAGTCAATCCCCATGAAACAGTCATGTTTCACACCGGACTCGCAATGGAAATTCCGCAAGGTTACGCAGGATTGATATATCCGCGGAGCGGAATGGCATGCAAAAGACATCTCGCACCTGCCAATAAGGTCGGTGTTGTAGATCCTGATTACCGTGGTGAATTTATGATTGCTCTTCATAATCACTCTGATGAAGCTCAGGTCGTTGAGCCGGGTGAGCGCATCGCCCAGTTAGTAATAACGCCTTTTATAACGGCAGAATGGGAACTTTGTGATGAACTTTGTGATACTGTACGCGGAGCCGGTGGCTTTGGCAGTACGGGATACGGCAAATAATACATATTAAAATTAAACGCTATGAGTTTTAAACCCATAGCGTTTTTTGATTAATTAATATTCGGTGTATTTTTTTTCTTTATTTTATTCCATATGATCACAAAACATATCACATGCGCCGCGAACGTGATTATCCAGGTTATCGGATATGACGCATATATGACCTTCGTGGTATGAAATTCAGGTATTCTGAATATCGTCGCAATCCATACCAGTCTCAGTCCGCATGCTCCTACAAGCGATACCACCATAGGAAGCACCGCGTAGCCGAGTCCTCTTATGGATCCGACCATGACGTCCATCATTCCGCATAATGCATATGTACCACAAATCATCTGCAGTCTGACCATTCCGGCATCTACAGCAACCGGATTATCGGTATAAATTCCAAGTAACGGCCTTCCAAGCAATACCGCAAGCTGTCCGAGCAGCATTCCCGTCACAATGACACAGCCCTGGCCGGTAAAAAGGATTTTTTTGATACGGTCCATACGACCGGCACCATAATTCTGTCCGGTGAATGAAAGCGTCGCATGGTGGAATGTATTCATAGCCATATATACGAAACCTTCTATATTCGCTGCTGCCGAGTTGCCTGCCACAACAATTTCTCCAAAAAGGTTGATTGATGACTGGATAACTACATTGGAAAGAGAAAATACCGTTCCCTGAAATCCCGCCGGAAGTCCTATTTTCATAATCATTCCGAACTTGTCACGCCTTATTCTCAATTTCTTAATGTCAAGATGTATCACACTTTTATCCCTTATGAGGCACATTACAACCAGTGTTGCAGAAATTGTCTCAGATATAACTGTCGCAATGGCTACACCCGCAACGTCCAGCTTGAATACAATGACAAGAAGTAAATTAAGTGCTATATTTACAACTCCGGCCGCGAAGAGGAAATATAGCGGCCTTTTGGTATCTCCGACAGCTCTCAGAATTGCACTGCCGAAATTATATACCATCATCGCCGGCATGCCGAGAAAGTATATTCTGAGATACAATGTTGCAAGAGAAAGTATTTTATCCGGAGTCTGCATAAGAATAAGCAGGTATCTGGCAAATATCACTCCGATGACCATAAGTATGCACCCACTGATAAAGCTCAATAACATTGCTGTATGTACCGTATCCTTGAGTTCGTCTTTTTTGTCCGCGCCATAATAACGTGCAACAAGCACATTGGCACCGATTGAAAGTCCTATAAAAAGATTGGTAAGCAAGTTAATAAGTGCCGTGTTGGAACCGACCGCGGCCAGTGAATTATCACCCGCAAAATTACCAACCACAATAATATCCGCCGCGTTAAAAAGCAGCTGCAATATATTGGAAAACATAAGAGGAAACGCAAACAGCAGCATTTTCTTAAGAATTGAGCCATTGCACATATCCATTTCGTAATGTTGTCTTTTTTTACCGTGTAACATCATTTTCACTTCTTTCTCTATGCTCTTAATTTAGTACCTTTACCGTCCCTCTTGGCAGTTTTCAGTTTCTTAAGCGACACCTCTCTGCCTTTATATTCTATTGTGACATCCGCATCTTCAGGTATCACATATACATCCTCAATTGTGTCTTCTGTCCCAAGTTTCATACCACGCACTCCGATTGCGCTCTTCTTTTTTTCAGGGATTTCATCAAGTCTGAACTTAAGAAAATATCCCGCCGTTGACTGCAATACAACAATACGGCTGCTTATTATCTGTCCGTCCTCACCAGCTGTGGCATCCGTTATGATAATCTCCGCCACCTTATCACCATCAGCAAGCTTGGTCGACGCAATGGTACGCTTGGAAGCGTCAAACTCACTTCCATCCACTAACTTCATCATGCCACCGGAAGTCACAAAGAGAAGCTTGCGGTCCTTAATCTGGCCCGATGCACAAAGATATATAATTTCTTCGCCTGCGCTGCTGTAATTACCCAGATTGTCGATAGGTGTTCCCTTGTCCCTGAATCTGGTAAACGGTATGTCCGAAACCTTTATCTGATGAAGATTTCCGTTATCCGTAAAAATACATATTTTTTCGGTGTTCATACACTTAAATACATATTTGTTTTCCGAAAGCACTGCCTCCTGATTACGTTCAAAACCGGCCACATCGATAGTCTTGGAATATCCGAATCTGTCCATTATAAAAACAACTTCCTGCTCAACAAGCTTCGGCTCCTCATAAACAGCTGCCGTCGCATCCTCTATGCTCGTGAGACGTGGCATCTTATATTCTTTCTTGATCTGCTCAAGATCTTTCTTAATAGCCTTCTTCATTGCCTTACGGCTTCCCAATATATCCTCGTATCTGGCAATCTTAAGAAGTGTCTCCTCGTATTCTTTCTCCAAAGCTTCTATTTCGAGTCCGATCAATTTGTAAAGACGGAGTTCAAGAATTGCCGTCGCCTGTCTCTCCGTAAAATGAAGTTTTGCAGCATCATTCCGGGACTTCTCTGATTTAAATTTAATATCGGTTGTATCACCTGATATCAGGCATGCCTTAGCCTGCTTAAGGCTTGTACTGCCACGGAGTATCTCAATAATGAGATCTATTATATTGCATGCGCGTATAAGACCTTCCTTAACTTCTTTATTATCATATTCTTTCTGAAGAAGAGTTGTATATTTGCGCGTGTTTATATCATACTGGAACTCAACATTGTATCTTATAATATCTTTCAATCCAAGTACTTCCGGTCTTCCATCCGCAATAGTAAGCATATTAACACCGAAAGTGTCTTCTAACTTAGTCTTCTTATAGAGAAGATTTTCAAGCTTATTAACATCGGCATTCTTCTTGAGTTCAAGTACAATTCTTATTCCGTCCTTTGATGACTCATTCGATATATCAACAATGTCCTGTGTCTTCTTCGTCTCAATCAGATCAACCACATCTGAAATAAATTTACCTATTCCGGCACCGATCATAGTATACGGTATGGCGCTTATTACAAGCTTGTCCTTGTCAGACTTTCTCTTGCCCGGTTCAAATTCAACATTACCGCGGAGCTTGATCTTGCCCACGCCAGTCTCATATATGCTAATCAGTTCACTCTTATTGACAACACGGCCGCCTGTCGGGAAATCCGGTCCCGGCATGTACTCCATAAGTTCTGCGGTTGTGATATCTTCATTATCCATATATGCCTCAACGGCATTAATTACTTCTTCAAGATTATGTGTCGGTATGCTTGTAGTCATTCCGACCGCAATACCTTCAGAACCATTGATAAGTATATTCGGGACTCTTACCGGAAGAACGGAAGGTTCTTTCTCCGTCTCATCGAAATTCGGGACAAAATCAACCACATTCTTATCAAGATCCTTAAGATATACCTCCTGCGTAAATTTCTTAAGACGCGCTTCGGTATATCGCATTGCTGCGGCGCCGTCTCCCTCAATGGAACCAAAGTTTCCGTGACCGTCAACCAGTGCCATTCCTTTTTTAAAATCCTGTTCCATGACAACAAGCGTCTCATATATTGAACTATCACCGTGCGGATGGTATTTACCCATCGCATCACCGACAATACGGGCCGATTTACGGTGCGGCTTATCATAATTGAGTCCGAGCTGGTCCATGGCATACAGCACACGCCTCTGAACCGGTTTAAGACCATCCCTGACATCCGGTACTGCTCTGGATGTTATTACACTCATGGAGTAGTCTATATATGATTTCTGCATTACATCAGAATATTCTGTTTTAAGTATTGTCTCTGCCATATATCCCTCCTATATATCAAGTTCCGCATCATGTGCGTGTGCATGTATGAAATCACGTCTCGGCGGAACTTCTGTTCCCATAAGCATCGATGTCACATGGGATGCCATCTTTGCATCTTCTATCTCGACCTGTTTTAAAATCCTGGTCTCCGGATTGAGTGTGGTCTCCCAAAGCTGGTCATCATCCATCTCTCCGAGTCCTTTATATCTCTGAAGCGTGAATGATGTTCCGGCATGTTCTTTACGATATTTTTCCAATGCTTTATCATCATACAGATACTGCCCCTCGCCTTTCTTCGGAACCACTTTATAGAGCGGAGGAGTCGCCAGATACACATGTCCTTCCTGGATGAGTTCCGGCATAAATCTGTAGAAAAATGTAAGTAACAGCGTATCGATATGTGCGCCGTCAACATCAGCATCTGTCATAAATATTATCTTGTTATATCTTAATTTAGATATATCAAAATCATTACCGTACCCTTCAGAAAATCCGCATCCGAACGCGGTAATCATCGTCTTAATCTCGGCATTGGCAAGCACCTTGTCCATTGTAGCTTTCTCGACATTGAGTATTTTGCCTCTGATAGGTAAAATCGCCTGCGTTTTCCGGTCTCTTGCCGTCTTGGCAGAACCTCCGGCCGAATCTCCCTCAACTATGAAAATCTCGCATTCCTCAGGATTACGGCTTTCACAGTTAGCAAGCTTACCATTGGTATCGCAGGAAAATTTCTGTTTAACAAGAAGATTGGTCTTGGCCTTTTCCTCCTGTTTACGAATCTTGGCGGCCTTCTCTGCACAGGCAATAACACTCTTAAGTGTCTCGAGGTTCTTATCAAAAAACCTCACGAGTTCATCTCCCGTAATCTCGGCAACAATTTTACCCGCATCCTGATTATCAAGCTTAGTCTTGGTCTGTCCCTCAAATCTCGGTTCCGGATGCTTGACAGCAATAATTCCCGTCATTCCGTTACGCACATCACTTCCCGTAAAATTCGCATCCTTATCCTTAAGGATACCCAATTCCCTGGCATACTGGTTGATTACTGTTGTAAACTTGGTCTTGAAACCTGTGATATGCGTTCCGCCTTCCTGTGTATATATATTATTGCAGAATCCGAGAATTGACTCCTGAAATTCATCCACGAACTGAAATGCGCATTCAACTTCCACTCCGTCCTTGCTTCCCTTGTAATATATAACATCGCACACAGGCTCCTTATCCTCATCAAGAGCCTTAACATATGCTGTAATTCCTTCTTCTTCATGGAATGTTTCCTTATCTTCCATTCCTGTACGCTTATCTTCAAATATTATTGTAAGTCCCGGATTAAGATATGCCGTCTCATGCAATCTGCTTTTAATGTTCTCTGCCCTAAATTCCGTCTTTTCAAAAATAGTGGCATCCGGGAGAAATGTTACGCTTGTTCCGGTGTCATTCTTACGACATGTTCCACATTCCCTTAACGGATAGCATACCTTGCCCCTCTCATATCTCTGTTCGTATATAATGCCGCCCGTCTTAATACGGACTTCGAGCCAGTCGGAAAGTGCATTTACCACAGATGCACCTACTCCGTGAAGTCCTCCGGATATCTTATATCCTCCGTCTCCGAACTTACCGCCCGCATGTAATATAGTAAACACAACCTCAACAGCCGGTATTCCTGCCTTAGGGTGAATACCCACAGGTATGCCTCGCCCATTATCCGTAATTGTAGCAGACCCGTCATTATTGAGTGTAACGCTTATCGTATCGCAATAACCGGCCAGATGCTCATCCACCGAATTATCCGCTATTTCGTATATAAGATGATTAAGTCCCTTGGTAGATACACTTCCGATGTACATACCGGGTCTCTTTCTTACCGCCTCAAGTCCCTCAAGAATAGATATGCTTGATGCATTATACTGCTGTTGCACTTTCTCAGCCATATTAATTTCCTTTCGTCTTTACATACCAAATACCCCGTTATGTTATGACGGGGTATTTGTTCATATCATTATTCTAGTATAACACGGCCACCGACTTTAAGTCCATTGTTTTTTAAAAAAAACAGAACTACTGTTCGTCTGGCGAATTCACTGTCTTAAGTTCAAACCAGAATACACTTCCCTCTCCGACTTTGGAATTAACACCAAATCTTGCTTCATGAAGTTTAAGTATATTCTTAACGATTGACAATCCTATTCCAGAGCCCTGTGTCGCCCTCCTGTGTGTCTTATCAACCTTATAATATCTGTCCCAAATACTGTCTATCTCATCTTCGGCAATTCCTTTGCCATGGTCTTCCACCTCTAGTCTTACGATTTCGCCGTTGACTATCTGTCTTACGATAACCGTCTTGTCGTCTCCTGCATAATTAATGGCATTATTAATCAGATTATATATTACCTGATATATTTTGTACTCATCAGCACATACCTTTACATCATCACTATACTCAAAACGTATATCATACCCACTCTGTCCGGTGAGTTTTGAATACCTTTTGAGGACAGCCAGTATACTTGTTGTAAAGTCAAACACTTCTGCCGATATTTCCGATACTCCTGCCTGAAGTTTGGAAAGTTCAAGCATATCGTTAACCAGATTCGTAAGTCTTTTGGTCTCATCTATAATGACCTGCACATTTTCCGGTGTATTTTCTCCCGGAATATCACGCATAACCTCAGAGTATGCCGTTATCATAGTGAGCGGAGTCCGCAGATCGTGTGAAACATTGGCCAGAAGGTCTCTCTGAAGCTGCTCTGATTTGCCTAACTCTCCAGCTGCATAGTTAAGTGTATGGGACAGCTCCTCCACCTCCCTGTATCCGCGTCCGTCAAATCTGGTATCGAAATTACCGCCTGCAAGATTCTTGGCTGACTCATTAATTTTACGTATGGGTTTTGATGTAATATTAGATATTACAAGAGCGATTGCAACCGCTGTCACGACAAATATAGCGGATATATATATGAACTGCACCCGGAGTGTATACACTGTAGCATCCACCGGAGTTATAAGCATGCTCATAAGAATGAGATGTTCCTCACCCTGCGTATCTGTCACAAGTTTTATATATATCATACTTTTGGCTTGTGACACATAGCTTTTCATCATTCCGCCTTCTGCACTCATTTCCGGGTCATGCATTGAATCATCACTGTCTGACGAATACATCAATTCATTTTCATCAAAAAATTGCGTTCTGTCATCCTTCGGCGGTTTCTGCGAAACGTTGTCGTTATACCTGCCGTTTACCTCATAGCTTACGGTTCCGCCGTTCTGTTTTACCTTATTATAGAAGCAGTCATATGTCGTGCTGTCCGGAATATATATGTGGCTTTTTGGCATAAGATTGGCACTGTATATGCTTTTGCCTTCCGAATCGGTAAGATTGATTTCCATATCATACTTATCGGCAAGTGTACTTATATAGTCTTCCAGATCGTCCGAATTCAGGTTTGCATACAGCCTATCTGCCGCTGTTTTCAACTCGTTTTTCTTAATGCTTTCATAAGAGCTGTTTAAATGCACTATCTGAAAATACCATAAAAGGCCCAGCAAAAAAACAGTAAAGCCAATGAGATATATAAAAATATGCCATTTAATGCTCATTTTCTTATGCTTCAAATCTGTATCCAACTCCTCTCAATGTAACAAGGTAACTCCTGTACTGTCCCAGACTGCTTCTTAATAATTTAATATGAGTATCAAGAGTCCTGTCATCACCGTAATAATCATATCCCCATACCTCAGTTATAAGTTTTTCCCTTGAAAGGGCTACGCCTCGGTTTCGTATCATATAAAACAGTAAATCATATTCTTTTGGTGTCATATTGACGCGCTCGCCGTCAACCATAACCGTCCGCGCTGTGCAATCAATAACAAGTCCGTCTATCCTGTATATTTCCTTACCATCTTCGCCCTGGTCCGCAGCCGGATTACCACGCCTTCCAAGAACTGCTTTAACTCTCATCATAAGTTCTCTCGGCGAAAAAGGTTTTACCACGTAATCATCTATTCCAAGTTCAAAGCCATGTATTTTATCATACTCTTCACCCCTTGCAGACAACATGATTACCGGAATCTGTTTTATCTTAAAAATCTCCCGGCATGCTGTAAATCCGTCCAGTTCAGGCATCATAACATCCATTATGATGAGATCGTAATCATTTGCACGCACTTTGAGCACAGCCTCCATTCCGTCGGCGGCTTCATCCGTATCATATCCTTCAAACTCTGCATACTTCTTCAGTATGACCCTGATTCTTTCCTCATCATCAACTATTAATAATCGGCTCATTTATTTCCTCCATTCAACATTTATAAATTAAAAAAAGCCACATTTGTATTCTATATGACTAATATAAAATACAAATGTGACAATAAGGTGTCAGATTAGTTAAGATTAAGTATTTTTTTGACAACATCCTTCATCTGTGTCTTATCACATACAGTATCATGAAGAACAGGAGCTGTTCTTATGTCTTCAATTGCCTGCGGAACTGTTACATTGGCAATTCTGCTGAGTTCATCAACAAGTTCAAAATCCGTCATTGAATCGTATTTAGCCTTGTCGATTGCATCCATAACACTTCTCGTAAACTTAAACGGACTTGCTGTTGATGCTATTACCGTAGCTGTCTTATCAGATGTATCGGAAACATATTTCTTATATACACATGCTGCAACAGCTGTATGTGTATCTATTACATAACCGGTATCCTCATAAATCGCCTTGATGACATCTGCTGTTTCCTTCTCACTGGCGTAATTACCGTAGAAATCACCAAGTTTCTCTCTCATCTGCGGTGTAATACTATAACGTCCTTCCGTCTTAAGGCTGTCCATAAGCTCTTTATTTCTGGCCGCATCATCGCCTGCAATCATATATATAAGTCTCTCAAGGTTACTTGATATAAGAATGTCCATTGACGGAGATGATGTAAGCACAAACTCTCTGTTCCTGTCATATGTTCCTGTTGAGAAGAAGTCATAGAGCACCTTGTTCTCATTGGATGCACATATAAGCTTATTAACAGGGACACCCATATGCATTGCAAAATAAGCTGCAAGTATATTACCGAAATTACCTGTAGGAACAACGATATTGATCTTCTCATCCTTTGATATCTCACCGTCTGCAAGAAGTCTCGTATATGCATATACATAATATACGATCTGCGGAACAAGTCTTCCGATATTAATGGAATTGGCTGATGAAAACTGGTATCCTCCGGCATTAAGTTCTTCATTGAGAACCTTATCTCCGAACATATTCTTGACGCCGGTCTGGGCATCATCAAAATTACCATGTATTCCTACAACATATGTATTCTTACCCTTCTGCGTAACCATCTGCTTCTCCTGGATAGGGCTTACACCATTCTTAGGATAGAATACTATGATCTTCGTTCCCTCAACATCCGCAAATCCTGCAAGAGCAGCTTTACCTGTATCTCCTGATGTTGCAGTGAGGATAACTATATCATTCTTTATATTATTCTTACGGGCACTCGTAATCATAAGGTGCGGCAATATGGAAAGTGCCATATCCTTAAATGCTATTGTTGAACCGTGGAACAGTTCAAGGAAATAAGCTCCGTCTGCTTTCACAAGCGGTGCTATCTCATCTGTATCAAACTTGGAATCATATGCTTTATTGATGCAGGCCTTAAGTTCCTCTTCAGTGAAATCCGTAAGGAAAAGCTTCATAACTTCATAAGCAACCTGTCTGTAATCCATTCCCGATAATTCTTCAAAGCTGGCATCAAGTGCCGGAATACTCTCCGGTACATATAATCCGCCGTCATCCGCAAGTCCTTTAAGAATAGCCTGCGAAGCCGTAACTCTGACATCATCGCTTCTTGTACTTCTGTAATAAAGATCCATCTGTGAGTACCACCTTTTTCATCAAATTCTTAATTGTATCTATATTACCATAACTCAATATCAAAATACAAGCATCATACACATAAATAATCAAAAAACTCCCGCAATTCTTAAAAACGTTTTTAAGAATACAGGAGTTTTGTTTTAATTGATGAAATATACGTGACCGCCATATTCAAAAAGCCTTGTTAATGCGCTTGCATGCCAGCTCCCTGCGCCGGCACTCGCTTTGGCCGCAAAAAAAGTGGCTCCCTGTGAATAGTCTTCTCCGTAAAGAGCTCTGTCAACAGCCTCTACCGTTGATTCCGTAACATTTACAGTGTAGAACCTTCCGTCCATAACAGGCTGGAACTGCTGCCCGTTTCCCTGAAAGATCACATCCGTTATTGTATTCGGAAAATCATTTCTCCTTACTCTGTTGATAATTACATCCGCTACAAGTATCTTGGATTTAATATCTCCACCGGTAGCTTCCGCCTCAACTATTCTGAGAAAATTATTATAATCATTATCCGTACAAGGCACAACCATTGCCTGTACCGTCTCTGTTTCAGTTTCCGTTTCGGTTTCTGTTTCGGTTTCCGTCTGAGTCTCTGTAGTCTGTGTTTCTTCCTGTGTATTATCGGCTGTTGTCATATCTTCAATTGCAGATGATGCAGACATTACACGGAATATGTATTCATCCCGTACCTCGACAACTTCTTCAACCGGTTCGCTTATATCATCAATTTCTGCCTCAGCGACAACCTGCGGCTCCGTATTACTGTCGGCCGCTCCGGTAAAACCTTCCGTTGTCACACCAGCAAAAACCATTACTGCAGCAATTATCACTGACAGCTTTGAATTCATACCGGACATATTTACCTCGCTTCAAAATTTTTGTTTGCTTTCAAAAGCATGTTGCCATTATCTTCCAGCCTTCAATTTGTTGTCAATCAAACCGCCGATTTTTGTTACTTTTTGCCCTGATAACGTTTTCGTAAAAATTTATTTTATAAAAGCGCATATATTTCCGTTTGATTTTATAATATTTTTGTGCATGTTGTCGCTTTACTTTTATTTTTCAGGTCCTGAGAATGATTCTTATTTAGTTAATGTTATCATTCAAATCCCATTTTTGCCGGTAAAAAAGCTTGAAAAGTGGGGAACAAACACAATTCAGATGCATTTTCGTATGCTTTTTCAATCTGTTAAAAATGCAAAATGTAAGAGATTGAACTTTCTTACATTTTCGGTTATAATGATTGTATCTTATCGGAAAGGAGACTTATATGCCGAATCCTGCAGGTGTATATACAACGAAACGCAAAGACGGTTCCACATATTACCGTGTAAGCATTACCATAGGCGGCCGGCATATAAGTCTCGGAAGCTATGATGACATCAGCACTGCCGGTGCCGTATATACCGAAGCCGGTCAGATTATGAATTCCGGATATGGTATTGATGAATATGCTATGCACAATTTTAACATTCCATTCCGCAAATATGTCGTACTTATAAATTACAGGGATAATAAGATTTATTTCAAAACGCCTGTTTACCTGTCGAAGCGTTATTTTACATATTATATAGAAGAAACAGATTTTCTGAAGTTCAGTGTTGATGATCTATTCTATTACACAACACACTCTATAATGCGTCGCGGAGGCCACCTCTTCGTTGCTGATTACGGCATGCAGGTCAATATTCTTTCGCGTTACGGTATCCGTGAACATTCCGTATGCGGACGCGATTACTTATTTGCCAACGGTGACCGGACCGACTACCGTTACGGCAATATCATTATCATAAATCCATACCACGGTGTATTTCATTACATCAAGAACGGTCGTGATTATTATAAGGTCAAGATTCACATAAACGGCGACTATGTCGTAGGTACATATCCGACTGCTGTCGAAGCCGCAATAGCATATAATAAAGCCGCTGACATATTGCATGCTGCGGGATGTACCATTAATTATCCGGAAAATTATCCGGAAAACATATCCGCTATTTCATATGCGTCAATATATAATTCCATACGAATTTCATCAAAAATAAGGGAATGCCGTTTCTGATAATCAAAAACGTGCATTCCCTTTTCATTTAATATAAATACCGGTACAATTCAGGCCTTCTGTCGCTCTTCACCGGAAATCCGGCTCTGTATTCACGCACAGCACCGATATCGATATCTTCTATTATAATTCCGGGTCCGTCTGACAAAATATTCAGCATCTCACCCTTAGGACTGACAACCATGGAATCTCCGGAATAGTACAGTTCTCCTCCCCAGCCATATCTGTTAATTCCCAGAACATAGGACTGGTTCTCAAGCGCTCTCGCTCTTAAAAGCAGTTTCCAGTCATCCCGTCTTGATGCTGGCCAGTTAGCTGCCACGACAATCACTTCCGTCTCATCCGACACCGCCTGAAATATCTCCGGAAAGCGTAAATCATAACATATAAATGTGCTGATTACGGTTCCGTCAAATTCAAATTTGGACAGCGAATTACCGGCGGAATACTTAAGGTTCTCTCCTGAGTATGAAAACGGATGAATTTTGGCATAGTCGCTTATAATTCTGCCATTGCTATCCACCACAACATATCTGTTGGTATATTCGCCGGCCGAGCAGGCCGTATATCCAAAACCAAGCGCAATACCGTATTGCATGGCAAATCGAGTCATTGTATGTACTGTAATGCCGTTTCCGTATTTCTCAGCAACATTCTCAGGATCAAGTCCAAATCCGGTCATGCTCATCTCAGGAAACAAGGCAAGTTCAACACCCTTATCGCTGCATTGGTGGATATAATCCTCTGCTGCGATAAGGTTGTGTTTCGTATCGCCCATTATAACATCTGTCTGACATATGCCAACAACCATTTTTTCACCCACTATATCCTATGAATTATTAATTGTTCTTATTATTAATATAATTCACAAGACCCTCTGCAGCAATGATTTTCTGCATGAATTCAGGGAACGCCTGTCCCTTGAACTGTGTATTCCTGGTGAGATTATATATCATACCGCTGTCGAAATCCACCTCTACCTCATCCCCGGCCTCGATTCCTTTGGAAGCTTCCGGACATTCGATAATCGGGAGTCCTATATTGATCGCATTTCTGTAGAAAATACGTGCAAAGGTCTCTGCTATTACACAGCTTACACCCGCTGCCTTAATGGCAATCGGTGCATGTTCTCTGGATGAACCGCATCCAAAGTTCTTATCTGCTACTATTATGTCGCCTTTTTGTACTTTTTTTACAAAGTCTTTATCAATATCTTCCATACAGTGTGTGGCAAGTTCTGCCGGATCCGATGAATTAAGATATCTTGCCGGAATAATTACATCCGTATCAACATTATCTCCATATCTGAAAACTCTACCATGTGCTTTCATTACATTACCTCCTCAGGTGAACTGATTTTGCCTGTTATTGCGCTTGCTGCAGCCACTGCAGGACTTGCAAGATATACCTCTGAATTAACATGTCCCATTCTTCCTACGAAATTACGATTCGTTGTCGACACACATCTTTCGCCCTCGGCCAGAATTCCCATGTATCCGCCAAGACAAGGTCCGCATGTAGGTGTACTCACTACTGCACCGGCCTCGATAAATATCTTTAAAAGCCCTTCTTCCATTGCCTGAAGATATATCTTCTGGGTCGCCGGAATTATTATTGTCCTGATGCCTTCTTTAACTTTATGGCCGTCAAGGATCTTGGCCGCGATGCGTAAATCGTCAAGGCGTCCGTTAGTACAGGATCCGATAACAACCTGGTCTATCGCAATATCTCCTACTTCATCTATTGTATGTGTATTCTCCGGAAGATGCGGAAATGCCACGGTAGGCTTTAATTTATCAAGCTCAATAACATATTCCTCATCATAAATTGCATCCTCATCAGCTTCATATACCTTATATTCTTTAACTGAATGTTCCTTCATATATGCGACTGCGAGATCGTCAACCGGAAAAATACCATTCTTTCCGCCGGCCTCGATAGCCATATTAGCTATTGTAAATCTGTCATCCATGCTAAGATATTGTATTCCGTCACCAACGAATTCCATTGATTTGTAAAGAGCTCCGTCAACACCTATCATTCCGATAATATGTAATATGATATCTTTACCGCTGATCCACTTGGCAGGTTTGCCGGTAAGTACGAACTTAATTGCCGAAGGAACTTTAAACCATGCAAGTCCCGTTGCCATTCCTGCTGCCATGTCCGTTGAACCGACACCTGTAGAGAACGCTCCAAGTGCACCGTATGTACATGTGTGCGAATCCGCACCTATTACTACATCACCTGCAACCGTAAGTCCTTTTTCAGGGAGAAGTGCATGCTCGATACCCATCTGTCCCACTTCAAAATAATTCGTAATCTTATTTCTCTTTGCAAATTCTCTTACACATTTGCAATGCTCCGCCGATTTAATGTCCTTATTCGGTACAAAATGATCCGGCACAAGTGCTATTTTGTCTTTGTCGAAAACACCTTCGGCCTTCATCTTATCCATCTCATGAATAGCAACCGGTGATGTGATATCGTTGCCAAGCACAAGATCAAGTCTGGCTTCTATAAGCTGTCCTGCTTCTACCGAATCAAGACCTGCATGCGCAGCCAGAATTTTCTGAGTCATTGTCATTCCCATAGTATAATTTCTCCTAAAATATTATTTATTGAATTTTACCATATTTAGCGATATAATTGAAATACATATTAAACATATTTATTATAACTTATAGTTATATAACGGAGTGTATATGAATAATGATAATCTGCCATTATATACGGCATTTCTCGCAGTTGTGCGTGCAGGAAGCATACTTGAAGCTTCCAGACAATTATATATAAGCCAGCCGGCCGTCAGCAAGGCTGTCCATAAGCTGGAAACCAACCTCGGAACAACTCTTTTCATCCGCTCATCAAGGGGAATCCAGCTCACGGAAAGTGGATATATCTTATATGAGAATATCAAAAATGCATTTGAATATATTGAAGCCGGAGAAAATGGTGTCACATCACACAACAGTCCACAGACCGGTCATATCCGCATCGGCGCCAGCACAACATTATGCAAATATATATTGCTTCCATACCTTGGAAAATATACAACATCGCATCCGCAGATTAATATCTCAATTGAATGTCAGTCAAGCAATGACACAATAACTATGCTGCGCGACAACGCCATCGACATCGGATTAATCGCCGGAACACCGGGACTTTCCGACTTCACATGCCACACCCTTGGCAATATACATGATATTTTTGCGGCATCTCCCGGATACATAGATAACCTCGGTTCACACAACCCGCTTGCCAATCTTATTCTATTAAACCGTATGAATGCAACAAGACAATTTGTAGACAGTCACATACCGGCAGAGTTCCTTGCCGGCAAAAATATACTTGAAGTTGATAATATGAATCTATTGATAGATTTTGCCAAAGCCGGAATAGGCATAGGTTGTATCATTAAGGAATTTATCCGTGATGAACTCACATCCGGCTCCCTGGTTGAATATAAGAAAGGATTATTAAAGCTCCCTCGCCGTGAGGTCTGCTTCGTCATCTGCAAGGGCGCTCCTGTTTCCGTACCGGTCAGGGATTTTCTCGACTTCATAAGCAGCAACCGGGCTAATCCGGAACTTAATATCCTAATTTAGGTCATACATGGTACGGCATATTCTTTTGCCGCTCTCTGTTGTAAAAATCTTATCATAAGCGGTCCGTACCGCATTAATGTCTGCATCATCTTCATACATATTAACGAGAAAATCCGCTTCGACAAGTATCCTGTAATCTGCGCCATCCATTCCCGTATATGTATGATGATGTGCCACGAGGTAGCACACTCTCTCCCTGTCCTTCAGGCCATATCCACATTCCTTCAATAACGCATCAGCAGCCTCCGGGCCGTATTGTTCCTGCAGTTTTCCGTTATTATATCCATACAATTCCTCGGCTTTCTTAATTCCCGTATCATGTACAACCGCTGCTGCTTCAAGGACACACATTGTGTCATCATCAAGTCCTTCCATTCGGCCGATAAGTGCCGCATAGGTATATACTTTCATAAAATGCTGTATCCTTCTGGCATCTCCTCTGAAAAACTCTGTTGTCCTAATAATTAATTCGTCGGTCATAAATATCTCCTGCATGATTTTAAAAAACCCCGGCGCAACGCCGGGGTAGCAAAATCGTAATTAGTTATTGATGAGCTTTCCGCTTTCATCGTTCCAGCTGTAAAGCTTACGAACTTCTTCACCAACCTTCTCTGACGGATGCTCTGATGCAATCTTTCTGAGTGCTCTGAAGTGAGCCTGTCCGCCTGCCGGTGACATATCAAGAAGGAAGTCTTTAGCGAATGTACCATCCTGAATATCAGAAAGGACTTTCTTCATAGCCTTCTTAGTATCTTCTGTGATAATCTTAGGTCCTGTTACATAATCACCATATTCTGCTGTGTTGGAAATAGAATATCTCATTCCTGCAAAACCTGACTGGTAAATAAGGTCAACGATAAGCTTCATCTCATGGATACATTCGAAGTAAGCATTTCTAGGATCATATCCTGCTTCGCAAAGAACTTCGAAACCTGTCTGCATAAGTTTGCAAACACCGCCGCAAAGAACTGCCTGCTCACCAAAGAGGTCTGTCTCTGTCTCTGTTCTGAATGTTGTCTCAAGTACGCCAGCTCTTGCTCCACCGATACCAAGTGCATATGCAAGTGCAAGTTCCTGAGCCTTACCTGTTGCATTCTGCTCTACAGCTACAAGACAAGGAACACCCTTACCTGCAAGGTATTCGCTTCTTACTGTATGTCCAGGTCCCTTAGGTGCGATCATTGTTACATCGACATCCTTAGGCGGTATAATCTGTCCGAAATGAATAGCAAAACCATGAGCGAACATAAGCATGTTACCAGGCTCAAGGTTCGGTTCGATATCTTTCTTATACATTGCTGCCTGCTTCTCATCATTAATAAGAATCATAATAATATCAGCCTGCTTAGCTGCCTCTGCTGCTGTATATACTTTAAGTCCCTGAGCTTCTGCTTTAGCCCATGACTTACTGCCTTCGTAAAGACCGACGATGACATCGCATCCTGAATCCTTAAGGTTCAATGCATGAGCATGTCCCTGACTTCCGTAGCCGATAATAGCTATCTTCTTTCCTTCAAGTAATGAAAGATTGCAGTCTTCCTGATAGAAAATTTTTGCTGCCATTGTTTTTATCCTCCTGAAAAAATCATATATTTTAATTGGCATCGCCAATAAAAAACTTATTTCTTTACCGCACTTCCTCTGCACAATCCCGTAAGTCCGGTTCTGGCTATTCCAAGTATCTCATATCCTGTAAGTAATTCAAGGAATGCATCAAGCTTGGATGCATCGCCTGTGAGTTCAATCATAAGTGAATTCTTAGCAACATCAACGACATTCGCCCTGAATATGTCTGCTACCGATACCACTTCCGGTCTCTGAATCTCATTAACCGCCACTCTTACAAGAATAAGCTCACGGCACACTGATGTTCCCGGCTCAAGTTCTTCTATCTCTATAACGTCCTCAAGCTTGGAAAGCTGTTTGGTAACCTGCTCAAGTACCGCTTCCTCTCCATGAACCACAACTGTCACTCTGGTGATATCCGGGTTTTCCGTAACGCCTCCTGTAATACTGTCCATATTATAGCCGCGTCTGCTGAATAACCCTGCAATCCGGCTGGTAACTCCTGCCCTGTTATGTACAAGCAGTGATAAAACCATCTTTCTCATATTACACCTTCAAAATTCGTATTTTACCAATCCCTTAGGAATTATTGTAGCACATTGAAAACAGTTGTCAATTAATTATTTGTTATTTCGGCCATCTTTGCTTCCGAAAGCCCTTTTTTGTTCTTAAAAAGAACTTTTAAAAGGATAGGAACTATAACCGATGACGTAATTATAAGAAGAATTACAGGCGTGAAATCCTCCGCCGTAATAAGTCCCGCATCCAGGCCTTTCTGAGATACTATAAGCGCAACCTCGCCTCTCGTCATCATTCCTATTCCGCATATGAGTGACTCTTTCCATGTGTGTCTGGTAATTTTAGCTGCAAGTCCGCATCCGATAATTTTTCCCACCAGCGCAACTAACACAAACGCAACTGAGAATGCCAAAAGTCCCCATGTCATTCCCGACACATCGGTCTTAAGTCCAATGCTTGCAAAGAAAATAGGTCCAAAGAACATATATGAACTTATGTTGACCCTTCTGTCAACATAATTGGAATCATTAATATTGCAAAGAATTACACCAGCAACATATGCACCCGTAATATCTGCTATTCCGAAATATTTCTCGGCAACATATGCAAGCGCAAAACAGAGAGCGATACTAAATATAGTTATACGTCTCATATGAGGATATCTCTTATCGAGAAATGAGAACAGTTTATAAAGTCCAAATCCTATAACCGCTGCTGCAACAAAGAACAACAATGTCTTAAGAAGAATCTCCCCGACACCGGTTCCGGTTCCTTTTGCCACGCCTATCACAACAGTAAGCACTATAATTCCAAGTACATCATCTATAATAGCTGCACTGACTATTGTAGTTCCCAGTTCCGTCTTAATCTTTCCGAGTTCTTTAAGTGTCTGGACAGTAATTCCAACCGATGTTGCCGTCATGATTACACCAATGAAAAGTGCTTTATAGAATCCCTGGCTTCCGATTGGATCAAATCCATAGAATACCATTGTAATAATTGTACCAAGCACCATAGGTGCCAACACGCCCATTGTTGCCATAAGGAGTGCCACCGGGCCGGTCTTAACGAGTGTCTTAAGATTGGTACCGAGTCCTGCTGAAAACATAATAAGCACAACGCCGACTTCAGCAAAAATCTTAATATATTCAGTGTTGCCTGCCCATCCTAAAACACATGGTCCGATGAGAAGACCCGCTATTATCTGTCCGACAACCTGCGGAAGCTTAATCTTACGTGCAATAAGCCCAAACACCTCCGCCACTGCAATAATTATTGCCAGATCCCGCAAATTTTCGTAAATTTCCATAAAATATTACCTACCTTTAATGTTCTCTTAATTATTAATATTTTAGTACATCTTTCTGAAAAATCAAGTAATTTTTATATATCCCAGTTTCTTTATTTTATTATACAACTGAGCACCAAGAAGGCTGAAAAATTTCTCATTGCCATGCACATGATCATATTGCAAAGCTTTCATATAACTTCCGGGAATTTCTCCCGCAGCTGCATCCACTGCATCTGATTCATCGGTTACCGGAAGTGACAGGATATATTTACGGAAATCATAGAAATGCTCTTTAAATTCATCCGCAAGCATCTTATTAACCGCCTCTATTTCGGGCATATATGATTTTGCTGTCATTCCGATCACAATGTATCTTGTACCGGCCGTGCGCTGTATCATAGCTTTAATATTTGCGATTACGGCACATACATTATCCGTAGACGCATAGTCATTGGTACCAACCCAGAATATATTGATATCCTGTGAAAAATCACAATGTGACAATCTCGTTACAAGGTTGCTGCCTTTCGGAATCACTTCTGGTCTGCCGGTATTATTCCTTGTGAAATATAATATATTATTACGGCGTTCCAATACCCCGTCGCAGTTACCCAGCTTAACCGGATTAACAAGGTCATCTCCGTCATTTTCCCTTACCTGGCAAAGAAGTCTTGTCGGCTGCATAAAAATATCTCCCAATGCTACCGGTACAGATGTGTCGTCCTTATCAAAAACAGCATCTGCCATAAGTGTCACTTTCATTGCCCCAATCCGTGAAGCAACTGTAAAACTTGATTCGCCTCCGATTCCGTAATTATTAGTCTTAATTCCCGTAAGTCTCTCCAATACAGCAGAATACGGCATGGTGTTACCCCATGCCGTTCCTGCCGTAAGACTATCGCCAAAACAATTTATCTGCATATCAGTCTTCCTCTGTTAAATTATCCTCTCCGGATGCCGCTGCTTCGTCTTCCTCAGCCTTAACTTCCCTATAATCATCGTTCTGTGGATTTCCGGTTTCCGGTTTCACGTCAGATTTAGTCTTTGCAGATAAAACATCCTTGATATCCACACCGGTGGCACCTTTAAGTCCTTCTGTAATCTGTGACACTGTTGTCATAATATCCTGAACAAGCCTTGATGAGTTACCATCGCCATACATAACTATACTGTCAACATTAGCAAGCGGTGTTGCTGCATTCTTAATAACTTCCGGAAGCACGTTAAAATACATCTCCTTAATGGATGCATCCGTCATCTTAGCCTGGGCAAGTGCCTTCTTCTCAATACCTTCTGCTTCTGCAATCGCTTTGGCACGTATAGCCTCAGCTTCAGCAAGACCCTTCGCGCGTATACCTTCCGCTTCCTGCTCGCGGGCATATTTTTCTGCTTCTGATTTCGCCTTAAGTGCCTCTGCCTCCTGCTCCATCTCATACTTTCTGGCTTCAGCTTCTTTCTGACGTTCATAGAGTTCCGCTTCGGCTTTCTGCTGTCTTGCAAATTTCTCCGCTTCGGCCTTCTTCTTAATGTCCGCTTCGAGCTGACGCTCCGTTATCTTAACATTACGCTCTTTCAGCTCGATTTCCTTCTCCTGCTTTGCAAGATTGGCATTGGCAGTCGTAATTTCAATTGTTTTACGCTGTTCCTCTTCCTGAATCCTGTAAGCTGCATCAGCCGATGCCTGCTTCACATCCGATTCCTGCTTAAGTTCAGCCTTCTTTATTGCAAGTTCATTCTGTCTTACAGCTATTTCGGTCTCAGAATTAACCTCAGCATCATTAGCTTCTTTCTTCGCTATTGCCTTAGCCTTGGCTATTTCTTTCTCTGCCTCCGCTCTGGAAATTGCTGCATCCTTCTGGATTTTAACAATATTATCCACACCAAGATTTTCTATGACACAACTGTCATCGACGAAATTCTGTACATTAAATGATACTATATCAAGTCCCATTGCCCCAAGGTCAGGTTCTGCATTCTGCTTAACAAGTTCAGCAAACTTCTGTCTGTCGGAAACCATTTCCTGAAGCTGCATACGTCCTACAATTTCACGCATATTACCTTCAAGGACTTCCCTGGCAACTTTGGCTATGTAATCCACAGGCTTATTAAGAAAATTCTGTGCTGCAAGATTAAGTCTGTCAGTCTGATCACTTATCTTGACATTGACAGCCGCATCAACATTAATATTGATATAATCTGCTGTCGGAACTGCACTTGATGTTTTCACGTCAATAGGAATAAGCTGAAGATTAAGTGAATCCTTCTTTTCAAAAAAAGGAATCTTAATTCCTGCCTTTCCAATAAGCACCTTGGGCTTCTTACGCAATCCCGAGATAATAAATGCCGTATCCGGAGATGCCTTTACATATCCTGTTGCAAGAATAATCAGGAACAAAATAACAACTGCTGCAATCACTCCATAAAAAATATAATCCATAGTTCTCCTCCTGTGAGCTATTTTCATATATTGTACTACATCTTATGGATTTTGTATACATAATATTATTATTTCAAAGCCAGTCATCAAGGACAGCTTTCAGGCAGTCCAGGTCGACAGGTTTGGCTATATGCCCGTTCATTCCGGCATCAACTGCCATTTTTACATCATTTGAGAACGCCTCGGCAGTCATCGCAATAATGGGTATTTTCTTCAGATCATCTCTTTGGTTTCTCCTTATCTGTCTTGTTGTCTCATATCCGTCAATTCCCGGCATCCTTATGTCCATAAAAACTATACTGTAATACCCTGCTTCCCGTTCTTTGAGTCTTGATATGCCATTTCTTCCGTTCGGTGCAATTTCCACATCTATCCCAACTTCCGTCAGAAGTTCTTTCATTACCTCCGCATTAAACTCATCATCTTCCACTAAAAGAATTTTTTTGCCGTTGTAATTAAGTTTCTTGTATGCTTCTATTTTCATTGCCTGATTATGCTCGTCATTGTTATCATCCGATGTCACCCTGAATTTTAATTTAATTCTGAACGTTGTTCCCTTGCCTATATCACTTTCAACTTCAATATCCCCATTCATCATTCTGGCAATGTTTCTTGAAATCATCATCCCCAGTCCGCAGCCCTCAATTCCCTGTGTGTTATGATTATCAGCTCTTGAAAAAGGTTCAAAAATCTTATTGATGAAATCACTTTCCATTCCTATTCCGTTATCTTTAATTACAATGTGATATTCCGCCAATCCACTTATGCCCGGATCGGTCTCAGTCATATTAAAATCTATTTTTCCGGTAGGAGGAGTAAACTTAAATGCATTTCCCAACAGATTTACCAATATCCGTTGAAATCTAAGTTCATCGCCAACCACTTTAGCATGTTTTATATGTATATCACCAATCTGCAACGATGCTCTTTGTCTTTCCCTCTCACCTTCAAACATCATTATCACTTCATTAACAGCATCTGCAATATTAAATCCATTCTCTGTCAGCGACAGATGTCCGCTTTCTATCTTGGAAATGTCAAGAACCTCGTTGATGAGACTCAGAAGATGCCTGCCAGCTATAGTTATTTTATTAAGGTATCCACTTACCCGTTCCGTGTCATTAATATGCAGTTTGGCAATCGCTGTCATACCGATAATAGAATTCATCGGTGTCCTTATATCATGGGACACTCTTGACAAGAATTCTCTTTTGGCCTTATTCGCCCGATATGCCCTCTTGGCTTCATATTCAAATCTCTTTTTCTGTATTTCTTCCTGCCTTACAAAGACATCAATATTCCTTATCGTCATTGTTACTGTTTTTGTAACGCCCTGCTCACTTTCAGCAGGCATTACCGATACCAGGCACCATTCGTATTTTCCTTTATCTGATTTTCTTCTATATCTGCATTCAATATATTCCCCGGAATCCAGTTTATGTTTTATATTATTAATATCAAGATTCTTAACCACGATATCATGGCATGCCGGATCTATCGTCCCATCCTTAAGTTTCTTAATCAGCTTGTCCGTAAATTTATCCATTGTACCAAAAGAATTGCATGTCGGATATATCATTGCATATTCGTCCGTGTCCAGCACAATGTAATATATTGCCATATATGCATGAACCATGCTTTTCAATACTTTTTCATTAATGTAATCCCAGTCTGTAACTGTACGCCCTTCTTCTCCTTCTTCATCCTGCACCATATTATCCATTATAAGATTTTCCTCCATTAAACATGTCCGCACCCGTCATTATATTATAATACAAACAGATACATCGCAAACTACTTGAATCATAATATATTATGATATCATTACACAATATTTTGCAAGGTATCATTCATCTACATTTGCTTCCTTGTTTCGACAAAAATTGACATAAAACAAAATCCCGGATGAACGGGAGGGATCATCCGGGAAATGTTATGATATTATTTTGGTTGAATGAATTTGGCTTTGTAATAATCTGTATTGGTATTAGTTGAAAAGTGCTACCCAATAGTAATCACCATATGAATCCTGAGCAACTCCGATACCAACTTTAGTATAGCTTCCTGAAAGGAGAAGTGCATTGTGAGATGAAGATGATTTCCACTGAGCGATAATCTCTGAAGGAGATGCCTGCCATCTTCCGAAATTCTCACCAAAGTTACCACCAATGCCATACTCTGAAGCAATTGTGCTTGCTTTTGTGAAATTAGGTCTGATATGTCTCTTAGCTCCACCCTCCATAGCTGTCATGTTCCAATCAGCATAAGCGCTTTCTGCTGTCCTGTGCATAGCTGCTGTTGAGAGTGTGTCGTTAACGGTAAGTTTTGCAAGTCCGTTAGCTGTTCTGTATTCATTAATAAGGTTAACAACTTCTGATGCCAAAGATGCATATGCTGTCTTGTTAGCCTTAGCTGCTGCCTTAGCTTCGCTGTCTGAAAGAGTAGCAACTTTGATTGAAGCCTTAGCTTCGTCAAGTGTTGCATAATTATGTGAACTACCTTCTGCATCCTTGTAAACAACATTTGTAAGTGATGTCTGCGCTGCAGGTGCTGCTGTCTGTGGCTCAGCCTTAACTGCAGGTGCTGCCGGTGCCGGTGTTGTCTGCGGCTCAGCCTTAACTGCAGGTGCTGCTGTCTGCGGCTCTGTTGCTTTAACTGTAGCCGGCTCTGTCTGTGCTTCTGTTACTTCTTCTGTAACAACTTCTTTAACTGTCTCTTTAACTGTCTCAGTCTTGGTCTCTTCAACAGTCTTAACTGTTGTAACAGCTTCTGTTTCTTTAACTGAAGCTGCTTCTGTATAATCAACGGCAACAGCTTTATATTCGCTGTTTCCTGCTACTGTTCTTGTCTCAAAGAAATATACCACTGCAAGTACGGCAAATGATGCTGTAGCTGCAATTCCAAATAATTTAACTGCTTTTAAAAATTTCTTCATAAAAAAGCCCTCCCTATAATCTAAACTAATGAGCTTTGACTAAAAAGAGGATCCATTCTCCGCAACCGGCTGCCATGCTCTCCCAAGCTTAAGGCCCTTGGCTTTGCGTCCTTACCTTTCGATAAGTTTGCCCATTGTTTAGTTATTAAAAAAGCACCCGTTCACCGGATGCTGTAAATATCTTACGATAGCAACCGGCTGCCACACCATATTAGGTAGAGGCCCTTGGCTTTGCGTCCTTATCTTTCGATAAGTTTGCCTAAATATTATCAAAAATTCAACCAAAATCGATAAAGAATTTCTTTATCTATGAACAGTATATCAGATACATGAGAGATTGCAATAGTTTTTTTTAAATATATTGTATTTTATTCAGTACAATATTTATTCTTAACAACAGAAACAACTTCATTCCAGTGTTCAAGAACATATCTGCCTATAATCGGGTCATACATCCTGCCGAGATTCTTTTCTATTTCTGCGTAACAATAGTCAAAATCATGTGCTTTGCGGTAGCTTCTGGTGGATGTCATCGCATCTATAGAATCACATATGGCGATAATTCTTGCTCCTACAGGGATCTCCGTTCCGGCATATCCGTTGGGATAGCCATGCCCGTCATAGCGTTCATGATGGCAGAGTACCATATTCTTAAGTTCACTTAAACGATGTGATTTACTGAGAATATCTGCACCAATCTGTGGATGTTTCCTGATATATTCCCACTCTTCATCGGTAAGTTTTCCTTCTTTATTAAGTACAGCATCCGGGACTCCGATTTTACCTATATCATGTAAATGGGCTGCTATGTGTATTTTCTGTATATCTTCTTTCTTAAGTCCAATCAGTTCACATACTTTCGTCGCCATATCACTGACTCGCTTTGAATGTCCAGCCGTATATGGATCTTTGGCATCAAGTGCACATGTAATGCACTCTATCACTTCGTGATAATCTATTTGTGTATCGCAATATTCGCAACTGTCCATCTGTACAACTCCTTTAGAATCTGTACATTCATTATAACATCATACCAGAATATATGCACTTGATTTTTTCTCAATAAGCTTACAATACGGGCATTGCAAAATATTTCTTTTTTCTGTAACTCGTAATATATACGTCTATAAAATCACCGCATCTGAGATTCTCATATGATTCCTGCACTTCTGTATATACATCACCAAACTGGAGCAGATACGTCTTCTCCCGCCCGCTTTCCGTCAGATAAACATAAATCCACTTATCCTGTACCGGAAATCTGTACACACATGTCTCTCCATTCTGCACTGCCACCTTGAACCGGTTGCGATAGAAAATATAAAAAATTCCAGGACACCATATCACCAATTCAATAATCATTGAAATCTGCAGACCGGAAATAAAATCTGACGATACAAATATGCATGTTACCATAACCGCAAGGCTCACCGCCACGGCAATAACCAGCAAAACCGAATAGTACGGTTTGTATCCTGTGTTTATTTTACGGTCTGTTTCAATCAATTTTCTTTTAGCATCATCTGACACATTGCTGCTTACAAGGCATCCCTTACCAACATCCAAAGAATCCTTGTGGATTTTCCTTGCAAATCTGATTACGGGTCTGTCAATCTGTTCAAGTCCTTTATCCTGCCAGCTCTCACATTCGATATCCATATGCTGTACCTCCTTATCTATTGTATAAATTATATCTATACAATATAGAAAGTACTATCATAATGGTGTAAAGATAAAGTAAAAATATTTTATATCAGTTTCTGCCCTGATCTCTGTAAAAATTGACTTGAAATTATTTTTAGAAAAATAGACTGACTATGTTTTCCCATGCATACTATAATTTATCTGCATGTTCTGTAACATTTAGTTTATAAGCCATACTTTGCCCTCGTTTCCCTAAGTGCGGCTCTGGCATCCTTTACCTGTCCCGGCTCTACCTGCCCTTCAGATATCTCCGATGTATTCTTCAAATCTTTAATTGGAATTATTTGTGGCATAATGCGTACCTCCTTCTTTATGGTCTAATTATCCCATAATTATATCCTTTTGCAACTTGATTATTTTTTATTATCTGAACCATTTATATTGTTTATTCCCTTTATCTTTATTATTTTTCACCGGTGACAACATACTCTACCGGGTACTGTCCTTCCTAAGTCAGACAGTAAATAAAATAAGAGCCCATCACACCGGTTTCAATCGATGTAATAGGCTCTAAATACCGTTTTATAAAATTTTACCGGTTGTAATTAAAACTTGCCTGCTGTTGCTGCTTCTTCAATAGAAACTGCAACTGCAACTGTCATACCAACCATTGGGTTGTTACCTGCACCGATGAGACCCATCATCTCAACGTGTGCCGGAACTGATGAAGAACCTGCGAACTGTGCATCTGAATGCATACGTCCGAGTGTATCTGTCATACCGTATGAAGCAGGACCTGCTGCCATGTTATCCGGATGAAGTGTTCTACCTGTACCACCGCCAGATGCTACTGAGAAATACTTCTTGCCGGCTTCAAGTCTTTCTTTCTTATATGTACCTGCAACAGGATGCTGGAATCTTGTAGGGTTGGTTGAGTTACCTGTGATAGATACGTCAACGTTCTCCTTCCACATGATTGCAACACCTTCAGGAACTGAGTTAGCGCCATAGCAGTTAACTTTGGCACGAAGACCCTCTGAATATGATTTTCTTGAAATCTCTTTAACTGTGTTGGTATATGGATCATATTCTGTCTCTACGAATGTGAATCCGTTGATTCTTGAAATGATCTTAGCTGCGTCTTTACCGAGACCGTTAAGGATAACTCTTAATGGTTTCTGACGTACTTTGTTAGCCTTCTCTGCGATACCGATAGCACCCTCAGCGGCTGCGAATGACTCATGTCCTGCAAGGAATGCGAAACACTCTGTATCCTCTTCAAGGAGCATCTTGCCAAGGTTACCGTGTCCAAGACCAACCTTACGTGTATCAGCAACTGAACCAGGAATACAGAATGACTGAAGTCCCTCTCCGATAGCTGCTGCTGCATCTGCTGCCTTTCTGCAGTTCTTCTTGATAGCGATTGCAGCGCCTACAATGTAAGCCCAGCAAGCGTTCTCGAAACAGATAGGCTGGATTTTCTTAATCTGATTATATACATCAAGTCCGGCATCTTTAGTAATCTTCTCTGCCTCTTCGATTGAGGAGATACCGTAGCTGTTAAGTACAGCGTTAATCTGGTTAATTCTTCTTTCATATGATTCAAATAAAGCCATTATCGTTACCTCCTATTCTTCTCTCGGATCAATAATCTTAACTGCGTCGTCTACGCGGCCGTACTGACCCTTAGCTTTTTCCCATGCTGTGTTAGGATCGTCACCCTTCTTAACGAAGTCTGTGAACTTTCCGAGTGATACGAACTGGTATCCGATAATCTCGTTATCAGCATCAAGTGCAATACCTGTAACATATCCTTCAGCCATCTCAAGGTAACGAGGACCTTTCTCAAGTGTACCATACATAGTACCAACCTGTGAACGAAGTCCCTTTCCAAGGTCTTCAAGTCCTGCTCCGATTGCAAGTCCGTCCTCAGAGAATGCACTCTGGGTTCTTCCGTAGATAATCTGGAGAGCGAGCTCTCTCATAGCTGTATTGATAGCATCACATACGAGGTCAGTGTTCATAGCTTCAAGAACTGTAAGTCCCGGAAGAATCTCTGCTGCCATAGCTGCAGAATGTGTCATACCTGAGCATCCGATTGTCTCAACGAGTGCTTCCTGGATAACACCATTCTTAACGTTGAGTGAAAGCTTGCAGGCACCCTGCTGTGGTGCACACCAGCCTACACCGTGTGTGAAGCCTGAAATGTCTTTAATTTCTTTGTACTGTACCCAGTTGCCTTCTGTAGGACATGGAGCTGCGCCATGATGTACGCCCTGAGCTACCGGACACATGTTCTGAATTTCCTGTGTGTAAATCATTATAGAACTCCTTTCGATTATATAAAATCACCTTTGCGGCTCGTGATTTAATTCCGCAATTACAGATATTTTCGCATATTATGACAAAAAATTCAAGTCCAAATCCCGAATAAGTTCATCATAATCAAATTTTTTTAATATAACCGTATTGCCGTCGTCCGTGAATGTGTTGTTCCGGCAGTCTATATGCGATATTTCGAGCTTGCCGTCTTTCAGCCTGATACGTCCTTCAAGGTATGTATCTCCCGCGCTGTCCAAAATATAAACAAAGCAGCCCGGTCTGACTTTATAGTCATATCTGGTAAAATCACCTGCGCTTCTTAAGTATGCTGACACATCTGCCGTGCCGTCGCTTACCAGATAGATGCTGCCGTCGTCATTTTTCCATATTGCGCGCTCCGCTCCCGGTCCGTTATCCAGGACATCATTATACCGGCTCTGCCTTATATTACTGTTTATCGCAAGTCCGGCTGTGATTCCGACCGCGGCAAGCAGTATAATGATTAAAGGAGCGGCAATTAAAATTTTGGTTCTTAGCCTCATAATTAATCAACCCTTCTTATCCTTCTTCCCATATCCGGGACATAATATCCAACAATAAACCATTTACTATTTATCAGTCTATTTATTGACGTTGATGTAGTAGTTGTTGTATTATTGTCTTCATAATTATATACATATAGCTTATTATTTCTTGTATAAAAAGCAAATGTATGTAAACCATCCAAAACACTATCTCCATTCCAAACTGAAGCAATGTACACATTCATAGTAGCCGATGAAACGTTTTTATCTATTCTGCTTTTAAAATTATCAAAGTCTGTATACTTAGTGCATTTAACCGAAATATTATTTTCAAAATACTCACCAATTGCATATGGATCTGAGCCATGAAATCCAGCTGTTAATAAATATCCATTCTTTTCAAATGTTCTTATAATATTTGCGCACGGTACAGTTCTTCCCCTAAGTTTCAAAGCATTATACGTTGCTGCAATTTCACATCCAACTTTAGACATCCGGGAATCTCCTATGTAAAAATTAGGGCATTTATTTTGCCCGTAAATATAGCCCATATTCACTTCTAATTTTTTATTTTTTTGATAATTATCCTCATACCTCGTAAACTCTGTTCTTTTTAAGAAAAACCAGTTTGCATTAAATACTAATCCTCTTGCCTGTAATGGATCGATGCCATCATTGTTAACCGTAGAAATCTCCTTTTCCTCAATAACATCCACGTTATTCTCATCCGCCTTAGCAATACTAGGTGTTATGTCTAGTAGCACAATAACCACCGTTACCATTAACAAAATAAATTTTTTCATACAGTACCTCCAATCAAATTATAATTTTATATAATAATATCATATATCTACATTATTCGCAATAAAAATATTTTTATAAAAAGGATACTGAAATATCCCCTCATTTCACAGTAGTTTTTAAGTCTTCCTTGTATTGACATTTTGTTGATAAGGTAAAGAAAAAAGGTGTATCCAAAAACAATTACAATCATACATAAAGTATGTCCAGATGTCACTTTACGAATATATTGACCCCGTTACTGATTAGCCGTCAAATAAAGACAAACTGAATAGTCCTTTAAAAATGATCAGGGGACGAAATGTTGTTGACAAACTTTTCAAAGCCTCTTTAAAGGCATTTACATAAAACAACGACTATAATCACAAAGCAAACTACCGGCTGAGCCGGTAGTTTGGTAGTTTCTTTCCTCTAAATTCCGTAAAATACGAATTCCACTCCTTGTCCGTGCTCACCTGATACGGTAAATTCATCGTGGACAGGTGCGCCCCAGCTGTCATCTCCTCCTACGCCTCTTGTGGCACCGAGCACTTCAATGTACGTCAGACGCCTTGGCGGCAGATAGTTTATCTTGTACGCCGACTGTATTTCGGCTCCGCTGTGTGCAAGCACCTTAAGGTCAAACGGTGCTTCTGCTTTTTCTATGCGGATACCGTGCTTGTCTGCATTGGTAATTTTAGCATATCTTACATCGCATCTTAATCCACATTCCTGTGGGTTCAGATATGGTGTCAGATTATCGCCCGCCTTGAATTTATAAATACCGAATCTGGCTCCCTTATCACGATCATGATAATTTTCTTCCGGCCCTCTTCCGTAGAATTCAACATTATCGAATTCCTTACCGCAGGTGATGACCATTCCGAACTGCGGCATATCAGGGACACCCGCAGCTCCTGTATATTCCGCTTTAACGGTTATTCTGGCATCCGGTGTCATAGTGTATCTTACGACACATTCTGTTTCTGGATATGTGCGGAGTTTGTATGTGTAAGTAAGTATAACTTTCATAATCTCACGCGCATACTCGCGACCCTTAAGCCCTGTTCCGTAAAGCTCATCGCTCTCAGGCACAATAAATTCATCGCAGCAGACTGTTCCGTCAAGGATTCTGCCGTCAATAAGTTCATATTCCACCTTCCATGTCGCACGGCCGGGATACTGGGTCACGCCGGCCCATACCGATGAAGCCACGTCAAAACCGTTACCTTTGTCATTGTCTGTCACAGGGCGCCAGAATGTGAGCTGAGGTACTTTATCGATAAGTTCAAGTCCCTTTCTTCTATATGATATGAGTCCGCCTTCATATCTGGAAAAAATAGCATGAACTCCGGCAGTCTTCACACCGATACAGCTATTGCCCATGATAACATCATCAAACATTGCCGGTGCATCCGTATCTGCCACATCACCGGTTACGGTTACAGGCTCGCTCTGTCCCCATGCTACAACATCACCGACCGGGGCCCATTTGCGGAATGCCATAAGCACTGCACGTACTTCTTTGACATATTCGCCCGGTTCCGTCATATCCGGATATCTGACAGGTTCCATATATACGGACTGCGGTTTTACATCACATCCGAATGTGACTGCCCATATTGCCTTGCCGTCTTTAAGGACACGCACCTCAAATATATACGGAGTGGTATCCTCGAAAAGATTATTGTTTTCTATTACAACACCTTCATCGGTTGGATAAAGCCTGATTCCGGCGTATAATTTCTTGACTTCCTGAGCCTTCGGTGATAATTTTCTGTCAGCAAACACAATACCGTTGCCGCAGAAAAAACCGTCATTCGGTCTGTCACCGTAGTCACCGCCAACCATAAATTCGCCGTCTTTAAGAAGTGCCTGGTCAGCGTAATCCCAGATAAATCCGCCCTGATATTGAGGATATCTGTCTTCGAGTTCGGTATATTTGAACATTCCTCCGCAGGAATTACCCATTGCATGTGTGTATTCACAGCTTATGTACGGTTTCTTTGGAGCAGAGTCAAGATACTCCGCTATTTCATAAGGTTTGGCATACATCCTGCTCTCCATATCACTGATGTCGGAATATTCACGGTTGTGGAAGCATCCTTCATAATGAACAAGCCTCTCCGGATCGCGTGCTCTGAAAAATTCAGCCATTTTTCGTATATCTTCTCCGGCGTGTGACTCATTGCCGCATGACCAGATCACGACACTAGGATGGTTCTTGTCACGCTCAAGCATCGCCTGTGCGCGGAAAAGCACAGCTCCAAGCCATTCTTTTTTATTATCCGGCACACGGTACGGCGGTTCGCTGCCGGTATCAATGTATACACATCCGTGCGTCTCAAGATTGGTCTCATCAATAAGATAGATTCCGTATTTGTCACAAAGGTAGTACCAATATGAATTGTTCGGATAATGACTTGTCCTTACCGCATTTATGTTGAGCGACTTGATAATGCAGGCATCTTTTTCCATCTCTTCGCGTGTAACGCATCTGCCGTTTACCGCTGAAAATTCATGTCTGTTGACGCCCTTGAAAACAATACGTTTGCCGTTTATAAGCATCAGGCCGTCCTTCATCTCCATGGTCCGAAAACCGATATGCTGCGGTATATTCTCGACCAACCGGCCTTCCTCGTCATATATAAGAATCTTAAGATTATAGAGATTCGGTATCTCCGCGCTCCATTTTCTGACATCCTTGATAACACAGCTTATTTCGGTAGCTGCCTTGACCGGAATGCCTGACTCTCCGGCAACGTGCTTACCTTCTTCATCCGTTATCTCATAATCGATATGACCGTTTAAACTGCCTGTGATTGTCAGTTCCGCCTTAAAAATACCATCCGTATACTGCCCGTCAAGCCCTGCATGCACAAAGACATTCTGCACATGGGTCTTTGGAATGGCATAGAGATACACATCCCTGAATATTCCGGAAAATCTCCAGAAATCCTGATCTTCAAGCCAGCTCGCACTGCTTCTTTTGTGAACGCGGACCGCAAGTTTGTTATTGGTGTCGCGAATATAATCTGTGATATCAAACTCGGACGGTGTAAAACTGTCCTCCGCATATCCGACAAACTGTCCGTTTATCCACAGGTAAAAAGCATTCTCCACGCCCTGAAATGATATAAATGTTCTTTTCCCCGCAAGTTCCGGGTTAATGTCAAAATATCTGACATAACAGCCAACCGGCGCATCCTCACGCGGAATGTGCGGCGGCCTTAAATCCTCCGAACCTTCCCACGGATACATTGTGTTGATATACTGGCATCTGCCAAATCCCTGCAGCTCCATATGTCCGGGAACCTTAATATCATCATATAATGTGGCGTCCCTGTCTTCTTTATAAAAATCTCTGTCGGAAGCTTCAATATTAACCGCATAATTGATTTTCCATGTCCCGTTAAGGCTCTGGCGAAGCGGCATTTCATCTCCGTACATTGCATCCTTATCTTCATAATACATATGGTCCGAATGTGCATCCAGCCTGTTTACCATAAAAATCTCAGGATCGGAAAGCCATGCTTCATCCGCAGCTTTTATCCTATCTAATGTCCGTAACATCATATCCCTCCGATTCTATTGTCTTTTTGAGCACATCATCATCAATCTGTGCGTTAAGTTCAACTACTGCCTGTTCTGCCTCATGATCAGCCTTAGCCGATGTTACCTGTGGGAGACTCTCAAGTGCCTTTACTACTCTTGCCTCACAATGTCCACACATCATTCCTTTTACGCCTATTGTTCTTGTCATTTTAAATACCTCACTTTTGTCATTATTATAGTCATAGATTTCAATGTTATTGTGTGATACTATATCACGTTTCTCATCATGTATCTTTACAAAGTTAAGCCTTAGTGCATTTGATACCACACAGAAGCTTGAAAGACTCATCGCTGCGGCCGCAAACATAGGATTGAGCTTGAGCCCGAACAGTCCGGCTGCAAGCGGTATTCCAATCATGTTGTAGATGAATGCCCAGAAAAGATTCTCATGGATATTTCTGAGCACCTTTCGGCTGAGCGCTATCGCTGCCGGCACGTCTGTCAGTCTGCTTTTCATAAGAACGACATCCGCTGCGTCTATAGCAACATCAGTTCCCGCTCCGATTGCTATTCCCACATCTGCCCTTGTGAGTGCAACCGCATCATTGATTCCGTCACCGACCATTGCTGTGCGGCCTTTTTCAAGATAGTGTCTTACAACCGCTTCCTTGCCATCCGGAAGAACCCCTGCTATGACTTTGTCAACACCCGCCTGTCTGCCGATTGCATTTGCGGTCCTTTCATTATCGCCAGTAAGCATTATTACTTTTATTCCCATATGCTTAAGGCGTTTTATGGCATCACAGCTTTCATCTTTTAGGACATCCGCTACAGCAATTATACCATATATTCTGCCGTCATGTGCAAAATAAAGCGGTGTTTTGCCTTCATTGGAAAGTTTTTCTGCTGTTTTGACAAGCATCCTGTCTATATTTGTATATTTTATAACATAATCATAATTTCCGGCGTACGCTTCTGCCCCATTGTATATGGCATTGATTCCGCTGCCACTCTCGGTATGGTAATCCGTTACCGGGTCAAGCGTGATCGTATTCTGCCCGGCATATCCCACCACTGCCTTGGCAAGCGGGTGTTCGCTTTTGGCTTCAAGTGCATATGCAAGCCTTACAAGCTGTCCGTCAGTTATTCCGTCCGCTGCGATTATATCCGTAACAACAGGTTCTCCCTTGGTTATCGTTCCTGTTTTATCCAGAAGGACTATCTGCGTCCTTCCGGCTGCCTCAAGTGATGCCGCAGTCTTAAATAAGATACCGTTTCTCGCTCCGGTTCCGTTGCCTACCATAATGGCCACAGGTGTTGCAAGACCGAGTGCACACGGGCAGCTTATTACAAGGACCGATATTCCGTGCGCCAGGGCATTTCCTATACCACCGCCGATTATAAGCCACACAATTGCGGTAACTATCGCAATCCCCATTACGACCGGCACAAAAAATCCCGATACTTTGTCCGCTGCTTTGGCAATCGGTGCTTTTGTCGATGCAGCATCGCTTACCATCTTAATTATCTGGGACAATGTGGTATCTTCACCGACTCTTGATGCCCTGCATTTAAGATAGCCGGATTTAAGTATTGTTGCGCCTGATACTTTGGCATCCGGTGCTTTGTCAACAGGTATGCTTTCTCCGGTAAGTGCTGCCTCATCAACGGCTCCGCTTCCTTCGGTTACTATACCGTCAACCGGTATGCTTTCTCCTGCTTTTACCACAAAAATATCATTTACAACAACGTCTTCAATTCCTACGGTGACCTCGCGGCCGTCCCTTATAACGCATGCTGTTTTCGGTGCAAGGTTCATAAGGCTTTTAAGAGCATCCGTCGTCTTTCCCTTGGAATGTGCTTCCAAAGTCTTGCCGACCGTTATAAGTGCCAGTATCATCGCCGCCGATTCAAAATAGAATTCATGCATATACATATGCTCTTTCATGGTCTCGCCCATATCCGCCGCATATCCAAGCATATAAAGTGCATATGTGCTGTAAATAAATGCCGCGCCCGAACCAAGCGCAACCAGTGTATCCATATTAGGGGCGCCTCTTAAGAGTCCTTTGAATCCGTTCACAAAGAATTTTCTGTTTATTATCATAATTGCTATTGTAAAAAGGAGTTCCGTTATTCCTATTACAACATGGCTGTCGCCCATTTTACCCGGAAGCGGCCAGTCCCACATCACATGTCCCATTGACACATACATAAGCGGAATAAGAAGAACTATTGAGCTTATAAGCCTTCGTACCATTCCTTCCGTTTCTTTATGTGAATTGTCTTCCGGCTCAACTTTGGCTCCTTTTAATGAGGCGCCATATCCGGCTTTCTCAACTGCTTCTATTACTGATTCGGCACTCGCTGTTCCTTCAACGGACATAGAATTGGTAAGCAGGCTTACCGATACGGAATTTACTCCTTCGACTGCCGAGACTGCTTTTTCCACATGTGAGCTGCACGCGGCGCAGCTCATCCCGGTAACATTATATTGTTTCATTTCGGTTTCTCCTTGCTGTTGTTATTTCATAAAACGGTTCACTGTTTCGATAAGCTCATCCACCACAGTTTCATCCCCGTTCTTAATGTCATTGACCACGCATGTCCTTATATGACTGTCAAGCAGCATGCGTGAGAAGCTGTTCAACGCCGCACTTATCGCCGATACCTGTGTGAGAATGTCCACGCAGTATGCATTGCCATCAAGCATTCCCTTAACGCCTCTTACCTGTCCTTCTATTCTGTTAAGTCGGCTTACAAGTGCCTTATATTCCTTGTCTGTGCGGTTCTTTGTCTTGGCACAGTTATTGCATTTGTCACAATCCATATTCTGCCTCCTTGTGGAATTTTTATTCTGAGAGTATAGTATACCCCCGTTGGGTATATGTCAACGAAAATTTATGTTAATGAGAATTTCTTTGGATTTGCTCGTAGCCGGAGACTCATCAATACACACAAAAATGCGGAGACGCCATTCCACACCGGGAATCCATCTCCGCGAATATCTATTTCTGTGTTAAGTTTTTAACTGCACGTTCTATGCGTTCCAGTGCCTCTTTAAGTGTAGCGCGCGGGCATGCAACATTGATACGTTCAAAGCCGATGCCTGTCTTTCCGAAAATGCTGCCTCCATCAAGCCAGAGTCCGGCCTCATCCACTATCAGATGCTCCTGCTCTGCCGGTGAAAGTCCAAGATCCCTGAAATCAAGCCATACAAGATATGTTCCTTCATGTTCTGACATGTGCACTCCCGGTATGTTGTTATCCACATACTCGCGCGTATAATCAATATTGGCCTTTATGTATTTTAGTACAGCTTCGTACCATTCGCCGCCGTGCGCATATGCAGCCTCACATGCAACAAGTCCCATAATTCCAAGCTGACTGTATCCTGCAGCATCAAGCTCTCTCTTAAATCTGCGTCTCAGACTGTCATTCGGTATAAAAAGATTGGATATCTGCAGTCCGGCAAGATTGAATGTTTTACTCGGCGCGGTGCAGGTAATTGTTATGTCCGCGTATTCCTTCTTAAGTGAAGCAAGCACATGATGTTCGCCCTTAAATACGAAATCCGAATGAATCTCATCGCTTACAATAATGACATTATGTTTCACGCAGATATCGCCAACTGCTTCAAGCTCGTCAAAAGTCCACACGCGGCCGACCGGATTGTGAGGGCTGCACAGGAAAAAGAGATGAATATCGTTTTCTGTGATTTTTTTCTCAAAATCATCTATATCCATAACATAGCGTCCCTCGTCAAGACGCACAAGATCATTGCTCACCGCCACGCGGCCATTGTCCTCAATAACTTCTTTGAACGGATAATATACCGGTGACTGTATAAGTACAGAATCTCCTTTAGCAGTATACGCTTTAACAGCCATGGCAAGGGCAAAAACTATGCCCGGCGTTTTGACAAGCCATTTTCTCTCTATATCGTAATTATGTCTGTTGTGCATCCATGAGGCAAGAGCATTAAAATAATCATCCTTCACCTCGCTGTAACCGTATATTCCGTGCTTTACCACATCTGCAAGCGCGGCCTGAATATATGACGATGTTTTAAAATCCATGTCCGCAACCCAGAGCGGCAGTATGTCCGCCGGTTTACCGCGTTCCACGGCAAAATCATATTTGAGACAGTTGGTTCCTCTTCTGTCTATGACCGTATCAAAATCAAGATTTTTCTCTGACATTAAATCTCCTCCTTTGCCTCGGCAAATGCGTGCTCAAGATCTGCAATGAGGTCCCGTCCGCTCTCTATTCCTACCGAAAGTCTTAATGTGCAATCTGTGATACCGTTCGCCTCACGGATATCTTCAGGGACATCTGCATGCGTCTGTGTAACGGGATATGTTATAAGTGTCTCTACGCCGCCGAGACTTTCTGCGAATTTGATAAGTCGGACCTTTTCAAGTATCTTACAGGCTAACTCCTTTGATGTGACCTTGAATGTTACCATCGCGCCAAAACCGCGGCTCTGTTTCTTCATTATGCTATGACCCGGATGTGACTCCATCCCCGGATATATAACCTCCGTAACATCATCATTTGCAATAAGCCAGTCAACTATCCTTGATGCATTTTCCTGCGCGCGGTCCATTCTCAGAGCAAGCGTCTTTATTCCTCTTATGATCAGCCAGCTGTCAAAAGGTGCAAGTCCTGCGCCGGTTGTCTTGATGTTGAATCTGAATTTCTCACTTAATTTCTCGTCAGCCACTACGATAAATCCGGCTATGGTATCATTGTGGCCGCCGAGATATTTGGTTCCGCTATGCACTACAATGTCCGCTCCAAGGCCTATCGGGTTCTGAAGATAAGGCGATAAAAAAGTATTATCCACAATAAGAAGCAATCCGTTAGCCTTCGCTATCGCTGATATTCCGGCTATATCCGATACATTCATCATAGGATTGGTCGGTGTTTCGATATAAATTGCCTTAGTGTTCTTCTGTATGTATTGTGTGATATCATCCTGACTACAGTTGATTCTGGTAAAACTGATTCCGTTCTTAACTGAAATGTTATCAAAAAGTCTTATGCTTCCCCCGTAAAGGTCCGCATCTGCTATAATATGGTCACCCGGCTTAAATAATTCCATCAATGCCGATATAGCAGCCATCCCTGAACTGTATGCCAGCGCATCATACCCATGCTCAAGTGATGCCATTATTTTCTCAAGATGCTCGCGGGTAGGGTTCTGTAATCTGCTGTAATCATATCCTGTTCCGTTGCCGACTCCCATATGGGCATATGTGGCGGTCTGGTATATAGGAAAACTTATTGCCCCGTAATTTTCAAATCTGTTATCTGCCTCATCAAGGTGAATACATCGTGTCTCAATATCTCTTTCCATTATGCTGCCTCCGAAATTATGTCTCTAAGTATTTTATTATAAACTGCTTCCGCAAGTCTTGAATGACCTTCCGCGTCCAGATGTTCTTCATCAATTCCTGAGCAATGTGCATAATCTGCTGCTCTCAAAAAAGATATGCCATGATGTGCTGCAATCTGTTCATACACATCTCCGAGCCGCTTGGAAACCTCAACCGACTTTTTATCAAATTCCTCATCATATCCGGCCTGCCAGACTCTTTCTCCCAGATAAATCGGAGAAAGAAGAAGCACTGATGCCTCCGGTGCAAAAATCTCAATCTGCTCAAGTAGAAGTTCTATTCCGGCACCGATATCCTCCGGTGTGGCATTATATGCGCTTTTGCAGTCATTGGTCCCGAGCATCAATATAATTCTGTCAATAGGATCATGCGTTTCAAGAATAGCCTGAAGCATTTTCGATGCATTACGTCCGTCACGGTATAGATCATCAAATACCGTTGTCCTTCCGCATAATCCTTCTTCGACAACTCTATATCCGTAAGGACGCATTCGTTCACCCAGAATTCCGCTCCAGCGTATATTCCAGTCGTACCTTGCTTTCGTTCCCGGAATCAGCCCATATGTATTTGAATCTCCAAAGCACAAAATCTGTTTCATGAATGCTTCCTCCTATTTCCTAGTAGTTCGATAGGATTAGAATATATTATCGTATAGATTTTGTCAATACTTTTTTTAAATGTCTATAATGGGCATACAAAAAAAGCCATCCGTTATGAATGGCTTTTTAAGGTTTCTCTTAGAATATTGATGAAGGAAATACATACCAGTTTCCGTTTGACTTGTATACATATGACGTATCTGTCTTCTTATCCCAGTCTGTCCAGTCATCACCGGTATATTTGTATCTCTGTTTGTATTTAACTTCTACCTGATATACTTTCTTGATGTGTGGATTAACACCGGTCTCATCTTTGATTCCTTCGTTAAATTCCTTGACATCTTCTTTATCCATTTTCTCTTTGTCGGTAATTCTGATGTCTTTAATCTTAATCTTCATATCGCTGTCATCATATATTGAATCAAGTTCTTCTATGATGTCTTTCTTTGTCATGTCTTCGCCCTTTTTAACGGCTTTGATCAATGGTCCAGACATTGTTGCGTTGAGCATTTTCTTTCCGCTCTGTGCCTCAATTGCTTTGCCGTATGACTTAACGGCACCTTTCATTGTAAGACTTCCGCTTCCTACTACACTTCTGAAGAAAAATACAATCAAAAGAATTACTAATACAGCTGCGGCAGCATATACCGGAAGCATCTTATTATTAAACTTGGCCGGTTTCGTCTGTGGTGCCTGATTACCTGCTGCATATACAGGCTGTCCGTATGGGTTCTGTGCATTGCCTGATGTTGTCTGCTGTCCTGCAGGAGCTGCATATGTATATGTAGGCTGTGCTGCCTGCTGCGGCTGTGCTGCCTGCTGCGGCTGTGCTGCCTGCTGTGGCTGTGCTGCCGAATCAGCTCCGCATGCCTGGCAGAATCTTTCATCATCATTCATCTGTTTTCCGCAATTACTGCAAAATTTCATTGGTGTCCCTCCTAAGGTTATTTATATATGTATTATAACAACCACATATAACATTTGGCAACATGTTTTTCACACAATTTTCACAAATCATTATACATCAGAGATTTGAGAGCCATTTCCTTACGGTCTGTATTCGTTCCGTTTATGTAACCGTAACCTGCAATTGTTCCGGATGAGAATATAAAATCACCAATCTTACAATTCTTATTGGAATACATAATATCTTTTCCCAACATAAAAAAAGCATATGTATCATTGACATCACCATTGGTGACATCGACAAGATACCGGTTTCCTTCGTATTTTACCATATTCCATGCATGCACATCATTAAATACAATGTCATTTTCTATTCCCATTTCGTCCAACAGAAGTTTGTACGCCTTTGCGTAACCTTCACATACAGCACTTTTATTTACCAATGCTCCATATGCCGAGTGTGCCATCGGTTCATCTACATTTTCAGCATATTTGCATTGCTGCCTGAGATAATCATACGCGGACCGTATTCTGTCGTAATCGCTGCCGCTCCATCCTGACACTGCATGTTTAACAACACTTTCGGTAAGTTTTATCTGATCGGCGGTTTCATATGAGTAATAATATATTGCATACACCGAATAATCCCCGCGGCTGTTAGTAACATCCTGTATCTTACGAAACATGAAAATAGCGATACCCCTGCTGTAATATGTATAATAATCAAGACCCAGTTCCTCATACAGATAGGAATCTCTTGCATAAATATCTGCAGGTGATACCGATTCGGATGCTGCCTCCCTGAGCTTATCCATTTTATCCGCTATCTCATCAAAAATACCGTTGCCAGTGATTATATACGACACACTCTTACGGCCTGCATCTAACGATAACACATTATTTACACAATGCTTTGCCAGTTCTTTTCTGTTACCTACCGGTACATATCCTTTTTTCTGTGTAAGATATGTGTAATAATCATAATCTTCATCATTTACTTTAATCGATGTAAATACAAATTTTTCCGCGTCTCCGGCATCTGTCTCGGAATCATCCGTTGTCTCTGTTCCATTTTCCGTAGAATTCATCGTTGTCGGTGCAGTACTTTTGGACTCCGCGGTCTGTTCATTTGACGGATGTGTTTTTTCGTGGTTCTGCGTTGCAGGCACCGGCGACTGTGACGGATGCGTATTTGAATCCGTCTGTATCCCGTCCGCCTTGCTGCTGTTTTCGTCAGACGTTTCCTCCGTTACGGTATCAAAACCCGTGTCTATAATGTCCGGATTGGTTCTTCCGGTGTGGTCCTCCCCTGACTCTGAATATTTTTCCCCGGAATCCGCATGCAATGTGACGGATCCATTAAATATATCTTCGGATGTGCTCTTCCTCTGACAAGCGGCAAGTGTCATAAAAACGGTACATCCAAATAAAACCGTTACAGAAACGGCAGTTACTATTCTTTTTTTTAACATTTATGTAAACCTCTATATAAACAGCCGGTTAAACCGGCATGGACAATATTCATAAGATAATACTTGCTTTTTTTCAAACAAGTTTTATACTTATAATAAAGTATATCACGGATTACAATAATAATCCATAGGTAATAATTTACAATATTTTAGTAATTTAAGGAGATTTTTTAATGAATAAAGTTGATTTACATGTACACTCTACTGCTTCAGACGGAACTTTCACGCCTGCAGAACTCGTGCGTGCGGCAGTGAAAGCCGAACTTAGCGCATTTGCCCTTACCGACCATGACACAGTTGCAGGAATTAATGAGGCTCTTAAGACTGCCCACGGAGTGATTGAAGTCATACCGGGCATTGAAATAAGCACAAGCTGGAAGGACAAAGAAATACACATTGTCGGACTGTGCATTGATTACAATGATAATGATTTTCTTAAAGCAATCGGCAATGAAGTCAGCAGACGAAATGAACGCAATCTGAAGCTTATAGACATGTTCAACGAATACGGATTTCCTGTTACGTTAGAGGAACTGACAGATATGTTTCCGGACAGCATAATCACAAGAGCGCATTTTGCATCATATATGGTAAAAAAAGGGTATGTCAAAGATAACCGCGAAGCCTTTGCAAAATACCTGGGCGATGGAATGCCTCTCTATGTCCCAAGGGAACGTAAAAGCACCTGTGAGGCAGTTGATATTATTAAAAAAGCAAAGGGAGCCGCCATTCTCGCCCATCCTTTGTTATATCACCTGACGGGCGGTGAACTTGACTCTCTTTGCAATGAATTAAAATCTTATGGGCTGACCGGTATAGAATCGATGTATTCAACTTACCGCGGCTTTGACGAACTTACCGTGAGAAATCTTGCCCGCCGCTATGACCTTCTTGAATCCGGCGGTTCGGATTTCCACGGTGCCAACAAGCCCGATATCAAACTTGGCTGCGGCAGGGGCAACCTTATGATCGGTTACTCATACCTGCAGGCAATTAAAGATTCCGTTAATTATGTTCCATCGGTATAAATACCCTCGGATTTGAACCGGCACGCTCGACTTTGGCTGCAGCAACCGCTTCTTCACAGAATACTTTCTGTGATATGACTTTAGGCTGACTGCCACGGGCGTGTTTTTCATATGTTCCGTCGCTCTTAAGAAATCTGCTCTTAACATTGTCTGAAAGCTGTACATCCAGCACATGACGTACTTTTGCTTTAAGCTCCTTATTCTCAACCGGGAAAAGGATTTCCACTCTTCTGTCAAGGTTACGAGGCATCCAGTCACAGCTTCCCATATAAATTTCTTCCTGCCCGTTGTTGCCGAATGCAAATATACGGCTGTGTTCAAGAAATGTTCCGACTATTGACCGTACTTCTATATTATCACTGACATCTTTAATTCCGGGTACAAGACAGCATATACCACGCACGATAAGCCTTATCTTTACGCCTGCTGCGGATGCGTCATAGAGAGCCTCGATTATTTTCTTATCGCAGAGTGAATTCATCTTGGCTATAATGTATGCGTCCCTTCCTTCAAGAGCATATTCTTTCTCCCGATTGATGAGATAGAGGAATTTATTGCGTAACCATATCGGCGCCAGTGCAAGCTTATTCCATCCGAGCGGCTCAGAATATCCGGACAGCATGTTAAATACAGCCGTTGCATCCTCTCCTATAGCTTCCGAACATGTAAACATTCCGAGGTCGGTATAAAGTTTGGCTGTTGAGTCGTTGTAATTACCCGTTCCAAGATGAACATACCTTCTGATGCCGTCATCCTCCCTGCGGACAACAAGGGTTATTTTACAATGCGTCTTAAGTCCTACAAGTCCGTATATTACATGACATCCTGCCTGCTCTAATTTACGGGCCCAGATAATATTATTTTCCTCATCGAAGCGGGCTTTAAGTTCGACCAGAACCGACACCTGCTTGCCATTCTCCGCTGCCCTGGCCAACGATGCAATGATAGGTGAATTGCCGCTGACCCTGTAAAGAGTCTGTTTGATTGCAAGCACCTTCGGATCATCTGCCGCCTGTCTTACGAAATCCACTACCGGATTGAATGTCTGGTACGGGTGATGCATAAGTATATCGCCCTGCCTGATTTCATCAAAAATACTTTCCTCCGGGTCTATTCCCGGAACCGGCTGCGGCGTATACGGCATCTCTTTAAGATTGTCAAAACCTTTCAGTCCGTACATCTTCATAAGAAATGTAAGGTCTAACGGTCCGTTGATTTCATATATTGCAGCCTCCTCGATAGCAAGCTCTTTCTTAAGTATCTTCAAAAGACGCTTATCCATTTTATCCTGTATTTCCAGCCTGATTGCCTGGCCCCACTGACGTTTCTTAATCTGCTTCTCAATTTCTTTCAGAAGGTCTGCTGCATCATCTTCATCAATATCAAGGTCTGCATTCCTTGTTATTCTGTACGGAGCGTATGTTACAATATCATAATTCAGGAACAATCTGTCCATATAATTCTCAATTATAGTCTCTAACAGGATAATGAAACGCATTCCGTCTTTTGCCGGTATCTCAACAAATCTTGGGAGTCCCTGCGGAACCTGTACCGTTGCAAATTCAAGTTCCTCGTCTTTATTTTTCTTTTTAAGAAGGGCCGCTATATTAAGCGATTTATTACGTATTAACGGAAATGGTCTTGAGGAGTCTACCGCCATAGGTGTGAGCACCGGATAGACTTCATCCATAAAATATCTGTCGCAGAACGATTTCTGCTCATCGCTCATATCATCGAAACTGCCAAGCACGGTAAGCCCGTTGCTCTTAAGCAGCGGAAGCAATGACCGGTTATATGTTGAATACTGTACATTGATAAATTCATGAGTTTTTTCAAGAATCTCATCAAGCTGCTTCTGCGGTTTCATTCCGGCAATATCTTTCTTTTCGTAACCGGCATTTACCATATCCTTGAGTGATGCAACCCTTATCATAAAGAATTCGTCAAAATTTGAAGCGGTTATGCTTAGGAATTTCAGCCTTTCAAAAAGTGGATTGGTCTTATCCCTTGCTTCCGAAAGTACCCTTGCATTAAACTCTATCCACGATAATTCACGGTTAAAGAAAAATTCACTTCCATATTCATTAATATCTGCCATTTTCTATCTCCTCCTTATTTTCTTTTCTGAATTATTGCAGGCTTACAACCGTATACTTCTTCAAAAAGCGTTCTTCTGTTGCTTACCGAACCTTTTTCAAGCGTTATGTCTTCATATGTGTTCGTGATTATCTGAAGTTCACGTTCCTTAACCACGTATTTGGTGTCCTTGAATTTCTGTTTATGTCCGCGGTCAAGAGCATTGCTTACTTTGATGATGGCGGTAAGTTTTGAAATTGTAAGGACCGTTTCATCGGTAAATGTTTCTTTGAGTTCAGCCCCGGCTCCCCAGTCTATTGTTGTATATTTAACAATGTTGGCAACCATCTCACGTTCAAGATGCGACAGCCCGATTATCTCGGTTGACATTACAAGATTATATGAACACTCAGCCGGTTTAAGCATGCTTATATACTGTCCGCAGTCATGCAGGATACATGCTATCTGCAAAAGAAGTTTTTCCCTTTTGCCAAGGCCGTGAAGTTTCTTTGTGGCATCAAATATTGCCATTGCATTCTTCTCAACGAATTTAACATGCTCTTTATTCCATGAATATCTTTTGGATATATTTCTGGCTGCTGCCACTATATCAGCGGTAAAATCATGTTCAAAAACTTCTATTTTTTTCTCTTTGAGAGCATATTCCGCCGCCATTCCGTCACAAAGCCTTACGCCCGGTATCCACATAATCTGCGCGCCGGTAACATCAAGTATCTTTTTATATATCATCATACTTGGTATGATTACTGAAGCCTGCTCAACCGACAATCCGTAACGTTCCCTGAAATCCCCCATAAGATACAGCTTATGATACACCTCAAGGAATTCCTCCCTGTTATAATATTCATTGGACTTCTCGGCATCTATTCTGTTTATGAACCAGTTGATATTATCTCCTACGGCTATGAGACATTCTATCTTACGTTCCTTGATAAAAAGATTCTTAAGAACATCAATCTCCGTATCCATATACTCTTCCATTATCGCAAGACTTGATGCTGCGCCTTTGGCAAAACCGTCAACTATTTCATTTACCCTCAATGCTCCTAATTGTACATTCTGGGTCGTTATGAGGGAACCGTTGTCAAAAAGCGATACCTGCGAACTTCCGGAACCGACATCCGCCATCGCCACACCTTTTTCGATAAGTTTCCCGAATCCTTCCTTCTTCGCGGCAACCGCCTCATACATAATAAGACGCTGTTCGGAGTTGCTTAATATTTCGACCTTAAGTCCTGTTCTCATTTTAATCCTGTCAATAATATTAACAGAGTTACCGGCCTCTCTTACCGCACTTGTCGCAATCGCCCTGTACCTGCTGACCTGATATGTCTTCATGACACTCACAAAATCATAAAGCACTTCGCAAAGTTCATCAACAAGATCATAACTTATAGCCTTCATATTATAGGTATCTCTTCCGAGCGCAATAATATGACGCACATGGTCCAGCTGTCTGATTCCGTGTGTCGAAATCTCATATATTACCATTTCAACTTCATATGAACCCACGTCAATTGCTGCAAATGTAGTAACACTCATAATTATTCTCCTTTATCGGTTATTATCTGTTTTGAGTTTGTACGACAGATAATTAATAAACTGTTCCGCCGTTCTTCCTGATAATCCGCCATGTGAAAGTTCCCATTTATTGGCCTCAAGAAGCAATGTCTCTTCATCAATATCAATGTTGTTTCTCTGTGCCAGCCCCTTTACAATAGCTGTAAATTCTTTCTTATCAGGAGAGCCGTAATAAATTGATACGCCAAATCTGGCCGAGAGTGAAAGTTTCTCCTGTACGGTATCCCTTGAATGAAGATCATCATCGCGTTCTTCCTTGTCGGAATATTTCTCACGGACAAGATGTCTGCGGTTTGATGTAGCATATATAAGAACATTGTCAGGTTTTTTCTCCAGTCCGCCTTCTATGACTGCTTTGAGGAATTTGTATTCAATCTCAAATTCTTCAAAAGAAAGATCATCCATATATATGATAAATTTGTAATCGCGGTCTTTTATCTGGTTAATGACTGCGGACAAATCTTTAAATTGATGTTTATATACTTCAATCATTCTCAGACCGTCTTCATAATACTCATTAAGAATAGCCTTGATACTTGAGGATTTGCCTGTTCCGCTGTCACCGAACAAAAGCACATTGTTGGCCTTAAGCCCATGAAGAAATGCCTCCGTATTATCTACGAGTTTCTTCTTCTGCTGTTCATATCCGATTATGTCCTTAAGATATATATGTTCAACGCTTATTACCGGATTGACGACAACTTTACCATTATCATCATTACCTATCCTGAATGCCTTAAACATTCCGTATTTGCCTACTCCGACTTCCTTATAGAAACTGCATACCGTATCATAAAATTCATTTATATCTTCTGCCTTGGCCAGATTTTCGGCAAGTCTGATTATCCTGTCACGTATTCTTTTGTTAAAATATTTCTCATGCTCATTGTTATTATCAAAATTTATAAGCATTGAAAGACATGTACCATATCTTCTGTCTATATCCGCAAGATCTATATCAAATAATTTCATAAAGATGGTAAAATCATGTCTGGCACAGGCGTTAATCCCGCCTTCAACGCTTCCCTTACGTTCGCATGACATGCTGAAGGCGTTCTCGTTGTAAGCTATTATATATGCAAGATAATCGTGCCAGAGATTGCCTTTAAATCCCATCTTCTCAGACAATGTAAGTATGTCTCCGATACATTCCGCTGCAATATTTCTTGCTTCCTCCGCGGAGCCCGTTCCTCCTTCATAAAGTTTCTCCATTGTGACAAGATTATCATAAAATTCCGTATTTTTATATAAAATCATTTCATTTATTTTCATAACCGTATACCTCAATAATTTCCTAAAAGTTTAAATGCATTTGATTCTTCACATATGCCTCTGAGTGCATTCCTGACACCAGCACCAGCAAGATTTCCCTCGAAATCCACGAAAAACCTGAATTCCCAGTTATGTTCCGGTATCGGCCTTGATTCAATCTGTGTCATATTAAGGCCGTTGAACATTATATGTGAAATCGCATTATAGAGACTTCCTGCTTTATGGTCTATCTCAAAACAGATACTTACCTTTGATGCGCTTTTAACAAATGCTCTCCTGCTGCTGATAATAACAAATCTCGTTGTATTGCCGCCTTCTGAGTTGATATTTTCGGCTGCGATCTCAAGTCCGTATTCTTTCGCACAATTAGGCGAGGCAATCGCTGCCTGCGTGTAATCGTCCTCCTCGGCAATCTTGCATGCGCTCATAGCCGTATTAAGATAGGATTCCCTTTCCCATTCTTTATGTTCATCAAGATATCTGGCACATTGCATAAGTGCCTGCGGGTGGGAATATACTTTGCGGATCTTACTTATATCAGCCCCCGGCTTCACAAGGAGACAGTGTCTGACTCTTAAGAAAGTTTCTCCAACTATGTAATTATTGTATTCCTGAAGGAGGTCATATGTATCACTTACCATACCGGCCGATGAATTATCAATCGGAATTACCGCATAATCCGCTTCTCCGATACTTACTTTCTCCATCGCGTCCCTGAAGGTATTAACGTTAATACTGTCGACATTTTCTCCGAAATAATTAATCATCGCCTCATGGCTGTATGCTCCCGGCACGCCCTGATATGCCACTTTAACACCGGTCTTTGGCAATACTTCCACCGTTTCGTAAGGCTCAAGCTTTGAATCGCCCTCACGGCTCTCAAGCTTACCATACTGAAGTTTACGGCTCATGGCCATTATCTGTGTAAAAAGCTCTGCAATGCATTTACCGTTGAATTCATCATCGGACATTGCAACAAGGTTTGCTATTTTACTTTCTTCACGCTCTTTGTCAAAAACAGGTTTACCCGTAGCCAGCTTGTAATCGGCAACATTGCCGGCAACCTTCATTCTTTTCTCAAAAAGTTCAACAATCCGGGAATCTATTTCATCTATCTCTTTTCTGGACTCCTGTAAATCAACATACATAACTAATTATTTCCTTTCCGGTATGATACCAACGTAATGTATATTTTTCTTGAAAATTATGTAAAATTAATGGATAATATTTAATGGATATATAAAGGTGGATATAATATATGAGAAAGCTAATACATTTTATTATACCCGGGGTTCTGATTTTAATAGCAGCAGGGGTAATAATTGCAATTCTATTATCAAAAAGAATACCTGATAACGACTCCGGCGTAATCGGAAATACAGCCGGTAATCTCAACAGTGGTGGTCTCTTCTGTGAAACTGACGGCACTGTTTTCTTCTCAAACCCTTATGATGACGGCCATCTGTATTCGATGGACTCTGATTGTGATAACATTAAATATCTTTCGCATGACCGCGTTTCGTATATCAATGCTGCCGGTAAATTCGTATACTATGTCAAAGGAAACGCCGAATCAGATGATATGACCATGATGTTCCGAGGTGATCTGTTCGGAGTCGTACGATGCCGTCATGACGGAAGCGACTCAGAAGTTCTTGCTTCCGGTTACTCAACTGACCTTGCCCTCTCGGGCAGCAGTCTTATATACAACACAAGTGACGGTACCCAGTCCACCACTGCATCCATTGACATCCGCGGTGAAAATATGACTACGGTCAGCCGTCATACATATTCAACCGCAAGCGTATCGGACGGCAAAGTGTATTATTCCAATAATGGCGATAACCACTCTATATATGAGCTTGACGTAGACAAACGGTCTGCTTCGTTATTCCTTGACGGCAATACGGCAATGGCGAACCTCATCGGTGATTATATGTATTACATAGACTTAGACAATAACAATTCACTGACCAGAATTAACCTTACCACCACTGAGCAGGAAATATTAAGTCCTGCCGGATGTTCACTGTACAATGTGTATAATAATATTGTATATTATTATATCAACAGTGATTCACCTGCCCTTTACCGTGCGAATACCGACGGTTCGGATAAGACACTCATTATGGAAAAATCCATAGCATCCATCTCATGCACATCCATATATACATTTTTCCAGCTTGCCGATGATGAAACGTTATACCGCATCGAGACAAACGGCGAGCCGAACGTACAGGTATTCTATATACAGCCGCAGTAACCAACGGCTATATTATGAGTTTACCACATCCGCAGTGATTTTTCACTATTTTTAAACGATTTTAATGATAACAATAAATGGCCTGTATCCCTTTACCCCTCACGCCATTCTTTTAATGCGTCCGAGAGCCTTCTGTCAATGTCTTTTCTTGTTGCTTCGCACTCCTTAGGATATTCCTTTGCCGCCCTAAAGACAAATTTCAATACGAATTTAAGGCCTATCGGCAATGCCTTGCGAAGCATTGATTCCGGCAGGACAAAATGGGTTCCATGTTCATACACAAGCGGCACATACTCACAGCTGTGCGGGTGCTCTTTAAGGCGCTTATCCATACGGCGGATATACTTTCCCGCCTCCCAGAAGGAATCGTCCTCCGCTCCCACAAGAAACAGTTTTCCCTTAATATTTTCGACCTTTATCATTTCCTCTTCCGTGTGTTCCCTTGCTTTTTCGGAATCAATGAACAGACAGGTGCTGCGCTCGATATCACCGGAGCCTTTTGTCTCCTCTTCGATTTTCTGCCAATATACCGGATGGTCGTACACAAACGGCATATAAGGAAGCGGCTCTCCTTTCCATGAGAGGGTCGATGTTCCCGGAACCGGCCATTCCTTGCACCCGTCTTTATTTCCCTGTTCAAATCCCTGCCATACAAAATCACTGGCTGTAAGTGCGAATGTCAATGTAATATCCGGGAAAAAAGATGCCGCCACAAGCGAATCCATTCCTGCCGTGCTCATACCCATAATTCCGATTTTGCGGTTTCCGTTGCTTTTAAGCCATCCTATTGCCGTCTCGATCCTTTCAAGCGGGTTATTTACATGGCTGTAATTTTTCTTTCCCGGAGACACGCAAAGAACATTCACTCCGTTTTTATGTAACCATTTCGCGCCGCACTTTGCCATGTAATCGTTGGGGTCATCTCCGAACAACCCGATAAATGCGCAGTCCGAGCCATTCGGATTTTCATAATAGGTTCCGTAGAAACCATCTTTCTCAATTTCAAAAAACTGTTTTTTCATCTTTTTCCCTCCTATTGCTGATTCAAAAAAAGCAGATTTATATTTAATCTGCTTTTATGTTAGTCTCAACTAACTACATTGTCAACTTTTCTTTTCAGGAAAAAATTATATCTTTTTCGCGTTCTCTGGTAAAATCCATTTTTTACCACAACCGGCAATCTGTTAATTGTCGTCTTATTTGTTACCAATTATTGTATTATCCCTATAAACCGGAAGTTATGCTAATTTCAAAATTCGTTTTATATCGTCGAGATTTTCGACAAAATAAATTCCCTCCTGTCGTTCTTTGGATGACAGCCCTTTTTCAATCATATGATTCAGAAGTGATTTCAAATCATCGTAGTAACCATTCAAGTTATAGAGAATGCAAGGTGCATCCAGATGTTTCAAAGACACCTTCGACATTACCTCTGCAATTTCCTCCAGTGTTCCCGTACCTCCCGGAAAAGCAATAAAGGCTTCTCCCAACTCAATCATTTTATTTTTTCTCTCAGACATATTCTTAGTCACAATCAGTTTTGTCAGCCCATCATGTTGAAACTCATTTTCAATAAAAAAATTTGGCTCAACACCCGTAACATTACCGCCTGCTTTCAAGACACTGTCTGCCAATGCTCCCATTAAACCACCTTTGGAACCACCGTAAACAAGTGCGTTGCCACTGTTTCCTATCCATGTTCCCAATTTCTCAACTGCTTTTCGTAAGCATGGGTCATTTCCTTCGTTTGCGCCAAGATAAACTGTGATATTCATTAAAAATTTCCTCCACAACTTCCGATTTCTCTTTTAATTCTTAGTTGCTTTTTATTTTTCCGTTTCCTTTTAATTGATGTAACCATCATATCTGGAAACTTACTCTTGATGCTCCAGTAACTGTCATTATTTTTTTGTTGTTCGGAAATTGAATACATTAAGTCCTGTTTCTTCATCATAAACTCTGTCAACTTTTCCATCAATTACCGTAATAACGAGCTCGCAAGTTGCACTCACAACAGCTCTGTTCAGATGTCCTCCAAACACTTCACCTTTTTCATTACCGGCACTCAAATGAAGATGTGCATAATATTCTCCATCCATTGTATTGATTGTACCTGTCAGCGATGTGATTTCATAATATCCTTTAAAACTGTTTGAGTAATATTTCTTCTCATCTGTCTTGTATACTCCGACTGTGAAATCATTGATAGCTCCAAGAGCATTAATACTGCCAAGCTTTATATTCTCATTTATGGCAATTGCTTTCAGTTGTTCCAAAATCTCCTCCCCTTTGTCAATTCTCGCTATTATTATATTATCAAATTTTCTTTATTCCATTATGTTTCCTCCTTAACTTCCGATTCTACGATTACACAAACTTGAATTTATTCATTTAATTCAGCCTCAATTTCTTCAATGGTAGGCATACTACCTTTGAATTCTTCTGGTATAAGTTTTGATAATTCATAACTAGAAATACCAAGTGGTTGGCTAGTAGATTCTAATGCATACTGGGCTTCTACTTTATCCATATCTTTACAAATCAGAAGTCCCAAAGTAGGGTTATCAGCTTCTGTTTTCATCTGATGATTAACAGCCACAACATAAGTTCCCAATTGACCTGCGTAAGAAGAATCAAATTTTCCTGTCTTTATTTCTACAACAACATAGCAATGTCTTTGCGTATTGTAAAATAACATGTCTATAAATTTTTCAGTATCTCCTACCTCAATTCTCACTTCCCTGCCCATATAAGCAAAGCCAGTACCTAACTCCATAAGGAAATTATTAACTTTCTCTATAAGCGCATCCTTTAGTTCCTTTTCATCATACCTTTCACGCAAAGTCAAAAAATCAAAATTATATGGATCCTTCGTAATTGCTTGTGCTAAATCGCTCTGTTCTATCGGAAGTGTATTAGAAAAGTTAGTTATTGCTTTGCCCTGGCGTTCATACAAATCCGTTCCTAAGAAATTTAGTAAAACATCTCTTGACCAATTGTTTTCAATAGTTTTTCTGATATAAAACAATGCCTTTGCAGAATTTCCTTTGCATTTATCAAGTATTATTTTGTTATGTCCCCATGGAATTCTAAAAATGATTTGTAAATCATCCCCAACTTGGGGACGATTTGCATCTATAATCAATTCGTCCTCAACCTGAGGACAAATCACTGCGTCAGGATACATCTCATAAAAGTATCTCATATATTTCAAATTAGTTGGAGAAAATGATTTCACATCTGGCAAAATGGATTTCAAATCGTCACTCACCGTTTTATAAAAGCCCATTCCATACCCGAATTGTTCACTCATATATAATCCTTTCTAATGTGTCAGTTCGACAACTTTCTATTTCTGTGTCGCTATGTGTTAAACGACGTGTCCTTATATTGTATTCACCCTTTCTTCTCGTGCTGTTTCCAGTGTCATATCATTCGAAAAAACACCAAATAATGACTTAGCAACATCTACTCTGTCCTGATATGGGTTAGACAATTTTGCAACAACTTTTCCATTACGAGTAATATAAATATCCTCTGTTTCTGCAAGTATAAGATATTTGCCTAAATTAGTTTTTAATTCAGTTGCGGTAATAAACATATCATCACCTTTCATTGCTTTCCAAACCTCCGCCAGGAATCATCCACTAATTTGTCTTTGCTTCATATGAAAACAAGATTCGTTCTCCATCTATAACTATACCTCTGCAAGCAGTTCTGGTTTTATCCCAATTACCACAATAATTTTCTCCGACAATTTCTATCGTTTTCATTTTCGTTCATCCTCCAATCAATTTTAACTGTTCTGATTATCTAGCAGGTTTGCAAACTGGAAGTTTCCTTATAAGAACACTTCATTTTTGTTTCTGACACCCTTTAAGGCACCAAGCATCTGTTCCGTTTTCTGCTGTAATGGAAGCGGACGAATTCTCGCCTGTTCCGTACAGATATGGGTGCATGCCATGCAAAGAATACATTTCTCTATATCCGTAATCACTGCTCCATCTGCAACTGAAATAGCGTTTGTCGGACAGACAGTTACGCATTTTCCACACTTCGTACAGGATGGTAGGGAAATTGGTGCAACCGGCAAATTCATCTCTGGTTTGTATAGGCGATTTCCTGAAACCTGAACATTCTCTACAGCAGTGCTATTCTTGACAGTTTCTGCAAATTTATGGATTTCTTTCTCATCTTCTCCATCATAGGTTCCTTACTTCCCAGATCATGCCAGATTACTTCTTTTTCCATCGCATCCGCAAAAATACTACTCACTTTTTTCGTTCCTCCCGTGGGACTGAAATAGTATACCTCCATTTCTTTTTCAATCTCATCAATGTTTGGATAATACTTTGCTGCTAGCTTTCTCAACCGATCCTCAAAGATGTTTTTTTCTGTTACTAGCTTCACTTTTCCAAAAACAACAACGCTTGTTGGATTCCATTCCCAATGTCCTTCTTTTTTGAATCCTTGATTCCAGACAGTCAGACAAACTTTATCGCATCGGTTCATTGCATCAACCTTATGTCCTTCTTTTGCTCCATGAAAATAAATGATGTTGTCTGCCTCGTCATAATAGAAATTAATTGGTATTGTATATGGGTATCCGTCATCACCGATTACCGAAAACGCTGCCCTCTTCTCCTCCTTCAACACCTTTTTACATTCTTCTGTTGTTATCTGCTGCTTAAATCTTCTCATTTCTCTGAACATGTCAATCTCTCCTTTATTATATTATGCTGTTAATCTTCAATCAGGCTTTTCTTTCGCCCAGATGAACAGATTTTATAAGTTGATATACTCTTTGCTTTACCTTCAATTTTCTTTACCATCCTTGTTTCATATTTATAAATTGTTTTTCTGTATATTTTTTATCAATTTGATAAATTCCGATTTCTCAGTTTCAAAAACTTGAATTTACCGTTTGCAATATTTGTCCCATTCTTCCATAAGAAAGTCAAAGATATCATTCAATCTCTCGATTATATTTTCATTTACTGGAATTGTTTTATCAAGAAATTGCATACCTTTTTCCCCCATGAAATCCACACAATAAATCAAGCAGTAGAATATAAACGCTTTGTACTCTATCGTGTTTGGACGAATCTCGTCTAATAGATAATCAATATATTTAGTATCCAAATCCATATTGAGTAATGAAACCCTTGTCAATGCAACAAAGGTAAGCATATCACCAAATCCCATCCAATCAATATCTATTATCCCAGATACATTACCCTCATAAATCAATAAGTTTTTTGTACTGATATCATCCAAATACGGTGCTATCGGAACCTTATCCAAATATTCCTGTATTTCTTGTTGTAATTTCTTTATGATATATATTTTGTTAAAGTCAAAATAGTTCTTTCTTTTTATTCTCTTTTCAGCACGATTCAGCATTTTGTCAACAAAGCAGTTCCATGTCCATTCCATATCCGCATGGATATCAAGCCTTGAAACCTTTCGCTGTATCTTAACTACTTCCTTGGCAATTTGCTTTTTCTCGCTATCATTCAATTTACAATAGACATTACCAATATCATCTCCACGGATATAAGAGAGAATCAGATAGGAATAGTCTTTGTATTTTCCCTCTGACAAGACAATCGGTATCGGTATTTCACATACAGACAACCTATTAAGCCAATAAACAGTATCTTTATAGGCATTTTCATCTTTACTGCATCTGAGAACAAACTTTTCGTTTGCAGTGGAGACAATAAAAACATAGTTCGCAATACCAACACTGCAGCGTTCTATTTGAACAACACTTCTTTTTGTGTTGTTTTCAAATATTACGATCGCATCTTTGTAATCCATTGAGCATTTTTCCTCCCCTCTATAGACTGACGAAAAAATTCCGATTGCTCAGTTTCAAAAATTGGAATTTTTTAGTTTACTGCGGATAGCAAGAAATCGATTTTGTTTTCAACTTCAAATTTCATTGTGTCCATATCTAAAACATGGACACTGCAATTCGCTACCTTATAAATATGACTTTGGTTGTTCCATTCTATTCCGTTTACCAGATGGTAAATAATATTGATTACTCCGCCGTGAGTTACTATCAAAATATTATCATTCGTATTTTTGCTTTTTTCAACAAATTCATCAAACCAGCTTCTAATTCGCGCAAAGAAATCACTGGGGCTTTCTCCATTTGGGTATGCTTCATCCATTTTTAATGAGCTAAAAAAGAGGCCAGGATACTGCTTAAGAGCTTCCTCATTAAGCATACCTGCTAAATCGCCATTATTCATTTCTCTCAGGCGATACTCTTGTTGGATTGGTAAGCCTAATTCAGCAGATATAAAACGAGCAGTGGATATGGTTCTTGCTAAATCACTTGCAATAATCCGCTGAATGTGATATTCCTGACTGTTTTCTTTCATGTGATTGGCCAATTGCTTTGCTTGTTCAATCCCTTCTGGGATTAAGTCTATTTTACTCCATCCGCCACGGTATTTATTGTCATCTTTTCCATGCCTGACAAAAATGACTTTCATGATAAGGTCCTCCACAACTTTCGATTTGTATTTCTTTTTTCACATCTTGATTATATCAGTTCTTTTTCGCCGGCACAACTAAAGTTTTCCATTCATTTCTTGTTCTCCCTTTATTTTTTTATAAAATACAGTCCAATAAGGCATATAACTATACCAATTATTTTGTTCGCCGTTATCGTTTCATGATACAGAACTGCCCCAACAATAATTAATGCAATTGCCAAAAATGCACTCTGCACAATTGATGCTGTACTTACTGCCCACCCATTTTTATACGCATAAATAAAACCGACTTCCAATCCAACAACAGATATACCAAGAAAAATTGGTGCCCAGTTTGTTTTCATATACTCTTGTAATAAATTGCCATTCTTATTCATCACAAAATACATAATAGCAGAACAAACTGCTCCTACAAGATACGTTATTGTCATAGATGCCATAACATCTATATTCTTTGGAACTCCCTTTGCACAAATTTGATAAATAATGTTCGAGAATATCACCAGTGCTATTGGCCATATCATTGACATTTTTATCACCTCCTTAAAAAAAATACAGTCAAACTAAAATTAGCCTGACTGTTGGTAGGTGCTCACCCGTTGGAATCAAGTATAACAAATTATTTTAAAAATATCAAGTATAGCCCTCATTGTGTTTGTGCCAACGAACACTTGGCACAAACCAATGCTACCTACCTTAGTTTCCTTTCTTGCTCTTCTTTGACAACTTTTCTGACAACTACTAAATCACAAATATATAAAGAATTTGTTTTTTATTATCCCTAAGAAACAAAAGGCAGCACATATGATACCCATAGTCATTCCACAGGCACCAAGAACTTAATTAAGATTAGCCTTGAAAATACATTTCCGGATTCAATTAAACCAGAAACAAAAAAAGAGACCAGACTACTCTGATCTCTAGTGAGGCATCGGGGACTCGAACCCCGGACAACTTGATTACAAG